>Ga0075163_10014112_pt1 | contig 10324 bp, 8 predicted proteins | sample JI1023141ADNA_FD_71478 | JGI IMG/M metagenome (GOLD analysis project Ga0075163, IMG submission 71478) | Wastewater effluent complex algal communities from Wisconsin, to seasonally profile nutrient transformation and Carbon sequestration -... | ecosystem: Engineered > WWTP > Effluent > Algae... | reverse complement strand
ATTCTTGTATTCTGCCCGAATACGAGAACCGCTACTCAGGCAACCGCAGGGTGACCATCTGGGTCACCGTGCCCCCACCCAGCGGGCTCGCCAGGGTGATGTCGAGGGCCAGCGGCGTGTCGGCCACCTCGGGCAGGCGCTCGCGGGGCAACAGGCTGTTGTTTTCGTCCACCAGCACCAGGCGGGCCAGCGGGTAGTCGCACCAGGGGCCGGCCGGATCCACGTACAGCAGCCAATCCGCGGTGATGTGGCGGGCGCGGGCCACCTCGCCCTGGCGCAGCACCAGCTCGATGTCGGTGTGGTCAGGATCCAGCGCGCCCTGGGCGCGGATCGAGACGTCGATGTGGAAGCCGCCCTGGAGCCCCACCTGGATGGGGTAGACCAGCGGCGCCAGCGCTTCAAAGGGGTTGCCGGTGCCGGCCGAAGCCGTCAGCGCCCCGCTGCCACAGGTGGTCTCACGGGGCGGGGTGGCCGTGCCTTCGTCGTTGCACCCACCCAGCGCCACCGCCAGTGCGCCGATCCCGAAAACGCGCCCGCGCCACCGCATCGCTCTAGTCGTCGCTGCTGGCGGCCGGCTTGGCGGGCGCCTTCTCGGGCGCCTTCTCGGCGGTGTCCGTCTTGGTGCCGGCGCTGTCGCTGCCGCCCCCACCCCCACTGCCGCTGCTGCTGCCGCTGGCCCCGCCCCCGGTGGCGCCGTAGCCCTGGGCGTACCAGCCGCCGCCCTTCAGGTGAAACGCCGTGCGCGCCAACGCCTTGGTGATGGGCCCGCTGCCACACTTCGCGCACGCCGTGGGCGGGGCATCGCTGATCTTCGCCCACACTTCAAAGCTCTCGCCGCACGCCGCGCACTGATACCGATAGATGGGCATCCTCAACCTCGCTCAACCACTGACCCGCGCTCGCCGCGGGTGAACCTGGACCGGACCGCACTTCGCGGCCCCCCGCCAAAAACCGGGCGGACCGTCTAGCCACGGCGGGTCCGCTGTCAAGGTACTTGGTGCGGGAGGCCTTTTTCTCGGCCCAGGTGATCGGCCCGGGGTGATCAGCCCTGGCGCAGGCGGCGGCTGCGGCGGGCCCAGCGGACCCGACCGGTACGCGGATCGCGCTGGCGGCGTGCCAGGCGCAGGCGCCAGGGGTAGGCCACCTTGCTCTGAGCGAGCCCCAGATCGCCGATCACTTCGTCGGCCACCAGGCCGCCCGTCTCCGCCGCGCCCTCCATCCAGCCCTGGAAGTCCACCGAGCAGTGCTCGCCGCAGAAGTGCACGTTGCCCTCCCGCACCCCCTCGGTGGACCAGAATTGCCACTGCCCAGGGCGGTAGCAGGTGTACGAGCCCTTGCTCCACGGGAAGCTGGGCCAGTGCATCCGCTGCGCCGCGCCGCTCCACGCCGCCTGGCAGCCCGGCCAAATCACTTCGAGATCCGCGAGGATACCGCCGAACCAGTCCTCAGCGGTGCCCTCGCCCGAGCGCAGGCCCTGGGTGCCACCCACGAAGTTGGTCCAGATGCCCACCACGCCGTCGCCGGCCTGCCCGATGGTGGAGTCCCACCCCTGCTGCACCCCCCGATCGGTGGTCAGCAGGCCCGACTCGTTGTGCACGGTCCACCACGGTCGCGAGGTGAAGTGGCCCATGACCTTGGCATTGGTGCCGTAACCCATCTCGGCGATGGTGGTGCGCTTGTCGTCGGACAGCTCCAGCTCGGTGAGGTCCACCTCGCGCAGCGTGGAGAAGGGCAGCGCGAAGACGATGTGGGCGGCGGTGACGTCCGTGCGGGTGCCGTCGGCGACGCGCTCGAAGGTGAGCGCGAAGGGCCCGCCGGCAGGCCCGGCCGCCTTGACCAGCTTGGCCTGCTGGGTGATCGCCGCCGGCCCGATGGCATCGGCCAGGGCGGTGGTGAAGGTGTCGTTGCCCAGGTGCGTGTGCCAGCGCTCGTCGGACTCGCCGAAGATGCGAAACTCGTCCTCGGCGTCAAAGCCGAACAAATACAGCAGGTTGAGGATGGACTGCTCGGCCGCCTCCAGCCCAAACTCCCCCACGTAGGCCGCGGTGAGCACGGCATGCAGCTCGGGGAAGGTGGCGGGCGGCACGTTGACCGCCAGCCAGGCTGCCATGGAGGTGTTGTCGAGCATCTCGAAGGCGGCGTCGTCGTTCTCGGCCGCGTCGTAGGCCGCCGTAAACGCCTCGGCCACCGCCATGGTCTGGCTCAGGAGGGTGGCCACGGTCACCCGCGCGCCGTTCACCACGTTGGTCTCGCGCACCATGCCGGGCCGCTCGGAGGCAAAGCGATCGTCGAGCTGGATGCCCAGCTCCTCGGCCAGCGCAAACATGGTGGCATGGTTGGAGTCGATGAGCTCGCCACCGATCTCAAAGTGGAGATCGCCCGGGAAGAGACCACGCCCCGTCCACATGCGGCCACCGACGCGGTCCTGGGCGTCGAAGACCTGCACCGCAACCCCTGAATTTTTCAGGCGATATGCGCAGTGCAGGCCCGCGATGCCCGCGCCGACGATGGCCACGGTGACCGCTGCGGGCTGGCCTTGATCGACGCCCCCATCGGCCAGGCTGCTGTCGCCCGGCGCGCTGTCGCCACCTCCGCTGCCGCCCTCGTCATCGCAGCCGCTGAGGCCCCCGGGCAGCGCAGCCAGCGCCGCCGCCCCCACCATGCCGCGCAGCACCGCGCGCCGATCCAGGCCCGCCGCCGTCCAGGCCGCTTCCGCCTCGTCGGCCGCAATGTTGCGGGCTTTTGCCCACTGGGCCACGGCAAACAGCCGTTGCAGCCCCCGGAACCCCGTTGAGTGCGCCATCTCCCCCCCTTGCCACCGCATCGGCTGGTGTGGGGAGAGAGCGTACGCCCGAAGCGCGAAGGGGGACAACCGGGCGAACACACCCGCGGACTGTGCGGTGAAGACACTCGACAACCGAGACGGGAAGCCACCCCGGGCGGGGGGGTGGCCTCAGTGCTGGTGACCCTCGTGGCCGGCCTCGGGCGCGGCGGTGCCGGGCGCGACGGTGCCGGGCGCGACGGTGCCGGGCGCGGCAGTGCCGGGCGCGGCGTCGGAGCCGGGGGCCACCTGGGCGGCGCCGTCCCCGGCGACCACGTCCACGGTGATGGTGCTGCTCAGCTCGGGGCCATAGGCCATGTGCAGGCCGTCGGCGAGCTGGAGCGTGAGGGTGTGCTTGCCGGGCGTCAGCGGAATCTCCGCCTCGGTCTGCGCCTTCCCGAAGTGGATGTTGCGCTCATCCTTGGGCACCATCTGGCCCGCCTCGATGGGCTTGCCGTCCACGATGACGTGGTGGTGGCCGGTGGTCTTGTCCTTCACCTTCTCGCCGGCGGGCGTCAGCGTCATGCCCTCGAGGCCAAACTGCACCTTCACGGGGCTGGTGACCTGGGCGCCATCGGCCGGTGCCACGAAGAACACCCGGGGTGCCGGCGTGGGGTTGGCCACCACCTCCACCGAGATGGTGGTGGCGAGCTGGGGGCCATAGGAGATGTGGTTGCCGTCGGCAAACTGCAGGGTGAGCGTGTGCTTGCCCGGGGCGAGGCTCAGCTTGGTCTGGCCCTGGCCCTTGCCGAAGTGGATGTGCGTGTCGTCCTTGGGCACCACGGTGCCCGCCGGAATGGGCCCGCCGTCCACGATGATGTGGTGGTGGCCGCGGGTCTTGTCCTCCACCTGCTCGCCGGCGGGGGTGACGGTCATGTCGTTGACGGCAAAAACCGCAGTGAAATCGCCGTAGACGGTGGACTCATCCTGCGGCCAGACGAAGTGCACCGCCGCGCCGGCGGGCAGAGCCACCGTGGCGGGCGCCTGAGAGGTCGGAGCCTTGGTATCACTCTGGGCGGGCTCGGTCTTGCCGCACGCGGCCAGGGCCAGAGCCAGCATCACAATTGCAGTCCGCATAGCGCCTCCTGAGGGGACGAAACCGGGGGCAGGATGCACCCGGTGGCCGCCTGGATTCAATGCCGACTCCGGGGGGGCTGGCACCTGCACTGGCCAGCCAGCGCTGCCATGGCTACTCGACTTGCCATCCGCGTACCGGCGCTGGACGGCGGCGGTCGGCCAGCGGGCAGAGTGGCACGGCCGTTGCGTTGCCCGCCGCGCGACAGAACAGGGCGGCCACCGGGCCGGCCAGATGGGGGAGCACACATGATCCGTAAGACTCTGATGTTCGGCAGCCTGGGCCTTGGCCTCCTGGCCTGCGAAGACACCGGCACCACCACCCCGACCGTCGACGAAACCGTCGAGACTGTGGGCAAGGGTGGCGGCAAGGAAGACGCCTGGGACAGCCGCAACAACCCGGAGAACATGGCTCGCTTTGTGGGCCGCAGCCTCGAGTACACCCTGTCCAAGCTGCCCAAGAGCGGCGCCTCCGCCCAGCCCCCGTGGTCGGAGACCTACTGGCCCACCTACCAGGACAGCACCAACGCCCGCTGGCTGGGCGCCGACGAGCTCTCGCCCCTCGAGAAGTACGACGTCGTCTTCAACGGCTGGATGATCCCCGCCGGCTTCATGGACCTCAAGCCCTACGACGCCAACAACTGCTCCGATGGCTTCGACAAGGAGTACTACACCAGCCTCGGCCCCGCCGCCCGCTTCATGAGCGAGAACAAGGGCAACAAGGCCGCCCGCGACCTCGTGTACCGCGATGGCAGCGAGACGCCGGTGTGTGATGAGAAGGTCACTGAGGCCGTGGAGACCTGGTTTGGCCTGTGCCACGCCTGGGCCCCCGCCTCCATCGTCGAGCCCGAGCCCATCCACCCGGTGGTGCGCAACGGCGTGACCTTCTACGCCTCCGACATCAAGGCCCTCTTGATGACCGTGTACGACAGCTCCCGCTCGCTCATCCTGGGCGGCCGCTGCAACACCAAGGAGGTCGAGCGCGACGAGACGGGCCGCATCAAGGATCCCGCCTGCCGCGACACCAACGCCGGCGCCTTCCACGTCATCATGACCAACTTCCTGGGCATCCACCACATGCCGTTCCTGGAAGACCGCACCTACGACTACCAGGTGTGGAACCAGCCGGTGGAGTCCTTCGAGGTGACGCAGCTCACCGAAATCACGAAGGAAAAGGCCATCGAACTCGTGGGCCTCACCGGCACCGAGTACACCTACAACAAGGACGCGAAGAAGTTTGCCGAGGTCTTCGCCACCCTGACCTACATCACCGAGCAGCACGCCTCCCGCGAGCCCTCGCTGCCGGTCATCGATCGCTTCAAGCGCCGCGACAACTACCACTACGTCGTTGAGCTCGACGCCAGCGGCAAGATCCTGGGCGGCGAGTGGCTGCAGGGCCGCACCGTGCACCCCAGCTACGGCGTCAGCGAGCAGCCCGACTTCCTGTGGATCTCCACCGGCCCCAACGAGAACAGCTTCGGCCGCGCCAACCCCCACGTCAGCTACGCCAAGGTCAAGGACCTGCTGACCGAGTCCCGCGCCGTGCCCACCATGGGCGGCGGCAGCACCACCGACAAGGTCTTCGCCCGCGAGCCCGGCCTGGCCATCCCCGACAACGACACCGCCGGCGCCACCGACGAGCTGACCATCAACGAGACCGTCATCGGCAGCTCGGTGAAGGTCCAGCTCGATGTGAAGCACACCTACATCGGCGACCTGAAGATCACCCTCACCAACGGCACCGGCGAGGACATCGTCCTGCACGGCAACACCGGCGGCGGCGCCGACGACATCAACACCCTGGTGGAGGTGGCGGCCCTGGAAGGCGTGGATCTGAAGGGCACCTGGACCCTGAAGGCCGTGGACAACGCCCGCATCGACACCGGCAAGGTGATGCGCTGGGCCCTGATCGTCACGCCCTGAAGTCGGTTGTTGGTGTGGCCCATCCCCCGGGGCCACCCGCCGCCCATCCCCTGGGCGGCTTCGGCGAGAAAAAAGCCAATCAAATCTGATGGATGAATCGACCTGACCGTGCGCTACGCGGCGGTCGGGCTGGCGCCCACATACACCGTGCATTCCACGGCGTCGGCCCCGGCTCGGGCTTCCAGCTCCGCCAGGCGGCCCTGCACAAACGCCTCCAGCTCGGCCTGGAACGCCTCCATGTCCGCCGGGCGGGCGCGCACCTGATCCGTCTGGGTACCCCGACGGCTGAGGGCCTGACCCACCGCATTGAGGTGGCGGCGCAGGCCGCTGAGGTGGCCGGTGGCCTCGGCCGGCGCCACTTCGGGCCGGGGGGCGCCGACGCGCTGGTAGCGGGTGGGGCCGGTGCGCTGGGCAATGGGCTCCACCAGGCCGTGGCGCAGCAGGGCGGCCAGGGCAACGCGGCCGGAGTCGAAGCCCTCCAGCACGGGCAGGTGGGCGGACAGCTCATCGGCGGTGCGCGGCGCCTCGTCGATGAGGTCCTGGGCGCGCTCCAGCAGGTTGATGCCGCGGCGCTCCACACAGGGATCGGGGTTCTTGAGCAGCATGCGCACGCTGCGGGGGGTGCGATCGAGGGCGACGGCCAGCTCAGAGAGGTCGGAGAAGCGCGCGGAGGCCGCCTGGATGAGGCTCGTCACCAGCACATCGCGGGCGGTATCGAAGGCGACCCCCGCCTCCACGGCCAGGCGGGCGGCGGGTGCAAAAGCCGCGAAGAGCAGCCGGGCATGAGCTTCATCGCGCTCAAGGCCAGCTTCATCGCGCTCAAGGCCAACTGGGCGTGCAACACCGAACATGGGCGATCCCCCTCCTCTGGCCTGCTCAATGTCGCCTCGAAGCCATCCTGATCACCTCTCTCGTCGCGCACCGCAATTTGGAGTAGGACCAAGGGGGGGTTGGAGGGGAACTCAAGGAGACACGATGAAGACGTGGTTGCTCGTGGGACTGGTGTGTCTTGCGGCGTGCGACGACGAGAAGAGCACGTCCACGCCCGATGCGGGGGGCGGGGAGGGCACGGCCGAGCTGGTGGTGGAGGGGGGCCAGGCCGGTGAACGGGTGGCCCCCGCGGGCCCGCTGACCGTCGCCATCACGGTCCGCAATACCGGCACGGCCACTTGGACGCCGGACACCGTGCGGCTGGTGTGGGCCGGAGACGCCGACTGGGGCCAAAGCGCGCTGAGCCTCGCCGACGCGGTGGCGCCCGGCGCCAGCGCCACCCTGACCGGCACCCTCACCGCACCCACCCAACCTGGGCGCCACACCTTGCAGTGGCGAGCCGAGCGCAGTGGCACGGCCTTTGGTCCACCCGCGTCTTTGGTGACCGAAGTCACCTGCAGCGACGGCATTTTCTGTAATGGTTCCGAGCGGTTCGTCCAGGGCGTCTGTGTGCCCGGGTCCAACCCCTGCGACGACGGCGCGGCCTGCACCACTGATCGCTGCGACGAGGTCGGCAAGACCTGCGGCCACGACCTCAGCCCAGACTGCGCGGCTTGCGCGGCGGACTGCACGCCCGATTGCACCGGGCGGCTGTGCGGCGATGATGGCTGCGGCGGCGACTGCGGCGCGTGCGCCATGGGCACCGGCTGCACCGTCGCCGGGCAGTGCCGGCCCGCCGACCAACCGGGCACCTGCGCCTCGCCGCTGCCGCTGCTGCCCGAGGGCACCCCGCTGCTGGGCCACCACACGATCCAGGGCGATACCACCGAGGGCCTGCACCAGCTCGTGCCCACCTGCAACTCCACCAGCACCGCCGTGGAGACCGTCTATGTGTTCACGGTGGACGCGCCCATGGGCCTCGACGCGCGATCCTCGGGCTACGACACCGTGCTGCACCTGCGCCGCGCCTGCGCCGACGACGGCCCTGGGGCCACGGTGGGCTGCAGCGACGACGCCTCCCCGCCGGGCGACTACGGCTCCCGGGTAGCGGTCCTGCTCGATCCGGGCACCTGGTACCTCGTTGTGGACGGCTTCGATGCCACCCAGTATGGCCCCTTTACGCTGGAGCTGAACTTCGCCGCCGGCTGCGCACCGCGCTGTGACGGGGTGTATTGCGGCGGAGACGATGGCTGCGGGGGCGACTGTGGCACCTGCGACGCCGGCTTCACCTGCTTCGACGGCCGCTGCAAGCTCGATCCCTGTGTGACCCAGTGTGATGGACGCACCTGCGGCGACGACGGCTGCGGCGGCACCTGCGGCACCTGCGCCGGTGGACAGCTCTGCGTGCCCGCCACCGGCACCTGCGCGACGTTTGAGGCCTGCAACCACGAGCTGCCCACCTGCCCGGCGGGTTGCGCGGCCGGCGAGTTCTGCGGATCGGACTGCGCCTGCCACACAGCCGCCGCCCCCATGGCCGACCTCGTGGTCAACGTCGAGCGGCTCCAGAACGAGCTCCTCTTCGATCACATCAACGTGGACGCCGCCTCGTGCGCGGTGGTGGAAGAGTGTGTGGGCGGCCTGGGCGACCGCCGCCTGCTGCGCTTCAGCGTCGAGGCCATCAACCAGGGCCAGGCTACATTGACCGTGCCCCCGCCCTCAGAACGTCCCGATCTCTTTACGTTTTCCAATTGCCATGGCCACTACCACTTCCTCGGCTTTGCCGACTACGCCCTGGTGGACGACACCGGCGCCGTGGTGCTGACCGGCCGCAAGCAGGCCTACTGCATGGAAGACACCGACCAGTACCACCAGGGCCCCACGGTGGGCTGCTCCAAGCAGTACGACTGCGAGAACCAGGGCATCCAGGCCGGCTGGTCCGACCTCTACGGCAACGCGCTGGACTGCCAGTGGCTGGACATCACCGACATCCCGCCCGGCCAATACGCCCTCCGCGTGAGCCTGAACCCCGGCCGCACCTTCGAGGAGATCAGCCTCGACAACAACGTGGGCGAGGTGCCGGTGACCATCCCGCCGGAGTGAGCTCAGTTGGCGGCCACCATGGCGCGGTAGGCCGCCAGCAGCCGGGCGGTGACGGGGCCGGGGGCGGCGAAGATCTGGTCGTCGATGCGGCCCACGGGCATCACGCCGCGCACCGCGCTGGTGATGAAGGCTTCGTCGAGGTGGGCGAGGTCGGGCACGGTCAGCGCTTCTTCCCGAGCGTCCAGGCCCAGGCCCGCGGCCAAGGCCAGGACGTGGCGGCGGGTGATGCCCTCCAGGATGCCGGCGGAGAGGGGCGGGGTGAGCACGACGCCCGCTCGGACCGCAAAGAAGGTGCTGGTGCCGCCCTCCAGCACTTGACCCTGGGGGTCCACGCGCAAGGCCTCGTAATAACCGGACTTTTCCGCCTCGGCCAGGGCCATCACGGCCAGCAGCCGGCTGCCACTCTTGGCCCGCGGATCGGAGCCCAGGTCGCCGGCGCTGCGCTGGGGGGTGCGCACGAGCTTGAGGCCGCAGCCTGCGGTGTAGAGGTGGGCGGGTGGCAGGGCCAGGGGTGAGCAGACGATGACCCGGGTGGGCTCGCCGGCGTCAGCCATGCCCAGGCCGGCCTTGCCGACGCCGCGGGAGATGGTGATGCGGATGGTGCTCTCGCCCGGGATGCGGTCGAGCACGGCCTGCAGCGCGGCGCGCAGCGCTTCGGACGTGATCTGGATGTCCAGCGCGATGCGGCTGGCCGACTCCAGCAGGCGCGTCCAGTGCTCGGGCCAGAACAGCGGCCGCCCGTTGGCCGTGCGCAGCACTTCGTACACCGAGTCGCCGAAGAGAAAGCCGCGATCAAAGACGGAGATGCGGGCCTCTTCGGCCGGGGTGATGACCCCATTGATGCTTACCCAGGTCGCCATGACGCCTCCAGCCAGCCGCGTGTGATCAGCGGAAATCTTCGGCCATGCTCAAGATGGCCTGGGGGGCGGTGCTGGTCGCGGCCGAGCGCCGCGCGGGTGCCACCGGCGCTCGGGCGGGCACGGCCCGGGCACGGGTGGTCCACCGCCGCACCACCCGCCGGGTGCCGGAGCGCACCAGCAGCCAGAAGATGGGCCACGCCACGCGGCTCACCCGCAGGCCCGAGCGCTCGTCGGCATAGATGGGCGTCACGGGTCGGTCCACCACCCGCGCGCCCACCTCCGCCAGCTTGGCCAGCAGATCGTTGGGGAAGCCATAGCGGGGGTAGAGATCGCCCAGCGGCAACCGGGCCAGCGAGGCGCGGCCGAGGGCGGTGTAGCCGCACTGTGAGTCGCGCAAGCCCTTATAACCACTGGAAAACTGCGTCATCCACGAGAGCGCCAGGTTGCCCAGCAGGCGCACCCGCGGCATGCGGCGCCACACCTCGGGGTGCCCCAGGCGATTCCCCTTCACGTAGTCGGCCTCGCCGCTCACCAGCGGATCGAGCAGGCGCGGCATCTCCTGGGGATCCATCTGGGCATCGGCGCCCACCACCACGGTGGCATCCACGCCCAGGGCCAGCGCGCGCCGGTAGCCGGTGACGATGGCGCCGCCCACGCCGAGGTTGTGGGGGTGGCG
>Ga0075163_10014111_pt1 | contig 10324 bp, 15 predicted proteins | sample JI1023141ADNA_FD_71478 | JGI IMG/M metagenome (GOLD analysis project Ga0075163, IMG submission 71478) | Wastewater effluent complex algal communities from Wisconsin, to seasonally profile nutrient transformation and Carbon sequestration -... | ecosystem: Engineered > WWTP > Effluent > Algae... | reverse complement strand
GGTTGATCGAGAGAGGAACGAAGACGATGAACGATCGAGAGAGCGTCGAGCAGGTAGGCGAGTACGAAGTGCGCGTCGACCCAATGGACGACCTTCAGTGCGACGGGTGCCAGTGACCATGGCGAGCATCGACACCATCACCACACGCATAGACCGTGAGGACGACAGCCGCAGCTACGCACGGCTCGAAAACCGAACGGCCGACCTGGACCGCTACGCGCGATCGGGATACACCCTCAGCAGCACGGTCACCGTGTCGTCGGGGGAGTCCACCATCATCATCGACACGCTCACGAAGACCGACTAACCGCACGACCGAGAAGGAGAAACACCATGTCAACACGCACCATCACTGGCAACCTGGCCGCAGACCCCGAAGTGGTCAAGGCCGGTTCGGTCAGCATCGCCAAGCTCCGCGTCATCGAGAACACGGGGGAGTACCGCGGCGGCAAGTTCGTCGCACACGACACCCCTACCTCGCACTTCGTCGAGGCCCGGTTCGAGCTGGGCGAGAACGCGGCCGCATCCCTGCACAAGGGAGACGCCGTGATCATCGTCGGCAAAGAGCACTCCAACAGCTGGGAGGACAAGGAGGGCGGCAAGCAGTACGGCCGCGTCATCGACGCCGACACGATCGGGGTCGACCTCAGCCGCGCAACCGCGGCCGTCACTCGCAACGCCAAGCAGGAGTAGCCCACAGATCGGGGGCCGGCATCCGCCGGCCCCCTTTCGCCATGACCGAAGGAGATCCCGTGAGCTCACCCCTGCTAGACGAGGACTTGCGCGAGATCCTCGTGCTGCGGTGGCAACTGTGCGAAGCCGACCTGCCAGCGGGGGAGGACCTGCCATACAGCGCGGCGTGGACCCGTGCGCAGCTGCTCTACCAGGTACTCACCGAGTTCTACACCGAGACAGAGGCAGGCCGGATAGCCGGCCTGCAGGCACCAGGTGAAGTCGCGGGCATCGCCGCGCTGCGCGACGCCGCTCGAGCGCACGTCGACGCCATGGCCCTGAACATGATCGCGGGAAGCTAGCCCGCCTCGAGCCAAGCCCTCGTCGGCGTCACTCTCTCTCCGCCGGCGGGGGCTTTCTCGCCCCTTTGCGCTCCACCGCAGACGCCCACACCCACGCACGAAAGGTCGCCCCGCTCAACATGGTGAACTCGACCCACACCGCTCGACGAGTCCACGCCACGGCGCGGCCGTCGACCTTGATGGGATGCTCCGGGAAGCGCACCCACGCCTCGATAGCGACCGGTTCGGACTCAGCCGAGGTCACGGGATCGTCGCCCAGCTCATGCTTCGACAGCGAGATCGGGGAAGGTTTCACGACCGATTCGTTGATCGCGGCCCAGGTCAGATCGGACCCGTATCGCCTGTTCTGCCCCACCCGCCCTCACCGCCTCGACCCGAACATATGTTCGAGTGTCCAGATTACCCACTACCTAGGAGGACTCGACTAGATGCCCGCAGATCGGACTCTGCACCCCTCGCTCAATCGGCCCAGAACCTTACCGGCGACGGTCGTCACCGGTAGACTGGTACCAGGCCGATTGAGTGAGGGAGTGAGGATGTCGAACACGATTCAGACCGCGATCGCACCCGCTGAGCGCGCCCGCCGCATCGCCCTCGAGCAGGCCGAGCACAGTGGCGAAATGGAGGGCCTGCACATCACGCCGGCCACTCGTGCCGACGGCGAAGAGTACGCCGCGGGCCGCATCGACATTGACGAGCTCGTGGCGCGCGGTCGAGCACGCTACGGCCTTGGCTGAGGTCGTCGACCCTTACCTCGACCCCGACACGGGGCTGCTGCGCAACCTTGTTGGAGCGCGCACGCAAGGTGCCCTCGACCGGGCTGAGGGTGACCTGACCTACATCCGCGCGGCGGAGCTGCAGGAGCGCCCTGTTCGGGCTACCGGGGATCTCGACGAGTTCCGTGCGATCCACCGGCAGCTGTTCCAGGACGTCTACCCGTGGGCGGGTGAAGTCCGGACTGTCGACCTTCGGAAGAACGTCGCCGGCGCCGAGCACTTCCTGTCGGTGGGCGCGATCGACCGGGGCTCGATGTTCGCGGCCGACGAGCTGCGCGCCGACAACATGCTCCGCGGGATGAACCGTGACGAGTTCATCGACCGCCTGAGCCACCACTACGACCAGTGGAATACCGGTGGAAGTGCATTACTCCTGTGAGAACTATTTGTCTTTGGCTGCGGAAGAAGTTGTCCCGTGAGCAAGTAACACGACCCGATCGGCCAGGCCCCCGGACATCGAAGCTCTGACGACCCTCATCGCAGGCCCATCCCGCGGATTGCTACTGGTCTAACGAGCGCTGTAGTTCGGTGGTGCGCATCCGTCCTGCCGCGAGGGCGACGAGAGCGAGGGCAGGCGGGATGATGCCTGCGACGATGAAGATTGTTTCCACCGGGACGATGAGTGACAGCGGCCCGGCGATCGCGATCGAGACGGGCATGAATGCGATGGAGACGAAGAAGTCGAGGCTTGCGACCCGACCGATCATGTCGAGGGGAACGAGTCGCTGTAGCAGGGTGCCCCAGACGACCACGCCCGCTCCGGTTGTCGCGCCGACGATGAACAGTGCGGTCAGCATCAGCACGAGGTTGTCGGCAACGCCGAGCAGGACGAGGGGCAGTGTCCCGCCTCCCCAGCAGAGGATCATGAATGTCAGGTAGCGGCGCGGCAGTTTCAGCGATGACACCACGAGGGAGCCGACTGCGCCACCGATTCCGAACGCCGCGAGGAGGAAGCCGAATGTCGCTTCCGCGTCCTCGAAGCGGTCGCGGGTCAGGAATGGCAATAGGACTTCGATCGGTCCTTGGATGATGAGTGCGAGCGACGATCCGAAGATTAGCGTCCAGAGCAGCCAGCGTGTGTCGGCGACATATCGAACGCCAGCCCGAAGGTCGCCCCACACACTGGTCTTTTCTGCCGGCGGTGTGGGCTCGGTGGTCTCCTCGCGGCGGCTGAGGAAGAGCACGATGACGAACGCGATCGCGTAGGACGCGGCCACGATCACCGCGCCGATGGCGGGGAAGAACGCGCCGACGATGATCCCGCCGAGCGCCGGGCCTAGTCCCTGACCCATCGAGGGGCGCAGCGTGCCTTCGAGGCCGTTCGCGGCGAGGAGTTGTTCTGGTGGGAGCACCTGGGGGAGGTATGCGCTGTAGGCGGGGTAGAAGAACGCGCTCCCAGCTCCCATCGCGAACGATGCGACGCCGACGTGCCACAGCTCGATCGTCCCGGTGAGCGACAGGACTGCGACGGCTCCCATCACCACGGCTGTGCATCCTTGCACGGTGATGATGATGCGCCGTTTCGAGAACCGGTCAGCGACGACCCCACCGAGGATCGAGAACGCGAACAAGCCGAGGCTCAGTCCCGTTGCGACCGCGGAGAGCGCCAGAGGGCTGTCGTTGAGCGCGAGCACCTGAAACACCATGACGATCGTCCACATGCCGGTACCGAAGACCTCGATACCGACAGCCGCGAACAGCAGCCGATAATCGCGGGTCGTGAGGGGACGGAGGGCGCGCAGCGCATCGGGATTCTTCTTGCTCATGCCGGCACCTCACTTTCCGTCATCGCTCCCAGTCGCAGCAGGGGCCAATCGTCAACGTCGCGGAGGAGCTGCCGATCGTGGGTGGAGAGCACCACGGCCCCTTGAGTTGCGCCGAGTGCGTCGGTGAGTTCGTCGACGAGTGCGATCGACAGATGGTTGGTGGGCTCATCGAGCAGGAGCACGTGCGGTCTGGTAGAGAGCACCAGTGCCAGGTAGAGGCGGCGCTGTTGTCCCATCGACAGCTCACCGATGCGCTTGCTCGACTCCCGGGCGCGTAGGAGGCCGAGCTGCGAGAGCCCGACCACTTCCGACGCGGGCAGTGTCCCCGCCGCTACGAGCGCGTCGACGTGGGCGGCGTAGACTTCACTTGCCCGCCGTTGTAACGGTAGATCGGTCTCCTGTCGGAGGAACCCGAGGCGGACGGCCTGCGGCATCCGAACCGAGCCGGTATCGGGTTGCAGCTCGCCCGCGATCACGCCCAGCAGGCTCGACTTGCCGGCACCATTCGGGCCGGTCACCACCAGGCGGCCGCGGGGCGAGAGCGAGAACGACACAGGGCCGGCCAAGCGGCCCGTCACGCTGACGCGGTCCGCGCTCAGCAGCACCGTGCCGGTCCTGGTCGGCAGGTCGGGAAACCGGAATTGCAGTGGCGGCTCCGGCACGGTCACCGCGTGCGCTTCGAGCTGTTCCTGCCGACGATGCACGCTTTGCACGAGCCCGCCTGCGCGGGTCGCGCGGCCGTGCTTGTTGCTGCCCTTTTCCGGCCGCCACCCGGAAACGAGGCGGTTCTGCGCCGAACTGAGACTGTCCTGCAGGCGGGCGTGTTCGGCTTGTTGCCGGTCGTACTCCTGTTCCCACCGTTCGCGTTCGCCCAGCCGGCCCTCGCGATACCCGGCGTACCCGTTGCCGTACACCCGCACCCGATCATCGGGCGTCGGGTCCAGGTCGACGATGGACTCTGCGACATCCGAGAGCAATGCGCGGTCGTGCGTGACGACGACCACACCCCCGGCACGCGACCGGAGCTGCGCGCTCAAAAACTCGAGCCCGGATCGGTCGAGGTGGTTCGTCGGCTCGTCGAGCAGCAGGAAATCATCATCTGCACCGAGCAGGCAGGCCAGGCGCACCCGATACCGCTGCCCCACGGAGAGGTCACCGAGCAGGCGCGTGGTATCGGTCTCCGCATCGAGCGTTTCGAGTGCGATCTCCACCCGCCGCTCGGCATCCCACGCGTCGAGGAGTTCGGCATGCTCCAACGCGGCCGCATAACCTTCAGCAGCGCCGGCCGTGCCAGTCGAGAGCGCACGTGCGGTCTCGTCGAGGGTGGCCAGTGCGGCGAGTGGTTCGGCTATCGCTTCCGCGACCGCCTGGCCCACGGTTCGATCGTCGCTTGCGGACATTTCCTGTTCCGCGACGCCGAGCGTTCCGGTGCGCTGCACGGTGCCGGCATCGGGAATCAGCGTGCCATCGAGCACATGGAGCAGGGTAGATTTTCCGCGCCCGTTCTCACCGACGATCGCGACGCGCGATGCGGGCGTCAGGGTCAGGTCGACATGATTCAGAACATGGGTGGTTCCGCGCATCACGGAGACGTCGGAGGCAATGAGTTGGGCGCGCTGGCGCGCCGGTAGGTGGTTGGTGGGGGTGAGCATGCGAATCCTTCGAGACGACGCACCAGAGAACCCACCGGGGGCGGGAGGGTGCGCAAATGACGGCGACCCACGAGGGGTCGAGAACGAGCGGCCGCCGCAGGCTCGGATAACTCAACGAGCGCGGTGGGCCTTACTCAGCCATCAGAGGAAAAACAAATGCACCCCTCAATCGTAGGGTGCCACCCCCGCCATCCGCAAACGATCGGTTCGGAGCAAGGCCACCGTCGCGCCCCCAGCTCTGTGAATCGCGGCGCCAAATGTCCTGGTTTCCGCTCTGACTAGCGTCCGATGAGGAGGACGGAGCGAAATCTGCGAGGCGCACGTCCGGTCGGCGTTTAGCGCAGCGCGGGATAGTCGCCTCGGGTGCCACCCGCGAGACGGGCGTAAGTCTCGAACGTGACGACGTGGAAGTCGAGCATGTCCGCTAGGACTTTGGCGGGAACAGCACCGGCGAGCCGGAAGCGCGCGGTGTTCTGTAGCGTGGAGATGCTGGTGCCGAGAGAGCGTAAGCGGAGTGTGAGGTATTGAGCGTCGAGCGGCCGCCCGGGGCGGAGCCCGGGAAAGAGCCAGTTTTCCGGTTTGGCGTCGGGATGGCGGTTGAGCTGCTCCCGGGCGAGCACGGCGATCGGTTCGGGGAGTCTGAGTGGTCGGTTTCCGAGAAGAAGGTCGAGGGCGTCGCCTTCGCTGCGTAGCCGGTCGCGGCGCAGTGCGAGAGTCTTGGTGGCTGGGAGCCCGTAGATCGCGATCAGCAGTGATGCGAGGCGCGCATCGAGCGGGATATTGCGATCGTGAGTGAGGGTGCGGATGACATGCTCGAGATGCTCCTCGGACGCGCCGATCGTGGGTTCTTGGCGTGGGAGCGTCGGGATATCAAGGTCGGGTGTGATGTCGCGTTCGGCTGTCCAGGAGAGGAATTGTGGGAGCCATCGTCGTGCGGTTCGAAGGTTGATGAACTCTTCGATCTGCGCCTGGGAGAGATCCCGCAGTGGTGAGTGTTGTTCTTCTATCCAGGTGATGAACGTAACCAAGCCGCGCAGCGACGCTTTGACATGCCGAGCTGCGCCGATAGCGATGTCGCCTGAGGAGTCTCGGCTGGCGCGGCGCAGCAGCACCCACCGGGTGTAAGTGCGCAGCATCTGGCGGCGCTCAGCGGGGGCCCCGTCGATGGTTTGCGTCGCCCAGGCCATCAACTGCCGCGTGGCCGCCGTGTCGCGAGGCAAAGCGCCGGCGTCGAGCAGGAGCGTGCGCAGGTAGATCAACGGTTTGCTCGGCCGCGGGACGTCGAGGACCGACTCGACCGGAACCTGCCCGGAGGCGATGGCCCGGAGCATGTCGGTGCTCGGCCCCATGCGGAGCCACTTGATGATCTGGGCTGGGCGAGGCTGGACGAGCAGGTAGTCGCGTAGTGCACGCATCGGGGGAAGGAACGCTCCGTCTGGGCCGGTGAGGATGTCATTGCAGCGGTCGTTGAGAACGCACTTCCCGCAGAGGCGACCGTAGTTGTGTTCTTCGCTTCCGCAGCGGCGGCAGGCGTAGCGGGCGGGCTGTCCCGCGCATCCTGCGCAGCACGGGCGGTCGCCGTCACCGAGGAACGCAAGGATGCGCTTCTCGCCGCATCCGGGGCAAGGGGCGGCGATGCGCAGGACTCGGTTGTGGCAGGCATAGCAGTGCGGGCCGTGCAGGATGGTCGCGGCGATCTTCTTCTGCTGCCCGCACGAGACGCAACGCCGCAGTCGCCGGGGATAGCAATTCAGGCAGACTCTTCTCCCGTCGATGCGCCCCACGGTGGTGACGATCTTCCCGCAGTTCTCACAGGCGAACGTCGGCATGCCGTCCGGCCCGCAGCGCTGGCAGACACGCTGTCCATCGGCGTTGGTGGCGGTGAGCTTCTTCATCCGCAAGCACTGGGGGCACTCGCCACGCGATCGGCGCTGCGCGCAGCGGAAGCACTCGCGCTGTCCTTGCTCGTTGCGTGCCTTGACGACCTTCCGGGTGCGACACGTCGGGCAGGGCGGGAGTCGGATGCCCGTCGCGCCTTCGCGCGCGAGATTCGCAAGAAGAACCTGGACGATGACGGTGGTCTCAGCGTGCACGTCAGCGGGATCGAACTCGCTCAGCAGCAGACGGAGCACTCCGTTCCGTCGCGACGGTGCGACGATTCGCTCTGCCGCGTCGACGATGGCCTGTTCCTGCGCGGTCACGCCCTTGGTAGCCAGCGCGGCCGCGACGCGCAGCCCGAACGCCCCGTCCGGTTGCGGGGTGCCGCGTGGGATCGTCATGGCTTCGGTCGTTGGATGCGCGCGGGCACGGGGCGCAGGTCTCCGATGTCCTCGATCCTCCCGCTCGTCCCCGTCGCCTGCAACGACCGTGCGGCGGCTTGTTCGAGGACGAGCAGGTCGCTGGGCGTGCAGCCCAGGATTGTGCAGAGTGCGGCGAGGACTTCGACGTTGAGGCGTTGCGGGGTCTGTGTCACCAGCCGGAATACCTGCTCGCGGGAGAGCGCGACGCCTTCGGCTTTGAGCGGTTCGAGGAGGTCGGTGGTCTTGAACATGCCGCGCTCGGCCATGAGCGTGCGCAACCGCCAGGTGATCGTCTTCGTCGTCATCGCGTGCTTCCTTCCGGGAAGTAGAACTTGTCGATCGCCGCTGCCAGGACGCGGTTGCGGTAGTCATCGGTCACCGAGGTGTAGATCGCAGTCGTCGAGGCGTAGGCGTGACCGACCTGGGTCTGCACGAATTGCTCCGCGTAGCCCAGCTCGATCAGGTGCGTCACGTACGAGTGCCGCAGACTGTGCAAGGTCAGCTCGCTCGGCAGGCCAGCCTCGTCGCGCAGCTGCGCGAACCGGCGGTCGAGGTAACGGTCACCGACGCGCGTACCGCGCTCAGTCGGCCATAGTCCCGGATGGTTGCCGGGGTTGAACTTGTCCCGGACTTGCTCGACGTAGACGCGCAGCCCGTCGATCGCCCACTCGAACTCTGGGAGGGATAGCACCGAGCGGCGTTTGGGGATCGACCCCTTTGAGGACTTCCCGTGCCGCACGTGCAGTAGCCCGAACCGGCCCCATTGTGGTGTCTTCGCGTTCGTCCGCAGATCGACCACATCCAGCCCCAGTACCTCGCGGCGACGGAGCCCCCACGCGTAGGTCGTCTTGAGCAACTGGGCATCCCGGAGCGCGGCCAGCGCGCCCTTGCGGCCCTGCTGCCGCAGCGTCTCCACGCGGGCGTCCGCGACGGCGAACAGCGCGTCCAGCTCGTCGTAGTCCAGCGGCCGCCGACCCGGCGTGCCCTCGAAATCGACGGTGTGCACGACCGTGTTCCACTCGAAGCACACCTGCGTCGGCACCGACCCGAACCGTGCCCGGCACTCCGCGACCCAGCCGTAGCGCTGGTCGGTGATGAAGTCGCAGAACGCGCGCAACGTCAGGTGATAGATCCGCACTGTCGAACGCGCCAACGGTCGTGGGCCGCTGAACAGGCTCGTGGTGAAGTCCTCAATGTCACCCGGCAGCCACTCCCACGGGTATGAGTCGGTGAACCGTTGGAACCGCTCCACTTGCCAGCGGCGCATCTGGATCGTCTGCGTGGCCAGACCGCGACTGACTTGCTGGCGGGAGAATCCATCGAGCATCCCGTCGAACACGGCCGCGTCCTCGTGCAACGGCACGACGCCCGGCTGTCGAAGCAACAACACCTCCGCATCCTCACTCACCCCATCATTATTGCATCTAACGCAACGCTAGGATGGAGGGCATGGCCCCTACCCCGGTCCGATTCGTCCCGGAATCGCCCGGAATCGCGCCGCAGACGGTGACGCAGGAGTCTCAACGGCGTCCAATCAGTCGCTACGCTGGCAGGGGCAGGTCCAGTCGTAGCCTCCGGGGCCTGGAAACACGCGGAACTGCCAGCTGTTGCATCAGATCGAAAAGTTCTCGCTTCTTCGTGCACCCGTTCCGCGAGGGCAACGGCCGCACTCAGCGGGTGTTCTGGAATCGGGTGGCGGCGGACGCCGGCTGGCAGCTGGACTGGCGACCCGTCCAGGGTGCCGTCAACGATGCCGCCTGCCGTGCCGCTGCGGAGAGCCGCGACTTCGGCCCGATGCGGGCCATGTTCGATCAGGTCGTCTCGCCGGCCGGCACTGTGGCCGATCCGACGTCGGCGCTCGATCGCTTCGCGCTTCGCACCTCGAGGTCGATCGACCAGGCGATGGATGCCGCGCGCCTGGCGGGGATGGATCACCCCGCGGCGCCGGTGGCGAAGCCGCCGACCGGGCCACGTGCTCCCGAGGCGTTCGGGGCGACCGCCTACCGGCCGGGCCGGGACCAGGGCCCCGACCTCGGCCGTTAGCGACCTTCGCCCAGCGATCGCCGTTGCGGGATCTCGATACCGTTGGGGTGCTTGGCCCGCCACTCGTCGACGTCGGCTTGCAGATAGCGGATCGTCGAGCCGATTGTGAAGTAGGCCGGCCCGAGGCCGGCATCCCGGAGCCGTTTCAGGTCGCCGCGGCTGACGCGCAGCTCGGCGCTGACCTCATCCGGGATCAGGAACAGTTCGGTTGCCGACGGCTCTTGGAGCACGCCCGGCTGCAGGTTCGTCATTGCTGGATCTCCTCTCGCTCGAGCGTGTCGACGATCATCACGTAATCGCCGTTGGGGATGACGACCGTTGTGCACACCCGGTAGCCGGAATGGCCGTGTGCTCTCAGGTCCTCGTCGCGGGCAGCGAGCTTCGCCATTCGCCGCCCGGTCTCGTCGTCCCCGCTGGGGACGTTCGTCGTGAGCGTCGTCACGTCGACCAGGACTCTCATTGGCAGCTGTCGCATTGCAGCTCGTCCATGGGGTCGACGGGCACTTCGTACTTGCCCACGACCACCGATTCCAACGTTCCGTTCCCGTCCATCGCAGACCCCTCTCTCACATCTCCCATTGCCTTTCGGCACCCGCCGAAAACAGCGCCAGGAGCCGGGCGTCAAGGGACCGTGGAATACCGGAGCGCAGCGAGGATATGCCGCGAAAGCCCTTGATGATCGGGGAGTGGTGCGTACCCTCACCCGGTGCGAAAGGCAACGGAGTTGCCGTGCCGGCGCAGCCGGCCAACAAC
>Ga0075163_10014110_pt1 | contig 10325 bp, 7 predicted proteins | sample JI1023141ADNA_FD_71478 | JGI IMG/M metagenome (GOLD analysis project Ga0075163, IMG submission 71478) | Wastewater effluent complex algal communities from Wisconsin, to seasonally profile nutrient transformation and Carbon sequestration -... | ecosystem: Engineered > WWTP > Effluent > Algae... | reverse complement strand
AACGATTTAACTAAGATGATGTCGTTTCCTTTAGTTCTTAACTTAGAGTATCCCATAAAAGAAGCCGAAAGTCATTACAAAAAATTTCTTCCAGCTAAAAGATATGAAATCTATGAAGACATCTGCTTCAATAATGGTATTGAGTCACTTTTAAACTTCAATTATAATATTCTTCCTATAATTGAAGTGACACATAACTATGAAGAAGACAGACCTATTCTAGTTAAAAATAAATGTGAGAACTTTTTGGAAATTATTTTATTTAACTTAGAACATGATATCTCTAATCATAAATTTTTTGGAAGTTCTGAGTATTTCATTATTACAGACTTTCTGTATAGAACTGCTATGGTTATTCCAAACAATACTAAAATTTACAAAGAAGAAAATTATTTTAGCAAAATTAAAAACTTTTTGAAAATTGCAACTTCTAATCAACTTTCTTCAGTAGCAGTCAAAGATGAGTCAGAAGATTCTCCTGATCAAGAAACATCTATTCCTGAAATTAAACCGATTGTAATTCCCGCTAAACCAGTTATAGAGACATTGAAGAAAAAAAATCTAAAGATTAAGCTTGAAGATATGCAGAAAAAAGCTAAGATGAAAAATAGACAGGGCAAGACTGTCAATATCACCGATTTAATTGAAGATACAGAAATCAAACCTCTTAAGACTAAGACTACTAAAGGTCGGTTTGTTGATCCAGCATTGGCTACTATTGCCTTTGAAGGTTTAGATAATACTTACTTAGAAGACGTATACGATCGTGATATTGCTAAAGTATTTGCTTCTATTAGTAAAGACGGGACTTCTCCTTTCTTTATTGAGTCGATTACACGAGATAATACGAGTGACCCACTGAACTATAAAGAAACGTTCAATATCCGTTATAGAAATCTAGAGCAAAACGGTAAAGTAAATAATTTTAAAATTGATGTCCCCGTATTTACTAAAGACGGATATATGTTCCTAAACGGTGTAAAATGGATTATCACAAAACAAATTTTAGCTCAGCCTATTATTAAAGTAAAACCGAATGAAGTTCTTATTACTACAGCTTATAACAAAGTTTCTATGGAGCGATTTAGACATAATATTTCTAAGCAAATTCCTTTTTTACGTTTAACTTTGGATAAAATTAAGGAAGACAGTTCTTCTAAATTCAAAGTTAAGTCTGGTCGTGTGAAGATTACTCGCTTAGGTAAACGTCTATCACCAGAGTATACAGAGCTTAGCAAATTTGTAGTAGAGTTGTATGATTCTACTAATAAATACAAGTTCTTTTTAGATAGCAATTCTTCGGTAAAAGAAATTCAAGATAAGTTTCCTGAATTAAAAAATGTCAATATAGGTAATGAGCTATTAGTCGGTTATGACACATCTGTAGAAGGTATTATCGAAGTTTACACTATAGATAATTATGGTAGAGTTAAAACTTTAAGAAAGAATGCAGTAAACCAAAGCCAGTTTGAATATAGAACAGAAGTAGAAACTTTAGCAGATCATATCTCTAAAAAGATTACACAATTTAATGGTAATAATTACGATTTTCCAAAAATTGCACCTAGAAAATATTCCTATACTCGTACTAAAATGCTTTCTCAATACTTACCTACTGCTGTAATTGTAGGTTTTATGGAAGGTTTAGAAAAATTACTTATACGTTCTGGTGTAGAATATTATCTGATTCCTGATGGAGTTGTTCCACCTTCAGGTAGCGATTTAGCAAAAGTAAAATTTAAAAACGCTACATTATTTTATAAGGATACTTTTTTAAGACATACTTTACTCTTAAGAGGATTAGAAGAAATTGATACAGCGGACTACAACATTGAAGACTTCGGCGAAGCAGGTTTGGGATGGAGCGAATTCGTCATTAACCGTCTAGGTACACCAGGACATGTTAGAGCTTTAGAAAACTATAAGACTTCATTTATTGACCCGATAACATTTGAACTTCTCAAAGCTGACAATTTACCTACAGATATTTGTGGTGTATTAGTACACGCAAATAATCTACTAGAAGACAACGTTTACAAAGATGCCAACGATATGACACAATACCGCATTCGTGGTAGCGAGCTTGTATCTGGCATGCTTTATAAAATTATTCATATGGAAATGGAAAAAGTTAGAGCTACTAAAAACTCTGCTTCTCCACAAGCTTTAACTGTAAGACAAGATCAATTAATTAAAAATGTTCTTAGTGCTTCTAATACAGAAGAAATTTCAGAACTTAATCCTTTACTAGAAGCAGAGATCAGAGGCAAAGTTAGCTGGACTGGGGCATTAGGAGGTATGAATGACTCTGGAATGGTTAACAAAGAACTTCGTAACTTTCACCATACAATGCGTGGTTTAACTGGTTACTACAGTCCAGACAGTAAAGAAGCAGGTGTTAAGAGAACTTTGTGTGTAAACGCAGGAATAGGTGATTCTAGAGGTCGTTACAAATTACGCGAAGAAAGTAAAGCAGGTAACTTAGCTTTAGGTGAACTTTTATCTCCTTTTACTGCTACACACGCCGATCCGCCTAAACTGGGCCATTGCCTAAATACGCAATGTGAATCTGCTAATTGACTGGGAGTCCCTTAGAGGTTGCTACACCAAGTAATAGTAGTAATGCTATTATGGCCATTCTAATCAAATGGGTATGGTAACAGAGAGCAACATTGGGTAATCAGCAGCGAAGCTCCAACTATGTTTGGAAGAACGTTCAACGACTAAACACCCTAAACGCAGGGTTAACGCAGATGTGGCATTCGTGCTACAAGATATAGTCTCAACTTCTAGTGAAAGCTAGAGCAGTCTTCTTAGTAAGACGCGGTAGTGGTAGCGACACTACTGGAAGATATTGAGAATCGGTATGCAGTCTAAGCAAGCTACACATACAATGCCAGTTACCAAGCATACACCACCACTTATAATTTCTGGTATGGAGCGTTCAGTAGTCAATTCAATTGGCGACACGTTCGCGTATAAGGCAAGAACTGATGGTACAGTTACAAAAATTAATGAAAAGGATCAGACAGTAGAGATTCAATACACAGACGGAACTAAAGCTTATATGTCTTTAAGTGGTCGTACTGTTAAAAACAGTGGCGGCGGTTTCTTTATTACGACACAATTAACACTGACTAATTCTATTAAAGTAGGAAGCAAGTTTAAAAAAGATGACGTATTAGCTTATGATAAGTCTTTCTTTGCTGAGAGTGCTAATGGTGATATTCTTTACATGTCTGGTTTATTAGTACGTACAGCGTTATGTGCTCTAGATCAAACTTTTGAAGATAGCGTCATGGCAACTTCAAGACTGATAAAAGACACAGTATCTGAAGTAACCATGATGATCCCCGTATCATTAGCAGCTAAGACAAACTTACAATATACGGTAAAACTTGGTGATAAAGTTAATCCAAACTCACCTTTAGCAATTTTTGAAACTATCGTAGAAGATACAGACATTGCAGATCTACTAGAAAGAATCGGCGATGAGTTCCAAGAAGAAATTATCGAAAACTCAAGGAATACTGCAGTAGCTAAATATTCAGGGACTATTGTCGAAACTAGAATTTACTATAATCGCCCATTAGAAGAATTATCACCTACAATTCGTGCATTTATTACTAAAGAAATCAAAATTTCAGAAGAAAAGAAAAAAAGAAACACAGGAAGTCTTCCTCAAGAATCTGTACGAATTTACCTACCTGAATACACAACTAGAGGAAAGGTTCACGGTGAAGAATTTGATGGTATTTTAATTCTGTTTTTTATCAAAACTGTAAATGAATCAGCTCCAGGTGACAAGTACGTTTGTCAATCTCCACTTAAAGGAATTATATCTAAAGTCTTAGAAGAAGGTGAAGAACCTTTCGATGAGTCTGGTAACATAATTGATTACATCATTTCACCATTATCTAATATTAGTCGTATGACGTCTGATATGTTTTTACAATTATGGGGTAACTCTTTATTAGTAGGACTAAAAAAAGAAATAATTCGGATAGCAGACGAGTAATAGGAAAGGGAATACGGTTATCCGTATTCCCCTTTCTTTTAAGTCAGATTTTGGCTAGACAAATAGTTGGTAATAATTTCAGTCACAGCTTTACCACGATGACCAATTTTCGACTTGATATTCGTGGACAGTTGCGACAAAATTGCGTAATCCGCAAATATGGAATCAAAGGTATATTGAACTTTCAGGATGCAGTCGTAACTATCGACTTTTTCAGTACAGTATTGAACCAGTTCACCTTCGATTTCACCTTTTGCTGTTGATACCACCAGTGTAGTCCCATCAATCCCTGCTGCAATAGTGCTAAAAATTGCTTTAGTCCCAAATGGAACTACTTCAAAAATAGCATCACAAGCATTTTTGAAACCACCTTTCAGTTTGGTAAAATCTGCGACATTCGCAGGAGCAAACAGATTGAAGTCTTTGATTTCAAGACCAGTGTCTTCCACAATAATCAAATCCGCATTGATTACATTGGATGTAATCAAGTTTTGCGCGTTTAAGACTTTACATTTCAAATTTTGTTCCATAGTATCATAAGGCTCATCCACTGACGAATTGAAATTAAACAAGTCCAATTTGACAGTTGAGTTCAACATGTTCAAACGCTCATTGATAAGCTCAACGATGAAATCTACTTCACGGATTTTTTGAGCGTTACCACTTACAAAGCAAATAGTAACAACTGTTGTACCGACTAAGGGATGGTTCATAAAAATCTCCAGATTAAGTAAAGAAGGGATTTCTTTACAACAAAATAATATCTTTTTATTTTTGGTATTAAACTATGGCTGCTGCTATTACTCCTAGCTTTCTTATTGGAAGAGCTAGAGCAATGCTATCTCAAGCATTGACAGGTGAAGTTGATTTTAATCACGAGGACTTTCTAAGATGTTTAACTGAAGTAACTCTTCCGACATTTTCGATCTACATGCCTCATTTGGAAAAGTACACAATTAATGCAAAAAATGACCGTGTTTATTCTGATATGGATGGCATTTATCAAATTAATACCGATCTAGAGCTATTAGGTGTAAGTAGAGTTTTAACTGGTTTAGGGACATTCGGTCATTTCCCTTATGACCCTATGTTATACGGCGATGTTCTAGACCGTCAGCTAGTAGCTAATCCGTCATCTGCCTCAGAAGTATCTCTTACGTTCTCTTTTGAACCGCCTAATATTGTAGAGATATTTCCTAAAGGACTTTATTATGATGATATTTTGATTGAAATTAAAGTAGTTCATCCTTCAACATTACATACAGTATTTCCAGGAAGCAGAGAAACTTTAACTGATTTGTTTTTAGCAGACGTAGCGTTGGATGTATTAGGAATTAGAAATTATTTCAGTACTGTCAATTCTGCTTTCGGGGAGATTAATTTGAATATTGACAGGTTATCCAAATATGCCGACAAAAGAGAAAACATAATCGAAAAATTAGAAACTAAACAACTTAAGTATTCGCCTAACAAGCGAATTTTTATTGCATAAGGAGGAATGTTTAATGTTTCTTACAGATTCCTTTGAGAATATTCTTTACGAAGCAAAAATGACCAATAAAAAGATAGTTATAGAAAATGAAAAGGATTTAAAAGAAGCCGAATTATTTTTCAATAAGAAAAAAAAAGAATTGGAGAATTTAGTAGAATTAGCTGAAAGAAGTAGAAAGGTAAAGTATTGGATAATGGCATATGAGGCTTTTTTGACAATGATCTCAATATATGCTTTAATAAGTCTTTCTTTACAGTACAGCTTTTATTTTAATTTTTTACTAGTAGTAGGAATTTATCACTGTGTTTTATTACTACTAGGAAGAGTAGCTATAAGAAAGATTTTTAATTCAGAAAATAAATCAGAGTTGATTCTTAGATTAAATTATATAGAAGAAAAAGTAAAAGAGATAGGAGATAACTATAAAGAAAATACGGAAATTTCTGAAAAATATAAACAAGTTATTGAGCAGCTTAACGAAACACGGAAATCCGTAGAAAGTTTAGGCTATTTCTCCCTTTAGAGAGTCCTTTATCATGTTTCTTTCTGAATCCAGTCAATATGATTCTCTTACAGAAATCTTCTGCGAGAGTACATTCCCTTCTTTCCACGCCAACAGAGAAATTTTAGAAAAATATCTTTTTTCTGAAACTGTAGAAGGCGTAATTAAATTTGAAACTATTCAAGAAGCAGCAGATGCTACATTTGCTCAAATGAGACTTCAAGAAGATATTGAAAATCATTTAAAAGATACTGAATCTTTAAAAAGTCAACAAGTCTTTTATAGTGTTTTTAAAAAACTAAACGCCTTGTTTAGAATTGTTTTTGCAGTTGCTGTAGTAGGTCACGCTCAGTTTATAGCAATTGGAATAGGTCTTCTTCTTGGTTACTTTTTATTTAACTTTATTGTTAAAGGCATTTTAATGGTATATAATTCTTCAACTGGTAAATCAGGTTCAGAAATCAGAGATAGAATTAGTAAAGCTAAAGCCCTAGAAGCAGAATATATTAAACTGACTTCAAAAGTTAAAGGTAAAGACAGAGCAAGAATTGATGAAAAACTCTATGAAATAAGAAAAAAAATTGAAAAAGCTGAACGAATTGCAGATAAAGCAAGTTCGTTTTAAATAAAACGCCCATACCCTAAACAGGGTATGGGGATATAATTTTATTTCAGACAATGAACGATGAATTGCTCAAGTTGTCGTTCAGCATATTCAAGAGCGTCGCGGTAGAGAATATCTGCTCTCCAACTTCCGTCTTCTACCTCTTTCAAATAATCGTATTCTGAAATATGAACATGACGGTTCAATAGACGAATATAAATTACAACTTTTTTGTATTCTTTCGAATGGAAAATAGCAATAGATTCCAAATTAAGCTTGAGAATAGTACTTACATCATGTGGACGAGAAGAACTTACACGAAAACTTCCAATTTCTAGAAAATTCATGTATTTCACATCTTCTTTCTTTTTAATAGCGTTTTCTAAAGCATACTCAATTCCTAGTTCATCTGAGTAGTTCTCAAGAAAGGCAGAAAAACTTGTTCCCAAAATTGCTTTATTGGGAGCAATTTCATAAATAGAAATTGATGATTTATTATCACCTAGTACAAATTCGAAAGAACTGTCTTTGTCGTTAGATTCTGGAATCTTATGCTTAGAAAGTACTACCTGAATATCATCATCGGGAACTACTTCTTTGTTATATTTTGTAAAATTAATATTATAACCAATTTCAGGTTTAGAACCACTCAAAACAATCTGCTTGATCTGGTCTAGATCATTGACAACAAAGCCGTTAGTTTCAAGAAAAGAGTTCATGATGTTTCCTCATTTTCTTCGTCATCATCGATGTAATCCAATTCACCAATAACGTATGAAGATTCTCTGATGCAATCAAGATTTCTATGAGCATGCTCATAGCTATCCGCCAATATTGAAAAGCAAGATTCGTCACCGTTAGGTAATCGGAATCCTATTAAAAACAGCCTTAGATCATCAACAGGTTTATTTTCTTCTAAATCGTTTGAGGTAGACTCAGAATTACCTTTTGATGACTCAAATTTTATGAGATCTCCACTCATAATAAAACCCTCTTAGTCTATAAGGCTGTTATTTTTGTTATTTACTTTATTAACTAAAATCAGCTAAAATAATCTTATTTGACATGAAACTTGGTTCAGTAATTGGCATACAGTGGCCTGGTAGTAATATTAAACCACCAGATGACGAATGGAAACACTCGTTGTGGCTAATGATAAATGTTTGCTGAATCAAAAGTTCTTTAGACAACGATTCTACAATTTCAATGAATTTTTCTTTATTTTTCTCTACATCTAAAGTTTGATCTACTTCATCTAAAGTTACAATATTGTAGCCTGATTCGCCTACTAGCTGCTTAATCAAAGCTACACATACAGCAGTTTTAATAAGGCTTAATTGGCCATCTGAAGCTTCGGTAGCGTCTTTAAGGATTGCTCCAGAAGCTTTATAGATAGTTATACAAAACTCGTTATCATTAACTTCGAATTTTAACTTCATATCACCTAAAGCTAACTCTAAAAGTCTATTTACTTCATTCTGAGTTTTCTCTAAGAAATTTTTAATATAGGTAACTGGAATACCTTTAGCAGGATGGCATGAGGCAGCTAAGATTTCACCCTTGTCAATTTTACCTTTACAGTCTTCTAAACGTTCTTCATACGATAAACGTAAGTTGAGCTTAGATTCTACAGCTTTTAATTCAGTTTCGACTTTATCTCTTTCTTTATTCTTTTTAACTAAAATTTCCTTATTTGTTTTAATATCAGAATTTAAAGAAGAAATTTGCTCAATTAAATTATTGCTTACTTCTTTAAAATCGGATAGTTTCGCTATATAGGTTTCAGCCTCACTTTTTTGGTCAATTTGTAATCTTATGCCAGAAATGACATTTAAAGTATTCGTCTTAGTTTTGTGAGCTTTTGTATTTTCTTCAATGAAAACTCTATTGGACTCAACTTTAAATTGCAACTGATCAATTTCATTTTGCAATTCTTGAATGTTTGCTTCAATATCCGATTTCATGTTAATATTATCTCGAATATTTTCCAATCGTTCTTTAGCATTATTTAGTTTCTCTTCTGTCTCTGTCATGAGTCTTTTGTTATTTAGCATCCTATTAAATGAGTTTAGATTCAAAATTTCTTTATATTCGTAACTCTCAATCAATACTGCAAAAGCCGCAGTACTTTTGAAATACTTCTCAATTTTAAGCAATTCTAGAATAGACGAAAAATTCTCTGATTTTAACTTTTTGTATAACGACAATGCCTGTCTACATGCGGCGACAGTATGCGGTTTTTCTGATTTTAAAGACTCTATAGAGTTAAGACGCTCTAGCAATTTATTCAGAGAATCTTTAATTTTTCTGTTTTCTTCTTCAGAAGTAGCATAATTTTTTATAATTTTTTCAAAAGGACATTCAGGATCACGGCAGTGAGCTTGTTTAAAAGAGGCTGCAATTCTAGCCTGACTTTCTGAATGAACTAAAGTTTTACGTTTTTTCTCTATACTTTCTTTTAGATTATCATAATTGGAAGTATCAGAGTCATATCTAGCAGCTACTTCATCAGCGTTAAAATCATGGTATTTAGCGATATCCATAGCTTCTCTAGATAAAAACATACTACTAACATTTCCAATATATTCTTTAAGTTCTTCAACAATATCAAAAAGCTTATTAGCTGTAGAATAATCGGTATAAGCATTAAGTTCTACTGGAATATCTTTACAAATCTGAGAATAGTTTTCGTATTCTTCTGAAAGACGATCAATGATCTCTTGAGTCTTAACTAAATCATCTTGCGAGTATTTATTAATACCTTCCAATTTTCCTTCTTTAAGCTCTTTTTCTCTTTTTAATTTAACCAATTTATCTGTATTTTCAACTAAAATAGATTCAGTATTAGCTAGATTAGCACCAATTTCTGTAATTGCTTTATTAAGATTTTCTTTTGTAACATCATAGAACTCTTTATCTAAAATTTTTCTTAAAGTAGGTTTTTTCTCAAAGATTGCTTCCAACTCTCCCTCTAATTCTTTTTGTCTAGAAACATAAATTTTAAAATTATTCTTAAAATTATTTAAATCTTCTTCAGACAGACCATATAGACCACCTAAGTTGGTAAGCTCGTTCTCCAGCTTATCCAATGTAACTTCCGATTGAGCAATTGAAATAATCAAATCATCAATCTCTTTAGAAACTAAATTTTTACTAGTAGTTAAAGAAGAAATCTGTCTAGTAAGTTTTTCCTTATCTTCGTATTTATCAAGTTCAATCTTAATGCCGCTTAAATTGGATTTCAGACTTAAAAGTTTTCTATTAATATTTTTAAACATTGTAATCCATTCTTCAATTTCAGGCATAAAACTACCAATAAATTTTTTACGTTCAGTTGGTCCTAAATCTAAGAAGTTATTAACTCTATTACCTACTCTTCCCAATTTTAAATAATCAGGAGTAATACCTAACTCCTGTTTTACAACGTGTAAGTACTCATTAACACCGCCTTTTTTAGTACTCTCTACTATTTCACCATCAATATAAACGGAACATATATTTTTCCCCTTAGCAGTTGTCTGAATATCACAGCAAATACTTTTATCTCCAACTCTATAAGTAATTACCTTACGTCCATTTTTCCCAATAGGGAACATCTCACGTCCGTCATTATTATTAGTAAAAGGTGATAAAGCATTTATAAGAGTACTTTTCCCACTACCATTCCTTCCAAAAAAGAATATTTTATTTAATCCAGCCTCATAAGCAG
>Ga0075163_10014109_pt1 | contig 10325 bp, 7 predicted proteins | sample JI1023141ADNA_FD_71478 | JGI IMG/M metagenome (GOLD analysis project Ga0075163, IMG submission 71478) | Wastewater effluent complex algal communities from Wisconsin, to seasonally profile nutrient transformation and Carbon sequestration -... | ecosystem: Engineered > WWTP > Effluent > Algae... | reverse complement strand
AGTCATGCGGCTTGTGTTGTAGACATTTTTGTCGCAGCCCGCGCACAGTCGCACGCGGTCGTCTCCGACCATATTGTCCCAGCCGATGTTGCATGGGGCGGCGATCATGACATTGTCGAGGGAGTCGGATAGGCCGTCTGGTTTGTTTGCTGGTATTTTCAAAATTCAAGTCCAATAAGGTCTGTTCATAGGATATCTCATGTCTGCTTCCCTGGCATTCATGCCCCACACAGTCAACGATGCCCCCAGGGATGCTTCGGCATCCAATAGACCAGTATTGCCGTGCTCCCGCGTGCCCTCACGCCCACTGGGTATATAGTCTTTGGATGCGACTTCCTTGACCTCTATCCCTGCGCCCATTACCATTTCACGACTGCACCGGTACAATCCTTGGCTGATGAGACCAAATCAGTAGAAAAACCCCAGGCTCCACCTCCCGAGTCTCAGTCTACGCTTGGGTTTGTAGCTGAGTGGCTGGGTCTCAGCTCGCCAAAGCCACGTGAGAACACCGCCAAACTGCCCCTGTACGGCGACGGGGACAAGAGCATCCGTCCCGAGGCGGTGGTACAAGGGGAGGTCAACGATTGCTTTTTTATGGCGCCTCTGGCATCTGTCGCAAAAGCCAATCCCAAGATAATCAGCGATAGTATCAAACAAAACACCGATGGCTCATACACCGTGACTTTTGCGGGCGCCAAGGATAAGCCCCAGACGGTGGCTGCTCTCACTGATGAAGAGCTTAAAAATTACGCCAAGGTCGGCGCTAAGGGCACCTGGCCAGCAGTAATGGAAAAGGCTTTTGGGCAGTATCTGCGCGATAACCCTGCCGAGCGAGACAAAATCCTGGGGCACTCCGCTGGATGGTTTTTGTCCAATCCTCAAGAGTATGCAGATGCCGGTAAAGCCACAGAGGTATTACGTATTTTGACTGGCTATCCTCCTGGTGGTATCAAACTGGCTGACAGTCACAGCCCCGAGGCGGTTAGACGATTTATGACTGATACATTTAAGCCTGTAGATGGCGCAGTGGAGATACCACCTGTAGTGGCTGGTATCGCTAAGGGTAATGAGTACGCTCTTAAGATGGGTCTGCATCCAGAGCACGACTATAGTGTGCTAGGTTACGAGGGTGGCATGGTGATTGTGCGCGACCCACGCAATAAGACAGAAGCAAATACCGCTGGCAAACGTATGCCCAGTGAGAACGGTACATTTAAGATGACGCCTGAGGACTTTGCTAAGAGTTTTGATGAATTATTAGCTGGTCGTACCAAGCCAATGTTTGGCTCCGGGGCTCTGATTATGGGTCCTATCCGGCTGAAGAAGTAGGTAGATATGCCGTCAGGATTTGTTTGCTTTTGGAGAGAGGTTACTTGTCACAGCAGTAGGTTGTTATGACTATTACTCCGACTGAACTATTGGCTAGTGTTTTGCTGCCCTGTTCGCTTTCAATTTTTCTGCTCGCGCCCTTTCACCTGGCCTGGCAATTACGTTTGTATTTTTGGCCACTTGCTGATAGAGCCGAGCTGGATATTGCTGATAGTTGCTTTAGACTCAGGCTTATTGATTCTGCGGGAAAGGTTAGCTTTAGGCGCACTGGTTTGATAGAGCGTCAATTGGTAAGTCTGGCTTGTGCAGCGCGCAGTTTGTGGAGGGTGTTTCCGATCCAGTTGGCAATTTGCTTCTTGGGGGCAATTGTTGCATATGTGGTATCAATAGTGGTGCCCATGTGTTTTGAGTCGCAAGTTGTATCACTGTTTGTGCCAGTATATGGATTTTATTTTGTTCCAGTCACCTACTTGCTTATCGGTGTTCTGATGTCCATTCCATTTATTGGTATCTCTCAACTTTTTGCGTTTTGCAAAATAGAAAAAAGAGCCTGGTTAGATGCGCTCTTTAGCTACCGATATATGGTATGTCTTGGTGTCATGACTAGTTTAACAATCGTGTTGGCGATCGTTTTATGTTTTTTTTGTGACTGGATATTTTTTGAACCGCACCTCGCTCATTTTTTAGTGTTGCTGAGTATGACAATAGTAATTATGACTTTGCCCATATCTCTCTCGGCCCTTGCGATCGGGTTTTTTGCCGATTGCAAGATACACGCAAATCAAGACTACTTGTTTCTCAGTCAATCCAGCATCGAGACCAGTAGCATCTCTGCCAAATCAGACTATGAGTTGCAAAAGTTGATTGACGCTGCTGATACTTATCGAGAGACTGAGATTGCTCAATGGATGAGAGAGGAGCTTTTGAGGCGCTCTGATAGGCTCGTGCCATTGGAGGATTTGAGTGTGTGTTAAATCTCCCCGGTTATGATTTTGAGTTGCATTTGCAAAGATATTGAATAGAGTGAAGTTAAAGGAGTAAATCACTGATTTGAGTACCATCAGACCAATGACTGCGGATGACTTACCCGCACTAGCTGCAATGTATGTAAGGTCATTTGCTGATCCAGCTCTTGGTGAGCACTGGACTGAGCCCGCGGCACAGGCGCTCCTCGCCAACTGGTATAACCGTCAACCAGATCTTGCTTTTGTAGCCGAGGACGACAGTAAATTGCTAGGCGCTTTTGTCGTAGGTGTGCGCCCCTGGTGGGACGGCAATCACCTTGTAGATGGTGAGTTGTTTGTTGATGACGACAGTCAGGGCAAGGGGGTCGCCAGCGACCTCATACGCGAGGTATTGCTCCAGGCTAAAGCTAAGTATGCGCCGGTTGTCTGGGAGAGCTACACTTTTAAGGGTCAGGACTTTCCGCTTAATTGGTATAAGCGTATGGGCTTTAGAGAAATAGACGAGTGGGTAATGATCCGTGCGGATGTTGCCGACGTTTTGAACAAGCTTGATACTTGAGATAGAGAGTATTCATTAGAGTGCTCTACTATTCTTGTTTGTTCTCTACCTCTTTATTCTCGTCATCTTCATCTTCGGCAGCATCAGCTTCTGGTTTGTCGGCGCTGGTATCGGTAGTGGTGTCAGTATTGGCGTCATTTATTTCGATTTGTGCCTTCAAGCGCTTGCATTCCTCTTTTAATCGCGCCGCTGCTTGTGCATCTTTGGACTTTTTGTCGTTGCGACCCTCTAGAGCTTGTAATTTTAGCTCCATAAATTGCAACTGCGTGTCTTCGTCATCTTTGACTAGCTGCAATGCCTCATCGCACACCTTTAGCGCATTGGTATAGTCCTTAATGCCGATCAGCGCTGGTGCTTTATTTAAAAGCACCATTTGTTTGTCGTCGGCACTCAATGTCTTGATAGCCAGTGCCTCGTCGCAGTCTTTTAGGCAAGCCTTATAGTCTTTCAGTCCATACTCCGCATCCGCCCTGTTTGTAAGCAGATCACTTACTACATTTAGATCTGATGATTTGAGCGCCAATCCTGTAGTGCAGTCGGCACGCGCCTTTTGATATTGTTTGAGCTCAGAGTAACCGTAAGAGCGATTGATATAAAAGTTTGGGTGCTTGGGGTTAATTGCGATGGCCATAGACTCCAGTCTGATTATTTCTGCTGGTGAGCCGTCGTCCTGGATCAGATTGTAAGCTCTATGATGGAAGTCGAGACTGGACTCTGGACTGACCTGGGCTAAATATGTGAGGTCCTTGGCTGCCTCATCGTGTTTGCCTAGCTGCTCTAAAATGTCTGCGCGTAGCGAGTAGCTAGCCGCTTTGTTTTCTTTGTCTTTGATAGAGAGATTTACTAGTTCGAGAGCCGCGGAGAGATTTTTCTCCTTAAGCTTTTCGACGCTCTTGTCGTAAAACATGCCTTTGGACGGAAAGAGCACGGACCAGTTTTCGTATACTAGCCAGATGGTTAGCGTGCTTGCGACCAATATTAGACCAAGTACCGAGGCTACTATTATTCCGATTAGCTTCGTTTTGCGTTCTTCTTTTGACAGTTCAGCCATAGTTGGTCTCAATACGGTGCGCTCAGTGCAAAGAGCAGTTTAGACCAATTGTGTAAATATGTCTTTATACCGGAGAGTTGACTTTCGAAAAGCTAAGCAGTCATCACCGCAGTCAATCTAATCTTTGCTTATGCTGCACGCGCAGTCGGGCCTTGGGTCCTGGTCGATACTTTACCGGCTTTAGGTTTATCGTAGTTTGTAATCGAACCGTCTGGATTTTTTGTCCAACCTTTGGCGGAGCCGTCGTTGTTTAAACGCTGGTGGCTGGTTTTTTCTTTGCTTGCGTTGTATTCATCAGTAGTGACACCGTCTTTGTCTCTTTTGATTTCACGACCGTTGATTATTTGTCCGTCCTTTTTGGTGATCTCTTGATGATGATCTTTGTTCGGTTGTATATAGGCGGTCTCAGAGCCGTCGGGATTTTTGTGCCAGCCCTGTGCCGAGCCATCTGGTTTTGCTATGTGTCCAGCAATTGCTTTACCATCTTTGTCAAAATTATTGGTGGTCGTACCTTCCTTATCTCTGGTGACTTCTTTGCGTCCGTCTTTGTTGGATTCGATGGACTTTTCACTGATCAAATTGCCGTCTTTGCTTATGGTCTCTTTGCGATGATCTTTGTCTGGTTGTTCGTAAGACATTGTAGTGCCGTCTTTTCTGATTTCCCAACCTGATTCTTTGCCGTCCTTGCCGATGGTTTTGCCAGATACCTTTTTACCCTCTTTATCTAGGTTTGTTGTAGTGGTGCCTTTGTCATCAGTCACTGTCTCTTTTGCGCCATCTGCAGTCGTCTCACGCTGCATCTTGCTTATCTCTTTGCCGTCTTTATCTCTGGTAATTTCGGTGCGATGATCTTTGTCAGGTTGATCGATTTCGGTTTTGCTGCCGTCGCCGTTGATTCTCCATCCTTTAGCGCTGCCATCAGGCTTGGTCATCACATCTGAAGTGGGCTGCTTTGCTTTATCCCAGGTAGTGGTGCGCGTACCGTCCTTGTCTGTGTAAGTTTGCTTGATACCGTCAGCGGTAGTCTCGCTTTTGTCTGTCGCGATTGTTTTGCCGTCAGGACCAGTTGTGTGCTGCTCGTAGTTATGCTTCGATTTCTCATCCCACTTGGTTATTGAGCCGTCATCATTGCGCTTCCATCCATCGCTGCTGCCGTCCTTGTTTCTTCTGTCGACGCCAGTTCGTTTTTCGTCTTTGTCAAAGCTCTCGGTGGTTGTACCTTTGTCGTCGGTTGTGATTTTGTCCACACCAACGATTTTGCCATCTTTGGTGGTGGTCTCGGTACGATTTGCTTTGTCTGGTTGCTCTATGTTTGTTATAGAGCCATCGGGATTCTTTTCCCAGCCAGTGGCGCTGCCGTCTGGGCGGTTACGCATAGAGCCAGTTGCTTTGCCATCTTTGTCATAGTTGTGAGTTAGTATGCCATCTTTATCGCGCTCAAGGGTTTTTGAGCCGGTGGGTTTGCCATCTTTGTCCGTGTATTTTTCGGTACGGTGATTGGCATCCGGCTGCTCAATAGTAGTTGTATTTCCGTCTTTATCTTTGTGCCAGCCAGCTGCGCTACCGTCGTTATTTTTGCGGATTGACGAAGTGTGTTTGCCTTCTGGATTGTATCTATCTGTTTGCGTGCCTTTTTCATCCGAGGATGTATCGACAGTGCCTTTTTCCGAGACTTGGTGTGTTTTTGCGCTGATTACTTTGCCGTTTTCATCATACTTTTGTGACCCCCAGTTGCCCTTATCGTCGCCGCGTTTCTCTTCGACTTTGCGACCATCTTTGCTTGTGGTCTCAGTAAATGTGCCATCGCGTTTTCTGCTTTCTTCGCGGATGGTGACTGAGCCGTCTGGGTTGTTTCTAAATTGTTCGCCTTGTCTAAATTCTTTGCGTCCAGTCTCTTTGAGAATTTTTCCTGATTCTTCCATCAGCTTTTTGTGATCCCACTCGGGATGCTGACGCTTAAATGCCTGGTAAGGACCTTCACCGCGCTGTAGTTTAGGTGACATCGGTCCTTCTTCAGCGGGCGTGGTCGGTGCTTCTGGTTTTTGTGGACCTTCAGGTTTTGCGGCTTCAGGTTTTGCAGCTTCAGGAGTTTGCGGAGCATCAGACCTCGGTGCACCTGGCTGAGTAGGAGCGTCGGTCTTACCAGGTTCAGGCTTGTTAGCTTCGGGAGTTTGCGGAGCATCAGACCTCGGTGCACCTGGCTGAGTAGGAGCGTCGGTCTTACCAGGCTCAGGCTTGTTAGCTTCGGGGGTTTGCGGCGCATCAGATCTAGGAGCACCTGGCTGAGTAGGAGCTTCAGGTCTGGCAGCTTCAGGCTTAGTCCCTTCGGGCTTGTTAGCTTCGGGAGTTTGCGGAGCATCAGACCTCGGCGCACCTGGCTGAGTAGGAGCGTCGGTCTTACCAGGCTCAGGCTTGTTAGCTTCGGGAGTTGGAGCTGCATCCGTTCCCTTAGCTTGACCTACACCATCAAGGAGCTTCAGTTCTGGTAAGGGTTTATTGGCAGCGTCTTTGGCTTCGCCTTGAGTGGTAAACATTTCCTGACGCGCTTGGGGCGTCATGTTTTGCATAGTGTTTTGGACTTCGGCCGCGGCGGGACTCTGCTGCTGAGCGGTATTGTCAGTTACTCTGGTATTGTCGGTTGGTTGAGCTGGTCTAGCTTCTTCTGCTTCAGCATTGTTAGGCATACTGGTAAGTCCCGCTGGTAAGAAAATGAAAAAACGAATGTTTCGTATTTTTCCCATGGTATGGAAAATGACGTGACATATTCGTGAAAGTCATTGTCAGTTAGCCTTTGGGAGATGCTGGCTGGCTGGCTACTCAATTGGAGTGGGACAGATTTTAATGTGAATAGGATTTTGCACTCGGGAAGAATTAGGTTATGAGACTAACTTATTTATCCTGGAGAAGCTCTTTGGTCGAGCTACTGGCTGCTTACCAGTTGGGTGCAGGTTCGACTCCTGCCTCCAGGTTGTATTTACGATGACTGACAAAGATAAGTCACCGATTGGCTTAGGCTACTCGTTTGGGCAATTGCTCAAGACGCTGGCTAGCAAAGGCGAGAAAGCCCAGAATAAGGCGGAAAACTGGCACAAGGTATTGGGCGCCTTGTTAGATGGCACCCTCAAAGTGGGTGAGCGGCAGCCACTAGCTGGTGTACCAGCCTGGGTGACATTAAACGTGGTCACAGGCGGCTTTGCCACGGGGGATTTTGCCGCCGGTGGCGCGCTGACAGAATTTGAGAGAGTCAAAATCGAGCAGCTAAAAAGCTTGAGCTTGGCTCCAGGTGACTATAGTGGTGCAGCGCAACTTGGGCGCAGAGAGCTTAATCTCTATTATCTATCGGCTGACGGACATGCTGAGTTGAGTGACTTATTAAAGAGTGGTTGCTATCGCATAAGGGCACCAGAAGAAGGCGCACTGCTTGTTGTGGCTTGGCTTATTGAAAATAATCAGCAGAGTCTTGTACCAGATCTGATTGGTGAGATTGCGCCATTCTTTGATCGCATTCGATTTTTTCCACAACCTGATGCAAGACCATTTTGCTCTACATCAGATGTCTTTGTGCGCAGTGTCGGAGCAACAGTTGCCCAGTTGCGTGCCAAAAGACCTAATCCTGCTCTTTTACAAATGCGCGAATCTATTAATGTCTGGACTCCACTCTATGATCAGGCTGTCAGTTTGTTTTTGGAAACCGTTGAGGGTGACATGCCTGCAATGCAGTTGGACCCCGCAGGAGAGCTTGTGCGTGCTGGCAGTGGGCAGCCTGTTGTGGGTGGCGGGTGGCCTTGCGTGCACTATCCAGCAGATTGGGCGAGTCGTGCTCAGGCTTTGCTCAATCGCTATACTGCTGAGCGCGCCTGTCATGGCTTGTGCAAAAAGCCGGATAAGCCAAAAGAAAATTTTGCCAGATTGAGGCACTATCTAGCAATGGTAGTTGCGGATCCTAAGTCTCTGACTGCCAGGGACGTGGGTTGTGTGCGCAAAATATTGGCATCATATGTCACCAGTCATGGTGCTCCTGATAGTGCTATTCGCGCTGTAACGAGACGACTACAGTGCGCCAATGTCAGTATTCCTTTGCACAGTCAGTTTGCTCAAATTTTAGCCGACAGACTCAGCGAGCTATCATTTGAAGATGGTGTCAGTGATCTGCAACAGTTTAAGTCTGCTTTGACTCTTGATGAGGCTGAGGCTCACAATTATGTGGCTGGTAAACACATACCAGATGCGTTGTTGGCAAAACTTGAGCTATCGAGGCAAGCACCGCTTGAACAGCTGGTAAAGGACAAGATTGTCAGCTCTGGTGAGACTCTAGCTGTGTTAATGCCAGTCTTGAGTGGAAATGTGCGCGCCCAGATGATTGATGATCCCGCACTAGCTCGTTTGTTTTTGCAGCTCTATATTGCCTTTCGCAAGAGACGGTCTTTGCTCCTCCTAAACCTTGAGTCGCAAGTAAAGCTTGAAGAATTGCCCTGGCTCTCAGTTATTGCGCCATGGATAAATAAAGATGGTGTTGCTTCATCTGCGGCTAAGTCGCTTTTGGTTGATACCATAAAGCTCAATTTTCGCTACTTCCCGCAGACAATTCTACCTAACAAGTTAGTCAGGGAGCTACGTACATTGTCCAGTGCTGCCAATCTGGATCTATCTTTTGTGGATGAGATTGCTGCCGATATTTTTATGGGAGAGTTCAAAGATAATTTCCTTGTCGCAGCCCAGCAAGCTGGTCGACTTTTAAACGGCACTCTTTATGCCAGATACTATGCAGTTGATTTTGCCACTATCTTGTGTTGGCAGCCTGCTACCGACGGGACCAGAGACAAAAAAGTGGCAACTGAGTTTACTCGTATGTGCTACGAGCGAGCAGATGCAGCTAAGGCACACTTAGGCAAGTCTAAACAGTGGTCCGTGGCTAACGAAGGTATTGTCCTTGAGCAAGCTCAAATTTTGACCACCCACAATCTTGCCACTCTATTTGTCGGCTTAGATCTTGGTGAGCCGCTATCCAACGATTTGGTCGACATGTGCCGCAAGTGTTTTACTTGGATTTGTGTTGAGCAACAAAAGACTTTGCGTGATTGGCATGCCGAGTTGATCATGCTCAAAAATACAGCATATGCCTGGCGCCAGATGATCTTTTATCTTGCTTTGTTAGATGACAATGTACAGCAGCAATTTATTAGCTGGTGTCAGGAGCATTTGAGCAAGCAGTCTGAGCCATTTAGAGAGCGATTTGCTCCGGCGCTATCAGGACTGATTGCGGTAGCTAAAGGCGAGACTTTTGATCAGTCTGGCATGCATATTGATGGCGGGCGACGTTTTCTTGGATGGACTATCGGCCCGCACTGGTTGAGCCGCCTTAAAAAGATCGCGCCAGAGTCGTAGTGCAAGTACCGGATGACGCTTTGTCTGCAGCGGAAGAAAAACTATGGACTAAGGTCTCAAAAAAGCCAGAGGGTTTTGGTTTTAAATACGGTCTGATAGGTAGTTATTGCTGTCCTGCTGCTTTTCTACGAGGTAGGCCGTTTGCTTCGAGGCAACTCTGCTACTTCTGCCTTTCTCTTGTTCGCGTCTTCAAACGTGAGTTCTTTGGCTTTTTTTAGATCCGGCATTTTGGCTCCCGCCTTTAGCCACTCGTCAAACTTATATTTAAAAGGTGTTGGGACTATTTTGTCTGACCATTCGTCGTATCGGCAAAGCTTTTGCCAGGCGATTTCTAAAGCGAGTACGGTTTCCTTGTTGGCGACGAGTGCAAGGCAAAGTAAGTCATTGTTTGGGTTTCTCCTGCTCTTCAAATGTTTGGTTATGGACGCCAAATCTTTGAAATTCTCGCGCAAATAGGGGACTACCCTATTTTGCAAGTCTGCGACAGTTCTACAAATTTCCTTATGCTTTTCTTCTTCAGGAGTTGTCTCATGCAGCTCAAATTGCTGACACCAAATATCGAAATCAGAAACACGGCTTGATAGAGTCGTCTGGCAGTAAGAGCGCGGGTACACTTGCATTTGAGTCATGAGCACGCCGAGTTGATAATGGATGATGCCAAAGTTATTATTAACGAGTGCCTTTTTGCCATATATTGATGTCTGATTGTAGATTTGTGCGATTCCCAGCACTTCATCGCTAATGGGAAATGAATACGCTATGCCATCAAAAGGTTCGAAGCCAGCCTTGGTTATCTCGGAATCAATTAGATCATCTATTTTGGTGCGCCAAGTCCGTCTCGATTTTGCCATCAGCTAGCTCCTATTTGTAGAAGTAGTCCGAGTGACTGCCGAATCACGAGCCCTGCGAAAAAGCGCCTAATCCCCAAAGAAATGATCATGCAACTGGCAGACAGCTCGGTCAGCGTCTTTAGCCATGACCAGGAAGCTCAGGTTAATCTCGGAGGCACCGCCTGAGATGACCAGGATATTTACGT
>Ga0075163_10014108_pt1 | contig 10326 bp, 8 predicted proteins | sample JI1023141ADNA_FD_71478 | JGI IMG/M metagenome (GOLD analysis project Ga0075163, IMG submission 71478) | Wastewater effluent complex algal communities from Wisconsin, to seasonally profile nutrient transformation and Carbon sequestration -... | ecosystem: Engineered > WWTP > Effluent > Algae... | reverse complement strand
CGCTTCACCTTGTCCTCGCCCCAGAAGACGAGCGCGTCATGCTGGCTGCCGGCCTTGGAGAAGCGCAGCAGGTTTTCGGCGATGTTGATCCTGGCATCGGGGAAGAATTTGGCGCCGGGCATCAGGTGGCCGTCGACCAGGACGTGCTGGCCAGGACCATCGCCGATCACCTCGCAATAGCGCCACAGCGAGACCCAGAATTTCTCGATCTCGTCGACCGACCATTCCCACAGGGCCGCGGTGTCGTGCAGGCTGATCTGCCAGTCGCGGGCGACCTGGGTGCGGAACTTGGTCATGTTGGCGCCGGCGATTACAGCCTCGCTCGGCTGCCACAGCAAATCGTCCATACTCTCTATCCCCTTACCTGCCCAGCGCGCGCCGCGCTGCAACATGCCCAAACTGACCCGACCTGCGGAAAATGCAAGGCTTGGCCGCGTTGTCGAGCCTTTTTATTGCCGCGCCCGACCCTTACTGTGTCGAGCCAGCGCATCTTCCGAGGCCGCGCTGCCCCTGGCAAGACGATTCCCGACATACACATGACGAGTTCCGACCACAAGAGAAGCGGCCTGCCGGACCCGATGCTGGCCGCACTCCTGGCTCTCGGCGCCTGCGTCTTTTTTGCCTGCCTCAGCGCCACGGTGAAGCATCTGTCGAGCGAGTTGCATGGGTTCGCCATCGCTTTCTGGCGCAACCTGTTCGGCTTTGTCTTCATGATTCCCTGGCTGTGGCGCCATGGCCTGGGCAGTTTGCGGACGGGCCGCTTCGGGACCTATCTGTTCCGCTCCGGCCTCAGCGTCATTTCGATGATGTGCGGCTTTACGGCACTCGCCTATATGCCGATCGCCAATGCGACGTCGCTCAGCTTCACTGCTCCGCTGTTCGCCACTATCCTTGCCGCTCTGGTCCTCAAGGAACAAGTGCGGGCGCGTCGCTGGTCGGCGACGCTGCTGGGTTTTGCCGGCGTCATGATCGTGCTGCAGCCGGGGTCGACCGGCATCGGCCTGGGTGAAGTCCTGGTGATTGGCAGCGCCTTTTTGACGGCAACCGTCTCGGTCATCGTCAAGACCCTGTCACGCAGCGAAAGCTCTCAGGCCATCGTGACCTACATGGTGCTGCTGTCGACCCCGCTGGCGTTGGTCCCCGCCTTGTTTCATTGGGATTGGCCGAGCCTTGCCGCCTGGCCCTTTGTCGTGGCGCTGGGTCTTTTCGGCACGCTGGGGCATCTGTGCTGGACCCGAGCCTTCGCCATGGCCGATGCCTCGGCCATCGTGCCCTATGACTATTCACGGCTGATCTTCACGACCGGGATCGGCATCATCTGGTTTGGCGAAAATCCGGACCATTGGTTCTGGATCGGGTCCGTGGTGATTATTGCCGCCGGTCTCTACATCGCCCAGCGCGAAGCCTTCCTGCGCCGCTCGCATGGGACAAAGGCGGTGGCAACGCAAGCCAGTGCCGAAAGTGCCCAACCGGGCATCGGCGCTGACGTCAACGCGCCGAAAAAATCCAGCCAGGGTGATGGGCTGCTATGAAACAGGACTTCCTGAATCTCTCCGGCAATGCCCGCGGTTGTATCTGGATGGCCCTTTGCGGTCTCGGTTTTTCCGTCATGGCGGCTTTCGTCAAGATGGCTGGACAGGCTGGCATCAACACCTTTGAGATCACCTTCTTCCGCTGCCTGATCGGCTTCCTGATGCTGGTGCCCTTCATCGTCAAGGCGGGCCCGCAATCGCTTCATACAGAGCACCTCAAGGCCCATGTGCTGCGCTCGGTGCTCGGCATTGTCGCCATGGCCTGTTCCTATCTCGGCATCGCCAAGTTGGAATTGGCGACCTACACTGCCTTGAGCTTCACCAAGCCCCTCTTTGCCGTGGTGCTGGCCGTGCTCATTCTCAAGGAGGTCGTGCGCTGGCGGCGCTGGGGCGCGACGCTGGTCGGCTTCCTGGGCGTCCTGGTCATGATGCGCCCGGGCAGCGGTGCATTTGACGCCTGGGCGCTGCTGGCGCTGGGCGACGCGATGTCGATCGCGCTGCTCATCACGATCCTAAAGCGCCTGCCGGCAAGCGAGACGCCTCTGATCATGCTGTTCTATTACGGGCTGATCGCGACGACCCTGGTTGCACCGCCAGCCATCTATTACTGGCAATGGCCGCAGCCGATCGAGTGGCTTTATCTCATCATCATCGGCGCGACCGGTGCCTTGTCGCAATATTGGTGGATCCTGGCCTTCAAGGCGGGAGAAGCGTCGGTGGTGGCGCCGTTCGACTATCTCCGCTTGCTGTTCGCGGGCGCCATCGGGTTCATGGTGTTTGCGGAATTGCCTGACCAATGGACCTTGATCGGCGCCGGTCTCATCGTCGGCAGCACGATCTACATTGCGCAGCGCGAGGCGAGACTTGGCCGTTCGTCCGCAAAATCTCCCAATACCTGAGGCATGCTAGGCATCGAGGTTGGCGATGGCTGTCCGGGCCTTTGCCCGGTGTTCCGGCGTGATGTGCTTCGACACCATCTTGATCGCCCCATAGACGACGGCGGCGTCGTCGGCGAAGCCGAAGAAGGCAAGAAAGTCGGGTATGGCGTCCACGGGCAGGACGAAATAGGCCAGGGCGGCCATGAGGACCCCCTTCACCTTGAAGGGCGAGGCGGGATCGGTGGCGCAGTAATAGGCAGCCAGCAGCTCGTCCAGGAACGGTATGCGCTTGGCCAAGCGCCGCAGCTTGGGCCAGAAACCTTGTTCGACCCTGGCCTTGTCCCGCTCATACTTGGCGGGATCAGCCAATTCAAATTCGGATTTTGGTTCGTCGGACAATCAACCCTCCCGCTCATGCCGACAGGAGAAATGGGCCACGCGATCTTGCCATGCAAGGTCCATTGGGCTGTGACCGGCCGAATTCAGGGGTTATAAACGGATTGTGAGCCTAACTGGCCCGGAAAATGCTATGTTGGATCGGCAATGTTAACGTTTCGGCCCATGAAAATCAGACAAATCCTGCTTTCGGCAACCCTTTGCGGTTTCATCGGCAGCTTTTCGCCAGGCCAGGCGACGGCCCAGGAGGCAACGCCGCTGCCGCCGCCTGAAGGCAGTGCCGCGGCGCCAAGCGGGGCGCCATCATCAGCCATTGCCAATCCGTCGCTGACGACGAACGCGCCGACGACACCGGTCGATGACAAGCGCGCCTGCAAACGCACCGTCTATGTCGAAGAAATTCCTTACACCTGGGACAAGCTTGAAAAAGGCACGGATGCGGCCTGGGTCGCCTACAGCAATGGTGAGTTTACCAAGGCGGTGCCGGTCTTTGCGCGGCTGGCAGAGCTTGGCCATCCGGTCGCGGAATGGCTGATGGGCAATATCTACTATTTCGGCCAGGGCGTGCCGCTCGATCTGCGCACCTCGCTAGGCTGGTTTGAGAAGGCCGCCATGCAGGGGTGCTTTGCCGCCTACGCGCCGACGGCGCAAATGTATGAGAATGGTGATGGCACGCTCGCCGATCCGGGCAAGGCCTATATGTGGTATAATATTGCTGTGGCCCAGCTGCCGCAGGGGAAAGAGCGCCGCGAGATGGTGGAGCGGCGCGAGAAGGTGGCCGCGTTGCTGACGCCGGCTCAATTGGAAGCAGCTCAAAAACGCTCCCTTCAATTCGCCCCGAAACCGATCCTGCCGCCGGATATCTCCGAGCTGCCTGAGGATTTCTTCAACTAGCCGCCGCCTCTGGCGCCACCGCTTTTGGCATCGAAATCTCGACCGTCGTGCCGACACCGGGTGTGCTGGTGATCTTCAATCGACCGCGCATGAGCTCGACCAGCCGCTTGACGAGAGCGAGGCCAATACCGGAGCCACCGACCTCCGCTCGCATCGGATCGCCAAGGCGCGTGAAGGGCTGCATGGCGCGCTCGATCTCGTCGGGCGCCATGCCAACACCATTGTCCGATACCCGAAACGTCACCATCTCGGCGTCATCGCTTGTTGCAATCAGGATCCGGCCGCCCTTGGGCGTGTATTTGGCGGCGTTGCTGGCAAGATTGAGCAGAACCTGGCGGAGCAGGCGCATGTCCGCCAGACAAGAGCTTTTCGCCTCATCGACAATGGACAAGTCATGCTGTCTTTCATGAGCGAGCGCTTCGATCATGGCGCGGCAATCACTAATCAGGGCGGCTGGTGCGACCGATTCGCGCTTGACCTCGATATGCCCTGATTCGACGGCCGAGAGATCAATGATGCCACCCAGCAGATCCAGCAAATGGCGGCCGCTGGCATGGATGTCGTTGATGTACCCTTCATAGGTCGGATTGCCGACAGCGCCGAACAGTTCGCGGCGAATGACATCGGAAAATCCGATGATGGCATTGAGCGGCGTGCGCAGCTCGTGGCTCATTGTGGCCAGAAACTCCGACTTGGCTCTGTTGGCCTCCTCGGCCGTGCGCAGGGCGCGTACAAGCTTGATCTCGGTTTCCTTGCCGGCTGTAATGTCAAATACATAGCCGCCAATGGCAACGACCTTGCCCAGCGCATCGGTGACCGGGAACTTGATCTCCCGCTCCCACAGGTAGCCCTGGCGCCTGTTTGCGTTTCGCTCACTGCGCACGACCTCTCCGGCCTTTGCGAGATTGTCATCAGCCGCAAGTTCGTCACCCCTGGATTCATCGAAGAAGTCGCGGAGTGTCCGCCCGACATAGGGCCGGTCGCCGATGGCAAAGGCGCTGCGCGCTTCGGCATTGAGATCGATATAGCGACCGTCAAGGTCCTTCACATACATGGCGATCGGCGAGTTCTCCATGAAGGCGCGCAGGAGATCGCGGTTGCGGTTCGATTCAGCTTCGAGGCGCCGTCGTCGCTCCGAAAAGAGAGCGACAGCGAAGAACATTGTGGCGCACAGGACGGCAACGACGATTGTGGCGATATAGAATGGCGGATCGGTCGAGAAGGTCCAGCGGGTGGCCGGCACCTTGGCAGCCAGTTGCCAGGCGCCATCCGGGAAGGGAACCTCGACGACAACCGGGTTGCCGTCAAACACATCGGCATTGCCGAGGAGGATCTCTGGTGGAGATGCCTGATCCCGATTGCCTCGAATGCTGAGTTCGATGTCCTTCATCGCCGCCCGCAGGCCGGCTTGCTGGAACAAGCCGTCGACGTTCAAGGGCATGCTCAATGCCCCCCAAAATACCGGCGGACGAATCCGTCCACCTAAGAAAATCGGCACGCGCGCGACGATCGTCCAGCCTCCCTGAACGAGATTGAGCGGGCCGGCGACGTCTGGCTCGCCTGTCTCGCGCATGCGCTCGAATGACGACCATTGATCCCGTCGCGTGCGGAGGTCGGTTCCGATGGTGGCGCGGTTCTTGGCCACAGGGCAGTTGTAGGCAATGATCGAGCCGACAATGAGCGCGATGTTTCGTATTTTGGGTTCTTGGCGGAGTATGTTCTCGCAGCTCTCGGTAAATTCCCGCTCAGTGATGCCACCACGCGCACCAATGGCGGCACCCAGGCCGCGCCCGAGATCGACGCTGGCGTCGATCTCGGATTCCAGCCGGTTCGCCAACAGCTCGAGTTCCGTCCGCAGCCTGTTGCGCGCCGAGATATCCTGTCGTTGTCGATTCAGGTGTTCGCCGGCAAAAAAGACGATGGCCCCGATCGCCAGAGCGGCGACACCGATCAGGACGTGCTTGACGGGGCGCGAAAGGGGCACGTAACGGGGCCTGGCCTGGGGGAAGCAGACATCCCATTGGGGCAGGGCGACGGCGCGGTGTCAACAACTGACGCTTACGCGATGTAACAGAGGGTGAGTTGGCCGCATTGCCATGTGCGGCGGCGCTCCCCGTGGCCTCACTGTGCCCGGGGCACCCGGACCTCAACCGTGGTGCCCACGCCCGGTGCGCTCGTGATCGTCAATGTGCCGCGCATCGCTTCAACCAAACGTTTGACGAGGGCCAGCCCGATGCCGGAACCACCGACCTCCGCACGCATCGGGTCACCCAGACGAGTGAATGGCTGCAGCGCGCGTTCGATATCGCCAGGCTCCATGCCGATGCCATTGTCAATCACACGGAACAGCAGGTCATCCCCCGCCGTCGCTACAATGACGTCGATATGCCCGCCTCTGCGCGTGTACTTGGCAGCATTGCTGGTAAGATTGATCACGACCTGGCGCATCAATCGGCGGTCACCCCAGCACGCATCGCTGGTCTCGACCTGGATGTTGAGGGTGTGCCCGTATTCCCTGGCCAAGGCTTCAAGGATGGCGCGGCAATCACTGATGAGCTGTTCCGGCGTCAAGGATTCGGACTTGATGTCGAGATGCCCTGCCTCGACCGCGGAAAGATCGATGATGCCGCCCAGCAGGTCGTACAGCAACTGTCCGCTCTCGTGAATGTCGGTGGCATAGGTTCGATAGCTACTGTTGCCGATCGGCCCGAACATCTCTCGGCGCAGGATGTCGGAAAATCCGATGATCGCGTTGAGGGGCGTGCGCAACTCGTGGCTCATCGTCGCGAGGAACTTCGACTTCTCGCGGTTGGCCGCCTCGGCGCGGCGCAGTGCTTCCAGCATGCGTGCTTCGGCCTGTTTTTGACTGGTGATATCCAGCACATAGCCTGCAATGGCGATGACCTTCCCGGCAGCGTCGATCACGGGAAATTTGATTTCCCGCTCCCAGGTATAGATGCTTGAATCGTCGGAGCGACGTTCGGACCTTATCACCTCGCCGTTGAGGGCGCGGATATCGTCCTTTGCGAGTTCGCCCGCGAGTTCCGGCCGGACGAAGTCAGCCGCGGTCTTCCCGCGGAACTCCCGTTCGCCGATATTGTAAGCGCGAAATGCCTCTTCATTGAGGTCGAGATAGCGACCGTCGAGATCCTTTACGTACATTGCGATTGGCGAGTTTCTCATCAATGCTCGCAAGAGGTCGCGGTTGCGGTTGACCTCGATCTCCAAGCGGCGGCGGCGGTCGACATAGGGCACGGCGACGAGGACGACGGCGCCACAGAAAACCGCCGCAATGATCATGAAGATGCGTTGGAGAGTCTGCTGGGGACCGGGTGGAACGACAGCGGCCTGCGCTGCGAGGAACCACTGGCCTTCCGGGAGGAGGATCGGGACTTCTACCGGATTTGCGTCGAAGACCTTGGCGTTGCCGAAAATGACCTGGGGCTTGCGCATCGGTTCGCGGTTGCCCCGGATCGCGAGATCGAGGCCCAGTGTCGCATTGGCAATGCCGGCTTGCTGCAGCAGCCCGTCCAGGCGCAGCGGCAGGCTGATCGCGCCCCAATAAGTCAGGAGGCCGGTCTCCGATTTGATGCGGATCGGGATGCGAACCACGATGGCCCAAGTCCCGGACGGCAGGGGCAGGGGGCCGGAAACGACGGCATCATCCGATTGAACGAGTTGATCGTAGGAAGACAGTGACTCGTCCGAACTGCGCGAATTGGGACCAATGGCCTTTGGCGGCGCACCGTAGGGGCAATTATACTTCACCGTATTGCCGACGATGAGCGCGATGTTGCGTACCTTCGGCTGCGCCGACAGGATGGTCCGGCAGATCGCCGTGAATTTTCGCTCGCTGATGTTGGGTTCGGCCGCAACGACGGCTGCGAGCCCAAGGCCGAGGTCGGTTCCGGCGGCAATCTCGGTCAGGAAATTGTTGGCAAGAGTTTCAAGCTGGTTCCTGGTACGTGCCTCGGAAACCCGGGCAACATCGCGACGATAGGCAACTTCGCCTATAAGAAACACGAGCACCGCAACAAGGATCGCGGCGGCGACTACTGCCACAGTTTTCAGCTCTGGTCGCGCCACCGCCCCATAACCCCGCGACATTCGGACAAGAGCTTATTGGCGCAGGGGCCAAAGCGGCTGTCAACTGTCGCGCGAAATTGGGGTCGCCGGCATCTCAACCAGGGCTATGCGGCGACGATCTCGAAGCTGTGGGTAATCGTGGCGGTTTTGCCGAGCATGATCGATGCGGAGCAGTACTTCTCGGCGGACAGATCGATCGCGCGCTGCACCGTCTCCGGCTTCAGATCCCTGCCGGTTACCACGAAATGCATGTTGATCTTCGTGAATACTTTGGGCTCGGTGGTGGCCCGTTCAGCTTCCAGGCGGCATTCGCACCCGCGCACGTCGTGCCGCCCCTTCTGCAAGATCATGACGACGTCGACCGAGGTACAACCCCCGGTACCCAGGAGGAGATATTCCATGGGCGACGGCGCCACGGTCGGACCGCCCGGTGTCGTCGAAGCACTCATCACGACCGCATGCCCGCTGTTGCTCTCACCCAGAAAGGTCTTGTTCTCGACCCAGGTCACACGCGCTTTCATAGGAATCCCCTTATTGCAGCACGATGCGCGGGGCCGCGCGCTGCGGTGTCTTTTCCAGCTTGTTCCAGATCTTCCCGGCAATCTCACCATAGGCCAGCGAATGCGGCGAGGTGGGATCGCTGGCGACGATCGGCGTGCCGGCATCCGACGTTTCGCGGATTTGGAGGTCGAGGGGGATCTCGCCCAGGAAATCGACACCGAACTTCGTTGCTTCGCGCTGTGCGCCGCCATGGGCAAAGATGTCGGTGCGGTGGCCGCAATTGGGGCAGCTGAAATAGCTCATGTTCTCGATGATGCCCAGCACCGGCACATCGACCTTGCGGAACATGTTGAGGCCCTTCTTGGCATCGAGGAGGGCGATGTCCTGCGGTGTCGAGACGATGACCGCACCGGACAGTGGGACCGATTGCGACATGGTCAACTGTGCGTCGCCCGTCCCCGGCGGCAGATCGCAGACCAGGATGTCGAGTTCGCCCCAATTGACCTCACGCAACAGCTGGGTGATGGCGCTCATGACCATCGGGCCACGCCAGATCATCGGCGTGTCTTCCTCGATGAGGAAGCCCATGGACATCACCTTGACGCCAAAGCTCTGCTTGGGCTCAAGGGTCTTGCCATCCTTGCTTTCCGGGCGGCCGCTCAGACCCATCAGGCGGGGTTGCGATGGGCCGTAGATGTCGGCATCGAGGAGGCCCACCTTGAGTCCCAGCGTCGTGAAAGCGAGCGCCAGATTGGTGGCGGTGGTCGACTTGCCGACCCCGCCCTTGCCGCTGGCGATGGCAATGATGTGCTTGACGCCCGGGACCAGGGCTTTGGCGCCCCCTGGCTTCTGTCCGGGTGCCGCCGGACGCTGGGGCGCCGCCGCACCCGCCGCCGCACCCGCCCCTGGGGCCTTATGGGCCGTGAGGACAGCCGTGACCGACAGCACGCCAGGCAGTTTCATCACCGCCGCCTCGGCCGCTTTTCGCAGCGGCTCGAGCTTGTCGCCCAGGGCCGGATCGACCTCGATGGTGAACCCGACATGGCCCTCGCGGAGCACCAACCCCTGAACCATGCCGCGGTCGATGATATTTCCGCCTTCTGGAGCGGTAATTGTCGACAGAATCGAGCGAATTTCCGCTTCGGTGATGCTGGCCATCCTTGAAATACCCTCTTTCCACCCCGATATGATGCGCGCGCCATCCAATCGTTCAGCGGGGACCGATTCCCTTCTGGTCCTTTGATTGCGGTGGTGCGACGGCTGTCATATAAGGCTTTGACGCGACCAATAAAAGGGCGCTGGCCGGCAGCGGTCTCATTCATGACCAGTCTCGAGGATCCTTATGGCGTGGAATAATCAGGGCGGTCCCTGGGGTGGCGGGCAAAGCCCCTGGGGTCGTGGCGGCGGCGGCGGCGGCAATCAGCCCCCCGATTTCGAAGAAATCATCAAGCGCGGCCAGGACCGGATGAAGTCCATCCTGCCGGGTGGTTTCGGCTCCGGCCGGGCCTTGGCGCTGATCGGCGCGGCGGCCGTTGTCCTGTGGCTGGTCACCGGCTTCTATGTCGTCAACCCGGGGCAGGTCGGCGTCAACATGCTGTTCGGCCGCTTCGTCAGCCAGACCACGCCGGGCCTGCGCTGGAACTGGCCGGTCCCGATCGGCGATCATTACACGCCGGATGTGGCGACGCGCTACCGCGTCGAAGTTGGTTTCCGGGCTGAGACGGCGAGCGGATCGGACCGCGACGTGCCGGAAGAAAGCCTGATGCTTACCGGCAATGAAAACATCATCGATGTGCGCGCCGTGGTTCTGTGGCGCATCAACAATGTCGAGCAGTTCCTGTTCGGTATCGGTGATCCCGAAGCCAGCGTCAAAAACACCGTCGAGGCGGCGCTGCGCGAGATCATCGGCCAATCCAGTTTTGAATTTGCCATCACCGAAGGGCGTGGCCAGATCGAACTCAAGGCGCGCGACCTTGCGCAGGTGATGCTCGACACATATCGCCTGCCCAAGGAAGGCGAAGTCGAGGAAAACAAGGCGG
>Ga0075163_10014107_pt1 | contig 10326 bp, 8 predicted proteins | sample JI1023141ADNA_FD_71478 | JGI IMG/M metagenome (GOLD analysis project Ga0075163, IMG submission 71478) | Wastewater effluent complex algal communities from Wisconsin, to seasonally profile nutrient transformation and Carbon sequestration -... | ecosystem: Engineered > WWTP > Effluent > Algae... | reverse complement strand
CGTCAAAGCCCCGGCTGGCGATGCGGTTCCAGTCGGTCTCACGCAGCAGACGGGCGTCGATCTCGCGCTCCCACAGGACCTCTAGCGGGGTGCCTTGGGCGTCGTCTTCGATGCAGGACAGGCGGACCAGGGTGCTGTGGTCGGGCTGCGGGGGCGGGGTGACACTCTCGACCAAGTACTGTCGCGAGCGCACGCGCACGATGTCGCCAGTGGCCGGAATCATAAGCGCACCGCCAAACAGGGTGCGATCGAGAGCTGAGCTGAGTGGGCAGGAGCGTGTAACACGGCGGCAACTTACCACCGGGGCGGCAAGCAGGGAATGCCTCAGCGCAGGGTGACAGTCACAGGGCAGTGATCAGAGACTCTGCTGTAATCAGCGGGGCGCTGCTGGGTGGGCTGGCACTGCAACGTGGCACAGAAGCCATGAACGACCGGGGCGGCCAGTGCGGACAGCTGGGCTGGCGCTGCGATGTGATCCAGGTGACTGGCTACGTAGGTGGAGCCGAAAGGGGGCTGCCAGTATTCCGTGCAGCCGACCTGCGGGGTTAACAGGCGGAAGCCAGCTTGCTCGACGCGGGCGTGGATGGCGCTGCGCTCTTGGTAGGTATCGTTTAGATAGCCGGTCGAGTTCATGTCGCCAAGGAGCAGGACGCGAGACTCACCGCTCTGCTGCAGCTGGGTGACGATGCGCAGGGCGCGGGCCCAAAACTCCTGCCGCACCACGGCTTGCTGGAAGTCTCCGCCAGCGGGAAAGTGTACGGTTAGCAAGTGAGTGCGCGTGCACCACAGCAGCCGCCCGGTTGAGAATGTACCCAGGAGCCCGGCGCGATCTCCATCAGCACAGCGACCGCTTGAGTCCTGCTGCAGCTCTGGGAATTCCTGGAGCTTGTCCAGTCGCACGCGCGCGCTGTCGTATAGGAATCCCAGGTGTAGTGCGCGCTTGCCGCCACACTTGGTAACGACGGTGCGATAGCTGCGCGCGGTGACGGTAGAAAGACCCTCTGCGACCTGGGCCAGCAGGTCTTCATCGCGGATCTCCTGCAGCGCTAGGACATCTGCATCTGTCTCCTTTAGCAGCGCGATGAGCCGCTGAAAATCGGTCTGGGGGCCAAAGTTCTGAATGTTAAAAGTCCCGACCCGAAGCACCGGAGCCCCGCAGCTACGAGCCGCAAAGTAGACTCCCAACAGCAGCAGACACACCCTGCCGAGCCGCGACTTTAGCAGCCGACCCAAGATGCGGAAGCAGAGCCGCGCGATGTACCACGGCAGAAGCAAAATACCCGTTAGAAGCCGACCTAGCATTGGACCCTCGATTCCTGCGCAATGTAGCGCGCGCGGCTTGGCACAACTACCAAAGATGGAGGGGGCTTTTTAGGAAGCAGCTAGCCCGACATTCAGCGCTCGGCAGGCAACCTGGCGGCGGAAAGCAGTGCCTGGCTTTGGGCAACTTCCCTGCGTTCCGACTGAAAACCAACTACCGGACTCTCTGGAGGAGAGGGCGCACAGTAGCAATATCGATGCGTACTCACTTCTTTGATGAGGTAACCTGCATATCCTTGGAGGTGCTGGTTGCAGCCACGATTACATGTCGCTCATCTGCTGTCTTCGTGTCGGGTTCTTGGGCCTGGGCATCGAGGGGTATTGTGGGTTCGGGGATGCCAGCGTCGCTGTCGAGGCTGTATTGCGGAGCCTATCTTGGGCCCACCTGCCGATTCGGGCATGGCTGTCGATGAGCTGGCGGCTCGCATCCTGGCTTGGCCCGGAATTGAGGGCGTCACGTTCTCGGGCGGTGAACCGTTCGAGCAAGCGGGGGCCTTGCTTGCGCTGTGCCAGGTCCTGCGAAGTCAGCGCGACCTTTCGCTAATGTGCTACTCGGGCTTCACGTTGCGAGAGCTGCGCAGCCATCCGGATAGCAGTGTGCAGAGTCTGCTCGGGCAGTTGGACATCTTGGTCGATGGCCCGTTTGTGCAGGCGCAGCAGCACGATCTGCTGTGGCGCGGCTCTAGTAACCAACAGATCCATGTTCTTAGTGACCGCCATCGCGATCTTGTGGACACGGTTGATAGCCCAGGTGCTGGGATGGAGCTCCACGTGAGTCGCCACCTGGGTCTGTTCTGGGCCGGGGTTCCGGAACCTGGATTTCAAGCGGGATTGAGTGCAGGACTTGACCCGCATGGAATCTCCCTGACCGATAGGGAAGGAGTTTGGTCATGAGTGGAACACCCAAGTACAGCCAAGCCTCACTGGCGGCTGAGCAGGAAAGACGCATCGCCGAAGAGCAGCTACAGCGCGCATTGGCCGCGGAGCGAATTCGACGCCAACGCGAGGCGGCGGAGCAGCGCAGGCAGAAGGAGGAGCACCAGCGACAACTGCAGCAGTCGCTGGGACTTCTGGCCCAGCAGGCAACTCAGCTGAAGCAGAGCATCCCGGCTCACAAGGCCGCCTCATATGGACGGTTTGCGGCCAGTGAGTGGTCTCGACTCGCGGAGGAGGTTGACTTGTGCTTGGCCGGGCTGGAACAAGTTGCTTCTGCACCGCGACTTGGTCAAGCGAAGCAGAAACTGGCCAAGCTCGATCGAGAATTGGCTGCGACGATTGCACGCGCTCGTGCATCAGAACAGGCTGAGCGGTTGCGGCAGGACAACGAGCGCCGCAAGATCGTTCTGACGGCTGAGCTGATGTTGCTTCGTGGAGAGCATTCGCGCCTCGACATGAGGCAGGCCGCAGCACTCGACCCCAGCGGTGATGCCAATACAAACACCGCGCTACGGGAAGCGGATGAACTGCTGGGCAAAGGGCATCTAGATGCGGCCGCGAAGGCATTAGATGAAGCCCGTGCTAAGTTGGTGGCACATCAAGAAGCGGTTCGTCTGCGACTGGCAGAGCGCGAAGTCGAGCAAGACGAAGCACAACGCGCATTGGGGGGCTTGCGCAGCGAGTGGGTCGGCCTTGAGTCCGATGAAGTGATTATGACGTGGTGCCGGGCAGAGGTTGCAGCTGTCGACAAGATGATCTCTCAGGCCAGCTCTGCGCTGGCGGCTGAGAACTACTCCAAGTGTACGAACGAATGTCGGCGGGGAGCAGACGCCATATCGGTGCTGATACAGAAAGCCGAGAAGCGACAACAGGAGGAAGAGAAACGCAGTTATCTGGTCAGCAGCTTAGTAGAAGTCTTGCGGCAGCAGACATTTCTGGTCAGCGAACCTCAGCTCTCTGTGGCCGACGATCTCGACTCGACCGTGGTGATTCATGCCACGCGTACCGACCGCCGATCGATCTTGCTACAGATCCCCAGGACGGGGCCCGTTGAGTACGACGTCGATGGATACGAAAAGCGCATAGAGCCCGGCCTCAACGGGACCAGCGCGACGTGCGATGAAGCTGAGGCGAGGCTTTCCGCCATCCACAACCAGCTTGAGAGTGACTTCGGAATCCAGATGGGTGAGCTGTACTGGGCAGGACGCGACCCATTGCGAACATCACGAACAGGTCGTCCTTTGCCTAACAGCAGCACCAAAACCCGGCAGCGAGGTCAGTCATGAATCAAACATCCCGCTGGTTGCTTGAAGCAACTCGCCAGATTCGCCGTGGCAAGCATGTCCTTCTGCATGGCTGCGTACGCGATCTTGTCCTGTTCGAGGGAGAATTCATGTCGCTCAGCGCGGCTCTGGACGCCATGCTGAGCCTCCTCGGCTTCACGCTTCAGGTGCGTTACAATGTTGCCGACGGTGTGCAGTTTGCCGCGCCGGATATGCGTGAACGCTTCGATGCGCTTCGACGTGAAGGGGAACCTCAGAATCCCAACAAAGGAGGGCAATATCGTCCTCCCGGCTCTACCGCTCGGCCTGTGCAACCACCGGTGCCTCGTTCGGGGTCGGTCTATCTACAGGCTCCTGAAGATGCACTGCCCGCATTGCGCACTGTGCTTTCACGCAGCCAGAGCGAGTCTTGTTCAGCAATTTTTCAGTTTTCCGACAAGTTGGTATCTGGTGGCGATCAGCAGGCTGCCCCCGAACGTGAGCTGCTGGTGGTGTTGGGGTTGGCTGTGGCAGAGGCCCACCGCCATACTTCAGGCCCGCAGGCAGGGGTCCGTAATACCTTGGTCATGCTCGCTCCGGTGCTGGGCCAGGTTCCCGCTTGGCTATATCGAGACAATCCCTTCATCCAGGTCATTGCCGTTGGCCACCCAGATAGATCCGAGCGCATCGAATACTTCCAACAGCAGTATCTGAATTTCCAGGGAGCCATCGGTGCAGACCCACCGTCAGCCCTGAGCGAATTGTTTAGCGACCTGACTGATGGTCTGTCGTTGTGGGACTTAGAGGCACTGCGGCTGACCTCTCATCACGAGTCGCTCGACGTGACTCAACTTCGCGCATTGGTCGACTTTTTCAAGCACGGAACCAAAGAAGATCCGTGGGAAAAGCTCAGCCTTAAGCGCATCCGTGAAGCGCCGCATCAGCTGTCGTCACGCGTTATCGGCCAATCAGAGGCGATCCAGTCCGTGCTGAACGTTCTGGTATCGGCCCGAGGAGGAGTTCAGGTGGAGGGGGCTGGGCGGCGCTCCGCACGACCGAAAGGGGTACTTTTCTTTGTTGGGCCAACCGGTGTGGGCAAAACGGAGCTTGCGAAGGCTACGGCTGAGCTGGTGTTCGGCGATGAACGGGCCTTTGCGCGCTTCGACATGAGCGAATACGCGCAGGAGCATGCGGCAGAACGGCTAACGGGTGCTCCGCCCAGCTATGTTGGGTACGAAGCGGGAGGTCAGCTCACCAACCGAATGAAGGAGCGTCCTTTCAGCCTCATCCTGTTTGATGAGATCGAGAAGGCGCATCCGCGTGTGATGGACAAGTTCCTACAGGTTTTGGACGATGGGCGGCTTACGGATGGACAGGGAGAGACCGCCTATTTTTCACACAGCCTGATCATCTTCACGAGCAACATTGGGTCAACTCACATTGAGCGTACCAGCGATGGGCGTGAACGGGTCGTCAGTATGCTCAGCGACACGCTAAGCTATGGTGATTTGATGCAGCACTATCGCCAGCAGGTGCGCGATCACTTCATTCGATTGGGCCGACCAGAGATACTAGGTCGCATCGGCGAAGAGAACATAATCGTGTTCGACATGCTACGGCCACAGCATGTGCATGGCATTTTGCGCAAGTTTCTGGAGGGGCTCACCGGATCGGCGCGAGAGAAATATGGTGCCGAAGTGACCTTCGATGCCTCGGTTGAGCAGGCGGCCAGCAGCTTTTGCGCGCGCCCGGAGAATGTGATGCTTGGCGGTCGTGGCATTCGCAACTTTGTAGTGAGCCACATCTTGCCAGTGCTAAATACCAGCTTGCTCGAAAACCCACCTGGACGTCACACGTTGACCGTTGCGCACAACGGACAACGCATTGTGATTCGATGACGATGGGTCAGTATAGGGACAAAGGACGCTGCCGATGTTCGACGTGACCGCCACCTGGAATCAGGCTTGCCGGAGCATTGCAGGATCAGCGACGCTGTATTTGGGCGTTCGGATCTCGCCTCAGCCGCGCGCAGCGCGGACGCCAGTCTACGGAGTCGTCCTACTTGACCTTTCGCGATCGATGGAAGGAGCCAAATTAGCGGCTACTAGGCAGGCCGTACAGACACTTTGGCAGCAGCTACGGGATGGAGACTGGTTGTCGATCGTGACCTTCAGCACGACCAGCGCGGTCCTTCTGCCGTGGACAGAAAAAAGGCACAGGGACAGCACCCACATTGCTGCGGCCGTGGCAGGCTGTCGCGCATCGGGTACAACCAACCTCCGTCCAGGGCTAGATGAGGCTGTGCGCTTGGCTGCGCAAGCTCCGAAGGAGGCTGGGCGCTTCATCTGGCTGTTGACTGATGGAGATCCGACGGACTCTGAAGGCAAGCGGATCTCAGATCTACAGCCCTTTCTGAACTCTGCATCGGAAGCTGCCGCTGCTGGCGTGACCATGTGCGCCATCGGTCTCGGAAACGCTGAGCATTATCGAGCCGAGTTCCTCCGTGAACTGTCTGATCAGGGGCGCGGCTCGTTCTGCTATGCAGCCACGCTGGATCAGCTGTCTGCACAGTTGCAACAGCAGCTGGCGGGTGCCCACGAAGTTGTGATGCCTAGCGCGTCACTGTCGCTGGATCTCGAACCAGGAAATCAGCTATTGGCAGCAGCACGCGTTGTCCCCACCTACGTCCCTCTCGATATTCCTCCAGCTAAAGGTCATTGGTCACTAGCACTTGGTAATCTCACGCTGCCTGAGACTGTCCTGTTGCTAGAGGTCGCAACGGCAGCGCCGTTAATGGCGGAAGTTGGCACTCGAACTGTAGGCATGCTTCGGATAAGAGCAGAGCGCGGAGGTCCCTCCTGGGAGACTAGCAGTCCTCTCGCTTTGCGATTCGAGCGCCCTGGCAGCCCAGACATCTTGAATCGAGATAGCCTGATCGAAGGCTTGCGGTACTCAATGCTGCTGGTTCGCAATGAGGCACTGCGCCTGCGCGCGCGTACAACCGAAGAGAAACTTCGCGCGACCGAGATCATGATCGACATGGTGCAGAAGACCGGCGATACCGTCGTCCGAGACAAGCTACAGGCCGAAGGTGAACAGCTGCGCCAGAATCAGGACCTGACCTGCGATCAAGAGGCAAGCATGATGCAGGACATTCGTGCTACCAGTAGGCTTGTTTACCGTCGCCAAACAGAGCGAGATGGGGGTCCTTTATGAAGCCACCAGAGCCGCCCGACAACTCACGTGGTCGTGTTGCCGATTCGAGTAGCCCGAGCTTGGGTGTCATTCCTACTCGAACACCGCGCGCAGCCGCTGCAAGCCTCCGACTCGTTTGCAGCTCCGGGCCATGCGCTGGAATGGTTTTCGCACTGACGAAGGATCGCAACACGATCGGACGCGCCGATCCTGCTGCGAACATCGTTGTCGATATCGATCTATCACCCTGTGAGGTCGGCGAGACTCGCCCATCCATCAGCCGGCAGCATGCCGAAGTCATTCGGAAGGTGGATGGCTGGCTCATTGTGGATCTGGGCAGCGCCAATCGCACAGCAGCAGACGGACGGACATTACAGCCAGGACAACCCGCGGAACTCCGGTCGGGCGTCCTGCTGACATTGGGCCGACTGACTTTTTCTGTCGAAACGGGATAGCGACGGAAGCAATTGTTACCCTGGGACGATTGACACCAAGCGGAATGGCAGCTTACGTGCCGTTGCGTCACCTGGGGTGACGGTGTCGTTTTGGAACCATTCCTGATTTTCTTCCGCCATTGTCGTAAGCACGTGGGCGGCAGCAGTTCCCAATAGACCTAGCAGCGTTGGCTCCGCTCGTCGCTCGCTTGTGCTGCGACTGCTTGCTGATTTCTGCTTCGCTTCATCTGGCTTGAGTATTTGACGCAGCGCGTGTGCTTCTGCGCGCGTCGCCAACCGCAGATCTTCCAGGGGAAAGCGTCGCTTCAACCTAGGCAGTAACTCGGTCTGAATTCCTTTTTGTAAGACACGAGCCACGGCTTCGGGCTTGGTGGCGGCAGCTGGCAAGGGATGCTGTAACAACGCGTACCACTGCGCGATGGTCACTGGAGAGACGGTCAGCCAGACCCCCTTGGCCGCAGAGAGTGGCAGTCGCGTGCGATTCTGTCGCTCGTCTCGGCTGAATACGGTTTCCGCCAAGTCTGTCAATGGGACTGCGCTCTCAAGCACATCCCGTCCGAGGAAAACAAAGTCCATCGAAAGGTCACTACGAAGTCGCAGCTTTCTGATCTCCCCTGTTTGCTTGGGAAACAGTCGCTGTAGGCCTTCATCTCGGTGACGGGCAGCCTGCCCGTCATCGGTGAATCCTTCTCCAGACAGCTGATCTAGGAAGCGGCCCCAATCGCTGGCGGTCCAGCTGCGCCCCCCCTGTCCCGAGACCCATTGAAGCACTCTCAGTTGGAGGCGTTGCTGCTGCTTGCCTTGCGCGTCTAGCTGTCTCTCAATCTCTTCTCCCAGCTGGATGGCGTCTCGCTCGCGAAGGCTAGGCAAGGTCTGCGTCATCTTGATGAGGAAAGGCTGCCAGACATCAGACTGGCTCCAGCGATCCCCATAAGCCTGTATGAACTCAATCAGCGCAAGCCTCACGGCTTGTGGCACTGGGTTTTTTGCGGCCGTGGGCGCGGGTTTTGGTGGGGGCGGAGAGGCTGCAGAGGAGGGGGGCGATGCAACCTGTGCGGGCGGCTGTGCTGTCGCGGCTGGCCGAGGTTTTGTTGTAGGCGTCGGCGTCGGCAGGTCGATCTCTTTGCGCAGCGCCTGCACTTGGCGCAGCAGATCGGAATCGCTGAGTCCGATCTGCTGACTCAGCTGCTGAAGCTCCTGCCAAAATGGTCCCCAGAATTCCGGGCGCTCCCAGCTAGTTGCGTATTGCTGGAAGTGGTTCCTGATGCGCTGGGTCAGGTCGGCTGCGATCTGCTCAGGCCTCGCACGGGGCGGTGCTGGTGCCGGTGTCGGGCTTGGGGTGCTGGTCTTGGCGGCAAAGGAGGATGAGATTGGTGCATCGACCGCAGGGGAGGGCGACACCGGTGTTGGTGCGGCGGACTTTGGGCTGGGCGAACCGGGCGGTGTCGAGGAGGTAGCCGTTGTGACCTGTCCCGCAGAACGGGATTGGAACAAGTCCAGAACTGCACGTGCATCCAGCCGTCGTGCAGGATCCTTAGTTAGCGAGCCCACCAGAAAACTTTGCATGCTCTTGGGGAACTCGGATGGAATGACAGGCGCCTCTTGCAAATGCTGTCGCATCACCTGCTCTGCCGATCCGTTGAACGGCAGCCGCCCCGTAAGCAATTCAAGGGCTGTTACACCGAGCCCGTAGATATCAGAAGGAGGCCCCACCTGACCAGAGAACATCTCCGGGGCCGAGTAGGCCATACTGCCAATGCCCGTGTGGCGCGTCATCGCATGGTCAATGGCCTTGGCGGTGCCAACATCGCCTAGCTTTGGAACGCTACCAACGTACAGGATGTTGCTCGGCTTGACATCGCGGTGAACCCAAGACTGCTCGTGCAAGTAGCGCAGCGCCTCAGCCATGGCCGATACGACCTCAATCACTCGCTGCAGCGGCAGACCATCTGGATACGCTTGCAGCATCTGAGCGAGATCGCCACCGTCGGCATACTCCGTGACCAGGCAGACACGTCCTTCGTGTTCGACTACGGTTCGGTAGCCCAGGATATGACTGTGTTGCAGTCGGGCAAGCGCCGCAATTTCGCTATGATTCACCTCAACGGTGAACACTTTCATCGCAACTTCCGCAATAGGCTTGCCTTGGAGAAGTTCCTCCGCGCGCCACACGACGCCCGAACTGCCTTGGTTCTTTCGCTCCATCAGTCGGTAGCGACCGCCGATCAACGCTCCGCTGATCATCGCAGGCTCCATTGCAGCTGACACGTTGGCCCACCGCACCTTTGCCAGCTCACGGTCGGCGGGGAACGTCTATGCGTCCTCCGCGGGGATGGTCGGTCGCAGCCTGCCGGGGTTCGTCGCCACATGACTTATCTCCAAGGAGCCGGTTCGAATGAGCAGCCAAGTAAACCTGAGCCAGTTCGGTGGCATCTACCTGCCATTGCCGCCGATATACGAAGATCTGCCACTGGCCCGTTCCCCAGAAACTAGATCAACTGGGCAATCCAGGGTTTCTTTTTTTGCTCACCCTCAAGAATCCGGTCAGGCAGACCACCGCTGGTGGTTGTTCCATTCGCCCGTTCGGTCTGGCACGCCAATGGCCATGTTCGTCTGACGAGCTACTGTTTAGGTATACGGAAGCTAGTCGAAAGACTTGCTGCACCTCTGTAAACATCGGCTCAGCGAGGGGGGCTCCAGGTTATACGGACTTATCGAGCCATCATGCCGTGGCGAGAGTCTGCGCACATACAGGCAGTCAGCTTGATGCCTCATAGTTGAGAGGGGGCTCGCTCTTTATCTGACGGCGTGGAGGAGACCTACTCTGACAGATGGATCAGGGGGATTAATGCACTTGTCAGCTCACGCTCTGGCGACAACCACTCCCAGCGCGAGCACGCATTCCTAATACTTCATGTTGCGATCAATGTTGGTGCCATGACCGGCCCGCTGTGCGCCGAGTGGGCACGCGCACGCGCGGGCGTGGTAGGAGTGTTCTACGTAGCAACAGGAGGCATGCTTTCAAGCACGCTACTACTCGCAGTCGCAGCATGGCGCGACCCGATACATAGTCCTGCAGAGTCCACAGTATTCGACGACAAAGCGCAGCTAGGAACCGACGGAGCCAGAGTCCGCGCAGTGCGGCTGTTGTGCGCAAT
>Ga0075163_10014106_pt1 | contig 10326 bp, 5 predicted proteins | sample JI1023141ADNA_FD_71478 | JGI IMG/M metagenome (GOLD analysis project Ga0075163, IMG submission 71478) | Wastewater effluent complex algal communities from Wisconsin, to seasonally profile nutrient transformation and Carbon sequestration -... | ecosystem: Engineered > WWTP > Effluent > Algae... | reverse complement strand
CGCTCGATGTCGGCCCGGTAGCGCTCGCGGTCGGCCTTGCGCCCCTCCTCGATCGCCTTGCGCCCGGCGGCCTCCTCCTTGCGCGCGGCCTCCTCGACGCGGTGGCGGCTCTCGGCCTCGCGGCGGGCGTAGTTGACGCCCGAGAGCAGGAACTCGTGGTCGCTGACGGTCAGGTCGTTGCGGCCGTGCGACCACGCGAGCGCGTCCTCGAGCGCCGCGCCGCGCAGCAGGTAGTCGTCGAGCTTGCCGGAGCTGATCCAGCGCTCGACGAGCTCGGCGAGCCGCTGCTCCTTCTCCTTGGCCTTGAGCCACTTGTGGTCGTAGACCTCGGCGAAGATCAGGTTGCGCAGGCGCAGGTGGATGTCGCCGCCGTCGGTCAGGCGCTCCGCGGCGAGCCCGGTCAGGCGCAGCTCGGTCTGGATCTGGCTGTTGGGCTCGGCCGGGACGCCCTCGCCGTCGAGCAGCTTGCGGTACAGGTGCAGCATCTGGCGCACGCGCACGCGCGACTCGTTGTCGTCGAGGCGCTTCTCCGCGTAGGCGAGGTTCGGGTCGCCGCCCCGGCCGCTGCGCACGAACAGGTTGTAGGCGGCGTCGTCGACCCGCGCGATCTCCTTGCCGCGCTCGATCGGCCCGTGGCGAGCGAGGTCGTCGCACAGCCGCTGCGCCATGTACGGGTGGCCGGCGGTCCACAGGAACACGGCGTCGAGCAGCGCGTCGGGGTCGCAGCCGAGGCCCTCGAGGCCGGGGCGCAGGGTCGCGAGCTCGGCCCGCGAGAAGTCGTCGAGGCGGATCTCGCGGCCGATGTTGAACGGCGTGCGCACCGAGTTCTGGATCAGGTCGGCGGGCGCGGCGACGCCGAGCAGGCAGAAGGTCAGGCGCGTGTACTCCGCGTCGTCGGCGCGCAGGTTGTAGGCCGAGCGGATCGACGCGAAGAAGTCGTCGGTCCCGAACGACAGCGCCAGTACCGAGTCGATCTCGTCGATGAACACGACGATCGGCCCCTGGACCCGGTCGAGCAGCTCGCCGCGGATGAAGCGGTACCAGCGGTGCACCGCGGTCAGGTGCTGGTGCGTGGTCCAGAACAGGTCGGGGTGCGGCATCCCCAGCGTCGAGGCGATGTCGTCGGCGATGCTGTAGTACCACTCGTCCGGCGTCACCGACTCCGAGCCGATGCTCGTCATGTCGATGCTGACGCAGTGCACGCCCTCGCGGCGCAGCGCGTCGGCGACGCGGTTGCGCAGGCTCGACTTGCCGATCTGGCGCGGCGCGAGGATGTAGCAGAACTCGCCGTGTCGCAGCGCCTCCAGCAGCTCGCGGTCGGCGCGGCGCTCGACGTACAGCGCGTCCGCCCGCATCTCGCCGCCGGCCTGGAACGAGCGCGGCGACCCGCTCATAGCCGCAGCCGTTCGTACAGCCGGTAGCGCAGGCGGTAGAAGCCGACCTTCTCCTCGACCGCGAGGCCGGCGGCCTCGAGCCGCGTCGAGATCTCCGGGTCGAGCTCCGACAGCGTCTCGCTGCGCAGGCGGCGGATGCCCGCCAGCAGCTCCGGCGCGTTGTGCAGGCGCCGGGCGTAGCGCTGCAGGAAGTCGTCGAACAGGCTGGTGCCCTCGTCGAGCAGGTCGCTGACCGAGACGCCGCCGACGAGGTTGGCGCGGTGCATCACGTGGCGCACGAGGTACGGGTGGCCGCCGACGAGCTCGGTCAGCGCGTCGAAGTCGCGGTCGGTCCAGTCGAGCCCGTAGAGCTGCGCGAGCTGCAGCACCTGCGGGCGCTCGAAGTCGCCGAGCACGATCGGCGGGGTCAGGTTGAACGGCGACTGCGTCGGCCGGTCGATCAGCCGCCGCGGCGTCGTCGAGATGCCGAGGATGAAGCGCAGCTTGCCGAGCCGCGCGTCCTGGGCCCACGCGCGCAGCATGCCGAAGCAGTCGTCCTTGAACGGCAGGCCCCAGACCGCGTCGACGCGGTCGAGCGCCATGATCACGCGGGTGTTGACCAGCGGCAGCACGTTCTCCCGCATCAGCCGGCCGAGCTTCTGGTTGACGCTGCCGTGCGAGCGCCACAGCGTCGGCACCCAGTCCTCCGGGCCCCCGAGCGCGCCGACGATCTGGAACGCGAGCTCGCGGATGAAGCTCGGGTAGTCGGCGCGCGACTCGTGGTCGAAGGTGTCGAGGTTGATGGCGATCACGCGGCAGTCGCCGCCGTCCTGCTGCATCACGCAGTTGGTCAGGTACTGCGCCATCCACGTCTTGCCGAACTTCTCCGGGCCCCACAGCACGACCGGCGCGCCGGGCTGGTCGAGGTAGTTGAGCGCGGTGCGCTCCTCCTCGTGGCGGCCGATGTGCCACGCCTGGTTGTACGGGGCGCCCGGCGGCTGCACGCGCGCGGTGATCGTGTAGATGCCCGAGTCGCCGGCGCCGCCGGCGATCGTCGTGATGTGGTCGGGGATCGGGGCGACCTGCGAGCTCGCGGCCCGCGGGTCGAACATCGGCGCGCTGGTGACGACCGCCGGGGGCGTCGGCGTCGGCGGCGTCGGCGGCTGCTTGCGCGTGTACGGCAGCGGCTCGGGCCGCGTGCCCTGGTCGTCGGACAGCTCGAAGGCGTCGAGGTCCTGGACGATGCGCCAGTGGCCGGCGGCGTGCTTCTTGGCGGCGCGCGGCCACAGCCGCAGGCTCGCGTCGCCGCGGTCGTCGACGGTGATGCGCCCGGCCGCGTAGCCGTGGCGGCGGTCGACCTTGCCGTCGCCGAAGCTCTCGAGGCCGAACAGCGAGCTGCCCTGGATCTGGCGCCGCGCCGCCGCGCCGCCGATGCTCATCGTCGTCGCCATGTGCTCGTGCATGTGCCCGAACAAGTGCGCGGCGAACCGACCCGGCGGGATCACCTCGCCGAAGAAGTGCTCGCGCGCCTCCGACGACATCCAGTCCGGCGGGTGGTGCGTCATCAACAGCGCGAAGTCGCAGGCCTTGACCCACGCCGGCCCGTCGCCGCCGCACGCGGCGTGCAGCTGGCGGACGTCGACCGCGAGCTTGCCCTCGAAGTTGCCGCCGGTGACCTGCAAGAACGCGCTGTTGAGGCCGACGACGCCGAGCCGCAGGCCGTCCCTGGAGAGCACCGTCGAGAAGTCGCCGGGCAGCAGCCCCGGCTGGAGCTTGAGCGCGTTGAACGGCTGGCGCGAGAACCACTCGCTGTAGTTGGCGAAGGCCTGGTCGATGACCTTGCGGTACGGCGACGAGGGGTCGCGCCAGAACTCGACCTGGACCTCGGGGTAGGTCGGCCAGCGCGCGAGCACGAGGGTCTCGGGGCGGCGCGGGTCGGGGCGCACGAGGTCATGGTTGCCGGGCACGGCGAGCAGGCTGGGCGTCGAGCCGAGCGCCTTGAGGTGGTCCCACAGCTGCTGCAGCGTCTGCGTCAGGCGCTCGAACTCCTCCGGCGCGGCGCGCTGGGTCAGGTCGCCGGAGAACAGCACGAGGTCCCACGGGCCGCAGCGCTCGTGCAGCTTCTCGAGGTCCGCGAACAGGATCTCGCGGACGCCAGGCCACAGCCAGCCCTGGGCGTCGAGGCCCTGGTGGAGGTCTGTGAAGTGAAGCCAGCCGAAGGAGCGCATGAAGGGCCTGCAGTGTACCATCCGCGGCGTGCGGGGCAGGGGACGGGCGTTCTCGCCAGGATTGTCCCCGACGACCGAGGCAATCTCCGCAGTGTCGCACGCCGCCTCGGACTTCCGACGGCGAGCGCGGCGGTCGGTCGATGTCTGCGGCACTACGCCCGAGCGACGCGTCCGACTTCCGCCGCGGGTGCGCATTCTTGCGCTTTGGGCCCTAGGCGGGCCGCGGCGCATGAGCGATGCTCTCGCCACCGTGCGCAGGCCCTCCCGATGGCGATGGCTCGTGATCGCGGCCCTGCTCGGGCCCGCCACGCAGGCGCACGCGCGGGCCCAGGACCCCGCGCAGCTGGTCCAGCCGGCGCTGCAGAACAGCGCCGAGATCGCTTATCCCGAGGCGCTGCGCCGCCTCGCTCCTCCGCCCGGCGGCCGCGTCGTCGTCAAGCTCGTCGTCGGCGTCGACGGCGTCCCCAAGGAGCTCGAGCTCACCCAGCGCGTCCACCCCGAGCTCGACGCCCTCGCCCTCGCCGCCGTCTCCAGCCTGCGCTACAGCCCCGGGCTCTACAACGGCCGGCCCGTCGAGGTCGTGCTCTCGGTCGCGATCGACATCGCGGCGCCGGCGCAGGACCTGTCCCAAGAGCCAGGTGACGCGAAGCCCGATCCGGCGCCAGGCGCGGCGCCGGCCGACGGTCCGCCGATGGGCGAGACCGCCCCCGAGCAGGCGGCGCGCGGGCCAGTGCGCATGCAAGGTCGCCTGCGCGAGGCCGGGCAGCGCACGCCGGTGACCGGCGCGAGCGTGCTGGTGGTCCCGGCGCAAGACGACCTGCCGGTCGGGCAGGTCAAGAAGAAGAGCTACGGCGAGGAGGCGGCGCCGGCCTGGTCGGCGCGGGCGTTCACCGGCGAGGACGGGAGCTTCGAGCTGCGCGGGCTGCCCGACGGCAAGGTCCGCGTCGTCGTGCTCGCGCAGGGCTTCGAGCGCCTCGAGTTCATCGAGGAGCTCGGCAAGGGCGCGCGCCTCGAGCTCGAGTACTTCCAGCGGCGCCTGATCGTGAACCCGTACCGCACGGTCGTGGCCAGCCGCCGCAACGAGCCCGAGGAGGTGTCGCGGCGCTCGATCACCACGCAGGAGATCAACAACCTGCCGGGCACCCAGGGCGACGCGCTCAAGGCGATCCAGAACTTCCCCGGCGTCGCCCGCTCGCCGTTCGGCGCGGGCCTGCTGGTGATCCGCGGCTCCGCCCCCAACGACTCCAAGACCTACCTCGGCTACCACGAGATCCCGCAGCTGTTCCACTTCGGCGCGCTGTCGTCGACCTTCAACTCCGACATCCTCGCGCAGATCGACTACATCCCCGGCAACTTCGACAGCCGCTTCGGCGACGCGATCGGCGGCATCATCAACGTCAACCCGCGCAAGGGCCGGCGCGACGGCTTCCACGGCTACGTCGACGCCGACGTGTTCGACGCCGGCCTGCTCGTCGAGGGCCCGGTCGGCAAGGGCTCGTTCGCGCTGTCGGGCCGGCGCAGCTACGTCGACGCGGTGCTCAAGGCGGCGGTGCCCGCCGACGCCGGCCTCGGCCTGACCCAGGCCCCGCGCTACTACGACTATCAGGCGCTGTTCGACTACCCGCTCGGCGGCGGCGAGTTCTCGATCCGGTGGTTCGGCTCCGACGACCGCTTCAAGATCATCGCCAAGCAGCCCAACGACACCGCCGACACCGGCAGCAACAGCGCCCAGACGGCGATCTTCTTCCACCGCTTCGACCTCGTGTACCGCAAGCAGGACGGGCCGTGGGAGTTCCTCGTCACGCCCTCGTTCAACTATCAGGCGCTCAAGGGCAAGTTCGGCTCGCTCTTCGAGTTCGACTTCCCCAACATCGGCACGTCGTTTCGCGCCGAGGCGGCCCGCCAGCTCAGCAAGCGCGCCGCGCTGCGCGTCGGCGCCGAGCTGCAGGCCGGGCGCTACAGCATCGACGCCCGCGCGCCGAGCGTGCCGGCGATGGCCGGGCTCGGCGGCACCGGCGTGCTCAACGTCGGCGACATCGCCCAGTCGTACGCGACGCCGGCGCTGTACACGACCGCGACGATCAACCTCGGCGAGAAGTTCACGCTGCTGCCCGGCGCGCGCCTGACGTACTACGCGCTGCAGGTCCAGAAGGCCAGCGTCGACCCGCGCCTGCGCTTCATGTGGCAGGTCGGCGAGCAGACGACGCTCAAGGGCGGCGTCGGCCTGTACAGCCAGATCCCCGACCTCATCGGCCTGAACCCGATCTGGGGCAACCCGCGCGCGAGCATCGAGCGCAGCGTCCACACCAGCCTCGGCGTCGCCCAGACCTTCGACAGCGTCGGCGTCAACCTCGAGGTCACCGGCTTCTACAAGTACGTGTTCGACCGCTCGACCGCGTCGACGCGACTGATCCTCGCCCCGGACGGCACGATCCGGCTCGAGAACTTCGCCAACCAGGGCGTCGGCCAGATCTTCGGCGCCGAGGTGCTGCTGCGCAAGGCGCTGACCAAGAAGTTCTTCGGCTGGGTCAGCTACACGCTGATGCGCAGCCTCGTGCGCGAGCGCCCCGGCGAGGCCTACAAGCCGTTCACCTTCGACCAGCCGCACATCCTCACCGTGATCGCGGTCTACAAGCTCCCGCGCGGGTGGCAGGTCGGCGGCCGCTTCCGCCTCGTCAGCGGCAACCCGACCACGTACTACTCCGACGGCATCTACGACGCGAGCGGCGGCGACTATCTCCCGGCGCCCGGCAAGCCCGGGCGCCTGCCGACGTTTCATCAGCTCGACCTGCGCGTCGACAAGATGTTCACGTTCAAGCGCGTGTTGCTCAACGTGTACCTCGACGTCATCAACGTCTACAACCGCCAGAACGGCGAGGCGATCGTGTACAGCTACAACCTGCAGAACAACACGCTGCAGGCCGGCCTGCCGATCATTCCGTCGCTGGGGATCCGCCTCGAGTACTAGCGGATCGACAGGCGCAGGGTCAGCGTCTCGCCCTTGCGGACGAACGTCAGCGTGCCGTCCTCGCGCACGAGCAGCTGCTTGACCTGGGCCATGAGCGTGCCCTCGGTGACCGGCACGCCGTCGATCGCCGTGATCATGTCGCCGTTCTTGAAGCCGAGCGGCTTGAGCGGGTTGCCGGGGCGGATGCCGTAGAGCTTGTGGCCGAGGTACACGCCGTCCTTGACCGCGGGCATGTGGCGGCAGGCGCCGAACAGGACGTTCGGGTCGCGCTGGGCCGCGCGGCCGAACGGGCCGCCGTCGATCTCGCAGGCCGTCCCGGCGGCGTCGCAGCGGATCGCGTCCGCCGGGCTCGGGCCGTCCGGGACGACCGCGGCCGCGCCGAAGTCGAGGTAGCCGAGCGCGCGCTCGTCGAGCACCGCGCCGCCGGCCCGCGCGCGCGCCCCCGCGGCCGCGCGCGCGTCCCCGCCGTGCTCGTGCGCCCGCGCCAGCAGCTCGTGGTCGGTCGCGGTCGCCGCGTCGCTCGCCGCGATCGTGGTCAGGAGCTTGGTCGCCGAGAACAGCGCGCTGCACGTCTCGAAGTCCGCGCCGCCGTCGCCGCAGACCCCGGGCCCGGTGACGTGACGGGCGTGCGTCAGTTGCACATACGCGAGGTCGCGCTGCAGCGTGCGGCGCACCGGGTGGGCCTCCGGCAGCAGCGCGAGCGTCTGCTCGGCCTGCGCCCACACCTGCTTGCGCTGGCCGTCGGCGTGCGGGCGGGCCTCGAGCACCTCCGCGGCGAGGACCCACGCGCGCGCGGCGAGGTCGGCGTGGCCCTCCTTGGTGGCGTTCTCGGCGAGGCTCAGCAGCCGCGGCAGCGCGTCGATCGGACCGGGCGCCACGGCGACGAAGCCGGGCAGCAGCGCGTGGACCGGGTCCGGCTCCGCGGGCGCGGCGGGCGGCGGAATGTGGAGGACCTCGACGATGTCGGCGAAGTTGGACTCGAGCAGGGCGCGGGGGTCCTCCCGGATCTTGCGCGCGCTCGGGTCGCCGAGGCGGTCGGGCGGGAGGTCGACGGGGCGGGTCGCGACGCGCGGCTGGAACGCCCGGGCGATCCGCAGGCGCAGGTCCCACGAGGCGGCGCGGACGTCCGGCGGCGCCTCGCTGACGAGCGCGGTGTACTTCGGCGGCGCGGCGCAGTCGGCCAGCGCCGGCAACATGTCGACGGCGGCCCGCGCCCCCGGGTGCCACATCGTCGGCGCGCCGACGAGCGCCTGCGTGAGGTCGGCGAGCGCGACGCGGCGGTCGGCCAGGCAGGTCGCGGACCACTGCAGCGCCGCCTCGCCGGCCTCGCAGCGCGCCCGGTCGTGACGGCGCCAGTCGGCCGCGTAGGCGTCGAGCGCGGCGACGACCTCGGCGCCGAGAGGCTCGGGGATCGCGGAGCCGACCGCGACGCGGCGCTCGTCGTCCCACACGCCGGCCAGCGCGTCGGCCTCGCACGCGCCGGCGGTCGGCTGGCTGAACATGACGAGGCCGCCGGCCATGACCGCCGCGGCCGAGGCGGCGAACAGCGCCGGGCGCCAGTGGAACGCCCGCACGCGGGCGAGCGCGGCCAGCAGCGCGGGCATGTCGGGGAACCGGCGCGCTGGTTCCGGCGCGAGGGCGCGGCGGATCACCGCGAGCAGTTGCGGCGGCAGCGGGCGCGCGGGCGCGGCGAGCTTGCCGGCGTCGATCGCCGCGAGCAGCGCGGCGATCGAGGCGCCCTGGAACGGGCGGTGGCCGGTGAGCGCCTCGTGGAGGACCACGCCGAACGCGAACTGGTCGCTCGCGGGCGTCGCCGGCTCGCCGCGGATCTGCTCCGGCGCCATGTAGGCCGGCGTGCCGAGCAGCGCGCCGGTGCGGGTCAGCGGGGCCGCGATCTGGAGGTCGTTGTCGTCGCCGGTGCGCTCGAGCTCCTCGACCGTGGTCGCCGTGCGCGCGAGCCCGAAGTCGGAGATCCGCGCCCGCCCGGCGCCCATCAGGACGTTCGCGGGCTTGAAGTCGCGGTGCACGATGCCCGCCGCGTGCGCGGCCGCCAGGCCCTCGCCCGCCTGACGCAGCACGCCGACGACCTCCTGCCAGCCGCGCGCCCGCGCCCGCAGCCAGTCGGCCAGCGTGCCGTCCTCGACGTACTCCATCACGACGTAGACCTGCTCGCCGTGGACCCCGGCCTCGTACACGCCGACGACGTTGGGGTGCTGCAGCCGCGCCATCGCCTGGGCCTCGCGCAGCAGGCGCTCGCGGGCCCGCTCGCCGGCGGTCATCGGCTGCAGCAGCTTGAGCGCGACGGTGCGGCCGAGCTGCGGGTCGGTCGCGGCGAACACGACGCCCATGCCGCCGGCCCCGAGCAGCTTCTGGATCTGGAACCTGCCGACCTGCCGGACCGGCTCCGACGGCCCGAACAGCGCCGCCGCGACGTGGTGACGGACCTGGTCGAGCGGGGTGATCGCCTGCGCCTGGGTCGGATCGCTGTCGAGAGACTTCGAAGTCGTCACCACGGCCGGGACTGTAAGGATCGCATCCGCTCGCATCGTCGTCACCTCTGTTCGCCACGTTCCGCGAGCCCGCCCGGCGATCACGCCCGACCCAAGATTTTTTCGCGCGCCCCCCGGGCCGCGGGTAAAGTCGCCGCATGGACTCCGACGAGGCCCTGCTGGCATCCTGGCGCGACGGAGACCAGCGCGCCGGTCGCGCGCTGTTCGCCCGCCACGTCGACGGCGTGTCTCGCTTCTTCCTCAGCAAGGTCACCGTCGGCGTCGAGGACCTGGTCCAGCACACCTTCCTCGCGCTGCTCGAGCGCAGCCGCGAGCTGCCCGTCGGCGTCCCGGTCCGGGCGTACCTCTTCGGCATCGCCCGCAACTTGCTGCTGCGGCGCTTCCGCGACCAGTACCGCGACGGCCGTCACTTCGACGAGCTGGCGACCTCGGTCGCCGACCTCGGGACCACGCCGAGCGTGCTCACCGACCAGCGCCAGCAGCTCGTCGTGCTCTACGCGGCGCTGCAGGCCCTGCCGCTCGACCTGCAGATCGCGCTCGAGCTGTTCTACTGGGAGGGGCTGACGGCGGCGGAGATCGGCGCGGTGATCGGCGCGCCCGAGGGCACCGTGCGCAGCCGCCTGCGCCGCGCGCGGGAGCTGCTCGGCGAGCGCATGCAGGTCCTCGGCCCCGCGATCGCCGAGCCGACCCTCGCGGACCTCGAGCGCTGGGCGAAGGCGCTGCGCGACCGCATCGGCCGCGGGTGAGCGCCGGCCCGATCGAGGCGGCCACCTCCGCGTGCGCGCGGCCCGGGGCGGACCCCGGACGCTCGTCGACGCGCGACGCCGCGGCGCCGACCGCGGCCCGTCGCGCCCGCGCCGGGCCTGTTATCGTGTCGACGTGGGGGTGACGATGCGAGCGATTGATGTGTCTTTGGGGACAGGTGGGATGTCTCTCGGGACAGGTGGCGCGGACACCTGCGACCCCGACGGCGACATCATCGCGTTCTCCAACGAGTGCTGCGACTGGGGCATCTGACCGCGCGGCGAACGTGACACTGGCAGGAAATCGTGACAGCGACCGCGAATCACGAGACATGATCGCGTCTTCACGGAAAACCTGACCGGATTGAGATGACGTACGGGCCGCGTGACGGTTCTGGCGACATCCCCCGTCCGCCGGCCGGACGCGTGCTATATGCTGCGGCCAGCATGTCCTCGAATATCGTTCGAGCGACGCGGCGCCGCGGCATGTCCCCCAGGGACGAC
>Ga0075163_10014104_pt1 | contig 10327 bp, 7 predicted proteins | sample JI1023141ADNA_FD_71478 | JGI IMG/M metagenome (GOLD analysis project Ga0075163, IMG submission 71478) | Wastewater effluent complex algal communities from Wisconsin, to seasonally profile nutrient transformation and Carbon sequestration -... | ecosystem: Engineered > WWTP > Effluent > Algae... | reverse complement strand
GATTGCCTTGGATCGCCTTCTGGTTGGCGAGGATGTCGTTCTGGTTCTTCTCCACCGTCTGAAGGCGGGCGACGATCAGCCCCTGGTTCGCGATCGTCGTCTCCTGGTAGGCGAGGAGCGTGGCGAGCGTCTGCTGGTTGCCCAGCAGCTTCTCTTGGTTCGCGAGGATGCGAGCCTGGTTCGCGAGGAGGCCTTCGCTCTCCGGCACCGCTTGCTCGAGCGTCATCAGCTTGCCGGTGCCGCCGTTCGTCACGGGAGCGGGGGCAGACTTCTTGGACTTCTTGGTGGGTGCGGTCTCGGTGTCGGCCATGGGGTCGTATCATTCAGGCGCGCCCCGACTTCCGCAAGAGCCAGGCCAGAGATCATCCGCGCCGCGTCCTCGCGCTCTTGAGTCAGCGTCAACAAGGTGTTTGCGCTTGATCGATCACCGGTGGCGATGCGATGCCACGCCTCATGATGAGGAAGCCAGGTTGGATGGTGTGCGCGGCGCTCGTCGCGTGCGCGGGATCGCGAGGGCGCGAGGACGAATCGGCCCCTGGAACCGCCACCGCGATTCGCTTCACGCAGTCGATCAACGGTGCGATGTGGGTCAACCCCGAGGTGTTCCCGACCATCCCGATCCACGTGATCGTCGACGGAGAACCCACGGCGGTGACGTACTCGCTCGATGGCCTGGCGTTCCCGGCGACCCGCGACGGCGAGACCTCGCGGTGGACCGCGATCGTCGACACCACGCTGCTCGGCGACGGCGAGCACGCGCTCACGGCGGAGGCGCACGGCGTCTCGACGTCGGCGGTGCTGGCCGCGGGCCGCGAGGGAATTCAGTGGACGTCGATCGCCGTCGACCACAACGCCGCCACGCCGCGCCTTCACCGGCTGGGGGATCGGCTCGTGATGACGTGGACCGATGTCTCGAGCGGCAGCCGCGTCGCGTGGCTGCAAGAGCTCGACGGCGCAGGGCGCCGCGTCGGCGAGAAGACCGCCCTGGTGGGAGGCGCCGGCCAGGAGGACACGCTCTCCGCGCGCACCGCCGTGGCGAGCTCGACGATCGGCGTGCTCTATCAGGAGCGCGGCGGGCCCTACAAGAATCGGTTCACCATCGTCGGCGCCGACGGCACGCAGGTGATCGAGCCGATCGCGCTCGACCCCGGCGATCGCTTCGGCTCGAACAGCGGCGATGTCGTGTCCACCGGGGACGGCTACGATCTGGTGTGGCGCACCAACAGCGGGGCGGGCTCGTCCGACATCCGGTGGATGCACGTCGACGAAGCGGGCACCGTCACCGGTCCGCTGATCGCCGCGGCGCCGGGCAACGGCGATCCGCAGGCCGGCTTCGACGCGATCACCAACGTGTCGATCCAGCACCGCGACGGCACCAGCCTGATCGCGTTCTCGCGCTACGTCTACGATCCGCAGCTCGAGCTCGAGCTCCTCAAGTGTCAGCTCGCGTCGGTCACCGGCGGCGTCGTCGATTCGGCGGTGGTCGACCTCGGCACCGGCTTCTCGTGGGATGCCGATTGCCGGATCCTCGACGACGGCGCGCCGGTGGTCGTGCGCTCGGCCAAGGATCTGACGAGCCCCGAGGACAACCCGCCCGACGAGATGTACGCGGTGCGCGTGCCGCTCGACGGCGCGCGGGGTGCCGGTCGCAAGATCGTGACCGGTCCGGAGACGCGCACCGAGCCGACGCTGATCGGCACGGCCGCCTCGCCGATCCTCGCGTGGTCGGACGCGCGCAAGTACGCCATCGACATCACGCAGGGCGAGGTCGAGCTCTACGCCTCGGTGCTCGGTGCGGATCTGGTCTCGATCGAGCACACGAACTTCGCGCACTCGCACTTCGTCGAAGGGACCGCGGACATCCGCGGCATCGCGGCCGGCGAGAACGCGATCCTGACCTGGATCGACGAGCGCCACGGCGGCAGCGTGCTCGACCCGCACCCCGAGGTCTATCTCGAGACCGTGTGGCAGTAACGCTGCTGTAACTGCCTGATCCGGCCGAGACTTTGCTCTACGATCGAGGACGCGATGCCGTCCTCGTCCAAGCTGTTGATTCCAACGGTGTTGGCCTCGTCCCTGTGGGGAGTCGAGGCCCGCGCCGAGGAACCGGCAGCCTCCAGCGAGGGGACGACCGTCACCGCCACCACCAAGGAGCTGACCGACGAGGAGTTGCTGAAGCTCGCCGGCCAGGAGGTGGTCGAGGTCTACGCCGAGCGCGCCGACAAGCCGTTCGACCGCGATACCGAGGTGCGGCTGACGGGCGAGCAGCTCGCGGCGCGCGGCATCGTCGATCTCGGGCAGGCGCTCGCGCTGCTCACCGATGTCTCGGTGCGCGATGCCGGCCGCGGTGGCTTCAACATCGACGTCCGCGGCGCTCGCAAGGGGGCGGTGTCGATCTTCATCGATGGCGTGCTGGTCAGCGATCCGTACTACGGCACGTTCGATGTCTCGTCGATCCCGATCACCGACATCGTCCAGATCCGCGTCTCCACCACGCCGCAATCGCCGATCGACGGTCCGGGTGGACCGGGCGGCGTCGTCGAGGTCCACACCCGCGATGCGATCGGCTCGCAGGTCGTGGTCGCGCGCCTCACCGGCGATTCGCTGCCGAGCTTCGGCATGTCGGGCACCGCGCGCGCGGCCCTCTCGAAGCACACCGCGCTGCGGATCGCCGCGTCGGGCCTGATGGGCGCGCGCGATCTCGAAGCACCGATGACCAACGCGGTGTTCGACGAGGGGCGCCGCTCCGCGACCGGCTCGACGCGCCTCGAGTATCGCAAGGGCGCGCGCCGCGTCGCCGTCGATGGCTTCCTCGACGATCGCCACTACATCGCGCCACCGGGCGACACCGGCGCGATCCTGCTGATCGATCGCGAGACGTCGATGCGCGGTGCGGTCAAGCTCGACGACAAGATCGGCAAGCTCCAGGTGCAAGCGCAGAGCTTCGTGCACGCGCTCGATCGCCGGTCGCGGTTCTTCACCGATCAGACCTTCGGTAGCGAGCTCAACTTCGAGGAGCTGTCCGCCACGCGCGCGGGCGCGTCGGCGCTGGCGACCGCGCCGTTCGCGAAGGACTTCCGGTGGGCCGCGTCGGCGTCGTTTGCCCGCGAGGACGCGCGCGTCGAGACGATGAACAACCAGGTCAGCAGAGGCGATCTGTCGATCACCGAGCTCGCGCTCGACGGGCAGTACGAGAAGAAGCGGTTCCGCCTCGATCTCGCAGGCGGTGTCGCGATCCCGGTCGGCGTCGGTGCGGATCCGTGGCCCGAGGCCAAGGCCGTCGCGAAGTACAGGCCGCTCCAGGATCTCGAGCTGACCGCCACCGCCGGCTACAAGGGCCGCGTCCCCAGCCTTCGCGAGCGCTTCGACTCGGCGACCGGCAACCCCGAGCTCGGGCCCGAGCTCGCGAAGCACGCCGAGATCCGTGCGATCTGGGACGGCCTGCGCACTGCGAGGCTCGCCGGCCCCGGCGAAGATCCGCAGCCGCGCGTGCGGGTGGAGGCGGCGCCCTATGCGCGCAAGACCTCGGGCACGTCGCGCGTCTGCCCGGCACAAGAGCAGTGCCCCGGGGACACGGTCGGCAAGCTCGCCGCGCTCGACGACGCACGGTTCTACGGCGTCGATCTCCAGGCGCGCGTGAAGGTCGTGCGCCAGCTCGAGCTCGGCGGCTCGTACAACTACATCAAGGCCTGCGAGCTCGGCTCGAGGGAGGGCTGTGACGTGGCCTCCTCCATGATGGGCGGTGCGGATCCGCTCGATAGGCTCCCACGTCATCGCGCCGACGGCTGGGTCCAGGTGGCCCCGACCCGGATGATCTCCGCGCTGGTTCGAGCACGTTACCAGGGCAAGGCCGTCGACAAGACGATGCCGACCGAGGCGTACACGCTCGTCGAGGCAAACGTCACCGCGCAGCTGTCTCGCGAGTACCTCGCAGTCCTTCGCATCGACGACGCGCTCGATGTTCGCCCCGAGACGCGCACCGGCTTCCGCACCGCGGGGCGCGTCGTCACGTTCGTGTTCCAAGGCACGTGGCAGTAAGCCACCTGACGATCCGCGTACGTTTCGGCACGCGGCTCGCACCTCGGTTCGGCGATGTCGACCACCGCGCAGTTTGCCTATCCCATGGTCTCGGCAACTCTCCCGGCATACCTGGCCCGCACCCGACCGCCGATCACGGTCGGCGGCGATCCGGTGTGCGTCGCACTCCGCGGTGACGCGTTGCTGGTGGCCGACGGCTACTCGGGCGCGATCGTCGGCGTGACGGGCGAGGGCCAGCGCAAGCTCGCCACCGTCGACGCCGGCGGGATGGTCAGCGCGAACCGCGTCGGTGGGCTCGCGATCGGGGCCGGCAACACCTTCTATGCGACGCGGACCGGCGAAGGGCAGGTCGGCGCGATCCTCGCGTTCGACGCCGACGGTCGCTCGACCGCCCTCGCGAACGTGCCCGCAAGCATCTGGCAGGGCGCGCTCGCGTTCGACGCGAAGAGCCAGCGGCTGTACGCCACGCAGTACCTGCGATCGCGCAGCGGTGCCTATGACGGCGAGGTGGTCGAGGTCGACCAGGCCACCGGCACCTGCTCCAGCGTGATCGATGGCTTCCTCCATCCGACCGGCATCGCGGCGCTCGGCGACGTGCTGGTGGTCGCCGATGCGCGGCGCCGGGCACTCTTCCGCATCGACGTCGCGGGAGGCCGCGGCGTGTTCCGGCTGCAGCTGTCGGCGGAGGTCGAGCGTCCGGAAGCGGTCTGCGCGTGTGGCGACGCCGCGGTGCTCGTGACCTCGACCGAGGACGAGACCGGCCTCGGCACCGTCCGCCGGATCGGGCTCGACGGCTCGTCGCAGATCCTCGCGCAGGGGCCGTGGGAGCCGCGCGGCGTGTGCTGCGCCGACGGCATCGCGTACGTCGCGACCCGCCGAACCGGCGTGCTCAGCTTCGAGCTTTGACCCCGAGGCGCTCGAGCACCCAGCAGCGCTCGCCGTGCTCGCCGGGTCGCTGGCAGTGATCGAGCATCTCGCGATCCGCGCAGCCCGCTGCCTCGAGCGCGTCGCCGAGCACCGGCAGATCGTCGAAGGCATGCTCCTTCGCGATCCGATCTGCGAGGTCGGCGATCGCGCCACTGCAAAAACTCGCGTCGAGCCCGTGCAGGCGCGAGCGATAGATCGTGCTGCCATCGAACCGGACGAACGTCTTGGCCGTCGGGTGATAACGAGTCGGTGAGGGGCCTGAATCCGCGAGCAGCCGCGCGCCGCGCTCGACGTTCCACACGGTGGTCCCCGTCGTGCCCAGGGCGATCAACACGCGATCGAAAACCAGGTCCCCCGCGGGTCCCGCGAACCAGCGGACGCGCGTTCCCGTCGCGGCGTCCATGATCCGCACGGCGTCGATCGGGTCCTGCTCCTGCCCATAGCCCCAGATCGCGACGGTGTCGTCGTCGAGCCAGCACAGCGGGAGATCCCACATGGTGCCCCAGCCCAGCTCCTTCTTCGAGGGGCCGTCCTCGGACTCGAACACGTTGGTGGTCAGCCAGTCGTCGACGCGCCACGTGTGGATCACGCCGACTGGCTGCCAGACCCAGCCGTTGTCGACGATCCGCCGCTGCCCCGGTGACACGGCGAGTCCGCAGTGGAAGTAGTCGAGGTAGTGCGGCGGCGCCGTCCGATCGTCGCCGTACCTCGTGGGGCCGCGCGGCGTCAGCAACTCGCCCGTGCGTGGGTCGCGGACGTCGAGCCGGTTCCAGTCGGTCGCGTGCACGACCAGCGTGCGACCGGCGTGCTCGACGAACGCGAACGAGTGCGCGCAGTGCTCGGGATGATAGCCGTCGCGCGTCAGCTCGAGGAGGTGCGCCCCGGTCGCGAGCTCGACGACGAGCCCACGCACCCCATGGCGCTCCTGGACGATCGCGGCGAGCGTGCCGTCGCGCGAGACGTGGAGGCGGAGCGGGGGAGGCGTCCGCGGTGCGTGTTCGCCGAGCCCCTCATAGGTGCCGAGCTCGAACAGCATCTCGGGCAGGATCGCGATCACGCGCGTCTCGTCGCGATCGAGCTCGAGCTCGACGAGCTCGCGGTGCACCGTCACGCCGAGCCAGAGATCTCGATCGCCGCCTGCGAGCGCCCGGAGGTCGAGGAGCGACGCGACCCGCGGCTGGATCGGGGGCAGCTGCTCCAACCACAACGTCGAAGGCTCCTCGATGATCCCGGGCTTGCCGAGGACCCCCTCGTTGTCGCGCGCCTCGACCGCACGGTCGCGACAGGCGCCGCAGACGGGTTCGACCTTCGCCTCGACGCAATCCTTGCACACCAGCTCGCACTCGATGCCGCGACCGAGGAAGCGTTCCCGATAGGCCTCACCGGCCAACACGTGCGGACAAACCCCGAGCGTCCCGGTCGTCTCGTCGTGTCCGCACGCCAGCATGTGCGGACTGTACTGCGCGCGGTAGAAAGCCCGCGAGGTCTCCAGGCGGCGTGATAGGTTCGGCGCGATGCGGGCCCTCACCACTGGAATCGTGTGTCTCACGTTGTTTGCTGCCGCCTGCGGCGCGCCGAGCCGCGGCGATGATGATGACGACGACAACCCTCCCGGCGACAGCGGCCAGCAGAACACCGACGGTTGCTCCGCCGAGGCGAAGCTGATCTACGTCGTCGACGTCAACAACCAGCTGTCGACCTACGATCCGATCAGCCGGACCTTCAATGACAAGGGCGCGCTGGTCTGCCCCGCGAGCGGCGGCGCCACCCCGTTCTCGATGGGCATCGATCGCAACGCCGGCGCGTACGTGCTCTACAGCTCGGGCGAGCTGTTCAAGGTCGATACCGCCACGCTCGCCTGCCAGGCCACCGCGTGGCAGCCCGGCGGGCCGTCGGGCCTGCTCCAGGTGTTCGGCATGGGCTTCTCGACGGACGCCGCGGGCGGCACGACCGACAAGCTCTACATCGCCGGCGGCTTCGGTCCGAACATCGAGACCTCCTCGCGGCTCAACACGCTGGATGTCGCCACGATGGCGCCGACGCCGGTCGGCACCGTGCAGGAGTGGCCGGAGCTGACGGGCACCGGCGACGCCGAGCTGTTCGGCTTCTTCCCGTCGGAGACCTCGCCGCGCATCGAGAAGCTCGACAAGGCCACCGGGGCCGCGTCGCAGCCGTTCAACCTGCCCACGCTGACCGGCCTCCCGATGTCGTGGGCGTTCGCCTTCTTCGGCGGCAACTTCCACGTCTTCCTGCAGCGCGACACCGAGAGCGCCACCTCGGTGTACGAGGTCAACGGCCAGACCGGCGCGATCTCGAACACGCTGCCCACGGGCACGCGCTCGATCGTCGGTGCCGGCGTCTCGACCTGCGCTCCGACCGTGATCCTCTAGAACACGCTCGATCGTCGGTGCCGGCGTCTCGACCTGCGCTCCGACCGTGATCCTCTAGACCAACTTCAGCACAGCGCCGTAGGTGCGGGACAGCCGCTGCTGCAGCGCCGCCGCTAGCCCGACGGCGGGTAGCTCCAGCACCTCGAGCACCCGGTAGCGGGCGCGATCCGCGATCAGGCGCTCGATGCACCGCACGTCGAGCCTCGCGCGGCGAAACGCGAGCCGGCGGACGCGACGGGCGATCGGAGCAGCCGCGAGCTCGCGGATCATCCACAGCTGGTCGTCGACAGCTTGGAGCGCGAGCGAGAGCGCCTCGAGATGCGGAAACTCGCGGTGCAGCAACGGGCCGAAGGTCGCCGGGATGTTGCCGCGGTGGCGAATCGCGAACGACAGCTCGAGGTCGGCGAGCCGCGGCAGCTCGGCGGCGACGATCCGACGCGCGTCATCCGCGGCGAGACGGGTGGCGAGGAAGCGCCGCACGTTCGGCAACACGATGTCGTGGAGCTCGAGCGAGGTGCCGTCGAGCTCGAGCACCTCGAGCCCCGGATACGCGCCGTACAGCGGGCTGACATCGTGGAGGGCGACCGGGCTATCGACGAGCCATGGATTGCCGGCGTTGGGGTCCTCGCGGATCACGATCTCCCCGAGCCGCGGGAAGTGGGGTGCGAAGCGTGCGAGGGAGGCGAACCAGGGGCCGAGGTCGCCCCGCCCATCGATCGCCACCGTGTGGACCTCGATCCGCCGCAGCAAGCGAGTCTCGCGACGCCCGGCGAGCGCAGGCAGCGAGCGCTCGAGTTGCTCGTCGCCGGTGTGGTGGAACGTGATCGCGTCGACGAAGCCGCGTCGCCAACGATACGTCGTCCGCGGGCGACCGAGCGCTCGGTTCAGCGCGGCGTCGTGCTCGGCGATCAACGCACCCTCGCGGCGCGCGAGCTCGGGTGTGTCGCGCCGCACGCGATCGCCGGCGACGACGATCAACTCGCCCAGCGGATCGCCGCGCAAGATCAGCTGATCTGCGTAGACCCGGAGCTCGGCCTCCTCCTCGAGGGTGCCCGCCGCGATGCGATCGAGAAGGTCGTCCACGTCGTCGATCATATGTCACGGGGTAGGACACTGTGGGAGCCGAGCTGTGAGGACGAGAGAGTTGTGCTGCGCTCCCGGACGGAGGACGATGCAGTTCATGATGAGGGCATCTCTGCTCGTCGGCGTTCTCTCGATCACCGCGTGCGGACCGAAGGTCACCAACAACGGCGACCCGGACGCCTCCACCGTTCCCGAGTGCGAGCCGGGCACCAGTGAAGCTTGCTACAGCGGCGCGGCCGGTACGCAAGGCGTCGGTCCGTGCGTCGCGGGCACCCGCGTCTGCGGCGCCGACGGCATCTTTGGCGGTTGCAGCGGCGAGGTCGCGCCGGTGGGCGAGGCGTGCGCGAACGGCGTCGACGACAACTGCAACGGCGCGGTCGACGAGGAGATCGACGAGGACGGTGACGGCTTCACCAACTGCGCCGGCGATTGCTGTGACGCCGCGGGTGCCGGCTGCACCAACCCGGAGCTCGTCAACCCCGGCGCGTTCGAGGCCGAGGGCAACATGGTCGACGACGATTGCGACGGTCAGGTCGACAACGTCCTCGCGGCGAACTGCGACGCGTCGCTGACCAGCAACTCGGCGACCGCCTCCGACTACGCGGCGGCGATCGACATCTGCCAGACCGCGACGCTCGCCGACAACAAGTGGGGGTTGATCTCGGCGCGGCTGACGAAGGCCGACGGGACCGGTACGCCGCAGCCTCAGCAGGCGTCGATTCGTCCCAACTTCGGTAACACCGTCGTTCAGAGCGGCGGTGCGTTCACCGTGATGTCGACCGGCCACGCGGCTGCGCCGGGCCAGACCAACCCGGCCTTCCTCGATTTTCAAACCGGCTCGGTGAACAACGGCCTCGGCCTCGGAGGCTCGAGTGCGTTCCCGGCGGACTTCCTGGCCGCGAACGGCGGCACGCTGCCGAACGCACCGGGTTGCCCGGAGCTTGCCGCGGGCACCACCGCGAACGACCCGGTGATGCTCGAGCTCGAAGTGCGCGCACCCACCAACGCGAAGAGCTTCTCGTTCTCGATGAACTTCATGTCCTCCGAATATCCGGAATGGACGTGCTCGCTGTTCAACGACTTCTTCGTCGTGCTGCTCGACTCGACGTATGCGGGCACGCCGGCGAACCCCGCCGACAAGAACCTCGCGATCTACACGACGGCGGGTGGGCAGGTGTTCCCCGTTGGCGTCAACCTCGCGGCTGGCGACACCGGTCTGTTCACGCAGTGCAAGAACGGTCCGACGGGTTGCACGGCGAACCAGAACTCGAACCTGACGGTGCCGGGAACGATCAATACCTGCGCGAACACCACCGAGCTCGCGAACACCGGCTTCGACATCCTCAACCCGAACGAGAACTCGTTCTCGGATGGCTTCGACGGGTTCTGCGGCGCGAACAACACGCTCGGCGGCGGCACGGGCTGGCTGACCACCAGCGGCAACGTCGTGGGCGGCGAGGTGTTCAAGCTGCGGATCGCGATCTGGGATACCAGCGACGGCATCTACGACTCGCTCGCGATCATCGACAACTTCAAGTGGTCGGTCGACGCGAGCGAGCCGGGCACGATCCTCCAGAAGCCGAAGCACTAAGCGCCGGGATCTGCTCGCGGTTTTCTTCGCTAAGAAAGTCCGCGGTCGTGCGCTGACCAGTACACGGTCGAACGCCCGTATCGATGCAGACAGGCAGAGCACAATGGATCGCCGAAGCGCTCGCGCGCTACGAGACTCCACTCTTACGCTTCGCGACGAAGCTGCTGCGCGACGGAGACCGCGCACGCGACGTCGTCCAAGAAACCTTTCTCCAGCTCTGTCAGCAGGAGCGCGCAGCTGTCGAGGGACACCTCGCTGCGTGGCTGTTCCGAGTCTGTCGCAACCGAGCGTTCGATCT
>Ga0075163_10014103_pt1 | contig 10327 bp, 5 predicted proteins | sample JI1023141ADNA_FD_71478 | JGI IMG/M metagenome (GOLD analysis project Ga0075163, IMG submission 71478) | Wastewater effluent complex algal communities from Wisconsin, to seasonally profile nutrient transformation and Carbon sequestration -... | ecosystem: Engineered > WWTP > Effluent > Algae... | reverse complement strand
CGCGGTGGACAATGCCGAGCTTGTGGGCGCGGGTCAGCGCGGTCGCGATCTGGCGCGCGATGAACAGAGCACGGGCCGGGGGAAAAGGCGCGATCGCCAGGTCCATGGCATCGCGCAGCTCCTTGCCATCGATGTACTCCATCACGAGATAGAAGCGCCCATCTTCCGTGCGCCCGTAGTCCGTGGCCGCTGCGACGTGAGGGTGGCCGAAGCTCGCCGCCGCCTTGGCCTCGCGCTCGAAGCGCGCCACCACGTTGGGGTGCTGCATCATCCGCTTCGACAGCATCTTGAGCGCCATGCGCTTGTCGATGCCCAGGTGCATGACCCGATAGACCGCACCCATGCCGCCGGTGCCGAGCAGGGACTCGACCCGATAGCGTCCCTGGATGGTCTGGCCGATCAGGGCCTCCGGGGGCTCCTCTTCGGGCGTGCCGGTATGGGGCTTTGCGGTGCTCATCGCCACTCAGAGAACATCAAGCAGCCATTTTACCGGATCTGGAGTCAGGCGGTGCAGCTACTCGCGCAATCGTCGGTAGACACCTCAGCCAGGGTTAGCGCTAGTACGCTGCGCGGCTGCGGCTGGGCGCGGAATCGGGCGATTTTCCCCAGCTCTCAACGCCTACAGCCAGCGATCCACGAGCCAGGCCAGCGCATCGGGCGCTGCGGCCAGCTCGGTGTGCAGCGCCCGCACCGCCTGATCGGCCCTGGCGGCGCCGCCGTAGGCTCGCGTATAGAGCACCCAGTTGGACAGCTCGTAGTGGTGCAGCAGCGGAGCAAAGCGATGCGACGCGAAGCCCTCCAGCACCTCATACGCGCTGAGCGGATCCGCGCACGGAACCAGCGCTGTAGAGGCCTCAAACAGCAGCGTGCGCAGCTCGGAAAAAGCGGCAATCGGATCGTCGGCCACGCCCTCCAATAAGAGGCCGAACTCCGACTCGGAGAGGCCGGCGTTGGCAGCCGCTTCGCCCATGGCCGGAACCTGCGTGGTGATGAAGTCCGACTCCGGCGCCTCGTGAAGCAGCTGGCCGACCAAGTACAGATCGAACGCGCTCGCGACGGCCTCGCCAAAGAGCATCGACTCTTTGGCATCCGCCGCCGCGCTCTTTGCCAGGCCCTGCGCGACCACGCGATGCCAGGCCACGTGCGTCACCACATCTGCGGGCAGGCTCTGCTGGCAGAGAATGTCCGCGGCCACGGCACCGCTCCAGTAGGTCAGGTTCAGAAACAGCGCCCGATCCCAGCTGAGCTCGGTGCGACGCGCAGGCACGAGGAAGCGATGTCCAGCTGCCCGCAGCGCCTCCTTCAGGCGCGGGTAGAGCGGCACGCTCGCAAGAGCCTCTTCATCTTCAATGGTCAAGTCATCCAGGGACACGAGGCGCAGGGACATGATGGGCCAGCACCCTACGCAAATCCGAACGCCGGGTCCAGTGCTTCAGCAGAGGCGCTCGACCGAGTACCGGGCACTTGCGGGGTGTGCGTCGCGCCGGGATCCTGCGACAAGCACTGACAAGTGCCTGGAACACTGCTGGCCCATGTTCCGATCAGGTACGGAAGCTCCAACCGGAGTATTCCCAAACGGAGACTGCGCAGCCCCTCTTTCCGCTGCGAGCAGAGCCGGCGAAAAAGCGATTTCTTCGTCGAGAATCGAGTTTCACTGCGCCTCTGCGTGGACGCTGTGCGCAGGGCCTCTGACCTGGCTCGTTGCTTGCTCTTAGGACACTCCAGCGATCGAGGATGCCCATGCAAACCAGCACTCACAAGCACGCTCACAGCCCCAACAAAAACTACAGCCAACCCCAGGGTCTGCTGTGCCTGCGCGTGCCTGCCGAGCTCTCGGTCGTGGGCATTGTGGCGGGCAAGTGGGTCGCGATGCAGAGCGAGAGCATCGGCAGCACCGGCCTCTTTCTGCGGGCCAAAGAGTACGTGCGTCCGCGCTCGATTCTGGAGCTCATCATCTGGATCGCCAACGATCAGGCGCCTCTGCACATGCTGGCCACCGCAGTGTTCATCGAGCGCACGTGGCATGGGTATGGGATCTCGGTGCAGATCAGCGCCATGCCGGAAGAGGATCAGGAGCGCTGGGATGACTATCTGCGCACGGCCGCCGCGGTCAGCAGCCCGGGCTACAGCGCAACCACCGAGCTCGGCAAGCGCAGCGAGAGCTACCACATCATGACCATCGGCTATGTGCTGCCCGCAGGCGTGGTGGATCTTCTGGAGCAGCAGGGCGTCTGGGTCGAGACCGTTCGCACGCCAGCGCAGCTGCTCAAGCAGGCGCAGCGGGGAGAAGGAGATCTGGTGGTCGCGGCGCTGGGCGGAGGCACCTACGACGGCCTTGAGATCTGCCGCCAGCTCGCCCATCAGGAGCGCGCACCGCTCAGCGTGCTCATCACCAACCGCGGCGTTGCGCAGGATTTTGAGTCGGGACTCTATGCCAGCGCGAACAAGGTCATCGCCCGCCCCTGCGGATACATGATGCTGGCAGAGCGGCTGCTCGACATGCTTCACCAAAGCCGCCAGTGCGAGACCGATGGCCAAAGCGAAGACGATCTGGAGAGCGACGATTTTGCTCTGCCGCCTCTTCACGACTCCGGGGCCGCGATCACGCAGGTGCCCAGACTGATTCGCCAGCTCGCCCATCAGGCCTCCCTCTTTTGGATGCGCGCGCGCATCTTTTTTCAGTCCAGCGGGATTCAGCGCCGCTCTTTTTTCCCCGCTTCCTAGCGCCTGCATAAGAAGGTGTCCTGAAAACAAAATCGATTACCATGTCGCGATGCTGCTTCGCAGACGTTGGAAGTTGGTGATCTTTGCGCTGGTTCTGGCGCCGCTCATGTATTGGCTGCTGTCTCCGCTAGCCGATGCGCGCTTTCGCATCGTCGACGATCAGGCGAAGCTCGCCGCCAAGCAGGCATTCCTGAGCGCCCGGGCGCAGGCCTCCGCGCGGCAGGGCGCACCGGCTCCGGGTCGCCGGCCCAACATCGTGCTCATTCTGGCCGATGATCTCGGCAAGACCGATATCTCGATGTATGGAAGTCGCCTGATCCGAACTCCGAACATCGACTCCATCGGCCAGAACGGCGCCACCTTCAGCGAGGGCTACATCACCTCGCCGATCTGTGCGCCATCGCGCGCCGGACTCCTGACCGGCCGCTATCAGCAGCGCTTTGGATTCGAGCTCATCGTCCACGAGCGCTATCCGCGAAACCGCCTGGAGTATCTGGTCTTCAAGCACGTGCTCGCGAGGCGCGGCGACTGGAAGGTTGCCGACGAGATGGTGGCGCCAGAGTTCGATCAGGTCCTCAAGCAGGGTCTGCCGCCGTCGGAGATCACAGTGGCCGAGCTGCTCAAGGCCAGCGGCTACAGCACCGCCATCATGGGCAAGTGGCATCTGGGCGCCAACTCTTCATCGATCCCGATCCATCGCGGCTTCGACTATCACTACGGCTTTTATGGGGCGCAGACGCTCTATGCGCGCACCGATCATCCCGAGATCGTCAACCAGCACGGCGATGACTTCTCGGACAAGTTCATGTGGTCGCGCCACGGCGAAAACTGCGTGCTGCGCCGCAACGATGAGCCCGTGGACGAAGAGCTCTACCTGACCACCAAGATCGCGCATGAGAGCAGCCAGTGGATCCTTCAGCACAAAAATGATCCCTTCTTTCTGTACATTCCTTTTTCTGCTCCGCACGCGCCGCTTCAGGCCACGCGAAAGTACTTCGACCGCTTCGCGCACATCAGCGATCCGCACAAGCGCGTCTACCTGGCCATGATCGCGGCGCTCGATGATGCCGTCGGCGAAGTGCTGACGACGCTGCGCGACGCCAACCTTGAACAGAACACGCTGGTCATCTTTCTCAGCGATAACGGCGGCGCCACCTACACCCACGCAACCGACAACGCGCCGCTGCGCGGTGGCAAGTTCACCAACTTTGAGGGCGGCATCAACATTCCGTTCATGGTTCAGTGGAAGGGGCAGCTGCCGGCCGGTCGCCGCTATGCCCAGCCGGTGAGCTCGCTCGATATCTTCCCAACCCTGGCCGCGGCAGCCGCAGCTGAGCTGCCCACGGACCGCACCTACGACGGCGTGAACCTGCTGCCGCTGCTCTCTGGCAATGCGGGCCAGCAGCCCCCTGCCCTGCACAGCGCTCTTTATTGGCGGTCGCTCTACACCAAGGCGATCCGCCGCGGTCGCTACAAGCTGATCCGCGACGACCTTGCCGGCCGCACCGTGCTGTTCGATGTCGAGAGCGACAAGTCCGAGCTCAACAACCTGGCTGCGCAGTCTCCAGACGTTGTGAGCAGCCTGCTGCGCGAGCTCAGCAGCTGGGAAGCGGGTCTGCAAAATCCGCTGTGGCCGCGCGTCATGGACTATCACCACCGCGATCGCGACGGCGTCTATTACTTCCCGCTTTAATTCTCAACCTACCGGCAATATCCCCTGCTATCGCGCAGATAACCTCTGCGCCAATTCCAGTTTTAAATATTCTGTATGATGAAGGAATTCGCAGTGTCCCCAGACGCCGCGGGTGTCTGGGCTCTGCGCGATAGCGGAAGTTCGGATAATTTCGGAAGGAGAGCTTATGAGATCAGTGTTTTCACTATGCTTTGTGTTTGTGATCGGCGCGATGAGCGGCTGCTCGGGCTGCGGCACCGCCATCGGATCTGGCGAAGATCCCGACATGGGAATAGACGCGCAGTTTGGTCAGCTGTGCGGCACGACCTACTGCGCGCAGGGCCTTGTCTGCAAGCACGATATGTGCGTCCCAAACCTCGGCACGTGCACCAGCAATGACAGCTGTCCCGGCGACAGCTACTGCGATGCCGACGGCACCTGCGTTCCCTACGGTGTGCCGGCCGACCACATCAACGATCCGAGTTGCACGCGCGACACCACGCTGCCGACCGTGGTGCCCACAACGCAGTGCGAGTGGAAGGCGCCGCCGGCCGGCGATGCGTCCGCAGGCTTTGTAAACATCTACTCGACGCCGGTGGTGGCAGAGCTCAACCTCGATCACGACCCGCTGCGCATTCAGCCCTCGGTTGTTGCCATCACCTTCAACTCCAATATTGGCGGCGAGCGGCGCGGCATGCTGCGCGTCTGGGACGGCCGCACCTGCGCCGAGCAGATGAACATCGGGCGCGCCCTCGGCCCTGACGCCGACACGGCAGAGCCCTCCTATGGATCCCAGCTTGCGATTGGCGATCTCGATGGCGATGTGCGGCAGTCCGGAACCCAGATGCTCGGGCATCCCGAGATCGTCACGCTGCACCGCACGCCGCCGGTGGGCGCCGGCGCAGCGCAGGCCGAGGTGATTGCCTACCGCATCGTCGAGACCCCCACGGTTCATCTTGAGCGCGCCTGGCTTGGACGCGTCTGCGGCATGACCGGCGACACGCCCTTTGCGTTCGGAAGCACCACCAGCAACTACGGCCCCAGCATCGTTGACCTGGATGACGACGGCAAGCCCGAGGTGCTGCTGGATCAGTACGTATTTGACTCCAACGGCTGCGTGCAAAACCCGACCGCGACCCTGACGCAGTACATCACGCACGGCCTGATGGCTGTGGCCGTGGACGTGGACCGCGACAACCGCCCCGATCTGGTGCGCGCCGACGGAATCTACGGATGGAATACGACCACCAAGAAGTGGGAGCTCAAGCCCTACTGGCAGCCCACGGCTGGGACCAAGTTCCCGCTGGGCAATGTGGCGGTGGCCGACTTTGGCGACTACCCGACGCCGGCGGGAACTCCGGCCGGGACCAAGGTGCCGGAGATCGTGGTGGTATCAGCGGCGGATCCGACCGTGTTTCAGCCGAACTCCACGGGCACGGTGCGCGTTCAGACCATCACCGGACAGATTGTCTACGGACCGGTGCCGCTGTATGCGGATGCGGGACAGCCGGGCGGACACGGCGGTCCGCCCACGGCGTCGGACTTTGACGGCGACGGCCAGCTGGAGTTTGCGGCTGCGGCCAACCAGTACTACACGGTCTATGATCCCGACTGCCTGGGTGCCGGCGCCGGCGCTGCGCGTCCGGGCGGCGTCTGCAATCGCGCTGCGGGCACGAACTATCCGGACGGCGTGCTCTGGGGCAAGCAGTCGCAGGACTTCAGCTCCAGCATCACCGGTTCAAGCGTCTTTGACTTCAACGGCGACGGCCCGGCAGAGGTGATCTACCGCGACGAGTGCTACCTGCGGGTCTATCGCGGCTCGGATGGCAAGGTGCTGTTCTCGTCCCCAGCGTCGAGCGGCACCGGCTATGAGGAGCCGGTGATCGTGGATGTCGATGGCGACTTCGCGACCGAGATCGTGGTGGCGCGCGCAGACAACGGCAGCACCTGCCCGGCGCAGGATCCGCTGCTTCCGGATCCCAACGTCACCTGGAGCAAGTCCACGGGCTTCGTGATCTTGCGCGATCCTGAAGATCGCTGGGTGAGCTCGCGCCCGATCTGGAACCAGAACGCCTACTCGATCACCAACGTCAACGCGGACGGCACGATCCCGCGCTCCAGCATGACCGCGCGCAACTGGGAGACGCAGGGGCTCAACAACTTCCGCCAGAACACGCAGGGCATGCTCGGGCGGGGCAACATCGCGGACCTGACGGTCTCGCTGGCCAACACCTCCGGGCTGTGCGACGGCGCAATGGGTGCAGTGTCGCTGTCGGCGCGGGTGTGCAACCGCGGCACGGATGCAGTTGCGGACGGAGCGCCGGTGCAGTTCTCGGTTCCCGATGGCACAAGCACGGTTCCGCTGTGCAACGCCGCCACTCCGCAGTTCCTGCGCCCAGGCGAGTGCGTAACCGTCTCCTGCTCTGCCAACCTGACCAGCCAGCAGAGCCGCCAGGTGATGGTCACCGTGGACCCGGTCGGCACCATCGCCGACTGCCATCCCGGCAACAACGTCGGCGTCATCCCATCCGCCTACTGCTCCGGCTAACCGCTCCCCGACAGTCCGGCGACCGGAGTATCTTTTTTCAAAATAGAAACCTGCTGCGCGCGCCACAAAGAGGGAGGGCGCGCGCAACCATTCCCGGGCAGCGCAATAGGCATAAGGACAAGCGCTGCCCAGGTCAGCGAACCGTCCACAATCAAGTATTTTGGGAGGAAACGTGGGCCACAACGAACTTATCCAAGATGAGAATTCAAAGCAAATTGGCACTCGGGTTTTCGAGACCGACAATAACTACCAGGCCGAACTCACCAAGGATTACGGCATCTGCCAATCGATGTCGGCCCACTGGATTCTAGAAAGCCTGAAAAAGGGCCAGCCGCTCGCGGATGTCAAAGAGATCGGCTCAATCCCCAAACTGATTGGTTTTCAAAAAAAACCGCCGCTGAGCGAAAAGTCCCCCGGTGAGAGTGCCCTCATTCGGCTAGGCCTCGATTTCGTTCAACCCGATGCGAACGAATTAAAGAAGTGGAAGGATATCTGGAACGTCGTCCTTTCGAAGAAAGGATACCTTTTTTATACTCTCAAGAATCCGAAACGCGATGCGCTGCATGCCATGGGCATCCAATACGATGGACAGAAAAAACAATACCATTTTTTCGATCCAAATTTCGGTCTCTACCGATACGATACTGAAGAAAATCTGGCCATCGCACTGAAAAGACATATGAAATCGTCATACACCAACTATAAAGGTATGAACGAAGGTAAATTAGGGGAATTCAAACTTTATCAAATCAATAAGATCCTCCCTGAAAACGAGCGGTTCAACGAAGAGGATCAAGAAGAGCTCCCGGGCAAGCTGGAGACGGGTCACTTCTTGATGAGCCTCAAGCCAAAGAAGGAGAATATACATTTCTACAGTGCGGCGATGATCGCCGTCTGGGTTGGTGAATCCGTGAAAGAAGATAAGATATTCAAAGACTTTGAAAAAACACTAACCCAAATGACATCCATAGTGAAAAGTATCTCAAGCCAAGATAGCGTCAGCATCCCAGCGATGCAACAGGTCTCGATTAAGGCTGAAAAGAAGGTCGATGTTAAAGAAATCAAGAGCTGGTCGACCCTAATGGGAGAGTGCCAACTAATATCTAAAAAATTAGGTAAGTTTCTCCCCTATTTCTTGATCAGCATCAAGAATCCCGAAGGGGGGGATTTATTCGGGCTTAGAATCCCGCCGGAAGGTAAAAAGTCTGGTTACTTGTTGGACCCGCGTAAAGCATTGTTCAAGTATCCTGCCGCGGTAATGTGGCCCTCGATCGCCACGCACTTAAAAGAGAACTACGATCAATACAAAGGCGGGGCTTTTAGCCTTTATTTCCTTTCAAAGTGAAAGCGGGACCGGCAGGCGGCGGCGGCGTGATCCTCTGCCGCCGGCTGTCATCGGTGAGTAGCTCCGATGACAGCCGGCGTAGGGACTTTAGAAGTGCTCCGCTTTATTAGTTGGCGGCGCGCGGGGTGGGCAGGGTGGTGGTGGTGAAGTCGACGCTGTTGTTGTTGGTGTCGGTGCCGTTGGGCTTGCGGCAGATGGAGCTACCAGCGGCGGGGGCGGCGGCGGCCGTTCCCTCCACGTAGATGTTGTTGGCGGGGCCGTAGCCGACCGAGTCGACGATGAGGTTCTTGGCGCCGCCGGTGTAGGTCGAGGTGTAGACCAGCCCCACACCGCCGCCCGTGCCGGCAAAGCCGTTGAGCAGGAGGCCGTCCTTGGGCGAGCCGGCGGGATAGGCCGAGCCGGCGTAGACGAGGTAGCCCTTGGCCGTGATGTTCTTGGTCGCGGTCCACAGGAAATAGGTGTTGTCCGTGGTACCGCCGGCTGCCCGGTACAGGAGCTTCATGTTGTTGAGGTCGACGTCGAAGGTGCAGCTGTTGTAGAGCTCGACGAACTCATTGCTGGCGCTGACGACGCTGGCGGTCATGAGCTCGTTGATGCTGACGTAGCAGTTCGCCACGTTCGCAGTGACCTGGCCGGTGATGCCCATGACAGTGGCCTTGATCACGACCGTGCCGGCGGCGATGCCGCGAGCGCGGCCGCCGTTGGCGCCGAGGCCGGTGACGGTGGCGGTGGCGGTGTTCACCGACTCCCAGGTGGCGGTGGTGGTGACGTCCTGCGTGGTGGCATCGCTGTAGACGAGCGTGGCCTTGAGCTGGACGATCATGTTGACCGGGATGTTGAGCGTGCTCGGCGTGATCGTGATCGAGTTGGGAACCGCGTTGGTCACGGTGAGGGTGGCGCTGCCGCTCATGCCCAGGTAGGTGGCAGTGATGGTGGCAGTGCCCACGCTCTTGCCGGTGGCCACGCCAGCGTCGTCGATGCTGGCGACGTTGGTGCCGGTCACGTCGACGGCCTTCCACAGGGCCAGGGCCGTGACATCCTGGGTGGAGGCATCGGTGAAGGTGGCGGTGGCCGTGAACTGCTGCGTCGCGCCCTTGCCAATCTTGGCGGTGGCCGGCTCAACGGTGACCTTGGTGATGTTGGCCGGCGTCACGGTGAGGGCAGCGCTGCCGCTGACGCCCATATAGGTGGCGGTGATGGTGGCGGTGCCGGCGGCGGTGCCGGTCGCCAGGCCCTTGCTGTCGATGGAGGCCACGCCGGTGCCGGTGACATCGACGGCGGCCCAGGTGGCCAGATCCGTGACGTCCTGGGTGGAGGCGTCGGAGAAGGTGGCGGTGGCGGTGAACTGCTGCGCCGTGCCCTTGGCGATCGTGGCAGTGGCCGGCTCAACGGTGATGGTGTCGATGACGGCGGCGTTCACGTTGAGCGTGGCATCGCTGCTGAAGCCCTGGTAGGTGGCGGTGATGGTGGCGGTGCCCACGCTCTTGCCGATGGCCAGGCCGGTGGCGTCGATGGAAGCGACACCGGTGCCGGTCACATCGGTGGTCTTCCAGACCGCGGCGGCGGTGACATCCTGCGTGGTGGCATCCGACAGCGTTGCGGTGGCGGTGTACTGCTGCGAGGTGCCCTTGGCGATGGACGCCGAAGAGGGCGATACGTCAATCTTGTTGACCACGGCCGCAGTCACGCTGAGGGTGGTGCTGCCGGTGGTGCCCATATAGTTGGCGGTGATGGTGGAGTCGCCGACGCCAGTGCCGGTGGCCACGCCGGTGGCGGCGATGGTGGCAACACCGGTGGCGGGAGCCACGTCGGTCGCGGTCCAGGTCGCCGTGGCCGTCACGTCCTGCGTGCTGTTGTCCGTGAAGGTGGCGGTGGCGGTGAAGGGCTGCGTCGTGCCCTTGGCAATCGACGGCTTGCTGGGCGACAGCGTGACCATGGTCAGCGTCGCCGACGTGACAGTGAGGGTCGCGGTGCCGCTCTTGTCGTTCATGGTGGCGGTGACGGTGGCGCTGCCGAGGTTCTTGGCGGTTGCCAGGCC
>Ga0075163_10014102_pt1 | contig 10327 bp, 7 predicted proteins | sample JI1023141ADNA_FD_71478 | JGI IMG/M metagenome (GOLD analysis project Ga0075163, IMG submission 71478) | Wastewater effluent complex algal communities from Wisconsin, to seasonally profile nutrient transformation and Carbon sequestration -... | ecosystem: Engineered > WWTP > Effluent > Algae... | reverse complement strand
ACAAAGTTGTACACCAGGAAAACCATCCCATGCCTGACATCATTCATTTGCATTTTAACATAACGCCCGTCAGAGGGTTAGCTTTGTTGGAATAGGGTACCAACGTGAATCGGAATTCGGTGTCAACAAGGTGCGGAATCTCCAAAAGCCAGCTCATTCTATTCTTTCTTGTAGGCGTTTGTATCAGTATGATAGTTATATGTTCCTAATTCAGGCATATTCCCAAAAATATCACCAGTTAGATTTGACAGAATAATAGAACCAAACTTATTTATACTTACATTAATCACATATCCTCTACTTTTTACTACACTGGTAGAAACAGACATTTGATTTTCTAGCATGTTTTTGATTTCAAATATTTTCTTTTTCGCCTTGACATCCCAAACTTCATGTTTGCTAATCACTAGCTGTTGTCCTCCCACAACAACACCATAAGGGTCGATATTAGGCGGAGTTGAGGAACAATACCATTGTCGAAGCAATAATAATTCTTTCACTCCATTGTTGTTAATATCTATTGAATCAACAATTTTAATAGCTTCTTCTCTACACATAACGCAATACTTTCTAGTAGAATCCATTGGGTTTGATTCACCCGGGTATGCTCCAATTAAATTATTAAAATCTACATCATTCAACTGGTCTAGATAAATGCTGTCAATTCCATTATAAACTAATTTGAATTGGTTAGAACTAATTTCTTGCCCTAACGAATCAACGAATAGTATTTTCTTGCTATCACAAAGAATTCGAAAATCTTCATTTGTTTTATTCGGTAATTGACTATGCCCTTTTATAGCAATGAGTATCAAGAACAATATTTCAAAAATCTTTCTCATTAATTTTAAAGTTTATCAATTGTGTCGATGTTACTTAGTTCTTTGTTACGATAGTATGTAACATCAGTTCCACGATGCCTTGATCGCAGGAAGCGTGCAAAAACTCCCATTCTTCATATCTTTAAACGGACCTCTGTCCGAAATATTTTTCATATATTTAATTCTTACGGTTTCTCATCTGGTTTTTGCACAGTCTGACGTTTTGCAGCTTGGCGAAGGCGGGGATTTTTAGCACTAAACTTCATTAGATGCACAAAGCTTGAATTTAGCAATACACTTTCATAGAAGCACGAAACCCCCGCTTTTGCAAAACGGCTGTTAGCGGTTCGGCTTTCTCTTCCTTATAATTTCATCACAGATATTTATTGCATTTTCTTTGTTTCTATAAAAGTCGTGTTCTTCATTATAAAATATTTTCTCTTTCAATTCAAGTCTATTGTACCAATCATTTTCAGGTTTAAATTTATCATTTTCGCCATAAAACAAGTCAATTTCACATTGTGGTTTTTCGTTTTCATATCTCAATCTTGTTGATGAAATTGCTATGATTTTTTTAGCCTTTACACCTTCTAGTGCTGATTTCCAAGCTATATATCCGCCAATACTAAACCCTAATACATTTAAATTATCGTATTCTTTTTTTAGTAAATATTTAATAGCTCTATCAATTCCACCATTCATAAATTGTTGGTGTATTTTTTCTTCAGTACACTCTTTTAAATCAATTTCTCCCAATTCACGACAATCGTAGTATTCTATTTCAAAATGTTTTTCAAGAATTTCTGTGTAATGGGGCAACCAATCTGATTTTAAACTTCCCCATAAGTCTGATAGAATTATTAACTTTTCCATTTTTGTCGGTGTCGTTTTTTAAGCTGACCGCTAACGTTTTCTTCCCGCCCCATTTCCTCGCTTATCAATATCTGTGCTGGAAACTTCCCGCAACTCCTCACCAAAGCTAACTTTTCAATTTACCCGTTCCAAATAATGTAGGAGGTCATTTTTAAGGCGGTCATTAGATTTAACATGTCTAAAGAAATTAACCTTCTCATCCTCCTTCGTGATTCCTTGTCCTTGGCCACCCGATATTTCAATGTTGGTTCTCTTCATTGCGAATTACCTTCCCGTAAAAAGTGCTGGGTGAATCCCCCGGTTTGGCGAATACTTTACTGCCGGAATTGTGAATGAAATCATGTGTTTTTGACAGTCCTGGGCGTAAGATGCTATTAAACAGGAAGTTAGCTTTTTTCCTTGTGACATTTAATTAACAGGAAATCCCTACTTTTGAACCTCCAATCAAAAAATGAACATGAAAAAATTCTACGTACTATTTCTTCTTATCGGAAGCTTCCTGGGCACGGCAAATGCACAGGTTTGGCAAATGCAAAATGTGGGCTACTCTGTAGCTGCTGCTTATCCTGCAGATATCGACATCGTTGATGCTAACGTTGTGTGGACTGCTACCAGTCAGATCGGTGATGGTTCAGGTGTTGCTGTGCAACTCTGGAGCCGTACTATCGATGGTGGTTTGAACTGGACTTCCGGTTCTTTCACTGCTGATACTGCTTACAAAGTATCTAACATCAGCGCTATCGATTCTAACACTTGTTACATCGTCACTTACAATAACGTTTCAAGTGAAGATGGTTTATTGTTCCGTACTACCGATGGCGGTACTACATGGGATACTATCGCTACTTCGCAGATCTATGCTGCAGCTGTTGGTACTTTCCCTTTCCCTAACATCGTTCACTTCTTCGATGCTGCGAATGGTATGACTATGGGTGATCCACGTAACGGTTACTATGAAATCTACACTACTACCGATAGCGGTGCTACATGGACTCGTGTTCCTTCTGCGAACATCCCTGCTCCATTGAATGCTTCTGAATACGGTCTGGTGAACGTGTACGGCGCCAATGGTGATTTCATCTATTTCGGTACTAACAATGGTCGTATCTTCCGTAGCTATGATCGTGGTTTGAACTGGGTGGCTACTACAATGGGTACTGCGAGCACTGCGAATGGTGTTACCGGTGTTACCTTCCGTGATAGCTTAAACGGTTTCGCTCAGCGTGCTACTGCTACTCCTGTTTACACTAACTACCGTACTACCAATGGTGGTGCTACCTGGACAGTTGTGAGTCCTGTTGGAACAATGTTCCGCTCTGACTTCATGTACGTACCTGGAACATCAGTGATGATCTCTGTAGGTGCTAACGGAAACGGTCGTGGTTCTTCTCAGTCTATCAACGATGGTTCAAACTGGGTGACTCTTGATACAAACGGTCTGGGAACTACCGATGGTTATGTAAGCGTCGATTTCCTTGATTCTATCACCGGATGGGCAGGTGGTTTTGCCTTCGATCCTCTGACTGATGGTATCTACCGTTGGGCAGGTGGTACAGTGGGTATCGGCGAAACTACTGCTGATCAAACCAGCCTGAACGCTTATCCAAACCCTTCACGTGATATCGTGTTCCTGGAGACTTCAAAAACCTTCAAGTTCAATGTGACGATGAGCATCGTGGATGTACTCGGAAATGTAATCAGCGAGCAGACATTTGCACGTTGGTCTAACCCAACTACACTCAATGTAAGCAACCTGGCGCAAGGTGTGTACTTTGTACGTATCCGCTCTGGAAACGAAGTAATGGTGAAGCGTATCGTACGCAACTAATTTCACCGTTTACCACATAAAAAAGCCGCTTCCTCAAAAGAAGCGGCTTTTTCTTTGCAGATATCTTTTATTTGATCTACTTTTAGTGCTCAAATTCAGTAACCTATGCGCCAACTCTACTTTCTGATAATCCTCCTCTTGCTTCATAACGGTATCAATGCACAGTGTATTGTTTCCGCACAAATGAACGCTCCGGCCAGTTGTGGCACGTGTAACGGCGTTGTTACTTTGTCCTTTAACGGAGGAACGGCACCGTATAGTGTGAACTTCCAGGGTATTTTAACGGGAAGCCCAAACGGAAATCCAGTCTCTATTTATAATCTCTGTCCGGGTATTTACAATTGGGTGGCTACAGATGCGATGGGTATTAACTGTACCGGCAGTATGCAAGTAGTGGTGTCCGGTGGCGGATCTCCCCTCTTCCTGACGCTGACCACTACGAACCCTACTTGTCCAAGCTGTACCGATGGAAGTATCCAGGCTTCAGTGAGCGGCGGTACACCTCCCTATTCTTATTACTGGAGCACCGGCAGCACTACCAGCAGTCAGACCAACATCGGCGCCGGAATTTATTACCTTGCCGTTTATGATCAGTTCGGCTGTTCAGATACAGATACCGCTTATATCAGCTATAGCAGTGCGGCCTTGTATGCCATGACAGGAAGAGCGTATTATGACGTGAACAACGACAGCATCTTCAATAACGGCGATTTCCCTCTAGCGCAGCAGCAGATACTGAAGCAACCTTCCGGACAAATCACCTTGACCGATTCCAACGGTATGTACATCTTTGGTGATACAGCCGGTACGTATACTTTGTCGTATGTGCTGAATGGCAGCTTTGCACCGGTGAAGATCAATAGTGATTATACCGTGAATCTCTCCGCCAATCAGTCTGGACTTGATTTCCCATTGCGCGCAGATAGTCTGTACCACGATATCAGTGCCTTCTCCTATGCACCATTACCACGCTGCAATACCAATCAGGCTTACATCACTACAGTAACAAACAACGGAACCCTTATTGACAGCGGACAAGTATCCTTCACTTTCGATTCACTGCTGACGTATGTAAGCAATACAAGCGGAGGAACTGTTAACGGCCAAACCATCACTTACCCGTTCGCTAACCTTCTCCCATTCGAGACAAGAAGCTTCGTCACCTACTTTACCTTCCCTGCAGGCGGACTCAATCTCGTAAATCAGACCGTAGGCGCATTATACGACGGCAATGGAAACGTATTGAGTACTGATACCAGTAACAACTACGATCTGGTACGCTGTTCTTTTGATCCAAATGATAAGCAGGTTACCCCTATCGGAGATGGTGCGAATAACCGTGTCGATATGGATGCGGAATTGCGTTACCTTATCCGTTTCCAGAATGTAGGAAATGATACTGCAATTAATGTACGAATTATAGATACCCTGGATGTAGGCCTGGATCCATCCACAGTTTATGTGATTGCTACTTCACATCCTGCCTGGATTTCGAAAGAAAGCGGAAATATCCTGAAAGTAAATTTCAACGAAGTGATGTTGCCGGATAGCATTTCCGATGAGCCGGGAAGTCATGGGTATGTATTGTTCCGTGTATTCGGACACCCCACCAATATTGATCCGACTCCGGTGTACAACAAAGCCTATATTTTCTTCGATCAGAACGCAGCCGTCATCACCAACACCACGTTTAACACCTTCAGTGATCTTACTTCCGGATTAAGTGTGGTCAACTCGGGTATCGATGATCAGGTGAAGATTGCGCCACATCCATTAACCAGCGAGGCACAGCTGATGTTTAACGGAGATCCATCGCACGATTACACGCTGAAGATTATGGATGTCAGCGGACGGGCGATCAGTAAAACAGATACCTTCTCCGGAACTTCGTATATCCTTCAACGTGATGATATGCCGCAGGGAATTTATCTGTTGTCTATTACAGATCTGCAATCAGGAAAGCAATTCCACACGCGTTTGATGGTTCAATAAACGACCCACAGAAAATAAAAAAGGGGAGCACGATAAATGCTCCCCTTTTTCTTTTATATAACGCGTCTATCTTGCAATAATCAGTTTCATCGCCGCCTCTTCTCCTCTGTAGCGAACCAGCAAAGTATAAACGCCGGTTTCTTGTTTACGGAGATCAATCAGTGTTGATGTAGCAGATGGAATCAGTTGAAGTACTTCACGTCCTGCGATATCTGTTACGGTCATTAAATCGGCAATCACACCGCTTTCGATGCGGAACATTCCATCACCGGGATTCGGGAAAGCTTTGATGGTAGTACCGTTTATATCCGCTAATCCGGCACAAGTGCTTACTGTAATTACCGAGGTATCACGTCCGGTACAACCGGTTGAATCGGCCCAGGAATAAACGATGTTTTTATTACCCAATCCTGCAACTACCGGATCAAAAGTAGTTCCTGTCACACCGGGACCCGAGTAAGTTCCGCCGGCAGGGAATCCGGGCGTTAACGTAATAGTACCATTATTGATACATGCCACAGTCTGCGTCTCCACATAACTCACCAATGGCGCAAACATAGAAATCACAATGGTATCCGTGGCAGTACATCCAAGCGAAGTAGTCACTACCACCGAATACGTTCCGCTCGTATTTACCAGCAACGATTGCAACGTGGAGCCGTTACTCCATAAATACGTATAGCCGACACCGTTAGGAGCGCTGATACCAATAAACTGCTGACAAACGGTGAGATCATTCCCCAGGTTCAGCGAAGGAACCGGATTGATGGTAATCTGAATATCATCCGTGTCGGTACATCCCAGTGTATCTGTTACCGTTAACGCATATGATCCGGCGCCTACATTAATGGAAGAGGTAGTAGCTCCGTTGCTCCATACATAGGTAAATGTAGGATCCACCACCAATGGTCCGATGGCCACCGTTCCTCCGCATTGTGTAACATCATTACCCAGTGAAGTAGAAGGAAGCGGATTAATCACCACGCCAATGGTATCAGTACCGGAACAACCTGCCGCATCTGTCACAACAACGCTGTAGGTTCCGCTATTGGTGATAGAGACAGAAGAAGTAGTTGCATTATTGCTCCACGTATATGTAGTATAACCTGGAAGCGACACGGTAGTTTCTCCGCAGGCGGTAACATCAGAGCCGAGACTCACCGGAATAACAGAAGGACAAACAGAAATATTTTTACACTCTGTATGTTGTCCACCGCAGGTATCGGTCACGGTAAGGCATACAGAATACAATCCAAACGTACCATAGGTATGGGTAGGACTCTGTGAAGTAGAAGTCGCTCCATCACCGAAATCCCAGCTCCAGGCAGCAGCGTTTTGAGAGAGATCGTTAAACGTTACATCGGGATAATTAATCGTTGTAGAATAATCAGCCAGGGCAGGAGCCGGACAGATAATCACTGTAGTACAGGCTGTATCGCTCACGCAGGAACCGGTGATATAGGAACAAACGGTATAGTTCCCCGGTGCCGCATAAGTATGCAGCGGATTATACGCAGTATCTAACGGTGACCCATCTCCGTAATCCCATACAGAAGTAGCAGAAGGTCCGGCACCATTGGTAAAACTATAATTCGTTCCACCCTGCCAGGTAGCATCAACGGTAAACACATAGCTTGTATCATAGTACATCCATACACGGCTGATACTACCTCCTACTTCGGTCCATAAGTCTTGCGGAGAAGTCGTATCGAGACTAAACTGCATTCCCAGGCGCGCTAAAGTCACCGGAAAACCGTTGATAGTTGACGAATACGGCGAAGTCGCATATGAATTATTAGCACCTCTATAACCAAGTATACCAATAATATCGCCCACACCCACCTGAATACTCACAGGAATCATACCTGTTGAAGAATTACTTTGCGTGAGATAGAGCAATGTAAAATCGTTCGTCGAACTGCTATAATTTGGCGGAATAGCATTTAACCGCACCACCGCAATACTCTGAGCTCCGGTACTGGCATCCGTAGGGACTTCGAGACCAGTAATGGTAAAACAGGTAGGAGCTGTAAAATAATAACCTCGCACGTTTCCCGGCAAGGTGGATGTTTGCACCGGCAATGGCATCTGAATATACGTTTGCGCGAAGCTGACCTGGAGATTAAGAATAATCACCAGAAGGAGGAGTAGACATTTTTTCATGTACTATTTGGTTTAGAGTTGGTAGATAGCCAAATGTAATTATTCTTTAGGTAATATAGCGAGTGATTTGCTGCGAAAAGGAAAAATTCATCCTCCGCAGCATTATTGATCCTTAAAAGCTAATGCTGTTTTTCTATTCAACAAAAAATTTACCTTCGTGATGTATAACCTGCTTACTTTTATGAAAAATCAATCTTACTTTCACTTCCTTCTCCTCTTCCTGGGCACTGCGGACAACCAGATTGCTGCACAGAACACATGGACACAAAAAGCAGGTTTTACCTCGAGCCGGCACGGTACTGTCAGCTTTGGAATTGGAACCAAAGGATACTTTGAAACAGACAATAATTCATTATGGGGAAGCCAAGATGACTTCTGGGCGTTCGACCCTGCAATCAACAGCTGGACACAGAAAGCAAACGTCCCCGGTTCCACACGGTATGGAGCTGTTGGATTCAGCATCGACTACCTCGGATATATCGGTCTTGGTTCCACCAATCGTGAACATCATATATCAGTATCACATATCCCGGCAGGTGTTTATTTTATCCACCTATAAACAAACGATTCAATAATAGAAAGCAAGGATAAGTTAATTATTTCCAAATAGGAATCATCGGCAATCCTTCACGAAATATTATATCTTCAGAAAAAATAATTCGTGACCGGGCTCTACCGAACAATCAATTTTTCAAAAATCACTCCATAATCTGTTATTAATTCAACCATATACAAGCCGGTTGATAATTGTAGAGAAATGATTGAATTTACTTGTTGCGGGGCCAAATCACGATACACCAATTGTCCATCTGCTGAATAGATCAACAGCGATGAAATTGCATGGCCGGCGCCCACTTCAATTGCGATATTGCCTGAAGATGGGTTCGGATACAAACGAACTCCGGCAGTCACCGGTTCATGATCTACACCAGTTGCGCAAGCGGCAGTATACTTATACAATTCAAGACCTGTATTAACATCATACTGACCGGAAAAGAACAAAGAGTTTTTAAATACAATTTTATCGGTGATACCTGTTCCTTGTGATGGATCGACAATTGTACCGGGAAGCAGCACAGTACCATTTGCTGTTCCATTTGTTTTATACAGTGACTGCGCTGCAAATGTATTAGGGTTACTCGCCGTGAAATAAGTTTCTCCACAATAATTAACAAACGTATGTGCAACACTACCATTCGTCCCCGGCATGATATCCTTTAACATATTTGTGCCCGCCGTTGTACCATCAGTTATCCACAGCTCATCACCATTAATCAAATCGCGACCCCGGAAATACGCTGCAGAGCCACCCGGGTTTAATGATAACCACCTCGAATTATACGCGGGAATGCCACCTTCGAAAATGGACTTTACGTATACCGGGGATAATGTTGCATTCAACGAATCAACACAATAAATAGCAGCTGTATCATTCGATGGTTTAGCAATAAACAATAATTTACCATTCACCCTTGTAAAAGAATTTGCAAAACTCTCGTTAAACGGAACAGGATTAATATCCGCCAACTGATATGTACCGGCATCAGACCCGTCACTTACCCAAGGTTCATAATAAGAAGGGCTATTGGGAACGGTTGCATAAAAGAATAATTTATTATCATAAACAGCAAAACTGTTAAATGGTGTGTACATCAAATTACTTTTAACAAGGGAATAATTTCCAGGCGTTCCATCCGTCTTATATAACTCAGATCCGGATCCTGAAATTGAACCAATAAAATAAATCGAATCATTCAGCGTCATCAAACCGGCTTCCGGACCCGGCACTCCGGTATTAGGGTTCAGAACGACCGTAGTCCCATTTATTGAACCATCCGTTTTGTATAGCATGCGGCGATAATTACCACCATCTTCCAGCGCGACAAAATAAACGGATCCATTACAAGCAAGAAAAATATCCTCTGGTTTAAAATCATATGTTCCATAAGCAAGAGACCCACCGAAAGAAGACGGTGTTGGTAATAAAGGGTAAGTTCCTACTATGGTTCCGTCGGTTACCCATGGTCGGTAAACTAAAGGTCCAAAGCTATTATCAGCTACAGCAAAATAAACTTTCCCATAATGATTTACCAGAAACTGTGGATCCGAAGACCCTGAACCGGGAACAATATCCAAAAAAAGTTGCGTACCTGCGGCTGAACTATCAGAGATAAAAAGTTCGCGATCACCGGAACCAAAGTTACCGGTTCGAGCAGAAAATAACAATTGGTTTCCAAGCACTGCAAATTTGGCCGGTGCACTTGAGTTGGGAAAAGCAGCAATATCTTTAACCAATTCGGGATACTGAGCATTCACTGTTCTAGTAAAGAAGAGGATCAAAATTAAAATGGATTTGATAGTAAGTTTTTTCGTCATCGGTTTTATGGGCAAGCCCCGTTTTTTTATTACAATTAGTGAACTACAGTCTTATGATCATGTGCAAGCATAAGGGAAGTCTTAAATCCAATTGGATAAATTAAGATTTACATAAACTCAAAAATAGCATGTGTATACATACAAGCAAAGAAAATTCGAATTCTAACCCCAAAACCCCCGAATCAGGTGATACCCCTTTGTACAGTTCTAAGTCCTTGACATACTACAGCTTTTATCCGGCAATACCCCCCTGAAAAAAGGGTACTCAAAGGGG
>Ga0075163_10014100_pt1 | contig 10329 bp, 5 predicted proteins | sample JI1023141ADNA_FD_71478 | JGI IMG/M metagenome (GOLD analysis project Ga0075163, IMG submission 71478) | Wastewater effluent complex algal communities from Wisconsin, to seasonally profile nutrient transformation and Carbon sequestration -... | ecosystem: Engineered > WWTP > Effluent > Algae... | reverse complement strand
GATAAATTATTGGGCGGGGCCACCATTTCAATTTTAAAAGGCACTACTATGGTTAGTCAGGTAACTAGTAATGGCAGTGGCGATTTTACGGCCGACATTCCCGGCGATGGTGAATATTTTATGGAAGTTTCGTACAGTGGCTGTAATTCTAAAAAATTCTTATTCAATACAAAAAATGTTCCTGAAGATAGAACAAAAGATAATTTCAAGCCAACGATCGATATTCAAGGTGTGATCATGGCTAAGCCTTTGCAAAGTATAGATTACGCTGCATTGAAGCAGCCGATGGCACTAATTTCTTACAATAGTGGTAAAAAGAAATTTAGCGACGATGAAAATTATACATCACAATCACTAACTGCACTTTCGGCAATTAGATCAAATGAATTAGCTTTAATAGAAAAATTTAACACCGCTATTAAAACGGGGGATGCGGCTTTGGTAAAAAATGATTGTCCAACTGCCAAATTAAACTTTGAAAAAGCAATAGCCTTATTACCTGATCAATCTTATCCTAAAGAGCGATTAGCGCTTGCTAACAAGTGCATAAAAGAAAAAGAAGACGCGAAAGCAAAAGCAGATGCAGAAGCAGCGGCTAAAGCAAAGGCTGAAATGGAAGCAAAAATAGCGGCCAAAAAAGCGGAAGAAGAAGCTGCAGCAGCAAAAGCAAAAGCGGTTGCCGAAGCGGCAGCAAAAGCCAAAGCAGAGGCTGAAGCAAAGGCTCAAGCGGAAGCTGCTGCAAAGGCAAAAGCAGATGCAGAAGCAGCGGCTAAAGCCAAAGAAGCAGAAGCAGCAAAATTGGCGGCAGAAAAAGCTGCTAAAGATAAAGCAGATGCCGAGGCAAAAGCAAAAGCGGAAGCAGAAAAATTAGCAGCAGAAAAAGCAGTAAAAGATAAAGCAGATGCAGAAGCCAAAGCAAAAGCGGAAGAAGCGAAATTAGCAGCAGAAAAAGCTGCTAAAGAAAAAGCGGAAGCTGAAGCAAAAGCAAAAGCGGAAGCAGAAAAATTAGCAGCTGAGAAAGCAGCAAAAGATAAAGCGGATGCAGAAGCAAAGGCAAAAGCGGAAGCAGAAAAATTAGCAGCTGAGAAAGCAGCAAAAGACAAAGCAGAGGCCGAAGCAAAAGCAAAAGCGGAAGAAGCAAAATTAGCGGCTGAGAAAGCTGCAAAAGAAAAGGCAGAAGCAGCAGCAGCAGCAGCAAAAGCTAAAGCAGATGAAGAAGCAGCAAAATTGGCGGCCGAAAAAGCTGAAAAGGAAAAAGCAGCGGCTGAAGCAAAAGCCCAAGCGGAAGCAGCAAAACTAGCAGCAAAAGAAAAAGCGGATGCAGAAGCGAAGGCAAAAGCAGAAGAAGCAAAATTAGCAGCAGAAAAAGCTGCAAAAGATAAAGCAGAAGCTGACGCAGCGGCAAAAGCCAAAGCAGATGCAGAAGCTGCAAAATTAGCAGCAGAAAAAGCAGAAAAAGATAAAGCAGCGGCAGAGGCTAAAGCTCAGGCAGAAGCCGCAAAAGCCGAGGCTGCAAAACTTGCGGCAGAAAAAGCCGCAAAGGATAAAGCTGAGGCTGATGCTAAAGCAAAAGCTGAAGCTGAGAAATTAGCTGCGGAAAAAGCCGCTAAGGATAAAGAGGCAGCCGATGCAAAAGCTAAAGCAGCCGAAACGGCAGCGGCAAAGGCAAAAGCTGATGCTGATGCCAAAGCTCAAGCAGAGGCAGCAAAATTAGCAGAAGCAAATGCCGCTAAAGAAAAAGCAGCAGCAGATGCTAAAGCAAAAGCAGATGCTGATGCAGCGGCGAAAGCAAAAGCAGAAGGTGATGCAAAAGCTCAAGCAGAAGCAGCAAAACTTGCGGCAGAAAAAGCTGCAAAGGATAAAGCGGACGCTGAAGCAAAAGCAAAAGCGGATGCGGATGCAAAAGCTCAAGCCGAAGCAGCAAAATTAGCAGCTGAGAAAGCCGCTAAAGATAAAGAAGCTGCTGATGCAAAAGCTAAAGCAGATGCCGAGGCTGCCACAAAAGCAAAAGAAGCGGAGGCAGCAAAACTTGCTGCAGAAAAAGCAGCAAAGGACAAAGCAGATGCCGAAGCGAAAGCTAAAGCAGAAGGTGATGCAAAAGCTCAAGCGGAAGCAGCAAAATTAGCAGCAGAAAAAGCTGCTAAAGATAAAGAGGCTGCCGATGCAAAGGCAAAAGCGGATGCCGAAGTAGCAGCAAAAGAAAAAGCAGCGGCCGATGCAAAAGCTAAAGAAGACGCCGCCAAATTAGCCGCTGAGAAAGCCGCCAAAGAAAAAGCGGATGCCGCCGCTCAAGCAAAAGCAGCAGCCGACGCTAAAATGAAAGCGAAAGAAGAAAAAGAAAAATTAGCCGCTGAAAAAGATGCAGCCAAGAAAAAAGCCGCCGAAGAAAAATTGGCCGCCGATAAAGCTGCAAAAGAAAAAGCGGAAGCTGATGCAAAAGCCAAAGAAGAAGCTGATAAATTAGCGGCAGAAAAAGCTGAAAAGGATAAACAAAAAACGATCACACCAACCGATCCGGGAACTAACGATCCTAATAATGTTGATCGTGGTGATTCAAAATATAAAATTCCTGCAGCAATTGGTGCTAATAAATACAAGGAAACAATTAAGCGTGCCGACGATCTATTTAAAATGAAACGTTGGGCCGAAGCAAAACCCGCGTATGAAGAAGCGCTTAAATATAAAGCTGGCGATCCGTATGCTGTATCTAAATTGGAAACGGTAGAGAAAATGTTGAAGAAATAAGTTAAACTGATTCTTTTATCATCACGCTTTCTAACCACGCCACTGCTTCTTTATCGCTTACAAAAAGTTTTGTTTTAACCTTTGGTTTAGTAACATTAATAAAAAAATTGGCAACGATCCTTACACCAAGTGATCTAACAATAAAGGCGTCGGCAATTCGGTAACTTTCAAGATACCCTGAGTCGGCATAAATTTTACGAGCCTCTGTTGTGGATGTTAAACTTCCACCAAAATCAACTACGCAAGAATGTCTTTTTTTGCCAATAAATTCTTCAGTATAACTCAACATTTCTTTTATCTGGTCTACATCCACCTCTTGATCTTGCTTAACTCTAAAAAAAAGAATGTTCTTACTTTCATCATACTCTAACAGAGCCAATGGAAATTGCTTAACGATCATTTGAATTAAAAAAAAGCAAGATAATAATTTTTAGGTAACAAAAAAAGTAACGAATATCAAAGCCGTATACCAATTATACAAACGTCATCTACTTGCTCTAGGTCTCCTCTCCAACTTTCAAAAGTTTGTTTAAGCACTTCCTTCTGCTCTTCCATGGATCTAACACTAGTGGCAAGCAACAATTCGTTGAGTTGCTTATATTTAAATTTCTTTCCTTTTGGACCGCCGAACTGATCGGCATAACCATCTGTATAAAAATAAAGTGTGTCGCCCGAATATAACTCCGGCTCAAAATATTTAAAATCCTCTTTTCTCTCCCCTATTCCAACCGGCATTTTATCCTTTGGTAATTCAATAACCTCTGAGTTCCTGATCAAAATAGGTTCATTATTTGCTGCTGCGTATGTAAGCTTCTTTGTTAATGTGTCAACGCAGATCAAGATCCCATCAAAACCATCTTTCTGTCCTTCCTTGCTAATACTGTTTACTAATCGCTCGCGTACATAATTAAATATCTTGTCTGGACGTTCAATGTTTTTCTCGTTTATGGCTTCACTTAAAAACCCAATATTAAGTAAACTCATAAAAGCTCCCGGAACGCCGTGTCCTGTGCTATCGCAAATAGCCAAATAAAACAAATGATCGCGCTTTGTAGCCCAGTAAAAATCTCCGCTTACAATGTCTTTCGGGAAAAAATAAATAAAATTCTCAGGAATACTTTCATTTATAAATTCCTGGTTTGCAATAATGGTTGTTTGGATCCGCTTTGCATAATGAATACTATCTAGAATCTCCTTTTGTTTTTCTTCTACTAAATGTTTTTGGGATTCAATGATTCCCTTTTGTTTTTGCGTGATCTTAAATCTTCTAAAAAGAAAGATGGAGAATATAAGTACAACACCTAATATAAAGATCACCGAAAGAATTATAAACCCTTGTCTTTTCTTTTCGGAAGCCGCCACTTTTCTGTCGGCCTCCCTCTTTAAATTCACAACTTTTTCGGCTTCCTTTATATCATACTCTTTTCTAATGTCGCTTAACAACAGTGTGTTTTGCTTTTGAAGTATGGTATCTCGCAATCCATCATACAATGTAAAGCAAGTTAGTGCAGATCTGTGGTCCCCTAGTTTGCTTAGCGCCAGAGCTATGCCACGATAGGATATGGCAAGATCCTCAATATTATTAGCTGCTCGGTTCACTTTTATTGCATTCTCATAGATCTCGACCGCCTTTTTATAATTTCCCTTATTAAAATAAAGTTGGCCCAAATTATTCACTACAAGAGCTAATCCGGATAGATCTCCAACTTCGGAAAATGTATCATACGACCAATTAAGGTACTTTAATGCGCTATCCAAATTTTCTTTATCAACGTAAATACAACCTATATTATTAGTTGCCATTGCTGCATTCTTTTTGTCGCCCGCTTTAACAGAGGTGTTGAATGCTTTATAATAAAAGTCAAGGGCCTTCGCAGGATTCTTTCCATCGCCAAAAAGTTTACCTAAATTATTATAGCAAATACCTATCGTCGCCAGATCATTGAGTTTTCGAGAAAGTTCGAGTGATAAGTAATAATAACGAACCGCGTTCTTATAGTCTTTAAGATCATCATAAATAAGACCCATATTAAGTAAGCTAGATGCCATTCCGCTTTCATTTTTATACTTTTTATCGATGTCGTATGATCTTAAAAAGTAATCTAATGCTTTAGGAAGTTCGCCTTTATCCCAGTACACTAAACCAATATTATTATAGTACGAGCCCTTTTGTTCTTCCGTTTGACAAAATTTCAACCCTTTTGTATAATTCTCAAGTGCCTTATCATAGCTTGACATATTCCAATAAGCCACACCTATCCTGTTATAAAATCTTTGAGTATAAACAGAGTCTTTTGATCTATTTGCCAGAACTATTCCTTTATTCGCTTGCGTAATTACCGAATCAAATTCAGAAGCATCTTCAAAACAATTAACTAAATACTTTATGGTTCTTAATCGGGTTGAATCGGCTAGATCTTTTTTTAATACTTTTTTTAAAGAGTCAATAGTTTTAGACTGAGCGAAACAAACTGCTGAAATAAAAAAAACAAAACAAAAGATCAGAACTATACCCTTTTTTAATACGATTCCTTTCATAAATTAAAGCAATTAGAATTAAATACGAGATCTTAACAAATTTGGATTCTTATCATTATAAATATAAGAGATTAAATTGAAAATAACGGAATTTAGAACTTTGTTTAAGGTAGGCTACTGCAAATCACAGGCAAAGGCCTATAATGCAAACATCATCCACCTGTTCTAATTCACCTTTCCAGCTATTAAAGGTTTCTTTGAGGATCTCTCTTTGCTCACTCATTGGTTTCATGCAGTTAAGAAGCAATATTTCGTTGAGTTGCTTGTATTTGAACTTTTTCTTTTTTGGTCCGCCAAATTGATCGGCAAATCCATCGGTGTACAAATATAAGCGATCACCTTTTTGAACATCAATACTGTATTTTTTAAATGGCTCATCCCTCACTCCCATTCCAACCGGCATTTTATCGGCGTCTAATTCCTTAATAATTCCATCGCGTACTAAAACCGGTCCGTTATGGGCCGAAGCGTAAACGATCTTATTTTTGCTCTCATCAAAACATAACAACACGCCGTCAAAACCATCTCTTTGGCCTTCCATACTTTCAATGAGTCGCTTTCTTACATATTCAAATACTTCGTTGGGCTCGGTAATATTTTTCTCACTAATGGCTTCACTTAAAGATCCTATACTCAACAAGCTCATAAATGCACCGGGCACTCCATGTCCTGTACTATCGCAAACTGCCATGTAAAATTTAGTATCTCTTTTTGTAGCCCAATAAAAATCACCACTTACAATGTCTTTTGGATTGAAAAAAATAAAATACTCACTAAGATTATTCCTTAAAAGCTGTTCGTTTGCCAAAAGAGAATATTGAATACGTTTAGCATAGTTGATCGAATCGATGATCTCTCGTTGTTTTTCTTCAATGATGAGTTTTTTGCTTTCCACTTCTTCTTTTTGAATGGAAATGATCTTATTGGCTTTTTGTTTTTCGGCATATCGCCTATAGGTCATAAATGCAATAACAATAAGTAAAAGCACTCCAATTCCTAACGAGTAACCAACAATAGTACTTTGCCTTAATTTTAAATTCTTACGCTCAATATCCGATCGTTGTAACTCAATTTCCCGTGTTTGTTTGTCGTTCTCGTAACGCGCTTCCGCTTCTAGGATCTGCGCATTAGCATCCAGTGTAAATAAAGAATCTTTAATAGCGATATAACGTTTCAAACATAAATAGGCATCTACCGCTTTTTTATTTGTAACCAATACGCGTGCTTTTGTATTTAAAAAATGTAAATACTCTTTATTCATGACCTTAGGCATTTTAGCTTCAGCCTTTTTTATAACAAGCATTGCCAAACCATTCCTTTCAAAATCCGTAAAGGCATCAGCTGCCGAAAGATAAACCTGTACGCTATAGATATTATAGGGTAAGCTATCAATGATCTGCAGAGATTTGAGATAATAGGATTGCGACATATTCTTTGAAACCATATCATTACTGATCTCAAACACCTCCCCATAGGCCATGCCAATATTGTTCATTACGCTCGCATAACTGGCGTAATCGCCTTTTTTAAGATCGATGGCGGCAGATTCTTCATAATACTCTATCGCTTTTTTATAATTCTTTTCATCCCAACAAATAGCACCAAGATTATTAAGGATATCCGATAAATAAGTTTCATTTTTTACTACCTTACATTTTTCCATGGCCTTAACCCAATACTCCTTAGCAATTTTTTTATTGTAATTGTAATAGAACATCTGCCCAATGTTATTATACACTTGAGCAAGAAGTGTATCATTGTTTATACTTTCATAATATCTAGCTGCCAAAAAATAATGATCTAATGCTTTTCTGAAATTTGTTTTATTGAAATAGGCATACCCTATCAAGCGATCTGCTTTAGCGTGCAGGCGTTTATTGGTAGTTGCCGTGAAGATAAGCTTAGCGTAATAAATAGAACTATCAAACTCATTCTTTGAGTACGTATTGCTAATGTTAACCAATAACTGAGCGGCGGCTTCCGTACCTTTCTTTTTGGCGTATTCGGCCTTTAATGAATCAATATTCATTTGAGCCTTATAAGTATTAGCAACAAAAAGGATCAACCAAACAACAAGTAAAGAGGGCCGTTTCATTAAGGATGTCATTATGCTAAGTTAATTTTTTTTATGTGAATTGTTCATTAATTAGATAAATGCGCTTTATTAAACAACGAAAATTCATATGGTGAAGTTCAAATTACTAAACTTTTAGCCATAAAATGCACATAAATGCATGTTTTTAGGCTTTTACTGTAACCTTTACTTCAAAAGCCATTTATACATTTGGTTCCAACCTAACTTTTAAATACTATATTCGTTGATGAGAACAAACAAAGCCCTAACCATCTTCCTTTTTATTGCCTTATTGGTAAACACTGCCATTGCACAAAAATTAAAACCAACCGATAAATTAGCCTTATTAATGGGCGTTGTAAAAAACTTTAAAGGTAAACTCCTTGCTAATGAAACCATCATTTTTGTAAATGATAAAACAAAAGCAAGTTATAAAGTCAATACCGACGCAAGCGGAAAGTTTGAGGTCCTGATCCCCGTTAGTGGCACTTATAGTTTGAGGTATAAAAAATTTACAACCGATGTTGATTATACAAAAATGAATGTTCCTGCCGATAAGGAAGCAACGTATGAAGTGGAAATAAAAATTGATCCTCCCAAAGATTTTGTATTGGAGAATGTGTATTTTGAAACAGGAAAGTCGAATCTAAAAGCAAATTCATTTAAAGCATTAGATGATCTGGTAGAAATTTTAAAGATCAAAAGCACCATGGTAGTAGAAATACAGGGACATACCGATAATGTTGGTAAAGACGAAGATAATTTAAAGCTCTCACAAGAAAGAGCAGATGCAGTTAGAAAATACTTGATCTCAAAAGGAATTGCCGAAGCGAGAGTGAGTGCAAAAGGATACGGACCAACCATGCCTGTGGCAGATAATGGAACGGATGCCGGTAAAGCAAAAAACAGAAGAACAAGTTTGAAGGTGATAAAAGAATAGTGTGGGAAGAAATTATTTCCCGATACAAAACTTAGAAAAAATATTTCCCAACAAGTCATCATTTGTAACTTGCCCAGTAATACTACCCAATTCATCCAATGCATAGCGAATGTCGAGGGCTAAAAGATCACTCGGTACTTTCGTATTTAAACCTTCAGTAACTTTATTTAATGCATTAAGTGCTTTGCGTAGTGATTCGGCGTGACGAGCGTTAGTTACAATAGTATCTGTAGCGCTAACCGCTTTAGCATCAAATAATGATAAGAGTTTATTTTTTAGTTCATTTATGTTTTTTCCTTCTTTCGCAGAAATATAAATAAGATCAGTAAAACTACTATACTCTTTTCTTAAAGCTTCCTCGCCTTCTACATCAATTTTATTGGCAACAAGCACTAATTTTGATCCGTTGATATGCTGTTTAATAAAATCAACTTCTAACTTCAGATCGCCACTGCTTAATTCGTGTGAATCGAATAAGTATACAACAATTGAAGATTTCTTTATAGCTTCAAATGCTTTGTTCACGCCCATTTGCTCTATAATGTCTGTGGTAGTGCGAATTCCGGCTGTATCAATAAATCTAAAAAGCACTCCGTCGATCACCATTTCATCTTCTATCACATCACGCGTTGTTCCCGCAATTTCGCTTACAATAGCTTTATCATCATCGAGTAGTAAATTCAATAAGGTTGATTTACCCGCATTTGGTTTTCCAACAATAGCTACAGGAATGCCATTCTTGATCACGTTTCCAATTTCGAAACTTTCCAATAATTTTAATATGATGTTAGATATTTGAAATATCAATTTCTTAAGGTCGCTTCTATCGGCAAACTCAACATCCTCTTCACTAAAATCCAATTCCAATTCGATCAATGAAGCAAAATTCACTAAATGCTCGCGTAGTATTTTTATCTTACTGCTAAATCCTCCTCGCATTTGTTGCATGGCCACTTGGTGCGATACTGCTGAATTACTGGCAATAAGATCGGCCACTGCTTCGGCCTGACTAAGATCCAATTTCCCATTTAAAAATGCACGCATGGTAAATTCGCCCGGCTCGGCCATACGACAACCATTTTTTAAGAACAATGCTAATACTTGTTGCAAAATAAATGGAGAGCCATGACAAGAGATCTCCACGGATTCTTCACCGGTGTATGAATGCGGCGCCTTGTATAAACTCACCACTACTTCATCAATGACCACATTTAAATGCGCTATAACTCCAAAATGTAGAGTGTGCGAAGATTTATCACTTAGCTTTTTGAGTTTTAAATTCTTTGAAAGAAAAAATCGTTCCACCAATGCAATACAATCGGGTCCACTAATTCTGATCACGCCAATAGCGCCAACTCCTTGCGGTGTTGCTAAAGCAATAATGGTGTCTTTACGTATCAAATTCATCAACTAAATGTACTCAAATTTTCATCATCACAAAAGTACACGCGAAAACAATGAAACCTAAGCGGTTGTTTATCAGGTGTTTGGTAAGCTTTTAAATCATCCTTTAAACCTTTCTGAAAATACTTGGTCTTACCATTATTAAACCCACAATTATGAAAACGAATTTGATATTTAAAACCTGTTTAACCACTACAGTAGCTCTTGCGCTTGTTTTTACTTCATGCCGCAAAAGAGAAATGGAAGATAATGAACAATCAGAATCATTGAGTATTCAAGCTGATGATTCACAATCACAAGCAGCAACTACCGACGAAGCGTACTCGGATGCTGATAATTCGATGTGTGCTTCTAGAAGTATTGCAGGAGATCCTACAGTTAATCAAACTGCAAATACAACAACTTTTACATGGCCTTGCGATGCTACCGTTGATAGTTCGCAAATTCAACAAGGCATAATTGTGTTAACCTTTAATGGTAGCGGATGCAGCGGACGAGTTAGAACAGGGCAAATGAAATTTACATTAGCTAACTATGCTAATGGCGTAAGGTGGAGAGATGTGAATGCCCAATTGACCATAAATTTTATTGGCTATAAAGTAACACGAAATGGCAAAAACATAATAGT
>Ga0075163_10014099_pt1 | contig 10329 bp, 3 predicted proteins | sample JI1023141ADNA_FD_71478 | JGI IMG/M metagenome (GOLD analysis project Ga0075163, IMG submission 71478) | Wastewater effluent complex algal communities from Wisconsin, to seasonally profile nutrient transformation and Carbon sequestration -... | ecosystem: Engineered > WWTP > Effluent > Algae... | reverse complement strand
GCCACCTGTTACGGTTATTGTTGCACTACCATTTGCATTGCCGCAAGTAGCGTTTGATACTTGTGTGTCGGTAATTTGTGGCGCATTTTGATTAACAATTATGGCAGTAGTGTTTGTGTTACAGCCGTTTTGGTCGGTTATGGTAACTGTATATGTTTGTGGCGATAAGTTGTTGGCTGTATTTGTGGTACTCACTAAATCCGTCCAAGTGTATACCAAATTACCTGTACCACCTGTTGTTGTTAGTGTTATGCTTCCGTTGTTGTTTCCGCAAGTAGCGTTTATTGTTTGGGTGTTGGTAATTTGCGGTGCTGCTTGATTGTTTATCGTAACGGTGGCAATAACACTACATTGGCTTTGGTCGGTTATGGTGACTGTGTAATTTTGTGCCGATAGATTAGTAGCACTATTTGTGGTACTAACGGCATCTGTCCAAACATAACTCAATGTTCCTGTTCCGCCTATCACATCAATTTGTGCTGTGCCGTTGTTGTTGTTGCAAGTGCTTGGTGTAGTATTTATGGTTTGTACGCTTGGCGCATTGTTGTTTAAAACAACTATTGTTTGGGTTGCAGAACATTGCACCTCGTCGGTTACGGTAACTGTATAGTTACCCGTTGTTAGATTGGTTAAGTTGGGCGTGTTTGCGGGCGTATTACTCCATGTGTAGCTTAAATTGCCTGTACCACCTGTGGCAGTAATTGATATGCTGCCATTGGCTTGGTTGCAACTGGCGTTGGTGGTTTGCGTATTGCTTATTTGTGGCGATGAGGTTTGGGGTACAAAAACTGTTAAGCTGTCGGAGCATTGATTTTGGTCGGTGATGGTAACGGTATAGCTACCCGAACTTAAATTTATGGCTGTTGATGTATTACTTACCGCATCTGACCAAACAAAAACTAATGCACCTGTTCCGCCTATGGTGTTAATTTGTGCTGTTCCGTTTTGCTGATTACAGTTATCGGGGCTAATGGTGCTATTTACTATTTGCGGCGATTGTTGATTGCTGATAGTTGCCAATGCCGATGCGGTACAACTTAGTTGGTCGGTGATGGTGACAATATAAGTTCCTTCGGGCAAATTGTTTATGGTTTGGGTGTTGGCATTTGCTATGTTCCATTGATAGCTAACTGCCCCAATGGCATTTTGTACGGTAGCGGTTAAACTGCCATTGGCTTGCTCGCAAGTGGGATTTTGTGCATTAGTAATGCTTAGGCTTGGCGCGGGTTCGGCAACTACCACAAAACTTTGCAAAATAGTGCATTGGTTTTGGTCGGTAATGGTTAAGGTATACGTGCCTGCGTTTAAATTGCTGACTGTTGAGTTATTGCTTACTGCATCTGACCAAATGTATGTTACTGCACCTATTGTGTTTTGGGTAGCTATGGTAATGCTGCCATTTGCTTGGTTGCACGATGTATTTACTAAACTAAGTAAATCAATAGTAGGCGCAACCGATGATTGAATGGTGCTGCTAATGGTGTCGGTACATTGGTTAATATCCGTAACCGTTAGGGTGTAAGTGCCTGCGGCAAGGTTATTTTGGGCAGATGATGTACTACCACCATTAGACCATTGATAACTTAAAGTGCCTGTGCCACCTACGGCGTTTGCTGTTATCTGCCCATTATTAAAGCCACAAGTAGTGTTATTTTGGCTTTGTATACTTAGTTGTGGCGATGGTGCATCGGTTAGGGCATATACGGCAATAGCATTGCAGTTGTTTTGGTCGGTGATAGTTACGGCATAAGTATCTGCCAATAGGTTACTAACAGTGGGTGTATTACCTGCATTTGCATTTGCCGACCAAACATAATCTATTGCCCCAATACCCATTACCGTTAAGGTTATACTTCCGTTGGCTTGCCCACAAGTAGTATTAACAAGCGTGGTATCGGTAATTTGTGGGGCATTATTGTTATTTATTGCCAAGCTAATTGTTTGTGTACAAGCTACCTCGTCTGTTATCGTTACGTTATACACATTGGCTAATAGGTTGCTACAAGTGTTGGTAGTGCTTAGGTTATCTTGCCATGTGTAGGTATAATTGCTGCCCGTACCACCGCTAACCGTTAGTGTTGCCGAACCACTTGCTTGCCCACAATTGGCGTTTGTGGTGCTTACGGTTATTGCAATAGGTGTTGGTTGGTTAATGTTGGCTGATGATGTACTTGTGCAACCGTTTAAATCGCTAACAGTTACGGTATAGGTATTAGGCAACAAGCTGTTTGTTTGGTTAGATGTAGGCGGTAAACTATTGCTCCATGTATAAAAATAAGGATTTACTCCGCCCGTTGTTGTGGTGGCAATGCTTCCTGTTTGTTGTCCGTTGCATACAATATTGGTGGGGCTTGTTGTAACAATTAACGTATCGGGTTGTGTAATGGTTAGGCTAATACTTTTTGTACAACCTACTACATCGCTAACTGTTAGTGTGTATGTATCTGCCAAAACATTAATTAAGTTTGGTGTATTGGCGTTATTGCTCCATGTATATGTATACGGTATAGTTCCGCCCGACACATTGGTGTTTATAGCCCCTGTTGGTGTTTGATAGCACCCAGCAGGTAAAATGTTGGCGGTTATGTTTAAACTATCGGGTTGGTTAATGGCAATGTTTTGGGCAATACTACAACCATTGGTATCGGTAACAGTTAAGGTATATGTGCCTGTACTTAAGTTGTTTTGGGTGTTTATATTTTGTGGTGTGTTGCTCCAAGTGTAGTTATACGGTGGGCTTGCGTTGGTGGCATTGGCACTAATGTTGCCTGTTGGCGTATCAAAACAAGCCACATCGGTTTTTGTTAGTGTTAGGTTTAAAGCCGTAGGTTGGGCTACCGTAATTTGGTTGGTGGTGCTACATTGGTTGGCATCGGTGATGGTAACAGTGTAGGTATCTGCCAATACATTTAGTAATGTAGATGATGTTTGTGCGGCATTGCTCCAAACAAAACTATATGGTGGCGTACTACCCAATACGGTGGTATATAGGTTGGTGGTGTTGCCAAAACAAAATACGGTATCTGCCAATATGGTGGTTTGTAATGGGGTATTTTGTGTAATGTTGTAGATGGCAGATGCTGTACATTGGTTGGTATCGGTAACGGTTAGTGTGTAAGTACCTACTGTAAGGTTATTTTGGGCAGATGTGGTGTCGGTACTATTTGACCACTGATAACTAAACGCACCTATACCACCTGTGGCATTTGCTATTATCTGCCCAGTTGATGTACCAAAACATAAAATGTTGATGGTATCGGCAGTTATGGTAATAGGGTTGGGTTGGGTAATTTGTGTTTGAGCTGTTTGTGTGCAGCCATTGGCATCGGTAACGGTTAGTGTATAATTATTTGGGGCTACGTTTTGCAAAACCGAATCGGGTGGCAAACTATTACTCCATGTATATACATAAGGCGATACGCCCCCTGTTGTTGTGGCAGTTAAGCTACCCGTATTGCCAAAGCATGTGGCATTAGTGGGGTTAATGTTTATGTTTATGGGTGCGGGTTGGGTAATTTGTGTTTGTGTGGTTGCGGTGCAGTTGTTGGCATCGGTAACAGTTAGGGTGTAGGTATTGGGCAGTAATTGGTTAATGCTGTTTGTGGTGCTACCCTCCGACCATAAAAAAGCTACCGAGCCTGTTCCGCCGTTGGCGTTTGCGGTGGCTTGCCCATTGTTGGCACTAAAACAATTAACGTTTTGACTAACAATAGTGGCTTGCAACAAAGCGGGTATGTTGGCGGTGGTGCTTGCGGTGGCGGTACAACTATTGGCATTAGTTACAGTTACGGTATAAGTGCCTGTTTGCAAAGCGGTGGTATTGCTTATTATGGGGTTTTGTTGGGCAGATGAAAAACCATTATCGCCTGCCCAAATGTACGATATGCCCCCGTTTGCGGTAAGCAATAAATCGTTGCTCAAACAAAGTGGGTTAATTGTGTTGGCACTTGCCAAAGCTTGGTTTATGATAACGGTTGTTGTTGCCAATGCGGTACAGCCATTATTATTGGTAACAGTAACAGTATAAGTGCCTGCATTGGCAGTTGTTGTGGCATTAATGGTTGGGTTTTGCAAAGTAGAGGTAAAATTATCGGGTCCTTGCCAACTATACAACACGCCACCAGTGGCATTTAATTGCAACGTATTTCCGCTACACAAGGGGCTGTTGTTGTTTGCTGTGGCAGTAAAATTGGCGATATTGATAACAATACTTTCGGAGGCTATACAACCAATCGAGTCGGTGGCGGTAACATTATATACACCTGCATTGATAGGCTGTACATTGTTAATAGTTAAGTTAGCTTGGTTGTAAGTAGTGTTGTCGGGCAATATCCAGTTGTAGGTATTGGCGCTAGAAGCTGTTATACTTAAACTTTGACCTGTGCAAACGGTATTGTTATTAGCCGTTAGGGTAATAGTTGGTTGGCTAACTACAACAGTAGTTGTTTTGATGGTAGAGCAACCATTTACGCCCGTAATAGTAACGGTATAAGTACCTGCATTGGCAAGTGTAGCATTATTAATTGTTGGGTTAGACAAGTTGGATACAAAACCACCTACCCCATTCCAGCTATACGATGTACCATTGTTTGCCGACAACTGTATGGTTTGTCCAGTGCATACGGGGTTATTATTTGTTACAGTAGCATTAACACCATTAACTGTTACCATAGTAGATGCGGTGCGTGTACAACCGCTGGCGTTGGTAACGGTAACGGTATAAAAGTCGGACAAATTGATGTAGGTATCTGCGACGATAGGGTTTTGGTCAGATGAAGTATAGCCGTTTGTATTGCTCCATTGATAGCTAACACCACCAGTTGCAAACAGTTGAAAGCTATTTGGTTCGCATACTGGCGAACTGTTGGCTGCCGTAGCGGTAGCATTTGAGAAGTTAATACTTTGCTCTGCCGTTGCTGTACAACCGCCTGTACCTGTTACTGTAACCATATACGTACCTGCGTCGAATTGTGTGGCATTATAAATTGTTGGATTAGGCAATGAAGAAGAAAATCCTGTTGGGCCACTCCACTCGTAAGACAATCCACCTGTTACATCGAGGTACAAAGTATCGTTAAAGCAAAAGCTGTTGGGTGCTGTTATAGTAGCAGTTGCTTGCCCAAGGCTTAGTGTTGTTGTTGCTATGTTTGTACAACCTGCAACGCCTGTAACGGTAACGGTGTATGTACCAGCATTTTGTGGTACTATGGGCGATATATTTAAAGTAGCTTGGTTAGATGTTACAGAGCCATTTGGGTTGGTCCAAGTATATGCTGTACCACCTAATGCTGTTAAATCAACACTTTGGTTAAGGCAAGCAATAATTGGGGCATCTATCTGAACTGGAAAACTAACGATGCCGATAGTAGTGCTGGCTGTTGTTGTGCAACCTAGTGCATCGGTAATTGTTACGGTATATGTTTCGACACCACCTGCTGTTAGTGCTACATTTGGGTTAGTGGTATTTTGGTTAGCAGCGGTAATACCATTACCTGCCCAGCTATAATTAACGCCCCCTGCTGCCGACAACAAAACGGGTTGGTTTATGCAAACGGGTCCTGTATTAGTAGCACTTGCTTGTATGTTGGTACTTTGCAAAGTTACGGTAGCAACAGTAGAGCAGCTTTGCCCAACATCGTTTGAAGTAACGGTAACGGTATATGTACCTACCGATAAGTTATTAATTACACTACTGGTACTACCTGTGCTCCACAAAAGGCTATACGAAACCCCATTAGGCGGAGGGTTGGGCTGTATTATTGCCTGAATTACCCCATTATTAGTATTACAATCGGGGTTAATGGTATTAAAAGTAACCACCGGAGGAATACAGATGCTTGGGCTATAAAAACTCCACGAGCATAAAGAAGCTGCATTGCCATCGACAAACAAATAATAATTGCCCGCTGTAAGGTTGGGCATATTTATTGTTCCAGAGTTTACGGCAACCAAACAAGTAACAAAGGTTTCTTGGCTTAAATCGCAGGTACCTGTATTTGTCCATACGCCCATTTGCAGTGTATTATCGTTTCCATTTATGCCGGTGCAGTTAATGTTATAAGCGGTGATGTCTACGTTTTGGGTAGATGGGTTATTAAATTGGTACCACATACCATTTTCATTTGATGTCCAATCTCCGCCGGCGCAATCTATGCCGTTTAATTCTGGTGCCCAGCTATTAGGTTCGCCACACGATGAGGCATTAAAGTTGTTGGCATCTCCAACAATAGGCACTACCCCCGAACAAATATCATTAGGTGGCGCGTTATCTGGATTAGTGATGTACAATTGGAAGTCTATGCAATTATTTCCTCCTGCCTCTGCCTTATTACTTACGATGATGGTATAAGTAGTACCAGCAGTTAAGAATAAACCATCGAGAAAGAAAACACTTCCGCCAACGCAATTAAATTCTTCGGGGCATCCTTCGTAAACAAAAACACTGGCATTAGTAGATGCACTTGCCGTATAGGGTATAATATTATAGCAAGCCGATATGGTAGGTACGAAATAAAAAAACATGTCGGCACCTGTGGCATATTGATTAACGGTTTCGGAGGGCGAAAAGCATGTACCCGGACTTGGCGCATCGAAGTTATTTTGGTTGTTACAGGTAGTAAAATTATTGTTGGCAAGTGGTAGTGTTATGGATATGGCATCGGCACAGGTATTACCCGACTGTGCGTATATTTTAATGGCGAAAAAGAAGCAAAGTATTAGTAAAAGGTGGTTCTTCATGGCAGTATTAAATGGTATAACTAGCTAATGATTGATTTTTTAGGGTAAATAATTGTATGGTTACAGGTATTTAGGGTTGTTTTGTTTTTTTAGTAGCAATAGCGCATACTAGGTTGTTTTTTGGTGATGACTAACTTTTCATTACCCAGTAAAAAAAAGATTTTGGTGGCTTCCAAGTTTTCGTTACCCAGCAAAAAAAAGCTTTTGGTGGTTTCCAAGTTTTCATCACCCAGTAAAAAAAAGTTTTTAGTGGTTTCCAAGTTTTCATCACCCAGTAAAAAAAAGTTTTTAGTGGTTTCCGAGTTTTTGTTACCCAGTAAAAAAAAGTTTTTAGTGGTTTCCGAGTTTTCGTTACCCAGTAAAAAAAAATTTTTAGTGGTTTCCAAGTTTTTGTTACCTATCAAGAAAAGTTTTTTAGTTGCTGTTAAATTTTGTGCGATGAACTTTATTTTAACTTAGCTATGTTTATTTTTTTAGTTATTGTTTATTACAATTACATAGCGCGTGGTATTTTCCATATTTTGATGAGGATAAATCCGAATATCATACCTCCTAAATGGGCGAAGTGTGCTATGTTATCGGATTGGCTTTGGTTAATACCAGAATAAAGTTCAATTAAACCAAACAACAAAACGGCATATTTGGCGCGCATAGGGATAATAAGAAAAGCCCCAACCATGGCATTTGGGAAAAGCATACCAAACGCCATTAGCAGTCCATAAATAGCCCCCGATGCGCCAACGGCTACGGGCATATCAAGTAGTTGTTCGCCGTATAGGGCTAGTTGTGGTTGCAGCTCCCAATAGGACGTAAGTAGGTATAACAAACCTGCACCAATGCCACAAGTGAAGTAAAAAACAAAGAAACGTTTTGCGCCAAAGTAACGCTCAATGGTAGAACCGAAACTGACTAATGCGAACATGTTGAAAAATATGTGCATTCGGCTACCGTGCATAAATAAGTGAGTAATAAATTGGTACGGTTGAAACTTGCTACCGCCGGGTATGTGTAATCCGAGCAAATCGTTTAGGTTTATACCACGTGTTTGTAATACATTGGCAGCTACAAAGCCAATGATATTGAGAATAAGTAGGTTTTTTACTACTTCGGGAAGGTTGCCAAAAGGGCTGTTGTTGTTAAAGCTCATAAAAAGACAAGATATTTTGGAGCAAAGGTACGGATTGATTATTTTTGTGGCGCAATTATCCACAAATATAGCGCAAATTGTGGGTATTGCGCTAACTTTGTTGTTTAATAACCGTTGAGTACAACATGAAAACAGTGTATTTAGTTCGCCATGCCAAATCGAGTTGGGATAATGCCTTTACATCCGACTTTGACCGCCCCCTTAATCAGCGTGGGCGCAACAATGCGCCCGCCATGGGTTTATTTTTAAGCTGTAAGATGCCAATGCCGCATCTTATTATTAGTAGCCCTGCTAATAGGGCATTAAGTACGGCTCAACTTATAGCCGAGCAATGGGGCTACGACATAAATGGCATTGTAGAGCAACCTGCTTTGTATTGGTTTGATTACAATGTAGCGCCTATTGTTGCTATTATTACGCAAATACCCGACCACCACCAGTCGGTGATGTTGGTGGGGCATAACCCTACTTTTACACATTTGGGCAACCATTTATTAGGTCAGCATCGGTTTGACGAAATACCCACCTGTGCTGTTATTTGCCTAAGCTACGATACCGACAATTGGCACAACATTGGTAGTACAAAACCCGAACTAACGTTTTATGTTTATCCAAAGCTAATTTTGAGCGGTGAGTAATAAATTGCCGTTACGTTGCATTTCACATTATCAATTTTAAATTATCTATGTCTCATAAAAAAATAATTATAGAGCGCGACATTAGCTGGTTGCACTTTAACGAGCGTGTATTGCAAGAAGCCGCCGACAAAAAAGTACCTTTGTTGATGCGTTTAAAGTTTTTAGGTATTTTTTCGAACAACCTCGACGAATTTTTTAGGGTTAGGGTAGCTACGCATCAGCGCCTAATGAGCATAAATAGGGCAACAGCCATTACACAGCGCAAGATATTAAAGCAAATTCATCAGAATGTGGTAGCCCAACAGCAGCATTTTGAAGAGATTTATGCGCAAATTTTAGTTGAATTAAAAGTTTACCAAATAAACATTGTAAACGAAAAAGAATTAAGTTTGGAACAAGGCGAGCTTGTACGAGCTTATTTTCACGATATAGTTCGCCCCTTATTAGTGCCATTAATGTTAGACCAAATTGTGGAGTTTCCGGTATTAAAAGATGGTTGTATTTACCTAGCATTATACCTTGCCGAGCGTAAAAAAAACTCGACCGAAAAGCCACATTTTGCCCTTATTGAACTACCTACCGAAAAGCTATCGCGTTTTTTTGTGTTTAAGCAAACCAATAGCACTTTTGTTATTTTGCTTGACGATGTAGTGCGTTATTGTTTAAACGATATTTTTGCCATATTTGGTTACAATGATTGCCGAGCATATACCGTAAAAGTAACCAAAGATGCCGAAATGGATTTGGACGTTGATGTATCGAAAAGTTTTATGGAGTTGATAGCCTTGGGTGTAAAAAAACGAAAGTTTGGCAATATGGTGCGCTTTATCTACGACCAAGAAATTGATGGCAATTTATTGACGTTTTTACTTAAAAAGTTACACATCAAAAAAACGGATAACCAAATAGCTGCTGGGCGATACCACAATTTTAAGGATTTTATGGGTTTTCCGAGTGTTGGCTCGGCAGCACTAAACAAACGCCCCGATACCCCTATGTTGCACCCAGCCATCGACCCTAAACAAAGTTTGTTTAAATTGATACACAAACAAGATGTAATGTTGCATTTTCCGTATCATTCGTTTCACCCCGTCATAGATTTTTTGCGCGAGGCAGCCATTGACCCCAAAGTGCTGTTTATTAAAATAACCATTTATAGGGTAGCTAAACAATCGAACATTATAAATGCGTTGATAAATGCCCGAAAAAACGGCAAGCAAGTAACGGCTACCATCGAAATTCAGGCACGATTTGACGAAGAAGCCAACATAGAATGGGTAAAATCGTTGCAAGAAAACGGCATAACCGTACTACATGGGCAACAAGGCATTAAAATTCATAGCAAATTAATATTGGTTGGGCGGCGCGAAAACAACAAAACTGTTTTGTATGCCAATGTTAGCACAGGCAATTTTCACGAAGGTACGGCACGCACTTACTCGGACGATAGCCTGCTAACCGCCGACCCACAAATAACCCGCGAAGTAGCCAAAGTATTTGATATGATTGAACGAAAAGAATACTACTCGTTTAAACATCTGTTGGTGTCGCCCCATCAAATGATAAATAAAATTTTGGCATTTATAGACACCGAAATACGAAACGCCCGAGCTAATAAAACAGCGTATATCATCGCCAAATTAAATAGCTTAAACGACGAGGAAGTAATACAAAAACTATACGAAGCGGCAAAAGCAGGTGTTAAAATTACGCTTATTATACGCGGCATTTGTACGTTAGTACCACAACAAAATATTGAAGTATTTAGCATTGTAGATAAATACCTCGAGCATTCGCGGGTGTATG
>Ga0075163_10014098_pt1 | contig 10329 bp, 8 predicted proteins | sample JI1023141ADNA_FD_71478 | JGI IMG/M metagenome (GOLD analysis project Ga0075163, IMG submission 71478) | Wastewater effluent complex algal communities from Wisconsin, to seasonally profile nutrient transformation and Carbon sequestration -... | ecosystem: Engineered > WWTP > Effluent > Algae... | reverse complement strand
GTATCTTTTTGGGTAGTGGTCAGGTCTGCCGTGAACTCAGCCATTGGCATACTTTTTTCTTGACTTGCGTCAAGCAACTGGCCGAGCCATGTACTGTATCCACCTGTTTCGCCAAAACAACCTGTAACCCATGCTTCAGTTCTATTATTCACAAAACGCCTACCAGCTGTCGTATAATCGCCCCATCTTTCAAAATTATCAGAAAGGACATTGATGAAGCTGGCTCCTGCTTTTAAATCAACAGGCTCGCTCCACAAAAATGAAGCACCATTTCCGCTACATACTCTTTGTTGTTGCCCTGGGAAAATTGAAGGTCCTGAGATTAAATAGTTTACCAATATTTCTTCACTATCCGCTTGATTTCCAAAAGCCGCAAATGAAGGGAAACCAAAATCTTGGCCGCTGAATGTAAGCACATCAGTTTGTAAGTCGAGATCAGATACCTTCATGCGCCCATAAAACAAACCTACATCACCAGCTGGTGTATTTACATGGCTTCCCATATGTATGGTTCCATTCAAATACATAGCAGACCATATTCTGCTATCAAAAGTATTTAGAACATTGGCTGTATTTGGTTGTCGTGCATCTGGTGCCAGTTGAGTGGTTGTTCCTAATGTTTGTAGGGAAATCAAGCTTGGATTGTTTTTGACAGATTCTGTAGTGTAATATAGGTTATAAGTATTGCCGCCAGTGGCATTGTTGCTGACGAAATACATACCTGGCGTAAGTAATGTATTCCATCCAGAAAGCGCTGGTACAAGATTGAATGATGGTAAATTATCGGCATCTTTCAGATCGTTATAATATTTCCATGTCAATGGATTGCCTTCATATCCGTCATTTTTATCAATCTGATACATCACTGAATACTGCCAGTCACCAGGGAGATCACGCATCAATCCTGCGATATAAAAATCAGATTTGGATAAAGCTATATTGGGATAATCGAACCAACGATCATCACCAGATGGATTGCCGTCAATTTTATAATAATTCCATTCTCCATTCGGATCTTCTGTTTTCGAGAACGCTAAACACAAAAATGTATTAGCAGGCTCTGATCCATGCAGACACATAAATACAAAACGATTTGCTTCGACATCATAAATGACCCTTGGATCATACATTCTAGTACCTAAACCTAACAAGCTGAAAAAATCTGCAAAGCCTTTGTTGTAGGTAACTTTTCCTTCTGGATTTGAAAAAATGACATTGCTATTGATAGCTGATACAATAAATCCATTACGAGAAATAGCCATTGAATTGTCCATTGGGACATTATTGCCTCTTAAATTTCCTCTGAAATTTCTTCCCAAAAAAGGTGGCGTTGTTTCCACTCTTCCTGAAGGCGTATGTTCTATTTTTTCGGGTGTAATTTTTGCTGCACGCACATCATTAGCCGTTTTTTTTAATATTTCTAATTGTTTTGTCGGTATCGAAGAAGTATGATGATATGCGCCGTAATTTTTTAAAGTGATATTCCAATCTTCATTAATCAAATGAGGATTTATAGTTCCTTTACATGGTGTTGATTGCAGATCTGATCCTTCATTTGCTTTATAGTTGCGATTTGTTAGATCAGGAAATGTCATTTTTTGAGCCATTAATGTGTGGCCAATTACCATCGTTAAAAGAAGAATGGAAATCAGATATTTCATTTGTATTGGTTTTATTGTGTACAAAGATAGCAGAAAATACTTTTTCCCAAATAAATTATGGTAATTAAAATACACATCCTAATTTATTTGCCATAGCCACCAAAGTGTAATCAGCCAAATACATTGATAAATGCCATAGAACAGCATTTAATACAGTGCGCTATTGTACCATTCATTGACGATGGTCTGTTGTGTCTCAGGTTCAGATTTGTGTTTAAATTCATTGGAATACCTGTCATAAACATAATCCAATGCCCAAGTTTGATGATTTTGGCTTAGTTGCACTAGGCTATCCAAGATAAATTCGATTTCGGTATCCTCCATAGTTGGATGGATAGACATTCGTACCCAACCAGGTTTATTAGTTAGGATACCCTGTGAGATTTCGCTTGTAAGTGTTTGCGATTTTTCATGAGAAACTTCTAGCAGATAATGTCCATAGGTACCTGCGCAAGAGCATCCGCCACGCATTTGAATACCAAAACGATCATTAAGCAGTTTTACCGCAAGATTAAAATGTAGCCCATCGATGTAAAATGATATCACACCCAATCTATTAGTGTGCTGGTCAGCCAATACTTTTAGATTTGGTATTGTGGCGAGTTTTGGCCATATTATTGCAAGGATTTCGTGCTCTCTTTCAAGCATTTTGGTTACAGACATTTTCTCTTTGAGTAAGATACAAAAAGCTACCCTTATAGTCTGTAAAAATGCTGGAGTACCACCATCTTCTCTTGCTTCGATCTCATCATGGTATTTATGTTCGCCCCATGGATTGGTCCAGTCCACGGTGCCACCACCTGGATTATCAGGTATGCGATTGTTGTATAGTTTTTGATTGAATATCAATATACCTGATGCTGATGGACCGCCAAGAAATTTATGTGGTGAAAAATATATGGCGTCAAGATATTCATCAGGATGTGAAGGATGCATATCGATGTCTATGTATGGCGCTGAGCATGCAAAATCCACGAAACACAAGCCGCCAACTCGGTGTATCATGCCTGCCATGAGATGATATGGTGTGTCTATTCCTGTCACATTGGAACATGATGTAACCGCAGCGATTTTTATTTTCCTATCTTTATATTTGTCTAGAAGACGTGCAAAATCATCCAGATCTACTTTACCTTCATTACAAGCTTGAATCACTACAACTTCACCTATGGTTTCTATCCAAGAGGTTTGATTGGAATGATGCTCCATGTGTGTTACAAAAATTATCGGTCGTTCTTCAGGTGCAATTACGATTTTATCCTGAAATTTTTCATGTAGCTTTATACCTATGATTCTCTGCAATTTATTGACTACACCGGTCATCCCACTATTGGAAGAGATTAAAATGTCACCTTCTTTTGCATTGACATGTTTTTTGATAATATCACGTGCTTTTTTATAGGCAACAGTCATGGACGAACCTGTAATATTGGTCTCTGTGTGGGTATTTGCTACGAAAGGTGATATCTTTTCTGTCAATATCTTTTCTATAGGCGCATACATTCTCCCACTTGCCGTCCAGTCTGCATAAACTATCTTTTTACGACCATATGGTGTCTCAAATTCCTGATCTAAGCCTATGATATTTCTTCTAAAAGGCTCAAAATATAATTCCAGCGCACTTTTTGGGGTTTGTGTCATATGACAGATTTTACTTTGTTGATAAGCATTAGCGCAGTTTCTGGATCTCCAGCTTCACAATATATCCGGACGATCGGCTCCGTATTGGAAAGTCGCATATGTACCCAGCCAGCTTCAAAGTCTATCTTGAGTCCATCTGTTTCATTTATTCTTTCGTTGGCGAAGGTCTTTTTTATTTTCGAAAATATGTCTGCTAAATCTAATTCTGGTGTAAGTTCCAATTTATCCTTGATGATTTCGTAAGCAGGATAAGTAGATTTGAGTGCTGACATTGACATCTGCTTTTCTGCCAATAATGAGAGGAAAATTGCAATTCCTGCCATGGCATCTCTACCATAATGTAGTTCAGGAACTATGACGCCGCCATTGCCTTCGCCGCCTATGATAGCTTGATTTGCTTTCATGGCATTTACTACATTAACTTCACCTACAGCCGATGCTATGTATTGGCCGCCATGTTTGTGCGTAACATCGGACAAAGCTCTGGTAGATGATAAGTTGGAGACAGTGTTTCCTTTTTGCCTAGATAGGATATAATCAGCTATGGCGACTAAGGTATATTCTTCGCCAAACATCTTACCGTCTTCGCACACAAAAGCCAAACGGTCGACATCCGGATCGATACTGATGCCTAAGTGGGCTTTTTGGTTGACGACTGCAGTCGAAAGTTGCTCAAGGTGCTTTGGTAAAGGTTCAGGATTATGGGCAAAATCTCCATAATTTTCCGTATTCAAAAGCGTGTATTTTACACCCAAGCTATCCAATAAAGGCGGAATGAAAATAGAACCAGTGGAATTGATACAATCGACAATGACGTGAAAACCCGCATTTTTTACTACGGCTACATCGATATGTTTGTACTGTAAAATCTGATCTATATGATAATTTATGGCGTCTTCATACGTGGTGTATTTGCCTAGACTATCTATATTGTTGAATTCAAGCGATTGGGAAGAAATAATTTGGATGATTTCCTGTCCATCAGCGGCAGAAATAAATTCACCATCATGATTGAGAAATTTTAATGCATTCCATTCCTTGGGATTATGGCTTGCCGTAAAAATAATTCCAGCACCTGCATTTAATTTTGGCACCATCATTTCTACTGTAGGTGTAGTGGAATAGCCAAGATCTACGATATCTATACCCATGCTAAGCAAGGTATTTACAGCTAACTGACTGACAATGCTGCCACTGATTCGGCCATCACGACCTACTACTATTTTTTGAATGCCATGTCTTCGTTTTAACCAAATTCCAAAACCTGCAGTACATTCTACTACATCTACTGGCGTCAGATTTTCACCTGGTTTTCCACCTATCGTTCCGCGTATGCCGGATATTGTTTTTAAAAGTGCCAATTTTTGCCTATTTTATTTAAAAATTCAGGACAAAAGTAAGTAAAATTTGATGCAAAAAGTTTCATTCGATATTTAAATTATCAGGTTATATTCTATATTGTTAATAATAAAAAGTAATTTTGTTATTGTAAACCCCGAATTCAAGCATTACCGCTTGTTACTATTGTTGGGTAGCTGTTTTATTTCATCAATAATTGTCAGCCTTGAAACATTATTTTATCATATTTTTAGTTTTGTTTTTGGGGAATCTCCAGGCACAAGTTGTTCAATTTGATTCACTTACTTACAGGAAAGCTCTAAAATTAGCGCAAAAGTATGCCATCGTAGATGGTCATGTGGATTTGCCGTACCGATTGAAGGTTAAAAATTTCAGGTTGACAAAAGAATATTTGGGTATTCCTTACAAGACTGATGAAGGTGATTTTGATTATATAAGGGCTCGGAAAGGTGGATTGGATGCACCATTTATGTCGATATATATTCCATCATCATTTCAGAAGACTGGTGGTGCTAAGGAATTGGCTGACAGCCTGATCAATATGGTAGAATACATCGCTGAAAATCAATCGAATTATTTTCAAATGGCCTATAGTCCAAAAGATGTCATAAAAGCAAAGAAGAAAGGTAAGATCGCCCTGCCAATGGGTATGGAAAATGGTGCTCCTGTCGAAGATGATATTTCCTTGGTACCTTATTTCAAACGTAGAGGTATTTCTTATATCACACTCACCCATGCTAAAGACAATAAGATTTGTGATTCATCCTATGATACAACACATACATCGAATGGATTGAGTAAATACGGTTATCTTGTAGTGGATGAAATGGTCAAAAATGGTATCATGGTTGATATTTCGCATGTTTCTGATAGTACTTTTTATCAGGTCTTGAGGCATGTCAAAGTGCCTGTAATTGCTTCACATTCATCTTGTAGGAAATTTACACCAGGGTTTGAACGCAACATGAGCGATGATATGATTTATAAAATGAAGGAAAATGGTGGTGTGATTATGGTCAATTTCGGCTCAACATTTCTCGATAGTAGGGTAGGCCGATACAATGATAGCCTTCGCAATGTATTGCAAGAAATATTGATTGATAAAGGTATAAAAGATGGAACGGATGATGCAAAAATTGTGAGAGACTCATTTCAAAGGTCAAATCCTAGACTCTTCTCTGATGTCGGCATGGTAGCAGACCACATCGACCACATAGTGCGTATCGCAGGCGTAAATCATGTAGGATTTGGTTCAGATTATGATGGTGTGGGCGATTCGCTTCCGACAGGTCTAAAAGATGTAGGTGATTATCCCAATTTGATCGCCGTCTTGCTTACGAGAGGATATAGTAAATCCGATATTAAAAAAATGTGTAGTGGCAATTTGTTTCGAGTCTGGAATAAGATTTTAAAAGTTGCAAAAAAGGATTCAAAATTAAAATAAAATAATGGCAACGATTTCGATTTTTGAACGGAAAATATCTCCTTACCACCAATTACTATTTGTTTTGGTATTGACTTTGGTGATGATGGGTATGAGTTATTTTATGCCCAAAGTCCAATATTCTAGTACGGAACACATTATGCCTTGGGTAGTGGTTTGTGGTATGATCCTGTTTTTTGCACTACTCAATAGTGTTATGAGTTTCAGTGCATCTAAAGATTCAAATTACTGGATGCAGTCCATGATAAGTTTTGCGACGCTTTTGATAGTTTCCAGTTTACTTGCATGGCTTGTAAGTGGTGTTTCGATTTATGAGGCTGGGTCGGTCCGTTGGATATTTATGGTATTAACATTTGGATATTTGGTCTTTATGTCCATTGTAAACCTGATCAAGTTCTTGTTGGATTTATCTAAAAAAAGCGATGAACGCTTCCTTAATAAGCACAAAAATTCATGAATATTAAATAGTAATTTATGTATAAGTTATTTTTAGGTTGTTTATCGGTACTCTTATTTTTTGTATCGTCATGCCAAACACCCAAGGGATCAAACCAAGTCTCTAAATCATCGATACCAAATGATACCAAGACATATTTTCTCAATATGCGTGGTGATACGATCCGAAAGTTGGCTCTAAGCGATGAAACGTGGAAATCCAAGCTTTCAGAAATGGAGTATAAGGTATTGCGACAAAAAGGCACAGAACGAGCCTTTACTGGTGATTTGTTGGACAATAAAGTTGAGGGTCTTTACACCTGTCGTGGCTGTGGAATGCCGCTTTTTGCAAGTAAGCACAAATTTGAGAGCGGCACCGGATGGCCAAGCTTTTTTGATGTTCCTGATAAGGCGAGCATTGATATTTCTACAGATTATGACTTAGGTTATGCAAGATCAGAATTGACTTGTGCAAAATGTGGTGGTCATCTTGGTCATGTTTTTGATGATGGACCTAAGCCAACAGGGAAGCGATATTGTATAAATTCTGTTTCGTTGGATTTTGTAAAAGCAGAAAATTAAAAAGTATATTATTTTGTGACCTTGATGGATGTTTTATTTTGTCAATAAGATCATGTGGCTAACTAATAAATATTTGCACAATATCAATAAGCACAATATTTTCCTTCCATCATTCGCCAAGGAAGTAGGAAAGGAGTAATATTTTAAGAATAATCCCTATTCTTCGATCACCCAATCCGCTCCGACTTCCCAAGATAATTGCTAGCAAATAGGATGAAAATCGTAAGTATCGCAGGTAGAGCGATGAATAACAATCCTAGGCCTGGCGTGTTTTTACCAGTTTTGGGATCGTAATTGAAGCATGAGAATAGTCGGTTTTTGTTGGGTAGCTGGTGCGTAGGTGTGAAGGAATTATAGATACTTCCTACTAGTAATGCGAGGTCTGATGTGCTTCTCATACCTATCAATTTTTTGGTAATATATCCATCCGAATTGATACCAACGAGCAGTGCTTCGTGGTCATATTGTTGTCTCGCTTCATCCCATATTGGGTTAAAATCAATTGACTTATTCAAGGACTTTATGCTATCAGTAACTCCAAAAATCCATTGCTTTTCTTGATCTAGATGAAACCTTTTGGCTAGTGCGCTCATGTCTGCCTCTGTATCACGTGGATCAAAACTTACGACAACAATATTAAAATTTTTGTGCTCAATCTCCCATTCCAACTTCTCTGATAATTGCAGGAGAAATGGATTGCAAATCCCCGTACACCTTGTGAATATCAGTGCCAAGATTGTAGGATTTTGATGCGCTATTTGTAATAAACTAGTGCTATCACCCATACCATATCCTTTCAATGGCGCATCAAGGACTTTTGTGTAAACATGACTTTCTTCTTTCCAAGCGATATTATCTTGCTGACTGTATACTGATGTGTTCCAACCTATAATGACAATTACTAGGAAGTAGAAGACATTATTTTTATACATTTTTTAGTAATATTAAGGAAAAAAAGAAGGATGGCTAGCAAATAGAAGGTAGCAAACACTGCAGCTACCGTCGCAAGTGGTGCCGCCATGGTAAATTCTGGTGGGTAATTGCTATATCGACGTGGTATGGAATCCGCACCGCCGATATAGAATGCCAATAAAAATCCTATACCACCAAATAAAATTAGAGTTAATTTTAACATTGCATTTTTGTCAATATTGAAGCCCACATCAAATTTATGAGCAAACCAATGGAAGAAGCCAAGACTAAATAGCACATTGCCCATCGCATTGTAGGTATGAAAATGCGCTGGAACCCAAAGCGTATTGTGTAAAACAAAATTATTGGAAATAGTGGCGTCAATCACTGCACCAAGGCCGCCAATGACCCATCCTGCCACACCTATGAAAAACAATAAATTTGTAAGTGACCAATTGATTTTGGTGCGATAGACAGCCACTAGGATGCTGAACACTGTTACACCTGCTGCAGGTAAGCTCGCAAGATATGATGCTAATTGGCCTACTATCTGCAATCCTTCTGGTTGGACGAAATCCATGTATAAATGGTGGAAAAATGCTGTCAATATGAAGACCAAACTTAGATTCCAAGCTACAGCTACATACCAAGTGGTCTTCCATTTTGGCCGTCCGCTGACCTCTGCGAATAATTCATAAATGACTGCTAGACCCAGATATAGCATTTCATTGGCTATGGTGTGACCAAAGAAATAGGTGAGATTTTTGAGCAGCAATGCATCATTGACAAAACTTCCATTGGAAAAATATTCAGCAAATAATAATACTAATAACAGTACTGCCGCCAGCAGACACGCTATGACTCCTACCAATGTGACCATGGTGATGAGAATGAAAGGTGGCGTTTCTACAGCTGGATTTTTCTTAAAATGTTGCCATGCAAATGCCTGGGATAATGTATATTTCTTCAGTATCTGAGACATAAGGCTGACACTCCACACCAGCCATCCGACGCCGAGTACGACTAAGGAAGCTAAGAATACTGGCGTCGCCCACTGCGCCCAAGCCACCTTAAAAGGCAAGGGATATAAGAATGTCCATCCTGCATGAAAGTGCCCTATAAAAGTAGATGACCAAAGCATAAGCACACCGATGATCGTACATATCAATGCGAATAGATTGACACCATAACTGGTCTTTACGTATCGCTCCATCAGATAATTGACGGCGGCCATGCCCGCCACGAACCATATACCGATCATCGTGAGGCCATGCGTCGTCATATTACCATAAAAAGTCACGGGTGATTGTTGTATTATGGTACCTTGATTGAGCCGCATCAAGATACCCAAGATGATGGCTACTATAAATAAGGCAAGTACGATAACTATCCATACGGAAGTAATTTTTCTTGTTTTTAGAGATTCCATTTTTTGATTATTTTACGGTGAAAGATGATCTCATTCCTTGATGAGCCATGCCACAAAATTCTAAACACAAAATATTATATTTACCTGGAGATGTGAATTTCCATCGAAGGCGATTTACATATCCTGGCATCGCTTGTGTCTGTGCAATTAATTGATTATTAGCGTCATATATTGCAAATCCATGATTCACATCAAAGCTGGTGACCCTGAATTCTATTAATTCATTTAATGGTAATACCACATCAGTCTCTCCTTGCTGACTTTCTGGATTGATAGCATCGTTGGATAAAATGAAAGCATATTGCATGGCCGCCACGTGTAGGACGCGCACTGGTGTCTGGTCTGCGAATAGATAATAAGGAGATTTTGGAATGGTGACGGATGCGAAAATACCTAAAATTACGAAGAGAATCAACAAAAACCAAAAGCGCTTTTTTAAAGGCTGATTCATACCTTGATCTGACTCATTGGCTTTTTTTGATGATAAAAATACATAAGTAAATACGATGATACTTGCTGCCGCTAAGATCAAAAACAGCCATAATATTGAATGTTGCATGTGGTTCAGATTTCGATTAAATATGGATATTAATAAAAAATATATTCATTATATGATCTGATTTAATTTAAAATACCAGATATATCTTGAACCGCAACAATATCAACTCTTCAAGAAAGAGTGTTGCACAATTTGCCACTTCCGCCTAGGTGACGAGCAAAAAACAATCATTAATGTAAAGGTAATACAATTCTAATTAATGGACAAAAATATCCATAATTATTTTGAACTATGGATATTTTTCTGAATAATAATATTATTTATTATTGGGATATAATTGGATCTTTTAAATCAATATTTTGATGTA
>Ga0075163_10014097_pt1 | contig 10329 bp, 20 predicted proteins | sample JI1023141ADNA_FD_71478 | JGI IMG/M metagenome (GOLD analysis project Ga0075163, IMG submission 71478) | Wastewater effluent complex algal communities from Wisconsin, to seasonally profile nutrient transformation and Carbon sequestration -... | ecosystem: Engineered > WWTP > Effluent > Algae... | reverse complement strand
CACTGCCGGCTCGAAGGGCATGACGATCACCTTCGACACGGAGCTGCGCGCCGAGGCGGCCCACGTCTACCTCCAGGCGGCCGGCGCATCCAGCCCGGTCACGATCCGCCGCTGGACCCTGCGCGCTGTCGTCGCCCCGGAGTTCCTGGCCGAGGAGATCATCCTGCCCCTCCAGCTGGAGTCGGTGGTCACCACCGAGGACAACGGGCGGCTGCACTACGACCCCGCCGCCGAGTGGACCTACCTGGTGGGTCTGATGCGCTCGCGCTCGCTGGTCGAGCTCCGTTTCGGCACCGAGACGACGAACGTGTGGGTCGACCAGGTGGGCGTCGACTCAGGCATGTGGCACTCGTGGGACCGCTACGACCGATGGCCCGAGGGCCTCGTGCTCGTGCGCCTGCTGACGGTGGGTTCCTGATGGCCGGCGGCTGGGACCCCTCGCTGGTCGACCCGACCGACGTGGTGTTCGACGGCCTGATCCTGCGCAGCGTCGGTGGCCGCACCGGCGAGGTGACGTTGGAGAACGGCCAGCAGATCCGCTTCCCCTTCAAGGCGCAGCAGGAGATCACCAGCTCGGTGCCGCCGACGATCAAGACCGAGGAGGTGGGCGGGGCCAACCACTACCTCCACTCCACGTACTCCGGCGGATCGTTCCCCACGGTCCACGATCGCGGTCCGTTCCTGCGGTTCATCTCCGGCTTCCCCGACGACGCGTCGCCCAGCTCGGTCGCCGACTTGGCGTCCGGCCAGGTGACCGGCCAATCGGAGGCCCTGATCCGGCTGACGAGCTCGCCGACGACCGGCGAGATCTACGTGTTCGGCAACACCTCATTCGTGGACAGCGTCAACCTGGCCGTCATCTCGACGCTCGGCACGATCAGCATCACCGCGGGCGACGACATCACCATCTCGACGACCGGCGCTGGCGACACGATCCTGATCGACTCGGCCGACGCGTTGACGCTCAACTCGGCCGGGCTGATGACGCTCCAGCCGGACGTGAATCAGAACCTGGCGCTCACCACCACCGGCACCGGAGACATCACCATCTCCGCCAACGGTGACGCCTCGCTCGGCGCGATCCGCACCTTGGCCCTGTCGGCGGGCTCGGGCTTCGACCTGACGATCGGCACCTCGGGGGTGGGGATCGTCGATATCGCCAACGCCGGGACGGTGCGACTCGGCAACGGCTCCTCGGTGGTCACGATCGGCGGGACCACCTCGACGATCAACCTGGCCGGCTATCAGATCTCGGGCGCCTGGACGGACTACACGCCGACGCTGAGCCAGAACGGCACCGTCACCAAGACGGTCACGTACTGCCGGTACAGGCGCTACGGGCGCACTGTCGTCTACCAGGGGTACATCGTCGCCACGGCGGCGGGGACCGCGGGGCAGGTCATCTCGGTGTCCCTGCCCGTCACCGCGGCGATCGCGAGCTTCCACCCGGTCGGCACGTTCTACTTCTACGACGCGTCGACCGCCACGAACTACGCGGGCACGTCGCTGAACCGCTCCACCACCTCGCTCGGGTTCCTGGTGAACCAGGCCGGAGAGGTGGGCAACAACCCGAGCTTCGCACTTGCCGCTGACGACCAGATCAAGTGGGAAGTCGTCTACGAAGCAGACGCATCCTGACCGGAGGTACATCATGGAGATCCGAACCGAAGAACTGATGGAGGCGTGGCCGAAGCTCGACGAGCGCACCAAGCAGGCCATCTACATCGCGGTGCTGGAGGAGCGGCTGAAGGAGGCCGAGGCCGCCAAGACCGGGCTGCGCAACCAGATCGCGGTGCTGGAGCACCAGATCGAAGTGCTGGAGGAGGCGGTGAAGATGCCCGAGGGCTACGCCCGCACCAACCACTCCACCGCCCACGAGGAGGAGTTCATCGACGGCGTGCTGCCCGTCCGTCAGCCCAACCCGGGCGCCGCCGGGGTGACCGTCGCATGATCCGCGTCACCTCCCCCAACATGTACGTCGGCCGCCGGCGCCCCGTGCGCGTCGTCGTGCTGCACACCGCTCAGGCCCCGTGCCTGCCCGGCCGCGCCGAAGGTGTGATGCGCTACCTGGCCAACGACTACGTGGACGCCTCGGCCCACTACTGCACCGACCCCGACAACACCGTGGCCGGCGTCGACGAGGCGGACACCGCGTGGGCGACCCCCTCGGTCAACGCCGATGGCATCCAGATCGAGCAGACGGGCTACGCGGAGTTCGGCTCCGGCCAGGCGATCCCGACCGACAACACCGCGGCCCGTCAGGCGTACGGCGGCTACTGGCCGTCGTGGGACTCGGCCATGCCGCAGCGGATGCTCCGCACCCAGGTGGTCCCCCTGGTGGCCGACATCTGTCGGCGGCACGGCCTCCCCGCGGTACTGCTCGAACCGGCCGACCTTCTCGCCGGCCGCTCCGGGATCACTGACCACCACCGCTGCTCGGTCGCCTACGGCGGCGACCACTGGGACTGCGGCGGCGCCTACCCGCTCGTCGGCGTCATCGACGACGTGCGGCGTGCCCTCGGCGGCGCGCAGCCCACCAGCACCGAACCGTTCCCCCCGAGCACCATCGAGGCCCCCATGCACGTTGGACAGGACATCCGAGGCAACCTGTGGCTGTTCACCAGCCCCACCGACTACCGGCTGATCCCCGCTGGCGACTGGGAGAAGGACGTGAACCCGAAGCTCATCCGCTGGGCTCGCGCCGGCCTCATCCGCACCAACGACGACGGCTCGCCGTTCATCGGCAAGGTGCTCGACGACGTGTGGAACGATTCCATCCTCAACCTCCGGAGGATCGACTGATGAACCCCGCCATCGTCCGCACCATCGTCCCTTACGTGGTCGGCCTCGCCGTCACCCTCGCCGCCCGCTGGGGCATCAACCTGGAGCCGTCCGCCGAGCTCACCGGCGCCCTCACCGTGGTGATCGGCGCCGTGTACTACGTGGCGGTCAGGCTCCTGGCGAAGCGCTGGCCGGTGTTGGAGCGGCTGCTGGGGTCGCGTCAGGCCCCGACTTACTGACGACTTCCGCCGGACTTCACCCACTCGTCCAAGGCGTTCGGATCAAACATGATCCTCCTGCCGATCCTGACGAAAGGGATCTGTCCGGTGCGCACCAGGTGTTCGAGCTGGCGGGGCGTCTGGCCGTAGCGAGCGCAGGTGGCGGCCCTGTCGAGCAGGGCCACACCCGGCCGTCCGCTTGGGTCATCACGCAGGGCGTCCCGGAGTGCTCGGGCGAGGCGTTCCACGGATTCGTCCGACAGTTCCACCCTCAGCTCCGGGCAGGCGAATGCCTCCCTGACCCCGGCGGTGATCGCATCTTGCATCTCTCCACGGGATTGCGGATAGTCCAGGCCCACGTAGTTGCCAACGGTGAGGATCTCCAGGAAGGCGAATCGCACCCCATCCCTGATGGCCTCATAGTTCGATTCAGTCGCTTCCATTCGTACCTCCATCCGTTGCTCGCCTGACGAGCAGCTCGAAGTCGCTGAGCTCCATCAGCGCCCACTGACGGCCGGGATCGCCCACCCCCACGCGGTTGAACACCACGACGGGGATGCGGCGACCGGCCTGTTCTTTCGCCTGGCGCATCCACCCGGCCAGGTTCGTCTTGTCGTGGCCCTTGCACTCAACGCTGAGCCAGGGGGCCTCGAACAGCCGGATGTCCTCGCCGGCCTCGCCGGGCTGGCGGACGATGGCCTCCCAGCCGCGGCCCTCGAAGAACGAGCGCACGAGCCGCTGGAAGCGTGCCCCCTTGTTGCGGCTCGCCGCCCCTCCGCTCACTTGCGGCCGACCCCGAACCAGCCCTGCGCCTGCGGGTCGGCGGTGACCTCCAGCACCTCGAAGCCGGCGTCCTCGATGATGTCGTGGAAGCCCTGCTCCATGAACCGGAAGCGGTCGGGCGGGTTGTGCTCACCGAAGCCGTTGCCGCGGGCGGTCACGAGCAGCAGGCCGCCGTCCTTCAGCGCGTCGCACATGTTCATCAGTGTGCGCCAAGGCCGCCGGTCGTGCTCCAGCATCTCGGTGGAGACGACGAGATCGAAGCCATCGGTCACCCCGTTCCAGAATGAGTCGAACGGGTCCTGGCGAACGACCCGATCGACCCCAGGCCCTTCCACGATGTCGACCCCGAGGTAGTTGGTCTGGTCGAACAGGGTGCGCACGCTCCCGTTCACGTTGTAGCTGCCCACCTCCAGGATGTGCAGCGGGCCGTCGAGCCCGTACTGGTGCTTCTTCGCGAGCACCCAATCCATCACGCTCTGGTGCAATTCAGTTCTCCTTCGGGACTCGACGCTCGAACATCTCGGACTTCTTGGACCAGCAGGACTCGCACAGCCAGTACTCCCGCACGACGCCGGTCTTCGCCAGCCCGGTCAGGGTGGCGGGGTTGGGGCAGCCGAACACCACCGGTGCCCCGAGGTGGTCCTGCCCCGAGCCGATGGACATGTCGCAACGGACACCCTTCGGGGGACGCATCAGCCGCAACCTCGTGCCCCCCATGCTTCGAGCCGGCTCACGCACAGCTCCCGGTCTTCCTCGTTGTGGGCGTTGCCCAGCTCGTAGATGTGATCGACCTCGCCCTTGCCCCACAGCGGGTGAAGGTGCTCGATCAGGCAGTCGGGGGCGTAGTGCAACATCCCCCGCTTGCGGGCCACGTACGACCACTCCTGGTCGACGTAGGCGTGGTGGTAGCCCTCGTGGGCCAGCGTCCCCGGGCCGTCGACGGTGGCGCCGAGCGTGTCCAGGTAGGTGCGCTGGAAGATCGGGTGGACGGCGAGCAGGTGCAGGTCGTCGCGGTGCCCGTCGTTGGTGGAGATCACCCCGCCGTGGCCCATCGCCGCCAACGCCGCCTCCTCCCAGCCCTCGTGGAAGCGCACGTCGTCGCCCACCAGCAGCAGCCAGGGCTCCTTGGTGATCCGGTAGGCGTAGTTCACCTTCGCCGCGTAGGTGGTGCCGGTGGCCCCGCCGATGAGGGGTCCGAAGTACCCGTTCCGGGACATGGCCTCATCCCAGGCCGCGTAGGTTGGGAAGTCGTGAGCGGTCGGATAGACGTGGCTGTGGCCCTTGGTCGTCGCCCGCCACGAATCCATGAACGGCTCGGCCGCCTGGGGCCGCTCGATCACCGGGACGATGACCGCGATCTCGACGGTCACTGGATCGGGCTCTCAGCGCGCTCCCACGACGGCTTCATCACGCGCACCATCGGCTTCAACTCAACCGGGCCGTACGGCCCGAAGGAGTCCTGCATCTCGGTGGAGCCCTCGCTGCGGATGAACCCGTAGAAGGTGGCCTCGTCGCTGAAGCGGATCACCACCTGGTAGTGCGTCTCCCATCGGGTCTGGTGGGAGAACTCCTCGTGCAGCTCGACGATGGTGCGCCCATCAGACAGCGTGAAGGGGAGCGACACCCATGCCAGTTCCTTGGCGTCGTCTCCCGAGATCGGGTCATGGCTCATTGCGTACCTCCTGGTATGTGTGCAACTTCCCCTCGCGGGACACAAGGCGGAAGGTGAGCGTGCCCCAACGGTGGGGCTGCTCGAAGCTCTCCTGGCCGACGTACAGATCCGACCGCTCCACCGGCACCGGGCAGTTCATGTGCTCACCGATGAGCACGGTGAGGATGCCGTAGCGCCGGCGTGGCGTCTTCTCCTCGGCCTGCCCACCGCGCAGGGCGGCGAGTTGCTTCTTGGTGACGGGCTTCGGCTTCTTCGCCCGCTTCGCCGCGGTGGCCTTAGCCACAGTTCGGGCAGCGGGAGCCGGTGAAGGTGGTGCCGCACTTGGCGCACACCCATCGTGCGAATCGCATAGTCCCCCTGCCAGGAGTCGAACCTGGGTCAGTCCCCGCCACCGGGGCTGCTCTCCCGTTGAGCTACGAGGGGGTGGTGTGCAGGGGTGTTTCTCCAATCCGGTAGGGGCTCCGTCGTCCCCAGTCCGTCTCGTGCCCATCCTCACGGGTAGGGCCACCCCTGCACGAAGTTGCCCGGCGACGGGCGGGCGGACGAACCGTCGCCGGGCTACCGGCCGGGACATCCGGCCGGCGATCTTAGGACTTGCTGGGCCACTCCCACAGGTGGGCGGTGACGGCGCAGTCCTTGGACTCGCGCAGCTTGCGGAAGCAGGTGCTGCGCTCGGGGTTCGGCTCCGACTGGATGGCGACCGTGTAGGCCACCTCAGCGAACTGACGGCTGATCCCACGGAGGTGGGGCGGCAGGTGGAGGAACCGGAACAGCTGGAGCAGCGGATCGCGCACGGCCTCGGCCATGAGCTTCTCCTGCAACTCCTCGTCGGTCATGTCGTGGACGGGGGGCTCCATCAGAACGGGGCCAGCGCCGCCGTCAGCTCGAAGACCTCGGGGTCGTCGGTCGGGGCGACCACCGCCTCGGCGCCCTTGCGCTTCAGCAGCGTGCGCACCGAGTCCATCTTGTGACGCGAGCCCCGAGCGGCGAGCAGGGGAGTGCCCTGCGCGCCCTCCAGCGCGGTCAGGATCTTGGCCGCGGCCTCCTGGTTCTCACCACGCCGGCCACGGACGGACGGCATCTTCTCGATCGGTTCCAGGATCAGGTCCATGTTCATCTCCTACTCAGCCCGAATCCACTTCGGGCCATCGGGGTCAGGGTTGCGGCGCACCGCAACATCACCGGGCGGGCTACCCCACCCGTCCACTGTCGGCTCATCGTCGTCGTAGACGATCTCCGCTTCAGCGATCTCGTCGTCCGCCGTCACCGTCTGCCATACCGGCTCGGATGCGGCGGTCAGCTCCAAGGTGCTCGCCCTCGGCGGCTCGATCTGCATTCGGGACACCAGCGCGGCGCCCTCCAGCATCTGCTGCGGGGTGGCGGAGAACACGAACTGCGGCACCACGTACTTCGAGGTGCGGCCGTTGATGACCTTCTGCCGCTTCGTCAGCACCAGGTCGACGCGCGTCATGCCCGTCTCCTGCATCTGCTGCGCCGCGGCGATCATCCCCGGCGCCTCGAAGGCGAAGTTCATGCCCTTCGACTCCAGCCGCCAGAAGCCACCGAACGGCACGCCGGGGATCACCACGTTCAGCCGCGAGTACGGGCGGCACAGATCCTTGCCCTCGGCCTCGCAGATGCACGCCACCTTCGCCTTCGACGCCAACGTGCACTCCTCGCCGTCGCAGCGGCGCTCGCACCCGCCCTTGGTCCACAGCTCGTTCTGCACCTCGTAGGCGTTCGGCGGCAGCCACACGCTCACCCGGTCGGACTCGGTGATGACCTCGAACTGCGAGGAAGGGCTGGCCATCGGCTCATGCCACGGGCGGGGCTTGCCGCCGTACATGCCGGCCAGGTGCTCGATGGCGTCGAGATCGTGGGAGGTGAATCGGAAGGTGGTGAGCGCCTTCATGGCGCGTTCCGTCTTGACCCCGTACCGGATCCGTCCATGCTCGGGTGGATGGTGGTCGATCTCACGCAGTTTGAGCGGCATGAGCCCACTTCCTTCCTCGAATGATCGAGCCGACGTGGGTCTTGCTGATGCCGTACCGCCTGGCGATCGTGCGATGCGAGTGGCCCAGCTGGGCGTCGCCGCGGATGGACTCGACCGTCTCGGCTGAGATCCGGCAGAACGGGTGGTCTTCGCCTCGCCGGCGCGGGACGCCGTGTCGGATCGCGTCGAGTGCGTTGGCGCTGCGCGTGTCCCAGCGGAGGTTCGCCAGCTCGTTATTGCACGGGTCCCCGTCCCCGTGGCAGCACTCCGCCCCGGGGAACGGAGGTGGGCCGACCAAGGTCAGGAGCACGATTCGGCCGAGTTGCAGCGTGCACTTCTTGTCTTGGTCGTCAAACAGACAGACCCGGGGGCGCCCGTCCTTCTTGTCCCCCTTCAGCCGGAGGGCGCGACCGCGTCGACCAATGACGACCCAACCGCCATCGGCCCAGGCGAGAAAGTACCCCCGGTACCCAGGCACGGGTACAGGGTGTTCCGGAGGGCGGGTATCAAGATCCTTCAGCTTCAGCGGCATTGCTCACCTCCTCGAACAGGGTGGGGGACTCGTAGCCGAGGCGCCGGCAGACGACGCACGGGCTGATGGCGGTGGCCACCCCGCACACGGTGCACGTGAGCGGGCGGCGGGACGGCCGGTAGGCGCGGCCGCAGGTGGGGCAGGAGCTCATCGCTGGCTCCGCAGGAAGACGCGCTCGGCCCACGACAGCGGGCGATCGAGCAGCCAGGCGAGGAGGTAGATCATCCGAGCTCCTCCACCAGATACACGCGGGTCGAGCCCACGCGTCGGTACGTCCGGCCCTGCCAGTCCACCCGGTCGGGCAGCTCGCCCTCGGGCGCAGCGACCTGCACCGAGGGCTTGCCGGGATCGATGAGCGTGACGAGCAGCATCAGGCACCAGCCGCTTCCGCCAGGATCGCGCCGAGGATCTCGGCGAAATCAAACGTGTCGTGCTCGGGGTTCCAGGTGCGGTCCCACCGACGCTGCACTTCCAGGCTCGTATCGAACCGAGGACGGAGGCTCAGGTAGGAGATGTGGTATCCGATGAACGGCACCTCCAACACCACCTCGGTGTATGCATCCCATCCACAGGTGTCGCACCCCGAGCCGGGGTCGAACCGCATCTCCAGGGTGACCGGACGGTCGTCGTCCCAGCGGACGAACCCCATGTCGGCCATGCGGGGGTCGCGATCGGCCAACTTGCGCGCCCAGCGGGTCAGAGCCTTCTGGTACTCCATCACGCGTCCTCGGGCAGCTTCGTCGCGGTGTCCAGGTCGTCGGCGCACTTCGCCCGGTACGAGCAGTACGCGCAGTGCCAGGTGTAGCCCGGCGCCCCACGGGACACGCCCTGGGTCACCACGTAGTTGCCCTTCAGCGGCTCGGTCACCATGTGCGGCGGCAAGCTCGGGTCGGGGATGATGCGGGGCACCGCACCCGGGCCGGACTCGTCGACCAGCTCCACGATTCGGTTCAGCCGACGCAACTCGTCGTCGGCCACCTGCACGTACTCCTCCCGAGGGAAGGTCCACTGGGCGGCGAAGCGGTTGTACTCCGAGGTGAGCCCGCTGATCTTGCGGAAGTTGGCCGGGCTGATGTTCTCCATCGCGAAGTAGGCGATCATCAGCTCGTCGGGCTGCGGGTCCATCGCCGCAGCGTTGAGCGCGCCCTGCATGACGTGAGAGGCGGACGGCCCCTCGTTGCCGAGCGACATGCGGAACTTGGTGCCGTTCACCGTCTTCAGCTCGACGCTGATGGTGCGCTCGACCTCGCCGTCCTGGCGCTTCACGAGCACGTCCATGTGGCCCGAGCCGTGCTCCCCGATCTTGACCTTCACCTCGACGGCGGAGCCGGGGAACTTGCGCTGCACCACCTCCTGAATGTGGTCGTGCAGCATCGAGCCGATGTTGAAGCGCCAGGCGTCGGGCACGGTGGGCGGGTTCGTCTCCTCGACGCCGTACACCGCGTAGGCCACGCGCTTGGCGCACATCCCGGCCCAGCTCGCTCGCACCCGGGAACCGGCGAGAGCGAAGTCCCGGCTCATGTTCCCGGCTTCGACGTACGCCTTCCACCAGTCCTCGACGACGGCACTGATGAACCAGTTGTCCTTGTCGGGCTTGCGGCGTGACGTGAGAATCCGTGCAGTTGCTGCTGCGGTGGCCATCAGAAGTCCACCGTTTCCAGGAAGTCAGCGACCTCCTCAAAGGTGCGGCCCTTGATGTCGTTCATCTCAGCCACGATCCAGGGGAGAAGGGTGTCGCTCGCCCCAGGGACGTTGACCCTGATGTCGGACAGGCACTTGCCCTTGCCCTGGTACATGCCGGTGCTGACGTGATCCACGGCGATTCGGACGCCTCGGCGCACGCCGGGGAAGAGCTCGCCATCGACGAACGCGCCATCCAGCTCAGCCAACACCCCGAGGCAGCAGTACGTCTTGCTGCCGTCGTCCCGGATGGCGCAGAGCAACGATCGCCCCTGCTGGTACTGGCCGCTGCGCAGGGCAGCAATCCACTTGTCCTTGTAGTCGCTCATGTTCGTACCTCCTATGTCTGTGAGAATACCACGGTCGGGTCCAAGATGGGAAGGGTGAGATCCAGGATGTTCCGAATCGTCACGCATGGAACCGCTGCGACAGCGGTGTCCCGATCGAAGACCGAAGCCACGGTGAGCCGGGAAGAAGCGGCGAAGAACAGCTCGTACAGCTCGTCCTGGATGTCGGACGGTGCCCGTTCCAGTTGCTGCTGAGCCACGATGACCCGCAACGGCCAACCCCGGTGCACGGCCTGCCATGCCAGCCAGCACGGCAGGCCGGGCCGCAGGTTCGACACCAACGCCTCGGGGGTAAAGGCCGCACCCCACGCCGCGGTGGCGCG
>Ga0075163_10014096_pt1 | contig 10330 bp, 9 predicted proteins | sample JI1023141ADNA_FD_71478 | JGI IMG/M metagenome (GOLD analysis project Ga0075163, IMG submission 71478) | Wastewater effluent complex algal communities from Wisconsin, to seasonally profile nutrient transformation and Carbon sequestration -... | ecosystem: Engineered > WWTP > Effluent > Algae... | reverse complement strand
GTCATCCAGGTGCAGTTCGATGCGGAGGTGCTTTCCTTCCGCGATTTGCTGGAGGTGTTTTTCGTCATCCACGACCCGACCACGCTGAACCGGCAGGGCAACGACACGGGCACGCAGTACCGCAGCGGCATCTACTTCACCACGCCTGAGCAACAGGCCGAGGCCCAGGCCATGATCGAGTCCATCAACCGCGACAAGCTGTTTGGCCGACCTGCAGTGACCGAGGTGCTGCCGCTGGCCAACTATTCGGCGGCCGAGGACTATCACCAGGACTTCTTCGAGAAGAACCCCTATCAGGGGTACTGCATGGCCGTGGCGGCGCCCAAGGTGGAGAAGTTCCGCAAGACCTTCGCTCGCCTGGTCAAGGCCTGAGCCGTCAGCCCAGGCTGCGGGTGCTGCGCTGTGCCAGGTAGTACCACTCGTCGCCCGGCCGCGCCTTCGGGTTGGGGAAGACGATGTAGCCATCGGCAGGTGCCACCAGCGGGGTGCCATTGGCCCGGTGCCCAATGATGTCCCCGACACGCAGCGGGTCGTAGCTGGCCCAGGCGCGCGCCAGGGTGTCGCCGGGCGCTGCGCGGTCCACTACCTCGGTCAGCCGCAGAAATTCGGGCGCCGCGACCGGGGCCGGGTCGGGCGCGTCGATCATTTTCAGGTGGGCCAAGGTCTGCAGGATGGCCCGGTAAGCCACATCACGGCTGGCCAGATCGTCGTGCTGGCCGCATTCGAGCGTGATGGCGCAGCCGCCCTGCGTGCGCATGTATTCGGTGGTGCCCACGCCGTAGCGCGGGTCGGTGCTGCGGCTGCCATCTTGCGCCAGCGCTGGCGAGTCGGCCACGCGCCGTGCCACGCCCCGCGCATAGGTGTCCAGCCAGCCTTCCACAATGCGGTTGACGCCCAGGCGAAGGGCCAGCGCCTGCTCTTCGCGGGCGCGCGCAAACGGCTCCAGCGGGCCGGTGTTGTCGGGCGGGCCGATCATGGCAAAGGGCTCACCACCGGTGTGGAATGAATGCAGATCCAGCAGCACGCCATGCGCTGCCAGCAGCGGGCACAGCACATTGCCCAGCCGGTCTTCATGGTCGCGCGGCGAGGTAGTGGGGTACAGGTTGCGGTTGAGGTTGCGGTCGCCCACGCGCAGGCCGTTCTGGTGGGCCAGGGCGTTGGTGATGGGCACCAGCGTGAGCATGCCGCGCACGAGTGCCAGTGAGCCGTCGTCCAGTTGTGGCAGCAGGCGGGCCATGGCATGGGTGCCGCAAGTCTCGTTGCCGTGGACCGAGCCGAGCACGATCAGCCTTGGGCCGGGTTCCAGCGCGTGGAACTGGTGCACGCGCAGCAGGTGGGGAATGGGATGCATGACGCCTAAGTCTATGCCTTGCGCCAGCCGCAGGCCAGAGCCACCGGCTAACATCCATGTCGCCATGATTGAAACCCAAGGTCTTGCCTTTGCCTACCCGGGCGGGGCGCCTGAACTCTGTTTTGCCGATCTCAGCGTGCCTCAGGGGGCCACGCTGCTGCTGCGTGGCAACTCCGGCTCGGGCAAATCCACCTGGCTGTCGCTGGTGGCTGGCCTGCGAGCGCCTGGTCGCGGAAAGCTGACCGTGGCCGGCCAGGACCTGGGCGCACTGACCCCGGCCCAGCGCGACGGCTGGCGCGCCCGCCATCTGGGGTTTTTGCCGCAGCGGCTGCATCTGAGCGACGCGTTGACGGTGCGCGACAACCTGGGGCTGGTCTACTTTGCGGCAGGCCTGCCGGTGGACACGTCAGCCATGGCCGGTGCGCTCGACAGCCTGGGCATTCAGGATCTGCAAGGGCGGCGGCCCCAGGAACTGTCGGGCGGGCAGGCCCAGCGCGTGGCGTTGGCCCGTGCGGTGCTGCTGGCGCCCCGGGTGATCCTGGCCGACGAGCCCACGGCCAGCCTGGACGACCAGTCTGCAGCGGCCGCGCTGGATCTGCTGCAGGCGGCGGCCCGGCGCTGTGGAGCCACGTTGGTGATCGCGACGCACGACCGCCGGGTCGAAGAAGCCCTGCCGGGGGCATTGGTGCACAAAATTGGCCTCCAGCCCTCGCCAATGCTGCGTGAGGTGCTATGAAAATGGTAGCAAATTCACCGGCCAGCCGAGCCCCCGCCACCGGCGTCTGGGGCCTGGCGCTGCGCTACTTGCTGGCGCGGCCCCTGACGGCCGTGCTCAATCTCTTGCTGCTCACCGTCGGTCTGGCGTCGGTCACGCTGGTGCTGCTGGTCAGCCACCAGGTGGATCGCGCCTTTGAGCGCGACCTGGCCGGCATTGACCTGGTGGTGGGTGCCAAGGGCAGCCCCATGCAGCTGATTCTGGCCGGGGTGTTCCACATTGATGTGCCGCCCGGCAACATTGCGCTGTCGGACGTGCAGGAGTTGCAGAAGCATCCCCAGGTGGCCCAGTTGATCCCGCTGAGCCTGGGCGACAGCTTTCGCGGCTTCCGGGTGGTGGGCACCACGCTGGACTACGTTCGCCATTACCAGGCGACTGTCGCGGCGGGGCGGCTCTGGGCGCAGCCGCTGGAGGCGGTGATGGGCGCCGACGTGGCCCGCAGCACCGGCATGGCGCCGGGGGCCCGCTTCATCGGGTCCCACGGGCTGGGTGGTGGCGGGCACGAGCATGGCGATACGCCCTACGTGGTGACCGGTACGCTGGCGCCCTGTGGCTGCGTGCTGGATCGCCTGGTGTTGACCTCCACCGAATCTGTCTGGCGGGTGCACGAGAAGGCCACCGCCGTCGACGAAGAAGACCGCAAGGCGCTGGAGGCCGAGCGCGAGGTCACCATGGCGCTGATCCGCTACCGCAGCCCGCTGGCCGCGGTGACTTTTCCGCGCTTTGTCAACACGACCACCGATATGCAGGCGGCCGCCCCGGCGGTGGAAATCACCCGGCTGCTGCGCATGGTGGGCGTGGGCACCGAAGTGCTGCGCGGTTTTGGCGCGGTGCTGCTGCTGGCGGCCGGGCTGAGCGTCTTTATCGCGCTTTGGAGCGCGGTGCGCGAGCGGCGGGCCGACCTGGCCATGCTGCGCATGCTGGGTGCGCCACCGCGCCGGGTGGCCGGCCTGCTGCTGTGCGAGGCCCTGTGGCTGGCCGTGGCGGCTTCGGTGGCCGGGCTGCTGGCCGGGCATGGCTTGACAGCACTGGTAGGCTATCTTTTGCAGGCCGAACGTTCGCTGCCCGTCTCCGGACTGGTCTTTCTCTGGAGCGAGCTGTGGGTGCCGGGCCTGGCTGTGGGGGTGGCGTTGCTGGCAGCGGGCATACCCGCTCTAAGCGCCTATCGGGTCGATGTGGCCCAATTGCTCAATGCGAGGGACTGAATCATGAAAAAGTGGAGCTTTGTATTGTTGGCCGCCAGCCTGTGCACCGGTCTGGCCTGGGCCCAGAAGCATTCGGACAAGGAAGTCCAGGAAGACGCCAAGCGCCACCGGGCCATGGCCGCGGCCCATGAAGCGGCCGCCAAGTGCCTGGAAGGTGGCAAAAAGCCCGATGTCTGCCAGAAGGAACTTCAGGCAGCTTGCAAGGGTCTGGCAATCGGCAAATACTGTGGCATGAAGCACGAACACTGAGCCCGAGCGGCTCGCAGGAGAGACCGATGAAGAAGTTGAGTACATGGCTTTTGGTGGCTTGCATGGCTGCCGGGGCCCAGGCCCAGTTGAGCTCGCCCATTCCGGCGGGCACCGGTCCGGGCGTGCACAACCCGAACAGCCCGATTGCCCCGCTGCCGGCCCGCAGCGATGTCGTGCCATGGTCCGTCCTGACCGCCGTGAAGACCAAGACCGAGAAGAACCGGATTCTTCCGGTGTTCGATATGCAGCAGATGGCCCTGAACCAGCGTACCCAGCGCATCCAGGGCTTCATGATGCCGCTGGAGCCTGGCGAAAAGCAGAAGCACTTTCTGCTGAGCTCTGTGCCGCTGACCTGCTCGTTCTGCGTGCCCGGGGGGCCGGAAAGCATGGTCGAAGTCCGGACGAAAGTGCCGGTGGCCTACACCATGGAGCCTGTCACGGTCGAAGGCCGCTTTGCCGTGCTCAATGACGACCCCTACGGCCTGTACTACCGCGTGACCGACGCGGTGGGCGTCAAGTAAGGCCCGGATGACTTTCATGTGGCGCCGTCTGGGTCTGTGGAGTTTGCTGGCTGCCTTGCTGGCGACGCAGACCCTCGGCCTGCTGCACCGCATGGCACATGGCCCGAACGCGTTGCCAGCCCTGTCGGCACACGCCGACCACGGGCATGGCCACAGTCACAGCCATGGCCACAACCATGGCGATGAAGGCCATGATGGTGACCACGCCGAAGCGCCATCGGTCTGGTCCTGGCTTTTTGGCGACCATGACGGTGCGATGGACTGTCGGCTGTACGACCAGTTGACACCGCTCGACCTCGCCACGCTGGTTCCACTCGTGGTGCTGCCCCTGTTTCTGCCGGCCTACTGGCTCACTTTTATTGAGGGTGAAGCCCTCGCCCGCCATGCCGCGCTGTTTGAAGCGCGCGCTCCCCCCTCGCTTCGCTGATCTGCCTTGACATTCCGTACCCGCCCGGCTGCGCCGTGCGGGCTGTCGATCTTTTCCGCGAGCAATTCATGAAACCCATTTTTCACCGGGCCGCTCTGGCCATGGCGGCGTTGACCGCCTGTGGCGCGCAAGCCCAGACTTCCACTCCGAAAGCCCCGGCTGCGGTGGCCTTGCCACCGGTCACCATCACCGGCAATCCGCTGGGTGCCGTTGACCTGATCACGCCGGTTCTCACACTGTCAGGGCCCCGGCTTGTGCTGCAACAAGGAAGCACCCTGGGCGATACGCTGGACGCCACACCGGGTGTAAGCAGCACCTGGTTTGGCCCCAATGCTAACCGGCCAGTGATCCGTGGCCTGGACGGGGACCGCATCCGCATCCTGACCAATGGCGGAGCCAGCATCGACGCATCGGGCCTGAGCTTTGACCACGCCGTCCCGCTGGACCCGATCAGCGTGGAGCGCATCGAGGTGCTGCGGGGTCCCGCTGCCCTTCTGTACGGCGGCAGTGCTGTGGGCGGGGTGGTCAATGTGATCGACAACCGCATTCCGCGTGAACCGCTGGAGGGCATCCGCGGCAAGGTGGACGCCGGCTACGCCACGGGTGCACGCGCCACAGGCATGGGTTTCAGTGTGGAGGGCGGCACCCGCCAGGTGGGCTTGCATGCCGATGTGTTCAGCCGCAGCGCCGACGATGTCCGCGTGCCGGCTGACCTGGTCTGCAACCGTGGCGGCGTCACCACCACCGCGCGGCGCATCTGCAATTCGGCTTCGGACGTGCGCGGCGGTGCTTTGGGTGGAACCCTTTTTCTGGACCGTGGGCATCTGGGGGCCTCGGTCAGCACGTACCGTAACAACTACGGGGCGGTGGCGGAAGACGAAGTGACCATTGGCATGCACTCCCGCCGTGTGGCGCTGGAAGGCGAGTGGCGCCCCTCGCTGCCCGGCGTGCAAAACGTCAAGGCCCAATGGGGGCACACCAACTACCGACACACCGAGTTCGATGCCGGCGCACCTGGCACGGTGTTCCGCAACAGGGGTCAGGACTTCCGGCTGGAAGCGCGGCACGACCGCTGGGGACCGCTGGAAGGGGTGCTGGGTGTGCAGACCGAGTCCAACCGTTTCTCGGCCGACGGCGAGGAAGCCTTTGCGCCTTACAGCCGCACCCGCCAGGCGGCCTTGTTTGTGCACGAAGAGTGGTCGCTGCCCTGGGGGCGCCTGAGCTTTGGTGCGCGCACCGAACGCGTCACGGTCGAGTCGATGGGCAATCCGCAGGTGGACCGGTTTGTGGCGGGTGGGCGCAGCTTCAGCCCGCGAAGCCTGGCGCTGGGCGGCCTGTGGAATCTGGCACCCAAGTGGCAGTTCACGGCGCATCTGGCGCGCTCCGAGCGCGCGCCGCGCGACTACGAGCTGTTCGCCAACGGCCCGCATGTGGCCACCGCCGCCTGGGAGCTGGGCAGCGCAACGCTGGACAAGGAGCGATCGCAGCACCTGGACGTGGGCGTGCAGTGGAAATCGGGCCCGGACCAGGCCCGCGTCCACCTGTTCCAGACCCGGTTTGACAACTACATCGCACTGGAATCCACGGGCGTCACCCAGGAAGACCTGCCCGAGTTTGCCTACCGGCAGATGGGCGCGCGCTTCCGCGGCCTGGAAGCTCAGGGCAACCTGCGCCTGCACGATGCCGGGCCGACGCTGGACCTGGAGTGGAAGGCCGACATGGTGCGGGCCATCCAGACCGCCAACAATCAGCCCTTGCCGAGGATCGCGCCGGTGCGGCTGGGGGCCACACTGGTATGGACGCAAGGGCCGTGGGGAGCCCGTCTGGGTTTTGACCGGTTCCAGGCCCAGGCCCGCGTGCCCGCCGGCGAGCGCGCTACCGACGGAACCACGCTGTGGAGCGCTGCACTGACACGACGCATGGCGCTGCCCAGCGGCGAAGTGCTGTGGTTCGCGCGGCTGCAGAACGCGACCGACCGCCTGGCCCAGAGTGCCACCTCGATCCTGACGCAGACGGCGCCGGGCAAGTCACCGCTGCCCGGGCGCAGCCTGAAGCTCGGCATGCAAGCCTCGTTCTGAGCGGGCGGGAGGGCTGCACCGACGGGCTGGGGGCCGGGTATGCTTCGACGCGAAGAGCCGCCCCTGTGAACCACCCCGTTGTCGCTGCGCTGTTGCCCGTCATCCTGCTGATTGCCATCGGCTGGCTGGCCGGGCGTCGCCGATGGATCAGCCCGGGTTCGGTCAAGGACCTGTCGGGTCTGGTGTTCATGGTGCTGGCGCCTGCATTGCTCTTCCGCACCATGGCCGGGGTACGGTTGGTGTCACTCGACTGGCGACCCCTGGTCACCTATTTTGTGGTGGCACTGGCGGTGTATGCCAGCGTGCTGGCCGTGTGCCGCTTCAACCGTCGCGGCGCGGTGCTGGCCCTGGCAGCGACCTTCAGCAACACCTTCATGATTGGTGTGCCGCTGGTCGGCCTGGCTTATGGCGAGCGCGGGCTGGTGGTTCTGTTTACGCTGATTTCCCTGCATGCGCTGGTGCTTCTGACGGTGGCCACCCTGGTGCTGGAGTTTGCGGTGGTCCGGGAGCAGGCCGCCATGGGCCGGACCAGCCATCGCCCAGTGGCTGCAACGGTGGCCCTGGCGGTGCGCAATGCGGTCATCCATCCGGTGCCGCTGCCGATCCTCGCCGGCATCCTGTTTGGGCAGACGGGCTGGACGATTCCGCTGGTGCTCGACAAACCCCTGCAATTGCTGGGCAATGCCTTTGGTCCGCTGGCCCTGGTCATGGTGGGCGTGACGCTGGCTTTCAACCCGGTCGGGCCGCAGTGGAAAGCGGCACTGGCCGTGGCTGGCGCCAAGAACCTGCTGCACCCGCTGGCCATGGCAGCAGCCGGGTGGGCGCTGGGGCTGGGGGGCGTAGAACTGGCGGTGATGATTGTGGCGGCTTCATTGCCGATTGGTGCCAATGTGTTCCTGTTTTCGCAACGCTATGAAGTGGCCGAAGAGCTGGTGACTGCCAGCGTTGCTGTGTCCACAGGGCTCGGCCTGGTGTCGGTGTCGCTGGTCATGCTGTGTCTCGGAACAGGTTGATGGGATTTTTTTGCGAAAACTTTCCCCGGTTGCCACATGCATGTAAATGTCATGCAAACCCGCAGGTGGCTTGATCCGTCGCGCCAGCCTGCTCGGCTAACATCAACCCCCAATCAAGAACCGGAAAATCCAGGGACGGCAAGTGGTGAACGTGGTGGGGTTTAGGAGCAGGTGGGCGGCTGTCGCGTTGTCAGCGCTGTTGCTGTCGTGTGGCGGCAGCGACCCCGAGTCTGTGGCAGCGCGCTCGGGCAGCGCCGCCGCGCCGCTGGCGCCCGATGTGGGCGCCTATGTGCCGCCCGCATCCACGGCTGAACGGGACGACCCTGCGCAACGTCAGCGTCTGACAGCCCGGCGCGACAGCCTGCAGTCTTACCGACTGGCCCTGCCGGCCCTGCCGGAAGCCCGCATCGCTGCATTGACCGAAGTGCCTGTGAGGCCCGGTGTTCCACGCCAGGTGGGGCTGAGCAGGGAACTGTTGAACTCGCGGTCGGCCAACGTTCTTGCCGCAGGACTGCCCTGGACCGAGCAGGCCAATGGCACGCGGATGGCGGTGATCGAACTCGCATCGGCCGGTGCCGTGGGTTTGCGCGTGGGCCTGCGTGTTGACCGGCTTCCCGACAGCGCATTGGTGCGCTTCTTTGCGCCCGATGCCACCGTGGCCTGGGAATACGAGGGTGCGCAGATCAATGCCACCCTTGCGCGCAACCGGGCGGCCGGCGATGGCACTGAGGCTGGCGCCACTTACTGGTCGCCCTACCTGGCCGGCGAAGAGGCCAGGGTGGAAATTGAGCTGCCACCCGGTGTGGACCCTTCGCAGGTGGCTGTGGCGGTGCCTCGGCTGTCGCACATGATCGTATCGCCCCTGGACGAAACCGTGCTGCAGGCGCGCATTGGTGAGTCCGGCAGTTGCGAGGTGGACGTGAATTGCGACGCATCTTGGACGACGGCCAGCAGTGCCGTCGCACGGATGCTGTTCACCGACACGGGGTCTTCGTATCTGTGCAGCGGCACACTTCTGAACGACCGGGGCTCCACCGGGACACCCTATTTCCTCAGCGCCAATCATTGCATTTCGACCCAGGCGAGCGCATCTTCGTTGCAGACCTACTGGTTCTACAAATCAACCAGTTGCAATGTGCGGGCCCTTTCGACCCAGACCGCCACGCGCACGGGTGGCGCTACCCTGTTGTATGCCAGCTCCAGTACCGACACCTCGTTCATGCGGCTGTCGTCCACACCTCCATCGGGAGTGACTTATGCAGGGTGGTCGACCACGGCCCCGACCGTCGGCACCTCCGTCGCCAGCATCCATCATCCGCGTGGCGACCTGCAGAAGATCAGCTACGGAACCATGAGCACTTATCAGAGTTGCCGGCTTGTGGGCGCGGCCAACGACGACTTTACGTGTTCGCGGTCCACGGTCAGTGCGTCGCAGTTCATTGATGTGCTGTTCACTCGCGGAACGACGGAAACCGGCAGCAGTGGCGGCGGCCTGTTCCTGAACTCGGGCTCAGGGCAACAACTGATCGGTACCTTGTACGGCGGATCGTCCAGTTGCAGCAATCTGTCGGGCAGCAACATATACGGCCGCTTTGATGTGGCCTACTCCGCGTCACTGCGTCAGTGGCTGGACTTGACCGTCGGGACCGGAACCGCGACGCCTGCATCGGGCTGGTGGTGGAATGCGCTGGAGCCAGGGCGCGGTTTCGCAATCGAGCGCCAGGGCACGAAGATCTTCATGGCCGGCTTCATGTACGACACGGCGGGTGCCGCGATCTGGTATGCCGGCACCCTGACCCAGCAGACCAATGGCACCTACTCGGGCGACCTGCTGGGCTACCAGGGTGGTCAGGCACTGGGCGCGACCTACCGGGCACCCACTTCGTCGGCGCGCGTGGCGACCGTGGTGGCCTCGTTCAGTTCCAGCAGTGTGGGCAGCATTCAGGTGACCCCAGCGACAGGCAGCGCTGTGACCATCAGCTTGCAGAGGTTTCCGATTTCGTCGCCATCGTTCCAGAGTTCGCAGGCCAGCTTCCAGACCGGGTGGTGGTGGAACCCGTCCGAGTCGGGCCGCGGGTACTTTGTGGAAGTGCAGGGCACCCAGGCCTTTGTGGCGGTGTTCACCTACCTGACTGCCGGCCCGGCGGTGTGGTACTCCTACGCGCCGACGGTGACGGGCTCCGGCACCACGTTCAGCGGGACGCTGCAGCAGTACCGGGGCGGTCAAAGCCTGACCGGGAGCTACACAGCGCCGGCGGTGTCTGCGACCGCGGGCACCTTGTCTTTCAGTGGGTCCGGTGCCAGCTCTGCGCTGTTGACGTTGCCCGATGGCAGCCGGATCAATTTGAGCCGCCTGACCTTCTGACCCCGGGTCAGGGTGCGAGCCGTTCCCTCAGCCACTGGCCATCGGCCTGCAGCGTGTAGCGCAGCCGGTCGTGCAACCGGCTTCGACGGCCTTGCCAGAACTGCCAGGCGTCGGGCACCAATCGGTAGCCACCCCAATGCGGCGGGCGGGGCGGGCGCAGCATGAACTGCGCGCCAAACTTGGCCGCATTGGTGACCAGCACGGTCCGGCTCTCAATCACCTGGCTTTGCGGGCTGGCCCAGGCGCCAATGCGCGAGTCCAGCGGGCGGCTGTGAAAGTAGGTGTCGCTTTCTTCGTCGCTCACCTTCTCCACGCGACCTTCAATGCGCACCGTGCGCTCCAGCTC
>Ga0075163_10014095_pt1 | contig 10330 bp, 7 predicted proteins | sample JI1023141ADNA_FD_71478 | JGI IMG/M metagenome (GOLD analysis project Ga0075163, IMG submission 71478) | Wastewater effluent complex algal communities from Wisconsin, to seasonally profile nutrient transformation and Carbon sequestration -... | ecosystem: Engineered > WWTP > Effluent > Algae... | reverse complement strand
CGCTATCACCTGCGGCTCACGGTCGAGCCCGAGCTCGAAGACGCGGAGGTCGAGCCCAACGATAGCTGCGCCCAGGCGAGCCTGGTCAAGCTGGCGGCGGTGGCCGGCGGGCGCAGCGAAGGCGAGATCGCCGGCTTTCTGTGGCCCGGCGACGTCGACTGTTTCCGACTACGGCCGCCGAGCGCCGGCCCCGCGCAGTGGCAGCTCAAGCTGGCGCTGCCCGGCGGCGACTGTCAGGCGGCGCTCGACCTGGCGCGCGGCAGCGACCCCACGGCCAAGGCAGTCTCCGACGGTGCCGGAGGCCTCGACGTGCGCGCCCGGGGCGAGCTGCTTTTGCGGGTGAGCAGCCGGGACCGCAAGACCTGCTTCGATGCGCCCTACAAGCTCTCCGCACACCAGGCGCCCGAGTCCGCGGGAGCGCGACCATGACCCCCGGCCGCGTGGCGCTCCCCGGCCGCGGCGGGCTGGCCGCTGCTCGCCAGCGCGGACGCCGAGCCGCGGGCTGGCTCGGGCTTGCCCTTGCCGGCTGCGCTGCCGCCCGCTCACCGACGCCGGTGCCGGCGGCTCAGCGCTATCTCGAGCTGACCGCTGGCGAGCGCCCGGACGCCGCCTACGCCCTCCTTGATGAGTCGTTTCGCCGCCGCTGTGACCGCCCCTGCTTCGCGCGTCTTTTGGCCAGCCAGCGTGAGGACGCTCGCCGGGCACTCGACGAGCTGCGCACCGGCGCGGCGCCGCGCGTCGAGCAGCTCGTCGAGCTGGCGCTGCCTGATGGCAGCGAGCTGCGCCTGGGCCAGGCCGCGGCGGGCGGGGCCGACCTCAAGGGCGCCCCCTCGGGAGGCGCCTATTATTTCAGTCAGAACCCGCTGGAGTTCTACCCGCAGTCCACCCCACAAGAGACGGTGCGCTCGTTTGCCCGCGCCCTGCACGCCCAGCGCTATCAGGCGCTGCTCCGCTTCGTCCCGCGCGCGCTCGCCGAGCAGCTCACCCCCGAGCAGCTGCGGGCGCGATTCGAGGGCACCGCCCGCGCCGGCCTGCAGGCTCAGCTGGCGGCGCTGCAGAGGCACTGGAACGAGCCGTTTCAGATCGACGGCGCGACGGCGCGGCTGCCGCTCGGCGAGGGGCAGGAAGTGCGGCTGGTGCTCGAGCAAGGCCGCTGGCGCGTCGCCCAGCTCCAGTGAGCGGCGACTCAACGAGGAAATAGCATGGCTCCTTTGGTTGCGAATTCGGCCTCTGACCTTCCGCTAGAGTTTCGCTTCGGGCTGCACCGCGTGCGCGAGCCGCAGCACGTGCTGCCGCAGGCCGCCTGGCAGCTCGACAACGCGCCCGAGCCGTCGCCGCGCGCCGCCCCCTACGAGCTGCTCATCGACGTCGAGCGGCTGAACATCGACGCCGCCAGCTGCCGGCAAATGGAAGAGGCCGCACTCGCCGCCGGAGAAGATCCCCATGCGGGGGTGGCCCGGCTCATCCGCGAGACGATCGACCAGCGCGGCAAGATGCACAACCCGGTGACCGGCTCGGGCGGGATGCTGCTCGGGCGGGTGCGCAGCGTCGGCGAGCGGCTGCCCGAGCCGCACCGCGGCCTGCGCCCCGGCGAGCGCATCGCCACCCTGGTGTCGCTGTCTCTGACGCCGCTGCACGTGGACGAGATCAAGGGCGTCCACCTGCACACCCACCAGGTCGATGTGCGCGGCCGCGCCGTGCTGTTCGCCTCGGGGGCGTGGGCGCGGCTGCCGGATTTCGTGCCCGAGAACGTGGCGCTCGCGGCGCTGGATGTGGCCGGGGCGGGGCCGCAGGTGAGCCGGCTGTGCGCCCGGCCGGCCCCGGGCAAGGAGGTGCGGCGGCTGCTCGTGCTCGGCTGCGGCGGCAAGTCCGGCCTGATCGTCGCCGCGGCGGCGCGGCGGGCGGGCGTGCCGCTGGTCGTCGGGGTCGAGAACCAGCCGGGCGCGGCCGCCGATGCCGAGTCGCTGGGCCTGTTTGATCGCGTGCTCGACGCCGACGCCACCGACGCCCTGCGCCTGGCCGAGAAGGTGACCACCGCCGGCGGCGGCGAGTACGACCTGGTGGTCAGCTGCGTGAGCGTGGCGCGCGCCGAGATGGCCGCCATCCTGCCCACCCGCAGCGGCGGCACCGTCTACTTCTTCTCGATGGCCACGAGCTTCACCGCCGCCGCGCTCGGCGCCGAAGGGGTCAGCAAGGACATCGACATGCTCGTCGGCAACGGCTACTGCACCGGCCACGCCGACGAGACCCTTGCTCTGTTGCGCGAGCACAAGGGCCTGCGCGAGCTGTTCATCAAGCGCTACGCGTAGGCCCGCCGACCCGGTCGGGGTCGCCTACGGGATCTGCATGCCGCCCGAGACGTTGATCGTCTGCCCGGTGATGTAGTCGGACAGCGGCGAGGCGAAGAATAGCACCGCGTTGGCGATATCCTGCGGCAGCCCGAAGCGCCCCATCGGGATGCGCTGCAGGGTCGACTGGCGCTGCTCCTCGGGGACGCCCAGGACATCGCCGGGCTTCTTGGCCGCGGTCATGCGCGTCTCGGTGAAGCCGGGGGCCACGGCGTTGACGTTGATGCCAAACCGCGCCCACTCCTGGGCGACGACCCGGGTGATGCCGACGTTGCCCATCTTGGCCGCCACGTAGTTTATCTGGCCGGGGTTGCCGCGGATCGCCGCCGTCGAGAAGAAGTTCACGATCTTGCGGTGGTAGCGCGGCTGGCCGTGCTCCTCGATCTCGCGCTTGGCGACCTCGCGCAGGTGGGGGGCGGCGGAGCGGATGCAGTTGAAGGTCCCGGTCAGGTTCACATCGATGACCAGATCCCACATCTCGTCGGTCATCTGGTGGCACATGCGATCGCGGGACAGGCCGGCGTTGTTGACCAGGATATCCAGGTGCCCGAAGGCCTCGACCGCCGCCTTCATGAGCTGGTCGGTGTAGCCCGGCTCGGTCACCGAGCCGACCGAGGCGACGGCGTGCCCGGGAAAGCGGGCGTTGCACTCGCTGACCGCCTCGCTCGCCGGCTCGCGCTCGACATCGTTTATGACCACCCGCGCTCCGGCCTGGGCCAGGGTTAGCGCGCAGACCCGACCGATGCCGCGCCCGGCCCCGGTAACGACGGCGACGCGCCCGTCCAGCATTCCTTTTAGGTACTGCCCCGCTGACTGCTCCATAAGTCCAGTTCCTCCCTTTTTCGACTGCGCAACTAACTGCACAATTTGCCAGTGTGGCAGGGTAGGCGCTAGCCCTTCCTTTGGGATGCGACCGTGATAGACTGGGCCGCATGAGCTTCCCCTCCGTCCTGGCTCGTCTGTCGCTTGTTGGGGCCATCGTAGGAGCAGCGCCAGTAGCGCTGGCTGCGCGGGTCGCGGTGCTGCCGCCCAATATTGATGCGCACCCGCCGTTTTCCGACGGTAAACGCAATAAGTTCCACGACACCCTGACCAAGGGCCTGCAGGACGAGGCGGGCGTGTCGACCACGGTCGTCCCCGCCGATGAGGTCCGCCAGCGGCTGCGCGGCAACGCCGAGCTCCTGAGCTGCCAGTCGGGTCCGTGCCTGAGCCAGGTCGCCGCCCAGCTGTCCGCCGACCGCCTGGTGGTCGCCCGCATCGCCGTCAAGGGAGCGGTCGGCGGCAGCGCCTACACGATCGAGCTCGCGACCTTCGATCAGACAGGCGCCGCCCTGGCGATCGCCGGCACCGAGCGCTGCGGTGACGACAGCGATGGCTGCAACCTGTCACGCGCCTACGAAGCGCTGCGCCGGGCCAGCGCCGGCCTCGCCGCGCAGCTCGTGGCCGAGAAGGCCGTCCCCAAGCCCGCCGACAAGCCGCCCGAGCCGCAGCTCAAGGACCCCAGCGCCCCCGAGCCCGGCGCCGCGGTCGCCCCGCTGCCGCCCGAACCGGCGCCGTCGCTGTCGCCGCCGCCGCCCCCGGTAGCGAGCACCACCCCGTATAACCACGGCTACCGCTACGGGTGGATCGCAGCGGCCGTGGTCGGCGGCGCGTTCGTCGTCAGCTCGATTCCCTTTCTCTACTTCGCGAGCCTCGAAGGCCAGACCAACTGCGGGGTCAATGTCCCGCGCAACCAGTGCCCGCAGGTCTACCAGGGCAACCTGGGCCCCGGGCTCGGCCTGCTGCTCGGCGGCGGGCTGGCGAGCGCGGGCGCCTTCGCTGTGCTCTTCTATCTGGACAAGCGAGAGCAGCGCCGGCACAAGACCGCCCTCTTGCCGGTCCCCATCGCCGGCGGGGCGGCCTTTCAGCTGGCCGGTCAGTTCTAGCCCACCCGGCTGACCCGGCGAGGCCTTGCGACGAGGTGTTTCGATGAAGCCAGGACACGCGGTGCTCGGACTCTTTTTGATGCTGGGCATCTGTACAAGCTGGGTTTGCGGCTGCACCTCCACAAACCCGGAGTATCCGACGCCCGTAAGCTGCAACCTCGGCGACCGGCAGTGCGCCGAGCCGGCGCGCAGCCCGCCGGTGGCCATGGTGTGCGGCCGCGACGCCAGCGACGCCCTGGGCTTTATCGAGGAGCCGTGCCCGACCGCGACCCAGTGCGACAGCGGGCTGTGCACGCCCGCCGCGGACACTCCGGCTTGCCAGAGCCAGACCGACTGCGCCACGGGGCAGGTCTGCGTGCCGCTGGTCACCTCGGCGGCAAACCCGACGCTGGCCAGCTACTGCGTGCCCGCCGCGAGCGCCGCCGCCGCCCCCGGGGCCGCCTGCAGCCGGGACAGCGACTGCCAGTCCTATCGCTGCCTGCAGTACCCGCTCGGTCGGTACTGCCTGCAGACCTGCGCCACGCAGGCAAGCTGCCCGAGCGGCTCGCCCTGCCGGGCGCTCAGCGTCACCGTCCACGGCGTGCAGGGGTCGATCCTGTCGTGCAGCCCGCAGTGAGCCGGCCACCAGGCTCCGCGCGCTCGCGCTCGGGCGCTCTGCTTTTGCGGCGGCCGCAGTTTTTGGTAACTTCCACGGCGCGAAGCACCCTCGCTCTATCTACTCGGATTACTCAGACCTCTGGCGCGGCATGGGCGCGGACGGTCGCCTTTCACCATGCGTTTGAGGGGACTTGATGGCCACCGTCGAATGCCCGAGCTGCCGCACCGAAAACCCCAGCGAAGCCCTGTACTGCTCTGCCTGCGGCTCGGCGACCCACTACTCCGACGGCGATGAGCTGATCGGCATGACCATTGGGGGCCGCTACCACCTGGTCGAGAAGATCGGCCAGGGGAGCGCCGGGACGCTGTATCGCGCCGAGCACGTGACCCTGCGCCGGCGCATGGCGGTCAAGCTGCTGCACAAGCAGCTCGCGCTCAGCGAAGAGGCCATCGAGCGCTTCCGCCGCGAGGCGATCACCGTCTGCGAGATCGACAACGACCACATCCCGCAGGTCCACGACTTCGGCCGCACCGATGACGATCGGCTGTTCTTCGCCATGGAGTTTCTCGACGGCGAGACCCTGTCTTCGGTGCTCGTCCGCGAGGGCCGGATCTCGCCCGAGCGGACGGCCGACATCCTGGGCCAGATCGCCGACGGCCTGATGGAGGCGCACACCCTGGGCTACGTCCACCGCGACCTGCGCCCGCGCAGCATCTTCCTCACCCGGCGGCGCGGCCGTCAGGACTTCGTCAAGATCCTCGACTTCGGGCTGGCCAAGCTCGTGCAGCCCGAGGTCGACGCCCAGCGGACGGCGATGGGCATGACCTACGGCGATCCGCGCTATATGGCCCCCGAGCAGGCGCGCGGCGAGGCCGCCGATCGCCGCGCCGACATCTACTCGCTGGGCGCGCTCGGGTTCGAGATGCTCGTCGGTGAGCCGCCGTTCAAGGGCGGCGGGACGTTCGAGGTGCTGCAGCAGGTGCTGGATGCGCCGGTGCCCCGCGTGCGCGAGCGCCGGCCCGACTGCCCGCCGTGGCTGGAGTCGGTCGTGCGCACCGCCCTGGCCAAGCGGCCGGGCGAGCGCTTTCAGACGGTGGCGCAGCTGCTCGATGCGCTCGGGCGCAAGCAGGTGGTGGCGAGCCAGCCGCCGATGCCGATGCAGCTGACCAACCAGCAGGCGAGCAAGCTCGCGGGGGCCAAGGAAGCGGCCGCCGGCCCGGCGCGCGCCAACCCGTTCATGCAGGTCTTTGTGAGCTCGCCGTCCCTCAAGCCGATCCCGGTGGAAGAAGGCGGGCCCAATCCCACCCAGGTCATGCCGACCGTGGCGCCGGGGAACCGCGCCCTGGCGCAGGCCGCGGGGGACAAGAAGCCGGCCGTGGCCACGGCCGCAGCAGCCGCGCCGGCCGGGCTGCGCACGACGCTGTCGTATCCGGCGGTCAAGTCGGCCCGCGCCGGCTCCGCGGCGGGGGGGCACGAGCCCAAGGCCGGCACGGAGGCGGCGGTCGCCACCGCGGCCAAGAGCGGAGCCTCGGGTGAGCTGCAGCTCCTCGGGGCGCGCCTGCCCGCAGTTGGACCCAAGAGCCAGCCGCCGGTGCGCGCCAAAGAGCCCGCCGGCAAGCCCAGCCTGCTGGTCGCGCCGACGACCCCGCCGCGCAACGATCCGACGCCGCGGACCGCCCGCGCCCTGCTCGAGCAGGAGGTCTCGGCCTGGGAGGAAGCCGCGCTGCCGGCGCTCCATGCGACCGACCTCACCGACTCGGCGAGCATGAGCGATCCGTCAGGTCACGCGCCCTCGGCCGACACCCCGGTGGAGGAGATGAAGTTCGGTCCGGGCGCCGCCTCGGCCGGGAGCCCGCCCGCAGCGACCGGCGGGGCGGCTCCGCGGCCGATCTCGGCGCCGGCGATCGCGGCGATGCGCTCGATGTACCCCGGGCCGGGCGGGCCGAAATCGAGCGAGCCGAATAAGGCGCTGCCGACGGCTGCCGCTCCGGCTCCAGCGCCGGCTCCAGCTCCGGCTCCGGCTCCAGCTCTGGCGGGGTGGACTGCGGCTCCGGCGGGCGGAGCGGCAAAATCGCTCGCCACCACGGCCACCGGGCTCGGTCCCAGCACCCTGGGGACCGCCAGCAAGACCGGCGATAAAGGGCCCGCCACCACGGCCGCCGGGCTCGGTCCCAGCAACCTGGGGCTCGCCAGCAAGACCAGCGACCGCGCCGCCGCCACCAAGCAGCCCCCTTCCGTCTCGCGGCCCGGCGAGAGCCGGAGCGAGCCGCCCCGCCCCGCGCCCGGCCCGCGCAGCGACCCCGACCCCGGGCGCGCGACCATCCCCTTTGAGCGTGTCGCGGCACCGCCCGCCGCCGAGTCGCTCCGGCCCGCGCCGAGCCAGCCGGAGGTCGCACCCGCCATGAAGTCAGGCGCTGGCGAGCCGGCTGCGGGGCTCGCCGGACTCGGGCTCTTGCCTGGGGATGCCGACGCGGACGCCGACGCCGACTCCGCTGACGCCACCCTGCCGCAGATTCGCGTCTCGGTGCGCGAGGACGAGACGCCGCTTATCGGCCACAGCCCAGCGAGCACCCGCAGTCCGACGGCCGGGGCGAGCCCGCTCGCTGCCGAGTCGGCCCCGGCCGACCTGGCCGGTCCGCCGCCGACCGGGGCGAGCCACGAGAGCCCGTCGCGCGATACGCCGCAAGACGCGCCGGTCCCGCCCCGGGCGACTGGCGCGGAGTCCAACTGGTTCTCGACCCCGGCGGCCAGTGCCGCGGAGGGCTTTGCCGCGGACGACGGCGACCTCCCGCTCGCCCGCCCGCCCCTGCCCAAGTGGCTGGTCCCCGCCGCCGCGGCCGGACTGCTGCTGCTGACGCTGATTTACATCGCCTCGCGTCCCTCCACGCCGCGCCCGGGTCCCAATGTCGCGGCGGTGAGCAGCCCGGCGGGCGGCCCCTCCGTGCCGGCGGTGACGCCGCAACCAGGCCCTGCCGCCGTCGCGCCGCAGCCGTCGAGCCCGCAGCCGCCGAGCCCGCAGCCGCCGGCGCCCGAAGCGGGCAAGCCGGAGCCGCCGGCTGCCGAAGCGGGCAAGCCGGAGCCGCTCGCCGCCAAGCCAGGTCCGGAGGTGACGCCGCTGCCGGTCGCCACCGCGCTGCCCACCGCCTCGCCGGCAGAGCGGACGCCGAGCGCCGCGGCCCCGGCTGGCGAGCCGATCGCCAGGGAAGCTCCAGCGCCCCGCCCCGCCGCGGAAGCCGCAGGGCCAGCAGCCGCGCCGGCCGCGAAGTCCAGGCCGGGGTCGGCACCGGGGTCCCTGAAAGACCGGCGCGCCGCTCAGGCCGAAGAAAAAGTCAGCGGCGAAGGCAAGGCGAAGCCGGGGCCCGGGACCAAGAAGGCGGACGCCGAGCGCAAGGCGGCGGGAGGGCCGCCGAGCGAGAAGGACCCCGATGCCGCGCCGGCCAAAGCCGACAAGAAGCCCGGCGACGCGACGGCCCTTCTGCAGAGCGGCCGCAAGAAGCTGGACGACGGCGAGCCCGACGCCGCCGCGGCCCTGTTCGCCCGCGCCGTCGAGCTCGATCCGCGGAGCGCCGAAGCGGTGGGGGGCCTTGGCGAGGCCGCCTTCGAGCAGGGTAACTTCGACGCCGCCGCTCGGCAGCTCGGCAAGGCGGCCAAGCTCGCGCCGCGGCGGACCGCCTATCAGGAGCTGCTGGTCCAGGCGCTGTACAAGGCCGGCAAGTTCAAGGAGTGCGCCGACGCCAGCCGCAAGCTCCTAAAGCAGGCCCCGGGCTCGGCGAAAGCCAAGCAGACCCTGGAGCTCGCAGAAAAGAAGCTCGCCCCGGCCGGCAATTAGTTACAAAGGTCCGACTTTGATGCCGCGGACTTATCACGCAGCCAAGCGCGCATGGGAACCAAACTTTTGTAGTCTTGTGGTAACCTGATTACGTGGCCAAAGACGACCGCGATATGGAGTGGCGCCTCGTCGCTACCAAAGGACGCGAAAGCTGTCGATGGCAGGCGGCGGACAACAGCTGGGTGGCGCTCTCCCTGGGCTCGCAGGGGGACATCACCAAGGTTGTGGTCACGGCGTCGGACGGGCGGTCCGAGATTGTCGACGGTTACGAGCAGGGGCTAAACCTCGCCCGCAAGTGGCGCAGCGACTGGATTCAGAGCGACACCCACGCCTCGCCGTCTCACACCTCGGGCCCCTGGCTCCCCCCCCTGCCCGGGCGCGGCGGCGATACCTCCGACGAGAGCAACCTGCCGCTCCAGCCCAATGACCCGCCGTCGGCGAACCGCGGCTCGGTGCCCCCGGGTCCGGGCCGCCAGCGCACCTCGCCGCCGGCCCAGGGCTCCTTCCCGCCCGGCTCGCCGACCTCGCCGCTGTCCTCGGTCAGCCGGGTGACCCAGCCCAAGCCGCTCAGCCGCAGCAGCCAGTTCCCGATCCCCTCGTCTTCGCCCAATATCGAAGACCGCCCGGCCAACGAAAGCCGCGATCGCTGGTCGCCGGCACCGCGCTCGACCGGCGGCGGCTCCTCGCGCTCGATGGGCAAGGTCCTTGGCGACCCGCTCGACCCCGACCACGATCCGGTGGGCCGGGGCGGCAGCGGCCGCAAGTAGCTCCGCCCCGGCTAGAACGCGACCTGCGCCTGCAGCTTGACGACGTCGGTGTCGGGCAGGGTCTCTAGCGCCACCTGCCCGGACCGCAGGCGCACCCGCTCGCCGTAGTCATAGTGCGAGTACTGCAGGAAGATCTGCGCCCCGATCAGCCAGTTGATGGTAATGCCGATGCGCGGCGTCAGCACCCGGAACGCCGCCGCGTCGTCCTGGACATCGATGATCACCCGATCGTAGCGCAGCGAAGCGAACAGGAACGAGAGCGGCTGCCACAGGAGCTCGGCGCCCCACTTGAATGACAGCCGGCCGTCGCGGTTCACCGCCGGATCGGGGTCGACCTGCTTGCTCTGGGTGTAGGCGAGCAGCCCGAACCACTTGAGCGTGACCTCGCCCCGCTTCATCATGCCGCGGGCGTCCTTGGCCTCGCGGCCATCGCGGACGTCGGCGTCGGCGTCGCGGCTGAAGTGGCGCAGGATGCGCTGCAGGCTGATGCTGTACTCCCCGGCCAGGTTCCACACCGAGCCGACGCCATCGCTCTTGTCGGTGCCGAGGTAGTTCTCGACCAGCCCCCGGCCGCCCAGGGCGTGCATCACCTCGACGACCGGGCTCAAGTACTGCGCCTGGCTGGCGGTGATCAGCGAGCCGCCCAGGTAGAGGCTCCCCACCCACGGTGAGATGCGGGCGTCCAGGCCGATGATCCGCATGCTGGCGTCCTGGATCTCCTTGAGCTGCCGGCGGTCGCTGGACTGGGTGTCGAGAAAGTAGAAGCCGACCTGGGCGAAGCGCCGCACATCGAGCCCGGCGTGCAGGTAGTTGAGCAGGGTGAGTCCCTGGTTGGCGTCGAGCGCCTCCTGGTGCGCCCCGAC
>Ga0075163_10014094_pt1 | contig 10330 bp, 8 predicted proteins | sample JI1023141ADNA_FD_71478 | JGI IMG/M metagenome (GOLD analysis project Ga0075163, IMG submission 71478) | Wastewater effluent complex algal communities from Wisconsin, to seasonally profile nutrient transformation and Carbon sequestration -... | ecosystem: Engineered > WWTP > Effluent > Algae... | reverse complement strand
AGACCAGGTTCTCCACCGGCACCTTGACCTCGTCGAAGAAGACCTCGTTGACCTCGTGGCCACCGTCCATCAGGATCAGCGGGCGCACGGTGATGCCCGGCGTGGCCATGTCGATCAGCAGGAAGCTGATGCCCTCCTGCCGCTTCTCGGCCTCAGGGTCGGTGCGCACCAGGCAGAAGATCCAGTCGCCGTAGTGACCCAGCGTGGTCCAGATCTTCTGGCCGGTGACGACATAGTGGTCTCCCTGGCGCAGCGCACGCATCTTCAGTGCGGCCAGGTCGGAGCCGGCGCCGGGTTCGGAATAGCCCTGCACCCAGAAATCGTCGCCGCTGCGGATGCGCGGCAGGAAACGCTGCTGCTGCTGCGGCGTGCCGAAGCGCAGCAGCACCGAGGCGCACATCACCGGCCCGAACGGCGGCACGTTGGGCGCGCCGAGCAGCGCCGCCTCCTCGTCGTAGATGTAGCGCTGGGTGATGTTCCAGCCGGTGCCGCCCCACTCCACCGGCCAATGCGGCACCGACCAGCCGCGGGCGGCCAGGATGCGGTGCCAGCGCTGGTAGTCGTCCTTGCTCAGGCTGCGGTAGCCGGTGATCTTGTCGCGCAGGTCGTCGGGCAGGTGCTCGGCGAGCCAGGTGCGCACCTCGGTGCGGAAGGCGATTTCTTCGGCGGAATAGTCCAGGTCCATGGTGAGGTCGTCCTTGAAGCTGCGGCGCATTGTCGGGCAGTGCGGGTGTCGCCTGCGCTACAGGCCGGCACGGCCGGAGCCACCAGAATCGCGGGTTTTTCGCCGGAGACAGACGATGGCCTCAACCCCCAAGACCTTCGACCTCGTGGTGCACGGTGCCACGGGCTTCACCGGCCGCCTGGTCGTCGAGTACCTGCTGGCGAGGTACCCCGCCGGCAGCGGGGTGCGCTGGGCGATGGGCGGGCGCAGCCGGGCCAAGCTCGAAGCCGTGCGCGACGAACTCGGCGCGCCGGCCGGCACGCCGCTGGTGGTCACCGACCTGGCCGACCCGGCGAGCCTGGCGGCGCTGATGGCCGCCACGCGGCTGGTGCTGACCACCGTCGGCCCCTACCAGCTGTACGGCAACGAGCTGGTGGCGGCCTGTGCGGCGCAGGGCGTGGACTACGTCGACCTGTGCGGCGAGCCGGCCTGGATGCGCCAGATGATCGACGCCCACGAGGCCGCCGCACGGGCCAGCGGCGCGCGCATCGTGTTCTCCTGCGGATTCGACTCGATCCCCTTCGACCTCGGCGTGTGGCTGCTGCAGGACCACCTGCGCCGCCAGTCCGGCGCACCGGCGCAGCGCGTGCGCGGGCGCGTGCGCAAGATGAAGGGCACCTTCTCCGGCGGCACCGCGGCCAGCCTGAAGGCCACGCTGGCCGCCGCGATCGGCGACCCCGCAGTGATGGCGCTGCTGCGCAACCCGTTCTCGCTGACCCCGGGCTTCGAAGGCCCGGCGCAGCCGTCGGGGCGCAAGCCGATGTTCGACGAGGTCGTCGGTGCCTGGGTGGCGCCGTTCGTGATGGCCGACATCAACACGCGCAACGTGCACCGCTCGAATCGGCTGCTCGGCCATGCCTACGGCGCCGACTTCGAGTACGACGAGATGGTCGTCGCCGGCCCGGGCGACAAGGGCGAGGCGGTGGCCCGGGCCATCGCCGAAGACCGCTCGCTCGGCGCAGAGGGCGGCCCGCAGCCCGGCGAAGGGCCGTCGCGCGCCGAGCGCGAGGCCGGCCACTACGACCTGCTGTTCATCGGCGACGACCGCACCGGCCAGCGCCTGAAGGTGGCCGTCAGCGGCGACCGCGATCCCGGCTACGGCTCGACGTCGAAGATGATCGCCGAGGCCGCGCTGTGCCTGCTGGACGAAGCACGCGGCACTGCCGGCGGCATCTGGACGCCGGCGGCCGCGATGGCCGCGCCGCTCATCGCGCGGCTGCAGGCGAACGCCGGGCTGCGCTTCGCGATCGAGCCTTGACGGCCTTGGGCTGCGGTGCCTCGTGAGCCTGCAGCCAGTCGAGGAACTCGGTGGTCCACTGCCTCGAGTTGCGCGGCTTCAGGATCCAGTGGTTCTCGTCGGGGAACCACAGCAGCCGCGCGTCGACGCCGCGCGCCTTCAGCGTGTTGTAGTAGGCCAGGCCGTTGCAGTCGGGCACGCGGTAGTCGAGCGCGCCGTGGATCACCAGCGTCGGCGTCTGCATCTGCGCCGCGAAGTTCATCGGGCTCTGCGCCAGCACCTTGGGCATATCGACCCAGTACTGCGCCTGCAGGTCCTTCGGGCGATGCGCCCAGGAGTCGGCAGCGAAGGTCGCGATGCGGTCGAACACGCCGGCGTGGCAGACCATCGACGCATAGCGTCCGGCCGGCAGGTGGCCGTTCATCCACGCCACCATGAAACCGCCGTAGCTGCCGCCGGTGGCATGCAGCCGCTTGCGGTCGATCCACGGTTGCCGGCACAGCCAGTCGGTGCCGGCCTCGATGTCCTGCAACTCCAGCTCGCCCTGGTGGCCGACGATGCTGTCCATGAAGTCGAAGCCGAAACCGGTGGAGCCGTGGAAGTTGACCATTGCCACCACGTGCCCGCGCGAGGCCAGCACATGCGGATTCCAGCGCCAGCTCCAGCTGTCGCCGGCTGCGGCGTAAGGGCCGCCGTGGATGCACTGCAGCGCCGGGTGCTTCTTCTTCGGGTCGAAGCCGGGCGGCAGGCACAGCCACATCTGCACCGGATCGCCGCGGGCACCCTCGACCGTGACCTCGCGCAGCTCGCCGAGTCGGCAGCGCGCGAGCTCGCGGTCGTTGAAGGTCTCCAGCCGCAGCGCCGAAGCGCCAGCGCGGTGGGCGTGGATCTGCGTCGGGTGAAGCGCGCTGTCGGCCGCGGTGACGATCAGTTCGCCGGCCGGCGTCGCGGCGATGCCGAAGCCCGACACCCAGCCGCCTTCGACCACCGTCTCGATGCGCCCGCTGGCCAGCGTGTGACGCCAGAGGTGGCTGCGCCCGCGCTGCTGTGACGTGAACAGCACCGATTCACCGTCGGGCGCCCAGCGCAGCGGGGCGTCGACGATGTGGTCCCAGTCCTCGCCGAGCACCTTCCAGCGACGCCCGTCACGCGGCATCAGCGCCAGCCGCGCCGGCAGCGTGTGTCGCCGGCCGACGTTGATGGCGACGAAAGCGATGCGCGCGCCGTCGGGGCTGTAGGCCGGCGCCGCGAAGGTCCAGGCGTCGTCGCGCAGCAGCGTGCGCACGCGCCGGGTGCGCAGGTCGATCTCGGCCAGCGCGATGCGGTTGTCCGAGACCTTGCGCGGCGCCGGGTCGTGCGCAAAGGCGATGCAGCGTCCATCGGGGCTGACCACGAAGTCGTCGACCATCGCTTCGTCGCGCGGCAGTTCGAGGTCGGTGCCTTCGAACAGGTCGGTGATGCGGCCACTGTCGAGGTCCAGCAGGTGCAGGTGCAGCACCCGGCCCATCGGCAGGTTGCTGTCCCAGTGACGGTACTGCGCCTCCGACGTGGCGTAGCCGGTCTCCTTGCGCTCGCTGAAGGCCTTGTGGTGCTTCGCCTGCGCCTTGCTGCCCTTCAGCTCCGGCCAGACCCAGGCCGCAAAGGCGATGCGCCGGCCATCGGGCAGCCAGCGGAAGACCTCGATGCCCGGCGCAAAGTTGCTGGCCCGGCGGGCCTCGCCGCCGGCAGTGTCGATCAGGTAGAGCTGGCGCGTGTCGTCCTTGCGGTCCTCCTGCTCGCGCTTGGCGAGGAAGGCGATGCGGTCACCTTTCGGCGACCAGGCCGGCTGGCTGTCACCGGGGCCGCACCGCGTGAGCGGCCGGGCTGCGGTGCCGTCGGTCGGCAGCCACCACAGCTGCGTGCGGCCGCGGTTGTCTTCCATCGAGTGGCGGGTCACCGGCACGACGACGGCACGGCCGTCGGGCGCCAGCGCCGGTGCGCCGACGCGCTGCAGCTGCCACAACAGCTCGATGTCCAGAGGGGGCAAGGCGGGCATGGATCTCACCGGTCGTCGAGGACCGGCGAGCTTAGCCGCTGCGGCCGGCCCGGGTCAGGGCTTCTTCGGCGTCAGCGCGATGACCCACATGCGGGCCAGCGGGCCCAGCTGTTCGTGGCTGCCCAGCGCCCGCAAACCTTCGAGGGCTTCAGCGGTGCGGCCGGCGCGCTGCTGCGCCAGTGCGAGTTGCAGGCGGCCGTGGGCGGGGTCGGCCAGCAGCGTGCCGCCGGCGGCGGTCTTCATCAGCTCCAGCCCGCGGTCGGCCTGGCCGACGGTGACCAGCGCGAAGCCGGTGGACAACGCGGTGGCGGCCGAGCGGCCGTCGGAAATGGTCGGTGGCTTGGCCGGCGGCGTCGCGAGGTTCTTGCGGTCGTCGTCGGCGAGCTTGCTGACCGTGTTGCGCAGCTTCTGGTGCTCGGCGGCGCCGCTGCCGTTGCCGAGCAGGCCCTTGGCATAGCCGGCCTCCATCACCTGCTGTGCCTCGACCGGCAGGCCGGCCTTGCTGGCCAGCTCGGCCAGTTCGACGTAGTCCGAGGCTTCCTGCATCGCACCGACCTGCAGACGCAGGCGGTAGAGGTCGAGGTCCCAGCGCGGCTGCCAGCCGGCGGCGCGCGGCAGGCGCGACAGCATGTCGGGCCAGTACTCGGGGCGCATGTGGTCGCGCATCAGGCGCTCCAGCGTGCGCTGGTAGCCGGCAGTGTCCTTGATCTGGCCATAGGACGAGGCCAGCAGGCGCAGGTCTTCCTCGCCCATCGCGCCACCGGGGCTGGCCGCGATGCGGGCCTCGATCTCCTTGGCAGCGCCCGCGTAGTCGCCGGAGAGGTACAGCGCACGCACGCGCAAGGCCAGCATCTGCGCATTCAACGGGCCCCGCTCGGCCAGGCGGCGCAGCCACTCCATCGATTCGGGGTACTTCTTCAGCTGGAAGGTGGCGCGCACCAGCGCCTCGTGCATCAGCGTCTGGTCAGGCGGCGTCAGCGTGCCGGTGCCCAGCGCGGCTTCCAGCGCAGGCACCGCCTCGGCATACCGTTCGGCCTGCAGCGTCAGCAGGCCGCGCGTGCGCTGCAGCACGCCGACCTCGCCCGGCGTCTGCGCCGGCAGCGTCGAGATGGTCTGGTCCAGCCGGGCCAGCGCCTCCAGGGTCTTCTGGGTCTTCAGCAGGTCGATCACGGCCTGGATCGCGTCGCGCACCTCGGGCCGCACGACGACCCCGGCCGCCGAGGCCGCCGAGGCCGGCGCTGCGGCGGCGGCCTGGGCCATCACGGTGGTGGCGGGCAGGGTCAGCGAGAGGGCGATCAGCAGGGGCGGCAGCAGCTTCATGACAGGTCGGTGCAGAAGTGAATGGGGGGATTCCGGCGGCGGGCGATGGTACTGGCAAACGGCTGGCCCGTCTGCTCGAAACGGGTGCTCCGCCACCCATCCTGGCGACGAGGGCATTCGCGACAGCCTGCTGCCATTCGCCCCGACAGGGCTCCGGGTACGACCACCGGACTCGACACTCAACGCTTGCGCCGCCCACCCGGGATGACGCCCCGACCCTGGAGGTTTCCATGAGAGCCTGGCTGAAAGACAACCGCGGCTTCGTGCTGTTCCTGATCGGTTTCGCCTTCTTCCGCACCGCGGTGGCGGACTGGAACCCGATCCCGAGCGGTTCGATGCGCCCGACCCTGCTCGAAGGCGACGTGGTGCTGGTGAACCGCCTGGCCTACGACTTCAAGCTGCCGCTGACCGATGTCTCGCTGGCCCGGCTGGCCGACCCGCAGCGGGGCGACGTGGTCACCTTCTCGTCGCCGCGCGACGGCACGCGGCTGATCAAGCGCATCGTCGCCGGCCCCGGTGACGTGGTCGAGATGCACGGCGAGGTGCTGCGGATCAATGGCGAGGCGGCCACGCATGCCGATGCCCGCACGCTGCGCGAACCGCTCGGCCCGCTGGTCGCCGCCCGCGCGCTGCGCGTGAGCGAGACCGTCGCCGGGCACAGCCGCACGGTGCAGTTCCTGCCGGACCTCCGGGCGGCGCGCGATTTCGCGCCGATCACGCTGGGTCCGGACCAGTACTTCATGCTCGGCGACAACCGCGACAACAGCGAAGACTCGCGCTTCATCGGCCCGGTGCCGCGCCGGCTGCTGATCGGGCACGCGCACCACATCGTCGTGTCGGCCGACCTGCTCGACCAATGGCGGCCGCGATTCGAGCGCGTGGCGGCGGCGATCCGGTAGTCGCGTCGCCGCCAGAGCGTGGTGCGATGGACAGCGGTTCCCGCGGCGCCAACGGCCGGCCGGGCGCCCGTCGCGCCGCTACATTGAGGCCGACGCCCAACGCCACGGAGCCACCATGCCCTTCTTGCGACTGCGACCCTGGGCCGGCCCGGCGCTGGCCAGCCTGGTCCTGACCGCCATCACGCCCACGCCCGCGCTGGCCCAGGCCGATCGCCCGGCGCGCGACGTGCGCTTCGTCATCGTGCACACGCCCGGCCCGGCCTGGGTGGCCGGCAAGAGCCCGTTCGAGCAGCCCGGGCTGCAGGCGCACATCGACCACTACAAGCAGCTTCAGGCCCAGGGCAAACTGGTGCTCGGCGGGCCGTTCCTCGACGGCGCCGCCGGCGGCATGATGGTGCCGGCACCCGGCCTGGCGCAGAAGGAGATCGAAGACTTCGCGCAGGCCGACCCCGCGGTGCGCGGCGGCCTGCTGCGGGCCGAGGTGAGGCCGTGGTTGATCGGGATGAAGGGCTGACCCCGGCCAGCGCTCAGGGCCGCGCGCGGCGACGCTCTTCGATGCGCGCCGCCAGTTCCTGCGCCGTCATCGTGTGCGACGGGCTGCCAGCAGCGTCGAGCAGGCGGTCGATCAAGGTGTCGATCACACGGTCGCCTTCCCAGCGGGTGCCGACCAGGTATCGCGCCTGCGGCTGCGGCGCATGCAGCGCCTGCAGCACCACCGCCGCCACCTGCTCGGGCGCGGCATGGCGGCGGTTGCCTGCCGACTCGGGTTGGTCCGGCTGCAGTGGTGCCGGCGACTGCAACGCGGCCAGCATTTCCAGTGCGGCGTCGCGGAACGGCGGCTCGGTGGCGCGCAGCCGCGCCTCATTGCCGGCGCGGCCGTTGTCGCCGATGTCGGTGGCCACGGCACCCGGCTGCACGATGCTGACCGCCACGCCGTGCGGTGCGAGTTCCTGGCGCAGGCAGGCCGCATAGGCCTCCAGCGCGTGCTTGCTCATCGTGTACGGCCCCAGGAAGGGCTGCGTGATGCTGCCGCCCATCGAGCCGATGCAGACCACGCGGCCGCGGGCCTGCAGCAGTTCGGGCAGCAGCGCCCGCGTCAGCCGGTGCGGGCCGAAGAGGTTGGTGTCGAACAGGTCGTGCAGGTCGGCGTCGTTCCAGCTGGCCAGCACCCCCAGGCCGCCGACGCCGGCGTTGTGCACCAGGCCAGCCAGCCCGCGGCCCGCGGCAGCCACTGCCCGTGCCGTGGCCTGCACCTGCGCGGCATCGCGCACGTCGAGCCGCAGCGCCGTGGCGCCCAGGCCCTGCAGCATCTGCAGGTGGGCCGGGCGGCGCGCGGCGGCGAACACCGGCAGGCCGGCAGCGAGCAAGGCGCGGGTGATGGCCAGGCCGATGCCACTGCCGGCGCCGGTGACGAGCACCGGGCCGTGCGGGGGTGACGCGGATGAAGGATCGGCGGTCATGCGCAGGTTGTACCCGCGCAGGGCGACCGGCGCCAGTGCTGGGCGCTTACTCCTGGCACTCGGGCAGCGTCAGCACCAGGCCGTCCAGCGCGGCCGAGGCCTTGAGCTGGCAGGCCAGCCGGCTGTTCGGGCGGCGCTCGGCGGCCACCGCCTCGAGCATCGACAGCTCGCTCTCGCCCGGCGGCGGCAGCGTCACGGCGTGCGCCTCGTCGACATAGCAGTGGCAGGTGGCGCAGGCGCAGGAGCCGCCGCATTCGCCGACGATGCCGTCGACGCCGTTCGAGGTGGCGCCGAGCATCAGGCTCCAGCCGTCGGGCACGTCGACCGGCACGCTGCGGCCGGAGGGTTCGATGTAGGTGATGCGGGCCATCGCGGGGTCTCCTATTGCACGGCCAGCTCGAGCCGCGTCGGGCTGCGGAAGGTCGACGACGGCATCCACGGCAGGTGCTCCTGCACGCGCCGGTAGTCGGGCACGACCTTGTGGAACTCGTCGAAGGCCACCTTCACCGACAACCGCGCGATGGCCGTGCCCAGGCAGGCGTGCACACCGCCGCCGAAACCCAGGTGGCCGCGCGGCTTGCGGCTGATGTCGTAGCGGTCGGGGTCGGGGAACTGGCGCTCGTCGCGGTTGCCCGAGCCGTAGGCCAGGCAGACGAAGTCGCCGGCGCGCATCTGCTGGCCATGCAGTTCGACATCCTTCTGCAGGCAGCGGCGGAAGCGCTGCGCCGAGGTGTTGAAGCGCAGCGACTCCTCGACGGCCTCCTGCAGCAGAGCGGCGTCGGCCACCACGTCGCGGCGCGCATCGGCATGGTCGGCCAGGTTCAGCGCGAACATGCTCATGAAGCCACCGAGCGATTCGATGCCGGCCATGATCAGCGTGGTGGTGGTCAGCAGCACCTCGCGCTCGTCGAGCCGGTCGCCGTCGATCTCGGCCATGCTGAAGTGCGAGATCAGGTCGTTCAGCGGCCGCGCGCGGCGTTCGGCGATGACGCCGGCAGCGTAGTCGGTCATCCAGCTGTAGGCGGCGATGTGCTCGGGGCCCTTGGCGCGGGTGTGCGGGTCGCTCTGCACCATCAGCACGGCCTTCTCGCGCACCGTCATCTCGTCGCCCAGCGGCAGGCCCAACGCGGCGAACAGCACGCGCACGGTGAACTTCGACGAGAAGTCGGCGATGAAGTCGAACTGGCGGCGCCCGGCCAGCTCGGCGGCCGCGGTGGCGGCGATGTCGCGGATCGGGCCGGCCAGGCTCTCCAGGTTGCGCTTCATGAAGGCGTGCTGGATCAGCCCGCGCAGGCGGTCGTGGCGCGGCGGATCGGTGGTGCCCAGCGTGGCACCGGCGCGGCCGGGCAGCTCGGTCATCAGGTTGCCCTTGGCCGACGAGTAGGTCTGCCAGTCCTGCCCGGCGCTGACGATGTCGGCGTAGCGCGACAGCACCCAGGTCTGCGCTTCCGGGCTCCAGAAGCAGGGCGCCTCGTCGCGCAGGGTCTTGTAGAACGGGAAGGGGTCGGCGTCGATCGCCGGCGAGTAGGGGTCGAAGCTGAACATGGCGCTGTCTCCTGAATGGCCCGTCGTCGGGCGCATGAGGGCACTGTAGGCAGTGGCCGCCGCCGGCGCAGTGCACGAAGCGTGGGCAAGGCTGGCACTTTTGCCGCAGAATTCGACGGCGCCCGCGCGGCGACCGGAGGTCCTCGTCTTGCCCCGAAACCCTTCCCGCTCGGCACTGCTTCCTGCCCACCCGCGCCGCCGCGGCCGGCCTGCCGCGAGCGCGCCGCAGGACATCCCACGCTTCACCTTGTACGGCGACACCGAGGGTGCGCGCGTCGACCGCCTGCACGTCGAAACCTTGCAGAGCCGCAGCCAGCTGTACCACTGGGAGATCGACGCCCACGTGCACGCCGGGCACTACCAGCTGTTCTGGCTGCGTCGCGGCCCGGCCGAGGTGGCCTTGGACGAAAGCCGCAGCACCTGCGAGGGGCCGGCGGTCATCGCCATCCCGCCTGGCGTGGTGCACGCCTTCCGCTTCAGCGCCACCACCGACGGCCTGGTCGTGACGCTCAGCCCGCAGGCGCTGACCGAAGGCGACCCGCCGATCGAGCCTGCGGCGCTCGACGCCCTGTTCGGCCGGCCACAGGTGCAGGCACTGGACATCGGCAACGAAGCGGTGGGCCGGCTGGACAGCCTGTTCGAGCAGCTCGGCCGCGAATTCGGCGCACCGGGGCTGGACAGCGGGCCGGTGCCGCTGTGGCTGGCGCGCGCCGCGGTGTGGCGCCTGGCGCAGGTGGTGGCCCGGCAGTCCGACGCCGCGCAAGCACACGGCGGCGCACGCCATGCATTGCACCTGCGCTTCCTGGCCCTGGTCGAAGCGCATTTCCTCGAACACTGGCCGGTGGCGAAGTACGCGCAGCGCCTGGGCACCTCGACCGACCGGCTCAACCGCGTGGCGCAGCAGCACGCCAGCCGCAGTGCGCTGGCGCTGATCCACGACCGCCTGCTGCGCGAAGCCTGCCGCCGGTTGGTCTACCTGGTGGCGCCAGTCTCCAAGCTGGCCTTCGAGCTGGGTTTCGAGGACCCGGCCTACTTCAGCCGCTTCTTCCGCCGCGGCACCGGAATGAGCCCGGGCGAGTACCGCTCGTCGCGCGGCGGCGAGGGGCCCTC
>Ga0075163_10014093_pt1 | contig 10331 bp, 14 predicted proteins | sample JI1023141ADNA_FD_71478 | JGI IMG/M metagenome (GOLD analysis project Ga0075163, IMG submission 71478) | Wastewater effluent complex algal communities from Wisconsin, to seasonally profile nutrient transformation and Carbon sequestration -... | ecosystem: Engineered > WWTP > Effluent > Algae... | reverse complement strand
ACCCCACTGCGCCCACGACTTGGCCAGCACCCCCCGCCCACCTGATCCGTCCCACAGCATCTCCAGTCCCGTGACACCGTTCAGCTCCTCGCACAACTCGCGGTTCACCGAGTTCAGTTGCACGATCACCCGACGCGCAGGGTCGGCTGCGCGAAGCTTCCGAACCGCCGCCACCACGTCCGCTGCCGCGAACCTGTCGCCTCGCAGGTTCAACTGCACTCGCCCGATGCCCGACAGCCATGTTTCCAGCCAGTACGGGCTCGCGCCGATCACCTCGCTCACACCGACACCGCACACGTGCAGCGCGAGCCGACACCGCCGAGATGCTCGCAAATGAGCCCAGCGCGGGCCGCTCATCACCGGGTAGCGGTTCTCCTGGCCTTGCCTCCCGGGGCTGTAGAGCACACCCCACTCTACGAACGGGTATCGCTGGCTCAGTCGCCCCATCCGCTCAAAGTCCGTCCACTCATCGACGCCTGTCAGCGTGCACGCCTGCAACTTCATCTCCACCCCTCAGAATCCCACCCGCAGCCTCTGTCTCAACGACCAGCCAACACAGCTCGCAGCTCGCGCTCCAGGTCTGCCCACACCCCGCCCATGTCCTTGCTTGCGTCCAGTCGCACAAACCGGTTGGGCGACTGTTTCGCCCGTCGCTCGTAGCCCTCGATGACCCTGAGGAAGAACGCCTCATCCTCGGCCTCGAATCTGTCTGCGGACCGAGCCGACCCGCGCCGTCGCGCCGCCTCCTTCGCGCTCACGTCGAACCAGAACGTCACGTCCGGCTGCAAGCCATCCTGCACCCAGAACTCAAGTTGCTCCAACGTCTCCCACGAGAAGCCGCGCCCACCCCCCTGGTACGCGAACGTCGAGTCCGTGAAGCGGTCGCAGATGACGACAGCGCCTCGCTTCAGCGCCGGCTCGATCACCTGTTTGATGTGGTCCCTGCGCGCCGCAAACATCAGCAGGGTCTCCGTCAGACCGTCCATCGGCATGCTCAGCGCCGCTTGGCGCAGGCTCTCTGCCAATGGTGTCCCACCCGGCTCTCGCGTGACAACGACTTCCCAGCCTTCTGCGCGCAGCAGCCGCGCCATGGCCTCCACCTGGCTGGATTTCCCCGCACCGTCCACCGCCTCCAGTGAGACCATCAGACCCTGCCGACCACTTGCCATCACGCCCCCTCGAACCGCCCTTTGTGCCAGTCTCCCATCACGCGGGGCACGACACAGCCTCTTCTCTCACTCCCCGATCATCGACCCGTCGTCTCCATCGCTTTCCAGAGGCGGAAACACTTCCATCAGCTTCGCACGGTCTTCCCCTGACCCGTCCTCCAGCTCGATCTGCAGCATGACTAGCAGCTGGTCTGCTGAAGAGTACTTTGGGACTGCCAGGTGCGGTGTCAGAGGGTCGAAAACGAAGGCATCGCCCTCCTTCAGCACTCGAGTGCTGGTCACGATCTCAATGAATCCGCCCACGACCGTCGTGTGCATCGTTTGCATGATGTACGGGTTCTCACCTGTCGCCAGCACGAACGACCAAAAGGCCTTGCCTGCGAAAGCGTGATCGATGTGCGGGCTTGCCCACTCACACACCAGGACCGCATCCATCCCGATGCGCATGGCTCCGTCCTGAATGCATGCTGATAGCCGACTCAGCGCCTTCCGTGCTCCAGGCAGCGCCTTCTCCAGCTTGTCCGCACCGAGCGTCTTGATCTCGGCCGCACCAATCCCGAACTCCTCCACGTAGGACCGGGCAGCCAACACAACCGCGTCGATGTCTTCCCGCTCGAACTGGGGAGCCTTCGTGCGATAGAAGAAGTGAGGCGCCTTCAGCACCGTCGGCACGCGAAGCACCCGCTCCATCGACTCCAGACCCTCGCGCTGTTGCATCGCCTCACCTTTGCCCATCAGCCTTCACACCTCGTCGTAGATCTCTTCGCCGGCCACCACCGCAGGCACATACGGCGCCGCTTGAACCGCCGCCCGGTCCATTGCTCCCATTGCCGCCTCCCTCTTGGCATCTGCCGCTTTCGCCGTGGTCGCTGCCTCTTTCGCCAGACGTTCATCCCTCTCTGCCTGGCTCTCCAGCTGCACCAAGGAAACGCCGCGCGCACCGCTCACAACCGCGTAGCCCTTGCCTTCCTTCGCGACGATCTTTCTTCCGTACTCCCGCGACGCCTCCGTCGCATGGCACGCCGCAAAGTCCTTGACCTGGCTCTTCGCTCCGATCGCTCCCCACTTGGTCCGCACGACCAGGCCGGTCGATAGTCTGACGATCTGGACCCAGTACTCCGCGTTTCGGTTGCCGCTGGTGTTCTCCATGCGCACCTGCGCCAGTACATCGCCACGGTCCACATCCGAAAGCTTCTTGCCGGCCACCTCTCACCTCCTGCCACCATCCTCCGCTTTGCCGCCCGCACTCGCAGCCGCTTTCGTCGCTGCGTACCGATCGCTCCGATCACGCTCTCGTTGCCACTCTGGGCATTCAAGCATGCTGGGTCCTGCACCAAAGCATGAAGTCTCGCAGGCTCTGGTTTTGCACCAGTTGTCCCTGTGCCCGAGTGCTAGCCACGTAGTAGAGGTTGCACTCCTGCCGATCGAGTGGTTCCCCATCCTTGCCCACGAAGTCCACGTGCCGCGGTACTCCTGAGTCGGACATCAGGTTCGGGAAGTCGTCCCCGAGAACCACAGTCGTCCACTCCAAGCCCTTCGCCTTGTGCGCCGTTGTGGCCTGTGCTGCTGCGCGGTCCGCCGCAACGTCTTGCACCTTGACCTGCTCCACCAGTTCCGGAATCCTCTGTCCGTACTGGTCAACGACCTTGATGCGCGCCTTGATCTCCTTGTCGTCCACAGCGTCCGCGTAGTCGCAAAGCTGATCGTAGGATCGGAACTTGCGCAGGAACGGGTCCTGGATCGCGTACTCCTCGCCCGCCTTCAGGTACCAGCTGTCCTTGATAGCGTCCAGTCCGTAGCCCTCGACGCCGCCAACCAGGTGGATCGACTGTCCTGACCGCCCATGCACTTCCATCCAGTTGACCACCCCGCCGAAGAGGCCCGCATTGGTTCGGTAGAGGTAGGCCTTGTCCCCCTTGCCTTCCGAGGTCCCACAGCCCTGGATCGACAACTTCTCCCCGCAGAACACCCCCAGGATCGAGTTGGCCACTTCAGCCACTTGCGGACCAAAGCGGAAGCTCTTGGTCAGTGCAAGGCGCTGGGCATTGCGCAGCTTGTCCATGACGTTCACGGCACCCCTGAACTGGTAGATGCTCTGGTGAACGTCACCAACCAGCAGCTTGCCCGTCTCCTGCCTTCCCACAAAGCCGAACACCGCCATGTTGGTGTCCTGGCACTCGTCCAGAATGATCCCGTCGTACCTCGTCAGTTGCGGCTGCGACAACGCGTACAGCTTCAAATAACCGTCGTGTGGCATGGACAGTTCACGACACTCCAAGTCCTGCATCGCCCCCCACGCGAGGTTGGCGTATTCCGCCACCAGGCTGCCTGGGATCTTCGCGTTCGACAGAAGCGTGTAGTCGTCGTCCGTGCCCTTCTTGCCGATCGTCCGTTCCAGTGACATCGACTGCATGTAGTCGAGGACTCGCCTCAGGACGATTTGCGCCAGGTGGTACTTCTCATCGGGTGTCGCAACGGGCATCCGAACGCGAGCGTCCAGGAACTCCATCAGTTCCCGCGCACGAGGTGTCCCGAGCTTCCCGGCGTTGGCGTACTTCGCGCCGAATGCCCCGAACGCCAGCCCATGCGATGTCTTGCACTCGACGTTGGCCGTGAAGCGCCGCGACGCTTCCATCTGGACACTCTTGTTGAAGGCCACGTACAAAAATCGCTTGCGCGGCCGCGCCTTCGCGTAGCCGATACACGATGTCGTCTTGCCTGACCCGGCGAAGGCGTTCACCGTGATCTCGTGCGCGTCACATTCCTGCACCGCCAGCTGCTCGTCTGACGGGCCCGGACTCCCCATGGCACCTGCCCTGGTTCGATGCGCCGGCGCTGCACCCTTGCGATCGGACTCGTATTCGAGCGCCAACCCCGCCTCAGCTGTCAGTCGGCTGAGGTCCTCCTTGATCCCCTCAGCCACGCTCGCCACATCCACGACCATGCGCTCAAGTTCCTGCAGCTCCTGGCCTGCGCTGCCGGTCGCCTGTACCGCCCTCAGTGCCTCCAGGACAAATTCGACGCGAGCATTCAGCAAGCCGTCCCACTGGTCGACCCGCCGCTGCAGCCTCACCGAACCCGAACCAACCGTCATCTACGCTCCAGACACTGGCCAGCACTCATGCGCCAGTCCAACACCAAACCCGCACGCTCCTCACAACCCCTCGGCATCCACCAGGCGCCCCTCCAAGCCCAGCCTGGGAAACGCGAACTCTTCGTCCTCGACGGCGTCGTCCACCAGCAACACCTGCAGCGGTTCTTTCGCCGCGATCGCGCAGCTCTTCGCGAACAGCCGGAACGTACCTCCCTTGCCCCAGAAGTCCACCACGTCCGAGAAATCAAGCCGCCTCGGGTGGAGCTTCGCCAGCTTCGCCGCCGCCGGGAAGATCACCCCATCGGTCGTCGGTACGTCGCAGATGGTGAACCCAAGCAGCCGCTCCAGCCATGGCTGGACGTGCTGCCGGAAGCCTTGCACGTCTCGCTCGTCGCGCACAGCGAAGGAGAAGACACGCACCTCATCGGGCTTCCACTCTCGAAGGAGCTTGCCCACATTGCGAGCCAAGCCGATTGGCTCCGCCGCAATCCATCCCTGCAAGACAGGCGCGATCTCCGTGTCCTCCAGATCAATGAACGCTACCCGCTTGCCAACCCCACCCATGTCACACCTCACTCAGTTCTTGCAGTCCATCCTAGCCATCGCCCTTCAGGATCTGAGACTCTTTCCACTTGAGGATGGCCTTAACAGTCCGCAGCTCCTGCGCGCTCATCTCGCCCGCGGCCAGGAGCAACTCCTGGGAAGTCGAGTGCATCAGCTTGGCGCACCGCTTGCGCTCAGCTTCGACGCCTTCCTTCGCAACCAGAATCGCCATCTGCTCCAGCACCTCAACGGGCACGATGCTCAGTACCTTCCAGGCGAGTTTGTCGGCCCCAGCCGCCTCGCATGCCTTGCGCAGCAGCCCGCGCATCCGCTTCACACCATCGCTCAACCCGCACCCCTCATCTCGATCACCACCTCACCCGAACCGGCGCGCAACGAATCCCTCAGGCTCGTCAGATCCGCTCTGCAGCTCGTCGAATCGCTGCTTGGCAAGCGACCTGTCCTCGAAGCAGAACCTGAACTCCCAGCCCTGTTCGTTGACCCCCAGGTAGATCGCTCGCGTGAACATCAAGTCACCCAGCATCGCAACGCTGCCGTCTGGCAGCACACGGCCCTCCAGGTAGCCCATGCTGCTTGCGTGCTTGCAGAGCTCGACTGATCGCTGTCGCTCCACATCCGAGCGATCCGATCCCATTCGCACCTTCTCTGCAACCATAGCACTCATGCTCAGGCCACCTTCACCTTGTTGTACGGCGTCATGCCCATGTCGACGATCTTCTGGGCCACATGCGGCTCCACGTCGACCGTGAAGTCAGCGTCAGCACGAAGGTACGCCGCTTGTACTTCCACATCGAGAAGCGCCAGCAGTTGGTCCTCCACCACCCAGTAGCCGTAGCGGAAGTCGTTGTCCACGAACACGCGGACCATGTTGCCCGCGCTCCGGCGACCACCGACGCTCTTCCCCTCCGTGCACTTGATCTTCACGACATCGCTCCCGCCTCGACCCGACGCAGACCGTTGAACTCGGCCTCCGTCATCGTCGCAACCAGGCTCATCGCCCACAGTCCATCGCGCGCCGGCACCAGCACCTCGAAGCCTACTCCGTCCACCTCGCCCGTGACGATGTGGTCCACGTTGCCACCGCCGGCGGCGCTGCCAGCCCCCTCTGCCGGAGTTGCCGACACCACGAGGCGCTTCTTGGCGCCAGTTGCGTACTCATTCATGTTGAACCCGCCCATTCCATGTCCCTCGCTGCCGCTTCCGGCACACCCAACTACACCGAATCTACCCGCTCCCCCAGACCGCTCAAGACCGAAAAAGGCCAGTCCCGCTCTGAGCACTGGCCTCCTCGTGAGCCTGGATCAGCACAGGCGCACCACTGGCACCCGTCTGCAGGCCAGCATCAGATCCGCTTGCGCTTCGACAGCGCCAGTGCACAGGCGATGGCCACGCCGAACATCGACAGCGTCGACGGCTCAGGCACTGCGCTGACCCTCACCATCCAGTTGCTGGCGAAAGGCCCCTCCGTCGTCGCCGGCGACCAGTTCTCCGACACCTTCCAGCGCCCCACATTGTCGTACTGCGCACCCGTCATCGAATCGGGCCTCGACAGCACCGCCGTCACCTCCATCAGGCCCACCATCAGGTTCGTCGGGTCGGCGTCCATGAACCAACCCTGCGAACTGATCTGCCACAGGCCCGGGTATTGCGTGACGTTGTAGTTCGCCCTGCTGTCGTTGAACCCCAGGTTCATCCCCATCAGCAGGACGAACGACTCCGCGGCATCCTGGTAGTCCTTCGACATCCCCGACGTTGCCTCTCCGTAGCCGCCGTTCACTGCGCCCACGTATCGTTGCGCCAGGCCCGCCACCTCTGATGTCGTTGCGTACCGCCATCCGCCGGCGAGGAACCCGCCCGCCCCCGACAGGATCTGCGCCTGGCTCAGCCCGTTGGCTGCCTTCAGGTTCAGCCACTCCAGACCGGTCTCGGTGTCCAGCGCGTTACCGCCTGAAGCGACCAGCCCTGCGGCCGCACCATTCACACCCACGCACAGCGCCATCGCTGCCAGCACCGAACCCACCCATCCACGCACCATCTTCGACATGTTCATCTCCAACTCTCTACCGTTCATCTCCGCTCCGAAGTCCCTGCGCCTTCGCGCCCTTCCCTAGAGCCACCCAGTCACGTCTTTGGACTCTCACGGCCCCTGCTTGAATCCCGTACCGCCACGCGTGCCCCACCGCTTACGCTCATACAACACCACCGTCACACCACACCTCACTTTGCTGAACCGCCCGCACCGATGCCCGTTGCGCTCTTCCCGCCGATCCACCGCTCTGCGTGCAGCCCCGGCTTCTCCCGTCGCTCGACTCGTTCAACGCTGTTCGCGTCACACCAGCACCAGTAGCCACCCTTTCCCGCCCAGGTCACGAGTGGGTTTCGCACAACCACACCGTCTCCCTCTCGGTCCACTTTCCCGGCAGACACTCGAGCCAACTTGACCGTCTTCGCTCTGACAGTCAGCTTCCCGTGCTTGGGTACGCCTGGCATCGTGCTGTACACCCTCGCGCCCGCCATGACCCGCACCCGATCGCCTGCCCTGATGCCATGTTCTCCGAAGGGCCCCACGTAGCGAAGCTCCTTTACGCCCATTGCCTTCAGCCAGGCAGCACATGCGAGTGCATCAGCTGCCCGTATGGGCTCACGCTCCAAAGCAGACTCCAAGTCGCCCGTCTGTTGGCCTACCCCGGACGTCGATTCCCTCGCTCGGTCCGCTTCTGAGAGCAGTCTTGCTTCGCTCCACCAATCCATCTGTCCCTCACGGCCTTCTCTGTGGATCCATCAGAGCCACATGACATGCCGCCTTGCTCGCGCTGCCTGCGTTCCGCCGGCCACCGCGCGCTTCGTCGACCACCGGCCATGGCGTCTTCCTCCGGCGACTTTCCAGTGCGGTGGGCATCCAAGACTGTGAATGGCCTTCCTGATCGGTTGTTGTTTGTGGCATTGCCAGTCACCAGAGGCGTTCAGCGTGGGTTGCTCGGTCCACCCCTGTCGGGTCGCCGGCATCTGCGCCAATATGCCTTCCCTGGCCGGGCACTTTTCCGCGCAAACCGCGTCCTCCCACCGCGATTCTTCGGAACTTCAAGGCTTGCGCGCGCTACCTGGAGCGCGCGTCTTCACCGCCGGTCAAGTCGTCGCCAGCACCATGCTCCAGAACCTATTCCGTACAGGTGCACCTGACGTCCGTCGATTTCCCAATCTCGTCCGTCGTACTGCGCCTGCCCGCCGAAGGCGCCCGGCACGTCGATGAAGCTGTCAGCAGCCGCATCGAATCTCAACTGGCCACCCATCATGCCGACCAGGCGCAACCCCTCCTCTCTCGTGAAGTGCGGGCATGCCCAGCCGTTCCACACCAGCTGTGAGCTGTAGCCTTTCAAGCGCACCGCTGAGGGTAGCCACGACCCTCTGAAGCTCCCAGCTGACAGCGTCTGCTCTGGGCTGTGCATGGAGAACGAGGCCCCGAACGCACAGCTCGACACGGTCATCCTGTATGAACTGCCGCGCACCCAAAACGTGACTCTGCCCCCTTCAGCCTTCACGGCCTCCACGACAGTGCCCTCCCGCCCCATGTACAGGCTCACGCCTCTGCGCTCGCTCACTGTCACCCGTCAGCAGCTTCCACCTGTCAGGTCGTCACAGGCCCTTGCGCCAGCCCGGCGGCGCTTGAACCGTGAGCGTCATCTGGATCGTGGAATCGTCGCCACTGTCCTCGCCCCAGACCTCGAATTCACCCCCCAGCACGAAGCCCATGTCCTTGGCCCATCGTTCGCCCCCTTGCTGGCTCGCCTCCACCGGCACGCCGTAGCGTTCGCCCCGTGGATACCGGACATCCAGCTTCTTGGCGACTCCGCACCCGATGACCTCCATGTCCACCGCCTCCATGTCCAGTTCGTTCTGCGTGACGCCTTCTCGGACTTCGGCCACCTCTCCCTCGAAGTCGTAGACGATGGTCACCTCTTCGCCGCCCGCGGCCGCCGCCTTCACCGCCTCCCGCGCTCGCTCCTCGTAGCCGGCTGCATCCTTCGCGTACTGCAGGAACGCCACCATCAGCCCGCGATCCGCCAGGAAACCCTCCAGGTGGATGATCTGCTCGTCCTCGCCCCAGCGCATGCGGTTGCACAGGGATTCCCACTCCGAGCGAACACCTGAGGTTCCTGCGCCTTCCATCTGCCCGGCCTTCTTTCCTTGATCCATCTCACACCTCCACACAGGTTTCGCTCAGCGATCGCACCATCTTCACCAACTCCTCGGTGCTGGCCGCGCTCATCTTCAGCCCCCCCTTCTTGGCGGCCTCGACGATGCTGGCGATCGGCCCGACCGCGCGCTCCATGAAGTCGTCCAGCGCGTCTGCGATGAACAGCTTCTCGGCCGCGCTGCCCGGCTCGCATGCAGCCACGCTCCCACCCACGTACGTCGCATCCCTTCCCATCACCCTTGAACGGGATGCCACGATGAGTTCGCCGACCCGCTCCACGCGGCAGTGGTCGTAGTCGTCGGACTCGTCGACCATCAGGTCTGCCTGGAACAGTACCTGTCCCCCCAGGCTCTCGAACTCGCTGTCCGGCTCCTCGCAAGTGAATAGCCATCCAGCCGGCGCACCGTCTGCCCGTTCGTGCAGGCGCACACCCGCAAGCCCTGCCTGCTTCAGCAGCACCGCCGCACGCCGATCCAAACCAGATCTCGTTCCCATCATCGAATCTCCCAGTAGCCACCCAACCGGCCCTCGTCGCGAAGGGCTCCTCGCCCTTCATCAGAAGGCCCACCCATCGCACCCTTCAGGCGTACGCTTCGACGCACTCCGCGAAGTGAAGCAGACCCGCCGTGTCCACCTTGCAGTACGCCCGAAGCTCTTTCTCGCGCGTTTGCCTCTGCTCGCCCACCGCCGTCGCGTTCGTCACCTCGATGTACGCTGCCTGCGCGGCCATGCCATCTGCGATGCCGTCCAGTTCTTCGTACGTCACCCCTTCCTTTGCAGGCAGTGTGGGCAGAACCTTCTTGATCGACCAGCTCCCGCACATCTTCGGGTGGTAGTACCCGCGCCGCGCCAGCGGCAGCAAGTCGATCAGCTTCTCGATCAGCGCCTCGATCTCACCCGCAAGTTCCGGCAGCGCCTCGGCCAGCTCCTTCAGGCGCCCCTTCTCGTAGCCGGAGTACACGAATACGCACTTCGCCGCCCGCGTTGCCGCGAGAAGCGAGGTTGCAAAGCCGAGACGCGGATCATCTCCGCTGAGGTCGATGAACTCCGAATGAACCGGACCTGCCCCACGCGCTTCCACGCTGTGGACCGACCACTGGAACGTCACCGCCTGATACGGCCTCATCCCCGGAAAGCGCGGGATCGCCATGCTCGCCGCTTCGAAGTCCATGAAGGCTCGCGGGTACGCGAAGCCGCGCATGGTCTTTGCGAACGCCTGCCGCACCACCGCCGACCCAGACAGCAGCGCGTCGCGCACCAGCTTGTTGCGCTCGTGAGAGAACGCATCTGCAGGCATCTCCAGGATCGA
>Ga0075163_10014092_pt1 | contig 10331 bp, 7 predicted proteins | sample JI1023141ADNA_FD_71478 | JGI IMG/M metagenome (GOLD analysis project Ga0075163, IMG submission 71478) | Wastewater effluent complex algal communities from Wisconsin, to seasonally profile nutrient transformation and Carbon sequestration -... | ecosystem: Engineered > WWTP > Effluent > Algae... | reverse complement strand
CCGATGGTGCCACGCGATGCCGGGCGACGGTGGACCGTGCCGGCGTTCATCACCACGGTGATCGGGTTCTGACGCGCATGCGAGGGTGCTGCGACCCGCCTGGAGCTGTCACGCCCCCGAGGAGGGGTAACAGCTTCAGGCGCGCGGCGAGGGCCTGGAGCGGGCGTCCCCCATGATTCGGCGTTGTGGATGAGGCCGGCAGAGCCGGCCTATCAGGATGCGCTGCGGCGGGCCGCTTGATGGACGTCGTCCGGCGTTCCCCACGACGGCGCCGGTCTCATAACAAAAACAAACTGCGATTATACGCGGCGGTAGGCGCCGTGGGCGGCGTATTGGGCCACGATCTCCCGGCAGCTCGCGGCATGCTCACGGGCCTGTTCATCGGTCTCACCGAGATAGATCGTACGTCTCTCCTGCGGGAGACAGTATGGCGTCGAGCGCCACAGATATGCGACGTAGTCCTCGGGGTTCAGCGACACGACGTGCACGCCCGACGGAAACGTCCCGAGGATCAGGGCGCGTCCGCGCGTGAATGCGGCCGATCTCCATCGCATGTCTTCGTTGCCCAGCTTCAATGGCTCGCCGGTGCCGTCAGCCGACAACACCCAGATCTCTCTGTCGTCCGGTGAGGTCCGAAGGGTCGTGACCACCTGGCCGCCGTCCGGCGAGAACGAGGCCGAATAGACCTGGCCGTTGTGGCGCAACACGATCGGCTCCCCGGCGCCATCGGTCCGCCAAACCCGTGCTGTCTCGTCGTCCGAGGCCGTGACGACCCGCTCCCCGTCCGGTGAGAACGAGGCCGAGGAGACCGAAGCGTCGTGCCTCAGCTCGACCGGGTCACTGGCCCTGTCGGCCCGCCACACCCGCGCCGTCTCGTCCTTCGAGACGGTGACGACCCACTCCCCGTCAGGTGAGAATGAGGCCGAGGAGACCGCAGCGTCGTGCCTCAGCTCGACCGGGTCACTGGTCCTGTCGGTCCGCCACACTCGCGCGGCGTCGTCCGACGAGGTCGTCACGAGGCGGCTCCCATCGGGCGAGTAGCCGGCCCCAAGGACACCGAGGAGGGACAAGGGCTGGCCGGTTTCGTCGACGCGTGACAGCGTCAGCTTCTCGGGCGGCGCGCTGCCATCGGAGGGCCCTACCCGCGCTCCGTCCTTGGATGCGGTAATCACCTGCCTCCCGTCCGGTGAGAGGGCGGCCGATGTGACCAGATCGCCGTGGTCCGGCAGGACCACCGACTTGCCGGTGCCATCGAGAGGTCGCCGGTGATGTGGGTGACGCACACGAGGTCGTCGTTCATGCCGTTCTGTTGCAGCAGCAGGTCGCCCTCGTGGGTCACGGGGGTCTCGCACAGGGTCGGACAGGCGGGCGGGGGGAACGTCGGTGGGTCGCCGCTGCTGCCGCTCGAGCCGGTGAGCGGCTCGCTGGTGCCGTCGGTCGTGCTCGTCGTGCTCGTCGTGCTCGTCGTGTCGCTCGTGCTCGTCGTGACGGGGGCATCGGTGGTCGGCGGGTCGAACGTGCCCGAGCTGCCGGGGTCGCCCGGGCTGGTCGGTGGTTCGCTCGCATTTCCGGAGCTCGCGGAGGACGAGCCGGTGTCGTCGGTGGTCGAGGGCTGGCCGTGGCCGGGGCCGCAGGCGACGAGGGAACACAGCGCGGCCAGCCGGCGGAGTCGAAGTCCCATGATGCGGACTGTACCCGCCGGAGGGCGATCAATTGCCGTTCGCCGTCATTTCCGGGGGCGGGGGCGGCGGAGGCCGACGAGCGCGAGCAGGGCCCACAGACCGGTGGTCGGGCCGCTCGTCGCGCAGCCGCAGCCGTCGTCGACGCTCGCGCCGCCGCTGTCGGAGCCGCTCGAGCCGGTCGCCTCGCCGCTCGACTCCGCGCCGCCGCTGGTCGGCGTGTCGCCGCTGGTCGGCGTGTCGCCGGTGGTGCTCGTGTTGCCGCCGGTGTTGCCGCCCGAGCCCTCGCCGGAGTCGCCGCTCGATTCGCCGGGGGTGCTCGTGGTCGGCTCGTCGCTGGTGGTGGTCGTGCCGGGGTCGCCGGTGGTGTCGTCGCCGGTGGTGCTGGTGGTGCCGGGTTCGACGGGGATCTGGCAGCCCTCGCAGTCGTCGTCGATCGCGTCGTCGCACTCCTCGCCGCGCTGGAGGATCCCGTCGCCGCAGGCCGGCAGCATGCACAGGTTGCTGCACTCGTCGTCGTCGACGTCGTTGGCGTCGTCGCAGCCCTCGCCCGGCTGGAGGATGCCGTCGCCGCAGGAGGCCAGCGTGCACGCGTTGGTGCACTCGTCGTCGTCGTCGTCGTTGGCGTCGTCGCAGGCCTCGCCCATCTGCACGATGCCGTCGCCGCACGCGGCCGCGACGCAGGCGTTGCTGCAGGCGTCGTCGTCGACGTCGTTGGCGTCGTCGCAGCCCTCGCCGGCCTGCACGAAGCCGTCGCCGCAGGCGGCCAGCTCGCAGGCCGCCGTGCACTCGTCCTCGTTGACGTCGTTGGCGTCGTCGCAGGCCTCGACGCCGGCCTGCACGATCCCGTCGCCGCAGGCGGCCGGCTCGCAGGCGCTGGTGCACGCGTCCTCGTCGACCGTATTGCCGTCGTCGCAGCCCTCGACGTTGGCCTGCACGAAGCCGTCGCCGCAGGCGGCCAGCTTGCACGCGTTGGTGCACGCGTCCTCGTTGGACATGTTGCCGTCGTCGCAGGCCTCGCCCATCGCCACGCTGCCGTCGCCGCAGAACGAGCTGATGAAGTTGCCGATGCCGTCGACCGCGAACGGCAGCGGGTAGGTCGTCGTGACCGCGCCGCCCATCGTGAACTCGACGACCGTCGACGAGTTGGTGTTGGTGCCGCCCTCGCCGGTGGTGGCGATGCCGAAGAAGTGCGCCGTCGCGGGGTCGTACACGAAGTCGACGATGTTGTTGAAGTTGCCGAGCCCGGTGGGGTTGGTGTAGCTCTGCTGCAGCACGAACGCGGCGTCGTAGCGGGCGAACACCGAGGCCTGGCCGTTCCACAGGCTGACGAACAGGTCGGTGCCGTCGGTCGCGGTGCCCTGGCTGATGGTCTGGCTGGTCTGGATGCTGGTGTTCTGCACGCCGGCGTTGCTGTAGCGCCACAGCTTGCCGTCGTTGCGCGACGTGACGATGACCTCGCCGTTGTACACGGTGATGTGCTTGGGGTACGCGTAGTGGGTGCGCCCGCCCTGCCCGAGGATGTACTGCGACTCGAACCCGTTGTTGCTGCCGATGACGAAGCGCGCGAAGTAGTCGTTGAAGTGCTCGGCGAGCCAGCCGTGGCTGCTGCCCTCGCCGGCGTTGTAGTCGGCGTCGTTGCACTGCGCCGAGTGCAGCAGTATCGAGGCGTTGGGGTTGGCGCTGTTCCAGGTGTGGACCTGGCTCTGGTTCCAGCGCGACAGCAGGGCCGTCACGGCGCCGGCGCTGTTCGGGACGAGCGCGAGCAGCAGAGGAGTAATGCAGGCGATGGTCTTGAACCGACGAGACATCGCGCCAGCATATCGCCGGCCGACGCCGTGTTCACGCGTGTGACGACACGCGGACCTGACCGGCGGCGATATCGCGCTGGATCGTGCGCGACGAGATGCGCAGGCGCGCGGCGGCCTTGCCGGTGTCGCCGCCGACCAGCGCGAGGGTCGTCTCGACGATGCGGGGCCACGCCCTTCCACGAGGGCAAATTATGGACGATCGCCGCTGTGGGCACCGAGGTCACGCTACGGGGTCAGACGGGAGGTATCCGGGCAGCGTCGTTCTCGCCGGACGGAACCCGGATCTTGACGACGGCGTACGACGGAACGGCGCGTGTCTGGCAGGTCGACACCCACGACGAGCAGGCCGAGGGCACGCCGCTCGCGCTGTCGCCGGACCGGTCACGGGTCCTCACGACCTCGGTCGGTGGCGGTCATCCCCAGGTCTTGACTACCGACGGCACCAACGAGCCCGTGAAACTGAGTCTGTCCGTGGACGGCCGGATCAAGAACGCCTCGTTCTCGGCGGACGGGAGCTGGGTCGTTCTTGTCTCCGAGGTGCTCGGCCGTCCCCGCACCAGCGTCTGCAGGACCGATCGCCGGCGGGATCGATCCGGGCGACCAGCTCGGCCTGGCAGGCCAGCGGTTCGGGGTGGTCACCGCGAACGTGTTGTGCGGGGGTGCTCAGTCGGTGCCCGTCCACGCCGGTGATCACCCCCGCCGAGACCATCCGCGCTCGCTTCACGGACCTCGACCCCGCGGCGCTCGGACGCTACCGACCACGACGGCGCCGTAGTGGGACGGTGGACCGGCCGGTGCATGAACGCGGTTGTGGCGACTCGAGGAGTTGCACATTACCCCGTCTACCGGACCCGTGGCACCCGACGCGTCAACGCCATCGCCAGCTCGATATCCACTTGGAGCTCCTCTGCATGCCCGGGCTCCAGCTCGGCCTCGTCGTTCTCATCCTCGAGCGCGGCGAGTTGTTGCTCGAGCGTGGCGGAGAGCGAGTCCCACAGGATCCGATCGAGGTCGAGGCCCTGCTCCGGCTCCCCCTCGAGTTTAATCCGCAACGCGGACAGCAGCCGGCGAAGGCGCGTCTCGGTCGCCCGCCGCCGCTCTCGCTCCGCCTTGAGCGTGGCCTTGAGCGCCGGGGCCTTGTCGGCCTCGAGTTGCCGATCACGAGTGTGTAAGGCAGCACGTCGCGGCCCCTGAGCCGATCCTCGATCGTGGAACGAACTTCACCAATCCTCCATCGTCCGCGTGTACTCTCGTTCAATGGCTCGATCTTGCGAGCCCACAACCCTGGACTTGGAGCGACCGATGATGACGATCCAACCGTTTGTCCGACTTCTGTGTGTGGGCTCGTGCAGCGCGCTGCTGGCAGCGTGCGGCGACGACGGCGGCGACAGCAACGGATCGGCCAGCACGGGCCTGACCGGGGCCCTGTCGCTCACCAGCGACGGCCCTGCCGGCGACCCGACGGGCGACGCGACCGGCGACTCCCTGACCGGCAACGAGGGCACCGTCGGCATGACCGGGGACTCGACGCCCACGACCGGCGACACGACGATGATCGATCTGTCCGCGACCAACACGGAGACCGCGACCGACCCGTCCACGTCCAACCCGTCCGACCCCTCCAACCCCTCCGACCCCTCCGACCCCTCCGAGACGACCGACCCGACCGCCCCGCCCGCCGTCTGCGGCGACGCTGTGGTCGAGGGCGACGAGGCCTGCGACGACGGCAACGTCGTCGACGGCGACGAGTGCAGCGCCGACTGTCAGACCGTCACCGTGCCCCAGGTCTGCGGCGACGGGGCCGTCCAGGCCCCCGAGGCCTGCGACGACGCCAACGATGTCCCCGCCGACGGCTGTGAGCCCGACTGCACCCTGACCCCCGCCGTCTGCGGCGACGGCGTCGCCGAGCAGGACGAGGAGTGCGACGACGGCAACGACCAGAACCCCGGCCCCGAAGACACCTGCAACCCCGACTGCACCCTCGCCCCGGCGTGCGCCGCCCCGGGCGAATACGTCATTTGCGACGCCGGCCTCGACCTCGCCGACAAGGCCGACAAGACCAACGCCCACAAGGCGATGGACATCTGCAACGACACCCCCGCCAACTCGGTCCAGATCTCCAACTTCCAGTTCGACTCGCCCAGCAACACAGCGTGGCAGGTCGCCCGCGGCTTCGGCACCTACATGTTCGACGACGACATGGACCCGAACACCCCGAACAAGCTGCTCTACAGCCCGCGCGAGGGCGAGTCCTTCCTCATCATCAGCTCCGGCAACATCAACCCTCCGAACCAGCAGGGCATCGTCACCCATAACCCCGCCACGCAGACCGGCAACGGCGAGAACGGCAACCCCGAGAACCCGAACACGCTGCCGGCGCCGCTGTCGAACCTGGTCGGCAGCAGCAACGGCGCCGGCGGCACCCCGTTCCAGCAGTGCGACGGCGTCCGCGACTGCTCCGACACGCTCGCCGCCCAGTGGATCAAAGGCAACAGCGACCCCAACGACAAGCTGTTCTTCCGGTTCAACACCACCGCCCCGGTGAGCACCTACGGCTACACCTTCGACTTCGTGTTCTGCTCGGCGGAGTGGCCGTCGTGGGTCAACACCCCGTTCAACGATCTGCTGATCGCCTGGCAGACCGACCCGACGCCGGACGACCCCAACCAAAACCCGCCGGTCGACGCGTACACCGGCAACGTCACCTTCATCCCCAACCCCAACGACCCGACCAAGGGCCTGCCGCTCACGATCACCGCGCTCGACCCGTACTTCAAGGGACCGGGCTTCACCGGCAACGAGCCGCAGCTCGCCGGCACCGGCTTCGAGTCCACCGCCTGCACCGACTGGTTCACCGCCAGGGGCGGCGTCCGGCCGGGCGCCAACCTCGACATCGGGTTCTTCCTCGCCGACATGACCGACAACGCCCTCGCTACCGTGGCGATCCTCGACAACTTCCGGTGGGACTGCAAGGGCTGCGTCCCCAGCGAGATCGACAGCTGCGGCGTGATCCCGCAGTAACAGGCCGTCGACGTCCATCGGCTCGTTGAGGCTGCGGCGCGCCGCATCCTCAGCGAGCTCGACCACCATCATAAATGAATGATGTGACCCCAGCGCTGATCCAGCGCGATTCGTGCGCTCGAATATCAACACAATCTAGATCAAGAGAACGGGTGAATACAAGCACTTCCACGTCCTCGCGGCCTGAGCATCGCCAAACACGCTCTGCGGCTCCAGGCGGGTGGTTGATCCCGGCGCAGGCAGTCCATACGATCGCGGCCATGGTGCGTCGACCTGGCTGGTGCGCGCTCGTCGTCGCTATCGCCGGTTGTCAGGCGCCGGTCGCGGCGGACGAGGACGGCTCGTCATCGGGGCCGGCATCGACGACGGCGGGGTCCAGCGAGGGCGGCGCGGACGTCCCGCAGCCGGACGATTGGCTGGAGCTCGGGCAGGGCGAGGCCGTGTATTCGCCGCTGACGGACGGCGGGGCGCTGTGGCTGGAGCTCGGCGGGCAAGGGGCGTGGATGTTTCCGATCGGCGTGCGCGGCGGCGGGTTCGCGCTGCCGCGGGACCCAAACGACCTGCAGGCCGACGATGTGCCGCGGCTGGATCTGTGGCTCGACATGGACGGGTATGTGATCTCGCCGGGCGGGCACCTGGCGCAGGTCGACGACGCACCGCTGGTGTTCACCGCGGGCGTGGACGGCGTGTATGAGACCGGCTACGTCCCGCTGATCGTGCCCGAGGTGCTGGGCGACATGCGCGAGCTCGACGGGCGGGCCGCGCGGCTGCACGCGGCGCTGACCACCGCAGACGGGGTGCTGGCGGTCGACCTCGACGTCGTGGTGCGGGCTGCCACGACCGACGGCGCGGGCGGGAGCGGTGGGAGCGGCGGGACGAATGGCGACAACGGCGAGTCCGACGGCGGGCCGGTCGACCCGCATTTCGTCGACGTGACGGCGGAGGTCGGGCTGACGTATGTGCAGGGGCCGAAGAACCTGGCGCCGAACTGCAAGCTCGGGTACGGCAACAATCCGACCGGGGACCTGTGTCAGACGGAGCGGATGATCGCGGGGGCTGCGGTCGGCGACGTCGACGCGGACGGTGATGACGACCTGTATGTGACGAGGTTGGACGCGCCGAATTACCTATTTATCAATGAGGGCGGGACGTTCGTCGACAGGGCGGCGGAGGTCGGGCTGGCCGTGACGCTGCCGAGCAGCGGGGTGGTGTGGATCGACATCGACCGCGACGGCGACCTCGACCTGTATCTGACGACCCTCGGGGACACGCGCTACTACCTGTTCGTCAACCACGCGGGGCAGTTCACCGAGGAGGCGATCGGGCGCGGGGCGGCGCTCGAGACGATGTATCTCCACGCAGGCATGACGCCGTCGATCGGCGACTACGACCTCGACGGCTACGTGGATCTGTTCACCGGCGAGTGGCGGCTGCAGACGATCATCTGGGAGGGGCCGTACCACGCGCGGCTGCTGCACAACCGCGGGGCCGACGCGCCGGGCTACTTCGAGGACCTGACCGAGGCGGCGGGGGTGCCGATGTACCTGGTCAACAACATGCTGGGGCCGCTGGTCTTCTCGCCCGCGTTCGTCGACCTCGACGAGGACGGGTGGCCGGACCTGCCGATCGTCGCCGACTTCGAGATGTCGCGGCTGTTCTGGAACGAGGGCGACGGGACCTTCTCCGACGGGACGGCGACCGCGACGGTGGCGACCGACCGCAACGGGATGGGCGCGACGTTCGGCGACTTCGACGGCGACGGCCTGCTCGACTGGTTCGTGTCGTCGATCTTCGTGGCGGTCGACGACCAGGACGACGGCAACCGGCTATACCGCAACCTCGGCGGGCGGAAGTTCGTCGACGCGACCGACGAGCTGGGGGTCCGCGACGGCGGCTGGGGCTGGGGTGCGGCGGCGTTCGACTACGACAACGACGGCGACCTCGACCTGGTCCAGACCGGCGGGTGGGCCATCCCGGCATTCGAGGGCCAGCCGCTGCACCTGTGGCGCAACGCGGGCGGGTTCCCGCTGGTCGACGTGGCGTACCAGGTCGGGCTCGACGACTCCGGCGACTCGGGCCGCGCGGTGGTCGTGTGGGACTACGACAGCGACGGCGACCTCGACCTGCTGGTCACACACAACGCCGGGATGGCGCGGCTGTTCCGCAACGACGGCGGCGACCAGCACGACTGGCTGCGGGTGCGCGCGGTCGGCAAGGCCAGCAACCGCCAGGGGCTCGGCGCGAAGGTGCGGGTGCGGACGGTGGCGAACGCGGCGCCGCAGGTCCGGGAGATCGGCGCGTCGACCCACTTCATGGGCCAGAGCGAGACGGTCGCCCACTTCGGGCTCGGACACGGCGAGGCGCCGGTCGCCGAGGTCCGCGTCGAATGGCCGGTCTCGGGAACCGTGCAGATCTTCAAGGATGTCGCGCGACGATCGGTGCTGACGGCCTATGAACCCTGAGCTGGGCCCGGTCATAGTTTGCGGTGGTCGTGGCGCCGCAGCCACGACCACCCCGCTGGCCGCGATTTTGTCCTTCGTGCATGGGTCGGCGAATGGTGGAAGGCGCGGCGCTGCTGGTCGACCACGTGCTCCCCGCTGTCGGCTATCGACAATGGGTGCTGTCCTTCGAGGGGCCACTGGCGGTGCGTCTCGGGTACGACCGGGCGCTGCTGGCGAAGGTCGCGGAGAGGCTGGCGCGGGCGGTGATGCAGGACATGCGGTGGTCGGCGAAGGAGCGCCACGGGCTGGCCGCGGTGGAGTCGCTGCACGCCGGCGTGTTCATGGTGGTCCAGCGATTCCGCAGCGACCTCGGGCTATTCGTGCACTTGCACGCCCTCATCACCGACGGCGCCTTCGAGGAGTGCGGCGGCGAGGTGCGCTTCATGCCCGCGGCGACGCCGACGCCGGAGCGGCTCACGGCCGTGCTCGCGCAGGTCCACAAGGCCGTCGCCGCGGTCGCCGAGGACGACGTCCTGGACCTCGACCCCGCGCTCGCGGCATGCGTGCAGCTCGGTCTCTCGGGCCCGCACCTGGTCCCGCCGCAGGAGCCCGCGGCGAGGCCGCCGCTGACGGTGACGGCGTTCGGGATGCACCTCCACGCCGCGACGACCGTCGACGAGCGCGACCGCAAGCAACTCGAGCGGGTCTGCCGCTATCTGCTCCGCCCGCCCTTCGCTCACGCCGTCGTGGCGCTCCCCGACGGCCGCGTGCGCGTCCTCTTCAAGGCCCCCTGGCGCAGCGGGGCAGCCCACGCCGACATGCCGCCGGACAGGTTTCTCGCCCGTCTGTGCGCCCTCGTGCCGCCTCCGAATTTTCACACGACGAGGTACTTCGGTGTGTTCGCAAATCGCCACCATCTTCGCGCTCGCATCCTTCCACCGTCTCGGGTCCCCGCACCCGGGCAGCAGCTCAACCTCGACCTCGTCGGCGCCGGCGCGGCGAACGACGGCGACGCCGCCGCCAAGTCTGCCGCGAGCCCGCGCCGTCTCATCGTCGCGGCGCTTGGCGGAGCCGTCGCGCCAGCGAAGGAGCGCGGGGCCGGAACGCAAGTACATCCTGACGAAGCCGCTGGCGCAGCTCCGCGAACTCCAGCCGCTGCCGCGACCGTCCGCGGTCTCCGCTGTCGAGACTGGCCACCGGCCTGAGTGTTGCGCAACGGCGGTCGGCGGGGCTGGCCACCTTCCGGGGCCGTTACGCCGCCGACGTGCCGTGTGCGCCGCAGAGCGACCGACCACTTGCGCCCAGAGGTCGGCCACATCTCCTCGGCTTCGAACTCGGCGATTCGATGCGGTCAGCCACTGGTTCGTGCCCGACGCTGG
>Ga0075163_10014086_pt1 | contig 10332 bp, 2 predicted proteins | sample JI1023141ADNA_FD_71478 | JGI IMG/M metagenome (GOLD analysis project Ga0075163, IMG submission 71478) | Wastewater effluent complex algal communities from Wisconsin, to seasonally profile nutrient transformation and Carbon sequestration -... | ecosystem: Engineered > WWTP > Effluent > Algae... | reverse complement strand
CAACAACCGAGCTTTTGACGATCACTGCATAGTAGTTGCCTGATGATGGCAAGTTCGTCATGTTCACCCAAGCATCCATCGTGACAGCGGTTGTCATATCGAGGGCAGAGCTGTCTGGGATACTGATGTATTGATTGATTCCATTTAGATTGAAGGCTGAAGCGCTTACTCCATCGACTCCCGTTGTATACGTGGGGCTGTTGACGCCTGTGGCTGTACCACCGTTGATTTGGTCCACAAGGTCGTTGCCACGCCACCAACCCGCTTGCACGTCGAGTTGTCCAATACCCGTTACCGAAACACCGTCTCCCGCGTTGCCTCGAATGATGTTCGCTTCACCCGCAGCAGTTCCACCGATGATGTTTCCTGCAGAGTTGTACAATTCAATGCCGCTAGAGCCATTGGCAACATTGGCTGTGTTCGCTGCGTTTCGACCAATGATGTTTCCTTGAATCACATTACCATATTTGCTCACCGAGCCAGTCGTGTATTGTTTCGTTATTTCAGCAGTCGATAGATCGCGCGAATAGATGTTCAGTTCATCGATTTGGCCTACAAAGTTGAACGAACCGTTGCGCGAACCAACCATCAACGGATCATTGCCAGACGTGTTGTAATTTAAAGAGGCTCGAAGATCCGTAAACACCGAGGTTTGACTTTGGCCATCAAGAAACAGTTCGATGTTCTCGGTCGTGGTTCGAGTATCAAATTTTGCTGCGAAATGGTGCCATTGTCCATCGTTGACGGTGGTAGATGTGTACTTGGCATAAACGTTGTTGTTTGTTGGGCTGAGAAACACGGCGTAGAGCAAATTATCGGTGCCTATTTCAACGTCCCATTGATAGTTCGAAGCGCCATTTCCTTTATTGACAATCATTTGGCGCGAACCGCTCGCGGTAGTTTTGAACCAGCCTTCGACGGTGAAAACCTGATCTGAAAAGTCGAACACACTCTCGTTAGGTATCGTTATGTAATTCGAGCCGGTGAGATCGAGAGCATTGCCTATTTTGCCTGTTGTGTAAGAGGCTGTCCCAGTCCAGGTTCCCTGGTTTAATGAAATGAAATCTTGCGCGTTGTTTTCCGAACGCAGACTAGCAACAGCACTTGTGGAGACTCCAGAGTAATAGACGTAGATACCTCGGCTGTTGTTGCCCGATATGACGTTAGCCATACCAGCACCTGTCCCGCCTATAAAGTTTCCTGTTGCTCCCGCCATCAACGCGATGCCATAGCTATTGGGAAGGGAGACAGCACCTGTAACATCGACGCCGACATAATTGCCATAGACGACGTTGCTCGTAGCGGCATTACCGTGAATATAGATTCCTTCAGCGGTTCCACCTGAGATGATGTTGCGAGCGGAGGCAGTTGTGCCGCCGATGGTGTTACCGCTTCCCAACACGCCGATGCCGGCCCATGTGTTTCCAAGTGACGACGTGCCGTTGAAATTAGTTCCAATAAAGTTTCCTTGGACGGTGTTATTGTTTCCTTCGAGGCAAATGCCCCATAATCCGTTGCCGCTAATGAGGTTTCCGTCAGTGCCCAATGTTCCGCCAATGGTGTTGTACGAGGTGGTGCTGACCAGATAGATGCCGGAGGCGGCGTTTGCGACTTTGGCGGTACCCGAGCTATTTGTGCCGATATAATTGCTTTGAATGACGTTGAACGTGGAGGTTCCCGTGGCGAAAACACCCGAACCACTGTTTCCGGAAATGACATTTTTACTGGCGGAAGTTGTTCCGCCAATCGTATTGCCCGAGGAGTTCAATACATATATGCCGTGGGAACCATTTGAGCGACTTTGCGTCCCCGATTCATCGACGCCGATGTAATTACCGGCAATTGTGTTTCCACCTTTCGTGCCACCGCCGACCCGATAGATGGTAGAGATTTCTGTCGCTGTTAGAGCTCGTCGATATATGGCTAGATCATCAATTTTACCTTGGAAGTAATCCGTTCCACTGGTGTTTTGGCGACTTGCGATCCGGAATTCATTTAAGGCTGGATTCGCATCACCTATGGTGCTCGATGAGATCGTGCCTGAGTATACTTGCACGCCGTTCGCGAAAAGCTTGACAGTACCGTTATCAAAAGTGAGCGCCAAATGTGTCCAGGTGTTAGCTGGAGCGTTGTAGCCTGTACCAGTAAAGAACCAAGTGTTGCTCGAGTTTGCGATCGCCCAGCGTATTTCCCCGGTTGAGCCGACTCGCGCAAGTTCATATTCTCCCTCTCGGTTGAAAATCATGAAATCCCCGCCTGTTGTGTTATTGGGGTATATCCAAGTTTCAACCGTGAACATGTTCGTCATTGCCAGTGACGAGGAAGTTCCTACCTGAACGTAGTCATCGACACCATCAAATTGGAATGCCGATCCATTGACTCCGGTGCTGGTCGCTGTTGCACCATTGGTCAATGTTCCATTTAAGCTTCCAACTGAGTCATTGGCATTGCCATCGCTTTTCCACCAAGCTACCGCGTCTTTCGGGGTACCGTTTCCGCTGACCTGAATACCATACAATGTGTTGCCGGAAATAATGTTTCGTTCGGCTGCCGTAACGCCACCCACCTCATTCCCTGAACTGTTTACGAGATTAATTCCAATATTGTTTCCGACGGTGCTTTGTGCGACGGATGAAAAGAGCGAACCGATTTCAGCAGCAGACAATGCACGGTTATAAATGACGGCCTCATCGATCCGTCCATCAAAGAACTGACTGGCACTCGATGCGCGACCGATGTTCAGATTGGCTGTACCACTACCGTAGATCGTTGAAAAGCCAGTGGTTGCGTTTGCAACTTGAACGCCATTGATGTAGAGAAGGGCTGTACCGCTATTGAAGGTTGCAGCAACATGATACCACGTGCCCGCAGTCAGCAGGCTGCTTGATGAAGTGAGTCCGTAGTAGGCTGCGCCGTCCGAGCTAAAATCGGCCCGAAGGGCTCCGTTCGGCGCAAGGCCAAGTTGATAAGCTCCATGCCCCGCTGAGCCAAATTTGCTGATAATTTGGCGGAAATTGGCAATGTCGTCAGCATTAATCCAAGCTGCAAGAGTAACAGCATTGGATACTTCGAGATTTGCATGGTCAGGCGCGGAAATGTAGCCTGAAGTTCCATCAAAATCAAAGGCCTTACCCGCGATACCCGAGACGTAGGTCACTCCTCCATTGAGTGTGCCTTCGTTGGTGCTCGTGAAATCGCTTTCATTTCCTTCCGCTTTATAGGAAGCGATCGGTGTTGCGACAAAGGTGTTCGTGTCAGTCGACTGATATTGGTAAAGATTGGCCACTTCCGTGGCTGTCAGTGCCCGATTGTATAAACTTACTTCATCGACTCTCCCGTCAAATGGTAGGCCATTGGAGGCATTGGAGTCTCCGATAAGGATATTACCATTTGAGTTAAACATAGAACCTGCATACGCAAGGGTTCCGCTAAGTTGGCCATTGATATAGACTCGGATTTCGGCACCGTCATAGGTTCCTACGACATGTTGCCAACTGCTTGCATTAAGGCTCAGGCTGCTTTGAATCGAATCATAATCCGTCCCACCATCACGACTGATGTAGAAGAGAATCTTCCCATTGGTGTTGAGCCGCATCATGAACGCGCGTTGTGTTGCTCCCGCATTCCATTGTGAAACGATGTCACGCGGATCGGTCGCGTCGATCAAATCGGGATTGACCCATGCGCTGACACTCATTACTCCCGTGTTCCCGAAGGAGGACGAATCCGTTATAGAAACATAATCATCCACACCATCGAGGGAAAATGCACTAAACAGTTTCCCGCTGGCGGTAGTGGTAGCACCGTTGGTGAGTGTTCCGTTGTTAATCGATCTCGTATCGTTGGCATTGCCCTCACCGCTCCATGTGCTGACCAAGGGAATTTTGGCAGCTGACTTCCCATTCAGACCAGCGTTATAGGCTGCGTTGATCTCAGTTGTCGACAATGCGCGATTGTAGATCGCTACTTCATCAAGTAAACCGGTCATGCGGGAGGTAGTGCCGTTGGTGGCTCCACCTATTCGCAAATCGGATGTGCTGGTGATCATCGCGCCGCTGGTAGCTCCTGATTGTACGAGCGTACCGTTAACATACACTCCCATCGTTCCGCTTACGGTGTCAATGACGCCAACGATGTGATACCACTGGCCAGTCGAGATGACGCCGTCGACTGTGGTAACATTGACATTTGCTGCGGATGCGTTTCCATACGAAAGATGAATTGCTCCGTTTTGAGTTACCGAGATCAAGTAGTTTCTGGTGGCTACGCTGCTTTCCTTGGCTAAGATCGTGTTGTATGGATTAGAAAGCGAGGAAAAATTGGCCCAGGCTTCTAGGGTAATAGCTTGAGGGATATCGAGCTGGATGTTGTCGGTAACTGATAGATGCCCGGTGCCATCGAAATGGAATGCGGTTCCAACTTTACCTGTTGCGTAGGTGACCCCGCCGGTAAGAGTGGCCGTATTGGTTGAGGTAGAATCATTCCCGTTACTCTCGCCTTTCCACCAAGCAACGGTTCCTTCAACACTATCGCTTCCGTTGGGGCGTAGGCCGATGATATTCCCATCGATGTTGTTGAGTCCACTACCGTTAACATAGATACCGGAGCCTTCTGCGAATCCGTATATCGCGAAGCCTTTGATTGTCGTACCGCCTCCTGTAATATTGAAACCGTTCGCGGCAGCTCCGGCGTTGCTTCCATCTAATTCAATGACCGGTGAAGATACATATTGGGATTGTGTTGTAGCATTGATAATGACGGGATCGGTAATTGTTGGCAATGCGGTGGTGGGTTGTATGATAAAGGTGCCCGCGCCGCTTTTGTTGTAACCTGAATCGCTAGTGGCAATGTCAAACTGGATGGTATCGGTTCCTGCGATTCCGTTGGCATCCGTCATCGCCTGTCGCAATGAGCCGACACCAGAATCGTTGGTATTGGTAACGAGATTGCTGTTTGATGCAATCTTGGCGACAAATCCATCGTAGCCTGAGTTGTACGATGTTGTCGGAGTTCCCCAAGTTGCATTACTGTATCCACCGAGATAAACATTACCATTTCCGTCGGTTGCGATTCCATTACCGACATCGGTCCCTGTGCTTCCGTAATAACCAATCGCCCCTCGGGTGCCATTGGTATTCAAAAAAGCGACAAATGCATCGGTCCCGCTGGTATAACTTCGCCAGGGAGAACCGATGCTTGCATCAGCCCCACCACTGACGATTAGATTGCTATTGGGATCGATGACGATTCCATACGCTGCATCATTGGCGCTACTACCGATAAATGTGTTCCATTGCAATGTGCCTGAACTGTTGAGTTTACTTACCGTACCATCGTAGCTTGCATTGTAGGCGGTAATTGGAGTACCCCAGGTTGCGTTACTGTAGCCAGTCACATAGCTATTGCCGCTACTATCGATTGCGATATCGCCGTTGTAGTCGATACCTGATCCACCAAGGAATGTGTTCCAGCTCAATGCGCCCGTATTCGTCAGTTTAAATGCAATTCCATCTTGGCCGCTCGAATAAGCACGAACCGGAGAGCCCCACGTAGCGGTGCTGTAGCCGACGCCGTAGACGTTGCCGCTGGCGTCGACCGCTAGGTCTTCAGCTCGATCATTGCCAGTTCCGCCGATAAAACTGTTCCAAGTCAATGAACCTGTGCTGCTAAGTTTTGCGATAAAACCGTCTTCACCGCTTGAATAAGCCCGTACAGGCGAACCCCAAGTGACATTACTGTTGCCTGAAACATAAACGTTGCCACTGGAATCGGTAACAATTCCATAAGTCGCATCAATACCGGTACCACCTACAAACGTATTCCATTGAAGGGTACCGCTCGTATTGAGTTTTGCGACATAAGCATCGAACGAACCTCCAGCAAAACCGGTCACAGGGGTTCCCCAGGTTGCATTGCTCCAACCCGTTACAAATGCGTTGCCACTGGCGTCCACGGTGATCGCCGTGCCGACGTCAGAGTTACCAGATCCTCCCAAAAAAGTATTCCATTGCAGGGCACCGCTACCATTGAACTTTGCTACAAACGTATCGCTAGTGGTTGAATAAGCTCGAATTGGCGATCCCCACGTGGCCGAACTATCGCCGACAACATACACATTGCCACTGGAGTCGATCGCAATATCGCGGATATAATCATTCCCACTGCCACCCACGAAAGAATTCCAAGTCAAAGTGGGGTCGATGACCAGTTCATATTCTGCATCATAATCTCCGACAACAAATCCCAATTCATTGTCGCCAATCAATCGAAATGCCACCTCGATATAGTGTCGCATTCCATCGATGTCTTGCCAGGCGATCGGTGCTGACTCATTCATGGTGCCGTTTTCAAAATGCATCACGAGATTGCCGGCTTCATCAATACTTAGCTGTTGATTGTATTGCAGATGAATGTTGTCGACACTTACTCCCGCATCAATGTAATAGGTGCTCTTGAGTAATGTGTTTGTGTCCGATTCAAAGACGACATCGATATCGGCCCAAAGATCTGTATACAGAACATTTCGATAGTCCGCTGATTGCGAATCCAGAGTGATTTGATCGCTATCAGCGCCTTGTTGAACAGGTAACGCAAGATTTGCACCAACAAAATCGACACGCAATAAATGGTCAGAGCCGCCGACGAGGTACTCGCTATCTGCGAATGCAACTCGTTGACCCGTTGAAGTAGTAAAAGCTAAGAGCTCATTCGGATCGGATGTAGTGTGGGGTTGAATAAGGGAATCGCTATACGAATTCGAAACAGAAATCGATTCCGAGTCTAATACGTTCGTGGCGAGCGGAAGCGATGCAATGGACTCTGCATTCGCAGAATTGATTTGCCAGTCGCTATCGATGTCCAAGTCGATGTCTTGGATAGGGTCAAATGTGTAGTGTGGTTGAGCGGGAGATAAGGCGATTTCTTCGGAGGCGAGTAAGTCGAATCGAAGAATGAGCGCGTCCGGGGGAGCCGACGCTACATCAACAGCGTCGGCAATTGGCATTTCGGCCGACGAGGATGGATCATTCGCCAGGGCATCGATCAGTGGTAAAGTGGGGGTATTGGAGGATTCCGCTCCATCCATCCAAGTTGCGGAGAGGAGAACGCGACGTTCCAAACCTTGCACACGAAAATGAGGTTTCGCCTTGCGATCCTTTTTGCTCATTGTCGCTACACTTCCGTGAAAAACGCATCTAGGCACATGAGGATCTCTCTCCTTGAGACCCTCTTCCTTTTCCCCTATTTCGGGTCTTAATATTTCGGGATTGGGGTAAATGCGTAACGGTGGGGGATTTTTCCGCCTGGTTTGGATCGTCGCACGGTCTGTAACGACTGCACTGTTTTGCTAGGTCTTGTACAAGTAGAACGCGCGAAAATTGCGCACCAGAATACCTCTCAACGTAAATTCTGGATCTCGACGGAAGCGATTCCCCCTCACCAGGGCGTGTTTTTGAGGGGGCGTTGGTAGGATGGGAAATACTTACTTCGATTTAAGGGGTGGAGTTAGTCGTTAAGGTTTACCTCTACGGAATATGAGGATTAGCAATCAAAGGAACTTGCGTTTTAACCGTTGAAGGTGGTTGAGCCATTACAACCGGAATGCCGATGGTGGGGGTAAGGTTAGAACAATTGCGGTGTAGGGCTGCGCTAATACGACAACATGATGTGTAAACTAGCCAAGGTGGGCGAAATGTTTAAGCAATTCTACCAACAGCGAGGGATAAGGAGGGAGCGGAGTTTATCTTCGCGCAATGCCTCTGTACTTTCGTTGCTGTGTTGCCTTGGTTTGATGTTTTTCACCGTGGGATGTAAGGTGGGGCCCGATTTTTGTCGCCCTTCCGTGGCTCTTCCGGCCGATTGGGAAGTTCAGCCACAAAGTCTTTCGCCAGGCGAGCAACAAGAGATTTCCTGTTGGTGGAAGCAACTCAATGCACCAGAGCTTGACTTGATGATCGAGCATGTGGTCCGCAGCAACTTGTCATTAAAAGAAGCTTTGCATCGTATCGAAGAAGCTCGTGCGATTGAACGCGCTACTGCCGCACTCTCAAGACCTGATGCTAGTGCAACTGGCTCGTCGCTTTATAAGCAGTTCAGTAAAACAGGTAACGCCTTTATTCCACAGAGCAGCGCATTTCAGCTGCACTCCGTTGGGTTTGATACATCGTGGGAAATGGACTTGTGGGGCAAACTTAAACGGTTGAATGCAGCAGCCATTGCAGATAAAAACGCTTTGGTCGAGGCCTACCATGATTTGGTCGTATCGTTGTGTGCTGAAACGGCAAAGACGTTCGTAGAAGCACGAACCTTGCAAGCTCGATTGGCAATCGCCGACCGGAACCTTGCGATTCAATCTGAAACAGTAAAGCTAGCTGAGTCTAAACAGCAGGCTGGTTTGGTAACCTACTTAGATGTGGCCCAAGGGCTTTCTGAATTTCATACCACCGAAGCTTCGATCCCGTTGATGAGACAGCAATTGCAACAATCCGTGTTGCGGTTGTGTGTACTGCAAGGATATGTACCGACACTCCGTTCGATCGAACAATTAGGTGGTGGTCCTATTCCAGAAGTTCCGTTGGCTTTGAACTTTGGTATTCCGCAAGATCTGTTGCGACGACGCCCCGATATTCGCAAGGCCGAACAAGATATGATTCGCGAATGTGAACGCATTGGTGCAGCGACGGCGGACCTTTACCCTCAACTATCTTTGACAGGCGTTCTCTCCGTCGATTCCCGAAATATTGAGACATTGTTTACTGGGGAGAGTTTGGCACATAGCATTGGACCATCGCTACGTTGGAACATCTTGAGTTTTGGACGAATCAAAAACAAGATTGCTGCACAGGATGAAAAGTACCAAGCCGCTGTTGCCAAATACCGCGAAACGATCCTGTTAGCGGCTGAGGAAGCGCTTGGTTCTATGATTTCGTTCCACGAAGAAAACGAACGAAAAATAGCTCTAACCAATGCAACGATGGCAAGTCAGCAAGCTGTCGACTTGGCTCTTGAACAGTATCGTACAGGCCTTGTTAATTTCCAATCCGTTTTAGAAACGCAGCGTCAGTTGCTATCCACTGAAGAATCGTTGGCATCGAGTCAAGGTCAAGTCGTATTGAACTTGATTCGTACTTACAAGGCAATCGGTGGTGGTTGGCAGTGTCCACTTGAGTACTGCATCGGCACTCCAACGGAAGTGGCCAATGCTCCGGGTACTTTCTCACCCAAACAGATTGATGCCGAAGGAAATGTTTTGCGATAAGACTAAGGCGTGAATAATTATCATCGCCGGCAGACCGATGACACTGTTGCGGCATTACATATTGTCGGTTGACAAATCAGATGCTGATCTGCGATCAGTTGATTTGCAACATGGGCGACAGATGGCTTGGTGTTGCTTGGTATTGTCCCAGAGCAGGGATCGAAGGGGAATGAATCCAAGCCGAACCGCGAGGTTTGGGAAGTGTATTCTTCTTTGATTTGTTCTTGGTGTGTTGTGGCTGGCTATTGACCGAAGTCTTCGTGACGCTGTTCTTACGTCTTGTCCGAGTCGAAGAGGTGTGCTGGCGTTCGAAAGGGAGCCCAAAATTGTCGAGAATCGTTTGACCGGCTGCCATGTCGGCAAAGATTCCTGCAAGACCTTTAGCACTAGCAGTTGTGGGACCAGTCCAACAGCCAATTCTCTGAACGATTAACGAATCACCCAGTTTTTCGAATAAGGGGTTCGCTGTCGATTGTTTCAGTGCAGCTCGTTCAATTCGCCCTTTCAGATTCTTCAGCTTTAGCGATTGCTTTCCTGAGCTAATCAGCCACCAAACTCGATGGCCACCGCAGACCATGGTGGAGCGAGGAGCATTTTTTCGAATCGTTTGATCGAGAATTCTCTGCGCCGATAAATCATCGTCACAGTATGAATCTTCGATGATCAGTGGGTGCCAAGTCACCAGGATCAGCTCAACTTGCTCATCAAGTCGAACAACCGGGTTGTTGGCAAGCCATCTGAGGGTTGCCGATAGCTTACTGCCGGTCCGATCACGTTCCGAAACATTCGCACGCTCGCTCGGCGTCGAATTCTTTCGGTTTTTGGGAACTTGGATTACGGCAGTCATAGCAATGCGACAAATTTAACGCTGTGAAACGAAACCCTGCTCCAGCTTGTGGGCGTCTGCCGGTAGTTTTCGGTTGAGGTAGAATTTTTCTCCGGCGTAATCTTGGCAATTGGATACAATTGTCGTGGGGTAGTCCGGCTGACTAGGCGATAAGGGCTTTACCGGTTGTAACAATTCCACAGAGCAATGGGATTAATTGAGTCTTTTCGATTGGTGATGCACTGATGAA
>Ga0075163_10014085_pt1 | contig 10333 bp, 6 predicted proteins | sample JI1023141ADNA_FD_71478 | JGI IMG/M metagenome (GOLD analysis project Ga0075163, IMG submission 71478) | Wastewater effluent complex algal communities from Wisconsin, to seasonally profile nutrient transformation and Carbon sequestration -... | ecosystem: Engineered > WWTP > Effluent > Algae... | reverse complement strand
CCGGCCGCGCGCTGGCGCGCCACCTCGTACAGCGCGACCCCGGCAGCGACCGACGCGTTGAGCGAGCCGACGCCGGTCGCGTGCATCGGGATGACCGCGTGCATGTCGCAGGTGCGCGCGACCAGCGGGCGCACGCCCTCGCCCTCGGCGCCGACCACCAGCGCCAGCGGGCCGCGCAGATCGAGCGAGCCGATCGGCTTGGCGGTCGGGCTCGCCGCGACCGCGCACGCCCACAGCCCGGCCTGCTTGAGCTCCTCGAGCGCGCGCACCAGGTTCGGCACCCGCGCGATCGGCAACAGCTCGGTGGCGCCAGCCGACGCCTTGGTGACGGTGCCGGTGACCTCGCTCGCGCGGTGCTCGGGGATGACGACGCCGCTGGCCCCGAACAGGTACGCCGAGCGGACGATCGCGCCGAGGTTGTGCGGATCCTGGATGCCGTCGAGGAGCACCACCAGCGGCGGCGCGCCGGCGGCGACCAGCGCGTCGAGGTCCGCGTAGCTGAACGCGCCGGTGACCGCGACCACGCCCTGGTGGCGCGCGCCCGCGGGCGCCAGCCGGTCCAGCTCGCGCAGCGGCTTGAGCTCGACGGTCACGCCGGCGGCCCGCGCGGTGTCGACCAGGCCAGCCACCGGATCCTTGCCGCGGGCCTCGGCCCGCTCGCGCGCCGCGTACAGCGCGACGATCGCGCGCGGTCGCGCCGCCACCAGCTCGCGCACCGGGCCGACGCCGAACACCAGCCGGTCGCTCATCGCGCGCCCTCCAGCTCGGCGACGATCGCCGCCGCCGCCGCCGCGGGATCCGCCGCGTCGCGGATCGGCCGACCGACGACGATCAGGTCGGCGCCGTCGCGGCGCGCCGCCGCCGGCGTCGCCACCCGCTGCTGATCGCCCTTCGCCGCGCCCGCCGGGCGGATGCCGGGCGTGACGATCAAGAAGCCGGGCGGCGCCGCCGCGCGGATCGCCGCGGCCTCCTGCGCCGACGCCACGACGCCGTGGCAGCCGGCCGCCGCGGCCAGCCGGGCCCGCCGCTCGACCAGCGCCGCCGCCGGGCCGATCGCGCCGATGTCGTCGAGGTCGCCGTCGGCCATCGACGTCAGCACCGTCACCGCCAGCACCCGCGCCGGCGTGCCCGCGGTCGCCGCCACCGCCGCCGCCAGCATCGCGCGGCCGCCGCCGGCGTGGACCGTGACCAGCTCGGCGCCCAGCCGCGCCGCCTGCGCCATCGCGCGGCCGACCGTCTCGGGGATGTCGTGCAGCTTGAGATCGAGCATCACGCGGTGCCCCGCCGCGCGCATCGCCGCGACCACCTCGGGCCCGGCGGCGATGAACAGCTCGAGGCCGACCTTCACCCACGCCGCCGCCGGCCCGACCCGCGCGGCCAGCGCCTGGGCGCCGGCGGTGTCGGGCACGTCGAGCGCGACGATCAGTCGGTTGCCGGGATCGAAGCTCATGGCGGCGGTGTAGCCCTCGGCCGCGCGCCCGGTCAACCGCGGGGGCGGCGAACCCGCGCGACGTCAGCGGACCGCGCGCACCGTGACGCTGCCGCCGTCGACCTCGACCGTGTAGATCACGCCGTCGTCCTTGCGCCGATGATCGGCGTCGAAGCCGATCGCGCCGGTCACGCCGTCGAGCTGCGCGCTACCCAGGCGGCGCGCCAGGTCGTCGCGGCCGCGGGCTCCGGCGGCGACCAGCGCGGCGATCGCGCGCACCCCGTCGAACGCGTAGGCGTCGACCGCGGTCGGCGGCTTGCCGATCGCCGCCAGGTACTGGCGCTCGAACGCCAGCCCGAGGTCGTCGACCGCGCCCGGGAAGTAGCCCGGCGCGAACAGCGCGCCCGCGCTGTAGCGACCGGCCTCGCGCACGTACGGCTCGCCGGCGCCCTCGAGCGTCGACAAGAGCACGATCGGCCGGCCGCCGCTGACCTTCTTGGTGCCGGCCGGGCGCGCGATCAGCCCGGCCGCCGCCAGCGCCGGCGCCACCAGCTCGACCTTGTCGGCGGCCTCGGGCACGAACACCGCCTGCCAGCTCCCGTCGAGCTTCTTGACGATGCCGGCGAACGACTTGGTGTCGGGCTTGTACGTGACCTCGACCACCAGCTCGTCGCCGAGCGCCGCCACCTCGGCGGCGAACGCGCGCCCCACCGCCGTGCCGTAGCCGCTGTCGGGGCGCAGGATCGCGAACCGCCGCACGCCGGCGGCGTGGGCGCGCCGGGCCAGCGCGCGGGCCCGGGCCTCGGCCGAGTGCATCAGGTGGAACACCCAGCGGCCGCCGCCCTTGCGCTCCTCGGGGCGCGGCGACAGCGACAACAGCGGCACGCCGACGTCGCCGGCGCGCGCGCTGGCCGCGTCGACCGAGGCCGCGTCGGCCGGGCCGATGATCGCCAGGCTGTCGCCGCCAGCGAGGCTCGCGACCGCGTCGGCCGCCGCGCCACCCTCGGCGTCGACGATCGCGATCGCCGGCGCGCCGGCGCCCACCGACGCCGCGCCGACGTGCAAGCCGGCGACGATCTGCGCGCCGACCCGGGCCTGCTTGCCCGACTGCGCGACGATCGCGCCCAGCCGCCCGACCGCCACCGGGCCGGCGTCGGCCGGCGCCACGTCTCCGCCGACGTCGGGCAGCCCGAGCGCGCGCCGCGCGTCGGCGCCGAGGCCGCGCGCCCGGGTCGCGAGGTCGCGATCGCCGGCGGCCGCCCGGGTCGCCGCGACGCGATCGGCGAGCAGCGCCACCGCCACCCGCCCCTCGCCCGCCGCCGCCCAGGCCGCCGCGATCGCCGCGTCGTCGGCCGCCGCCACCACCTCGGCGCCGCGCGCGATCAGGTAGCCGCGCTCGGCCTCGGTGGCGAGCTTCCAGAAGCGATCCATCCACGGCAGCGCCGCCAGCGGCGTCGTCGAACCGAGGTGCGCGTGGACCTGCGCCGCCAGCCACTCGCCGCGCTCGCGGTCGTCCTCGATCGCGCCCTCGCCGGCGGCCAAGAGCGGCAGCGCGCCGGCGGCATCGCCGAGGTAGCTGGTCGCCAGGCCGAGGTAGAGCTGGCCGCGGGTGCGCAGGCCCGGCTCGACGTCGGGCAGCGCCAGCAGCTTCTGCAGGCTGGTGGCCGCGGTCGCCGCCGCGCCGGCCCGCTGCGCCGCCACGCCGGCGTACAGCAGCGCGAACGGCTCGACCGGGTCGCCGGCGTACGCGTCGGCGATGGCCGTGAACTCCTCGGCGTGGCCGCCGTCGCGCAGGAACTCCTCGCGCACGGCCAGGAACCGCTGCCGCGCCGTCGCGTCGCCGGTGGTCGGCACCTGCGGCACCAGCGTGCGCCGGGTCGGCTTGGGGCACGCGGCGATGACCAGGATCAGCGCCAGCGCCAGCGCGCGCGCGATCCACCAGGCGGGGCGTGACATGCCGCGACGATAGCCGCCGCTGGGGACCGCGGCAAACCCGAGGCTCATCCCGGACCAACGCGCGAACGCGAGCCGCCGTTCCCGGTGGGCAAGCGCGCACACTTGTGGTTAGTTCCGCCGGTGACTCGCACCGACCGCCTGCCCGCGCTGATCGACGCCGCCCACCACTGCCTCGACGAGGGCGACCTCGAGGGCGCCCGCGCCAAGCACGCGCTGGCCGCGCGCATCGATCGCCACCACCCCGACGTGATGTGCCTCGACGCCCAGCTGACCGCGCTCGAGGGCGACCTCGAGGCCGGCTACGCGATCGCCCAGGAGGTCGTCGCGGCGCACCCCGAGAACGTCCACGCGCTCTTGTGCGCGGCCGACATCGGCATCGGGCTCGACCCCGAGGTCGCGGTCGAGCACGCCCGCAAGGCCGCCGACCTGGTCGAGGACGAGGACGACCTGGTGGCCGCGGTGCTGCTGCTCGCCGACGGCCTGAGCGTGCTCGATCGCAACGACGAGGCCCGCGCGGTGCTCGGCGAGCTGTCGAGCTCGGCGATCGACGAGCCGAGCATCATCCTCGACGTGGCCCAGGCGATGCTCACCGCCGAGGACCCGACCTCGGCCGAGCTGTGGGTGCGGCGGCTGACCTCGACCGAGGACGACTTCACCACCGACGCCTGGCACATCCTCGGCGCGTGCCGCGAGGCCAAGGGCGACAAGGCCGGCATGGTCGCCGCCTGGAAAGAGGTGCTGGCCCGCGATCGCGCCGAGCCGTGGCAGCCGGTGATCGCCGACGACGACCTCGAGCGGATCGCCAGCGACGCGCTGGGCGAGCTGCCCGAGGACGTGCGCGCCAAGCTGGCCAACGTGCCGATCCTGATCGACGACCTGCCCTCGGATCACCTGATCGAGGACGGCATGGACCCGCGCCTGCTCGGCGTCTTCGAGGGCACGCCGATGCCGGCCCAGGCGTCGGTCGGCGGCCTGCCGTCGGTCACGACCATCCACCTGTTCCGCAAGAACCTCGAGCGCGCCGGCGGCGGCGACCCCGACGCCATCGCCGAGGAGGTGCGGATCACCGTGCTGCACGAGACCGCCCACTACTTCGGCCTCGACGAGGACGACCTCGAGAAGATCGGCCTCGACTGAGTTCTTTGGAAGGGGCTTTCGCAACGCCCCTTCCCCGTCGGGTCATGCCCCGACGGGGCCCCAACCCGAAACGCGAGAAGCCTGGCGCGCGGGTCGGTGCCCTAGCGTCGCGGGCGCTGGAGCAGGCTCAGGGGGCGCAGAGGATCGGGTTGCCCGGATCCGGAAAACACGTGCCGAACCCGAGCAAGCAGCATGGCGCGTCGCTGCCGCACATGGTGGAACTCGTGCACGTGCTGCCGAGCGTACCGCCATCACCACCGCCCATGCTGGCATCGGGCAACCCGATCGGCGCGTCGATTGGCCGTGCGTCGATCGGCGTCGACGGCGCGTCGATGCGCGCGTCGGCGTTGGGGTTGTTCGGCGCGTCGATGCGCGCCGCGTCGATCGGATCGTCGTCGCCGCCCGTGCCCTCGGCACCCGCGGCACACGCGACCAGCGTCGCCAGCGCGGCGGCGGTGATCATCGACAGGGTGAACTGAAGGCGAGAACGAGCTTGCATGTACGACTCCTGGGCCGGGGCTCCCCCGATCCGGCTCGCGCATCCTAGCCAAGCCACCATCGCACACAAGCACATTCAAGCAGACATCACCTGTCCCGCGGCGCCGTCGACTGGTTGGACCAGGACTGTATGATAGCGTCTCAGAGGTGCGCATCGACCTCGGCGTCCTGCTTCTCTGCATCCTCGGGTGCCAGTTCGACCGTCCCCGCGACGTGGACTTTCCCGTCGACGCCGGTATCGATTCCCCAGATGCGGCGCCGCCGGAGTGTTCGGCCGGTACCCGCACGTGCGTCGCCGACCAGTACACCGAGTGCGATGCCACCGGCCACTTCGTCGCTTACGACGTACCGAACGGCGGACCAGACGGCGGCCCGATCACGCTGACGATGCATGACTACGCCTGCCCGCTCGGATGTCACACCACCGAGCCGCGCTGCCTCGACATTCAACCGACGAACGGAATCGAACGCGCGCTCGACAGCGGCGGTGTTACCGCGGCGGGCCTCGACGTCGTGCTCGACGATCCGACGGGCGATGCGCAGCTCCTCGACGATCAAGCCGCCGGTTCGACGTCGGTTACGATCGCGCTCGCGAACGGCGCGAACATCAGCGTCCCCGCCAGGATCTGGTCGCAGCCCGGCGGTCCCGACGTGCGCGTGCTCGAGGTCCGCTCGCTCACCATCCGGCCCGGATCCCGGCTGAAGCTCCGCGGCATCAAGCCGATCGCCGTCGCAGCGCACTTCGACATCTACATCGGCGGGGCGCTCGACTACTCGGGCACCAACAACTTCGCTTCGACCGTCCAGACCGGATGTGACGTTCCGTTGATGGGTCAGGCCGGCGCCGGCGCGGGCAATGCCGGCGCAGGAGGCGCGGCGAGCACGGGGCAAGCGGGCGGCGCGGCGCTTACCGGCAATCCAGAACTCGTGCCGTTGACCGGCGGCTGTACGGCGGGGCTCGGCATCGGTGGTGGCGGCCTGCAACTCGTCTCGCGCACCCGCATCGTGGTCGCGGCGACGGGTCTGATCACGGTGGCAGGGCGCCGCGGCCAGGCGCTCACCTCTGGTAGCAGCTTCTACATGGCCGGGGGCGGTGCCGGGGGCAACGTCGTGCTCGAGGCCCCCGGTGTCGCGTTGCTCGCGGGCGCAACGGTCGTCGGCCGGGGCGGCAGCGGCGCGGCGGGGAACTCAACGACCCGTGCGAGCGCCGACGGGCTCGCCGGCGATGCCGAAGCGACCGCCACGGCGGTGCCAGGCGCAACTTGTCCGGACTGCGTCGCGCGGGGTGGCGCTGGCGGAACCGAGACGACACCGTCGGGGGGAGCCGGCACCGGAAGCGGCACCTCCCTCGCTGGCGGCGGCGGTGCCGTCGGCCGCGCGGTGCTCCGAACCAGGACCATCACGTTCCCGCCCGCAGGTGTGATGAAGATCTCAACGCTGCCGCGCCAACTGGCAACGCGCTGATGGCGCGACGCACCCAACGCACCGACCGGGCCGATAGCCGTCGCAACGACCGCTGCGAGCTGCCGATGGAGTGACGCCATGAACGCCGTGGCCGATGTTGTTCGCGACTGGCAGGCCGGCATGTACGCTCTGTCCGACGCGTTCCAGGCGATCCTCGACGCGGCATCGGATGTCGCGGTGGCGGAGGTCGTAGCGGAGTTCCCGCTTGAGCTGCGCGACGCTTTCGCGGCGTGGCTGCGGAGGACCTACGATAACGACGTGCCAGCCGCGGGGTTTGGCTGGGTCGGCCCGACGCAGGATCCCCTCGAGCGCGCACGGTCGATCGAGCGCGCGCGGCGGTGGCTCGCACAGCTCGACGCCGAGCCACTCACCCCCCGAGGGGTGAATTTGCGCGAGCGGCGCCCGCGCATCGCGGCCGCGTGGCCTCGTCCCGGCACGGCCGGTCGTGTACCGTCATCGCCACGGGGGCCCTGCCACGCGGGTGCGTGCGGGCGTGTCTCCCGAGGAGGCCACGCGATGTCCAAGACGATCCAGGTGTCGACGACCCCGTTCAAGAACGGCAGCTACTGCGATCCCGAGTCTACCGACTGCGCGGTGGAGGCGACGTTGACCTTCGAGAGCGCCGACGCCGGGGCGGTGACGTGCTTCACGTCGATCGACGGCCACGATCAAGCGGTCTTCGATCGCCAGGAGTCCGATGGCCGCTTCACCGCGCCCACCGGCGGCGAGGCGTTCACCCTGTTGTCGTCGATCGCGCCCGGCACGACCATCACGATCACCCCGCAGGGCGCGACCGCCAAGGGCACCAACGGCAAGGTCAACGTCGGCACCGGCAGCGGCGACACGGTCCAGGTCGCCCACTGAACGCCTGGGAGGGTTTGTCGACAAACCCTCCCCCACGGGGTCACGCCCCCGTGGGTCCCCTACCCGATACGCGAGATCGTGTTTCGGGGATCCGAGTTCCGATCAACCCGCTGAGCGTCAGCGGTCGGCGGGTGCCGTGAGCGCGGCCAGCTCGGCGCTCAGCGCGCGGGTCTCGGCGTCGTCGGGATCGAGCACCTGCGCGCGCGCCACCGCCGCCCGCGCGCGGTCGACGGCGGCGGTGCCGCCCCCGCGGGGCGCCTCCCAGGCAGCGACCAGGAGTTCGATCCGCGCCTGGTTGCGCACCAGGTCGGGGTTGTCGGGCAGCCGCGCGATGGCGTCGGCCAGGGCCCGCCGGGCGCGCTCGGCCATCGGGCGCGGATCGGTGCCCGCCTTGGCCGCGTGCGTCGCGCGGAGGCGGAAGGTCTCGGCCAGGTTGTTCTGGCCGTGGCCGAGCTCGGGCCCGGCCGCGATGCTCTCGCGGGCCGCCGCCTCGGCGCGATCGAGCATCGCCGTCGGATCGGCGCCGCGCGCGATCGCCGCCTCGGCGCGCTGGGCCTCGACGATGCTCACGCCGTTGAACAGGATCGGGTTGTCGGGGCTGAGCGCCAGGCCGTGCCGGTACTGCGCGATGGCCCGCTCGCGATCGGGGTCCGGGTCGGCGCCGCGCGCGGCCGCCAGGTCGGCGCGCAGCGCGTAGGCGTCGCCCTCGTAGAAGTCCGGCACCCACGACTGCGGTCGCAACGCGCGGCCGCGCTCGAGCGCCTCGATCGCGCTGCCCAGGTCGTCGGTCGACGCCATCGTCGCGGCCGCGTGCCGGGCGCGCTCGACGTAGTTGATCCCGAGGTTCAGCCACGCCTCGCCGAAGTTCGGGTTGCGGGTCAAGACCTCGCGGTACGCGGCGATCGCCGCCTGGCGATGGGCGCTGGCGTCACCGCCCGCCTCGTCGATCGCGTCGGCGAGCAGCTTGTGCGAGAGGCCGAGCTGGATATACGACCAGTCGTCGCGGGCGTCGGCGGGGATGGCCTCGATCAGCGCGATGGCCTCGACCAGCTCCGCCGCCGGATCCTGGCTGCGCTGGCTCTTGGCCTCGGCGGCCTGGCGCAGGCACGCCGCCAGCGCCGCGGTCGCGTCGATGCGCTCCGGCGCGAGCGTCCGCGCGCGCCGCGCGTCGGCGATCGCCTCGGCCAGGAGCGGCGCCCCGTCCTCACCGCGCCGCGAGTGGTACTCGGCCATCGCCCGCGCGAGGTTGACCCGCAGCACCAGCGCGTCGACGTTGCCGGGCTCGAGGATCAGCACGCGGTCGGTCGCGGCCCGGCCGCGGCGGTACGGCTCGTCGACGCGGCCGCGGCCGTAGACCTCGAGGCCCAGCGCGCGGTACTCGATGTCGGCCAGCGCCAGGAACAGCTCCGGATCGCTCTCGCCGATCGCCGCCGCGGCCGCCAGCGCGTCGCGCGCCGTGCGCAGCTGGGCGTCGATCTCGTCGGGCGTCGCCGCCGTCCGCGGCGCCAGCGCCCGCGCCGCCAGCACCTGGCCGCGCAGCTGCGCGACCTCGTAGAACCACGATCGCGTGGCGCCCTGGGCGGTGATCTCGTCGAGCTCGCGCAGCGCGTCGTCGTAGCGGCTGTCGTAGTAGGCCAGGAGCGCCGCGACGTACCCCTCCGACGCCACCTCGGCGCCGCGGCTGGCCAGGAGGTGCACGCGCGCCGGGTCGCGGTACCGCCGCTCGATCTCCGGGCGTCGGCGCTCGCGCACCGCCGGCGGCGCCAGCGCCAGGTCGCGCAGCGCGCGCTGGTACAGCTTGCCCTCGGTGATCGCCAGCGCGTACGCGGCCCGCGGCTCGCGGAACCCGCGCGCCCACGCGGTCTCGAGCTCGGTCAGCGCCCGCGCGTCGTCGCCCAGCGCCAGGTAGCCGCGGCCCAGGGCGTAGCGCCCCGGCCCCTCGGCCAGCGCGCCGCCGGCGCGGATCTCGGCGGTCAGGTCGGCCATCAGGCCGCGGATCTGCGCGCGGTCCGGCGCCAGATCGTGCGGCGGCGCCAGCGCGGCGTAGCGCGCCAGCGCCTCGATGCGCTCGACCCGCTCGGTGAACTTCCGCGCCAGCGCGGCGCGCTGCCCCGCCGCCGCACGCTCGCGCCACCCATAGCCCACCGCGATCGCCACGGTCGCCACCATCGCGATCGCCACCAGCAGCGGCCGCCAGTGCCGGCGCACCGTCTTGCGCAGCCGGTAGCCCAGCCCGGCCGAGGCGCGCGCCAGCACCGGCGCGCCGTCGAGGAACCGCCCCAGATCGTCGGCCAGCGCCCGCGCCGAGTCGTAGCGCTGGCCGCGATCCTTCTCGAGGCACTTCATCACGATCGCCTCGAGATCGACCGGCAGATCGCGATCCAGCGTGCGCGGCCGGGGCGGCTCGTCGAGCGAGATCCGGTTGAGCACGACCAGCGGGTTGTCGCCGTCGATCGGCGCCTTGCCGGTCAGGAGCGCGTACAGCGTCGCGCCCAGCCCGTAGACGTCGGCGCGGCGATCGAGCTGCTTGATCTCGCCGCGCGCCTGCTCCGGCGCCATGAACTGCGGCGTGCCGAGCACGGTGCCGGTCGCGGTCGCCGACTCGTTCCAGTCGCGGGCGATGCCGAAGTCCATCACGAACGGGCGCAGCGCGCCGTCGGCGCCGCGCTCGACCATGATGTTCGACGGCTTGAGGTCGCGGTGGATGAGCCCGGCGCGGTGGGCCTCGTGGACGCCGAGCGCCGCGCCGCGCATCACCAGCGCCTTCTGCTCGTAGGTCAGCTCGCCGACCAGCTCGTTGAGCGGCTTACCGTCGACGTACTGCATCGCGATGTACACCCGCCCCGCCACCTCGCCGACCTCGTAGACCTTGCACACGCGATCGTCGTTGACCCGGGCCTGGGCCCGCGCCTCGGCCACGACCCGCCGCGCCAGCTCGGGGTCGTCGTTGCGGACGAACTTCATCGCGACGTCGCGCTCGAGGCG
>Ga0075163_10014084_pt1 | contig 10333 bp, 10 predicted proteins | sample JI1023141ADNA_FD_71478 | JGI IMG/M metagenome (GOLD analysis project Ga0075163, IMG submission 71478) | Wastewater effluent complex algal communities from Wisconsin, to seasonally profile nutrient transformation and Carbon sequestration -... | ecosystem: Engineered > WWTP > Effluent > Algae... | reverse complement strand
TCCTGGGGCGGGATGATCTGGGCGGCGTTGCTCCAATAGACCTTGTAGCCGTTGTCCTGGGGCGGGTTGTGGCTGGCCGTGACCATCACGCCGCCGCGGCAGCCGAGCCGGCGAACGGCGTAGGCCAGCAAGGGCGTGGGGGCGGGCTCCTCGGCCAGGAAGACCGTGAAGCCGAGCCCGGCCAGCACCCGCGCGGTGTCCTCGGCGAAGGCGCGCGACATGTGGCGGGCGTCGTAGCCCACGGCCACGCTGCCCACCCCCAGCTCGTCGAGCAGGTAGCGTCCAAAGCCGGCACTGGCGCGCTGCACGAGGGCGCGGTTCATGCGGTTGGGGCCAGGGCCCAGCGCCCCGCGGAGGCCGGCGGTCCCGAAGGCCAGACGGTCCCCAAAGCAGGCCCGCAACCCCTCGATATCCTTGACAGAAACCAGGGCCTCACCGGCCGCTCGGGTCACCGGATCGGGATCATCGGCCAGCCAGGTGCGCGCACTCTCGATCAGCAGTTCGTCGCTCATGCATACCTCCGCCCCCAGGGTGCACCACCTGTCGTCCTGTCGCCACCGTTGACGAGCGCCGCCGGGCGACTAGGATAACGCCCCTCGGGAGGCGCCCTGGTGACTGACTCCGATGACGAGCTGGAGATCTTCGACGACCAGCTGCCCCTATCGTCCGTCCGTCCGCCGACACCCACCGTGTCGAGTGACGAGCTGCTGCGGGCGGACAGCTTCACGCGGTACCTCGCTGAGATTCGGGGCTACAACCTGCTCACCCGTGAGGAGGAGGAGCTCTACGCCAAGGCCTTCCAGGCCCGTCGGGACGTCGAGGCGGGCAAGCGCCTGGTCACCGGCAACCTGCGGTTGGTGGTGAAGATCGCGCTGGAGTACCGCCGCGCCTGGGTCAACATCATGGACCTCATCCAGGAGGGCAACATCGGCCTGGCGGAAGCGGTGCGGCGCTATGACCCCTACCGCGGCGTGCGCTTCTCCAGCTTCGCGCGGTACTGGATCAAGGCGCTCATCCTGCAGTTCATCCTCAAGAACTTCCGGCTGGTGTCCTTCGCCAACACCCGCGCCGGCCGTAAGTTGTTCTTTCGCTTGGAGAAAGAGCGCCACCGGCTGATGCAGCTCACCGGAGAGGCCACCCCGCGCCAGCTCGCCGCCAACCTGGAGGTGAGCGAGGACGACATCGTGCTCGCCACCCAGATGCGCCAAAACGCCCTTTCCCTGCAGGCCCCGGCCGGCGGGGAGGAGGGTGGGCGCCCGCTGGGCGACGCGATCTCCGACGAGTCGGTGAACGTGGAAAGCTCCATCGTGCGCGATGAGCTGATGGCCACCGTCGACGTGCAGATGAAGGCCTTTGCCGAGACGCTCAGCGACGATCGCGAGCGCGCCATCTGGTTTGAGCGCATGGTGGCCGAGGAGCCCGCCGCCCTCGCCGAGCTGGGCGACCGCTTCAACGTCTCCCGCGAGCGCATCCGCCAGGTGGAGGCGCGCATGAAGGAGCGGCTCAAGGCCTTCCTCACCGAGCGCCTGGGCGAGAGCATCATCCTCGACTTCACCAGCGAGTAGCATCACCTTGGCCGTCCGCGCCCCGGCGCGCGCAGCGCCTCAATGATTGGAGGGATTCCATGAGCATCCAGGAAGAAATCGACGCCCACCTCAAGGCCGGCATGCGGGCGCGCGATGCCCAGAAGCTGATCACCGTGCGCATGCTCAAGGCGCGCATGGGCGAGACCACCACCGCCAAGGGCTTCTCGGGCACCGTGGACGACGCCCTCTGGCTGCAGGTGCTCACCGGCTACCTCAAGCAGCAGGAAAAGGCCCTCGAGCAGTTTGTGCAGATCGGTGCCGGTGACTCGGAGCCCGCGGCCCAGATCCGCTATGACATGGAATTCATTCGGCCTTTTCTGCCCACCAAGGCCGACGACGCCACCCACCGCGCCTGGGTGGACGAGGCGGTGGCCGGGCTGGGGGGGGCCAGCAAGGCCAAGATGGGCCAGGTGATGGGCGCCATCATGAAGACCCACAAGGATGAGGTGGATGCGACGTTGCTGCGCAGCCTCATCGAGGCCGCGCTGCGCACCGAGTAGTCGGCGCGCCCACTGGCCCGCCCGCCGGCCCGCCGCTACTGGGCCGGCCCGCCGCTACTGGGCCGGCCCGGGCGCCCCCTGGGCCAGCCAGGTCTTCACCAAACTCAGCTTCTCGATGGACAGCGGCGGCAGCCCCAGCGGCATGCCCGGGCGGCCGTTGTCGGTGACCGGCCCCAGCGGGCCGCGCTGGGAGAACGCCGGCCGGAAGTCGCGCCCCGCCTCAGCATGCCGCCGCAGCAGCGCCGCCAGCAACACCGGCGGCTGGCCATCGGCCTGGGGGGCCAACACGTCGATGCGCTGCCCCGCCCGCTGCAGGCCCGCCTTCACGCCCTCATACGTCTCCAGATCCAGCCGCACGCCGCCAAACCCGAGGCCGCCCGTATTGCCGGCCCCGCCGTCGCCGTTGTTGCTCTCTGGGTGCATGTGGCAGTGCACGCAGACGAAGCCCAAGACCTTGTCGCGCACCTCGTCGTAGCCCACGGGTCGAGAAAGCACCGGAATTTCAGGTACTTGGGTCGAGCCGGTGGGCGCACTGAGATCGCTGTACACGAGGAAGTCGGCGATGTGCTCGGCGTCATCGCCGAACACCGGCATCTTGGGCATGGCGCTGTGTGGATCCACCGAGGTGGGATCCTGGATGTAGCGAATCAGCACGGTCCGGGGGATGCGGTCGCGCACATGCCGCAGGTCGGGGGCCAGGCGGCCCGGCATCTCGAGCTTGGCGTAGGTGCTGGCGTCGATCCCGGCCAGCAGCGGCGTATCGCCCACCACATGGCACGCGATGCACCCCCGCTGGACGAAGCGATCTCGGCCCACCACGAGCTGTTCAGGCCCCGGAATCGGGCCCGCGGTGGCCACCACCTCGGGCGCCACGTCGGCGCCAGCCAGCTCGGTCAGGTAGGCCACCACCTGATCCTTCTGCGCCGATGTGAGCCGCAGCGGGATCATTGACTCGTCCAGGTGGGGCCGCAGGTCGTAGGGGCCGTCCAGAAACCGCCGCACAAAGCTGGGGTGCACCTTGCGGGTCAGCGTGCCCAGATCGGGCAGCTGCGTGAAGTGCACGATGTTCTCGAGGTAGCGGTCCCAGTCGGGGAAGTCCTTCCGCATCCCTTCGATTTCCTTGGGCTTTCCCTTGGTGCCCAGGATCCAGACGTGGCAGTTGACGCAGTGGAAGTCGCGGTCGAAGGGCGCGATGCCCGGCACCGCCCCGTCGCTGACGGGGTGGCAGCGGGTGCACTGCGCGGCCTGCATCACCGCGCGGCCCGCCTCGCCCTGGGGGCTGAGCGCGGCGGCGGCGGTGGGCAGGAGGAGGAGGACAACGAGGGGGAGGAGCGGGCGCATGCGTCCAATCTTCCACCCGACCGTCGGCCGAAGGCCAGAGCGGGCGGGCACCGGGGGGATCGGAGGTGAGAACTTAGATCTTGCTGTTGGCGACCTGGCCGCCCAGGCCGATCTCGATGGCGGCGATGGCGGCGGTCTCGGCGCCCAGGTTGCGGGCGGCCTCGAGCTGGATGCGGGCGTTGGCGACGTCACCAAAGGCCTTGTAGGCGCGGGCCTGGGCGAGGGCGAGGCGGATGGCCTCATCGCCGGCCACACCCAGCGCGGCGGCACGCTTGAGGTGGGTCAGCGCGCGGCCGGCCTCGTCGTTCACCAAGAGCTCGCCCACCATCAACTGAGCAGCGGCGTCGCGGGGGTTGAGGCCCACCGCCTTCTGGGCGCGGGCCACGGCGCGGGCCTGCTGGCCGTCGAGGGCGAGCAACCGCGCGGCGGCCACACCCGCAGCGGCGCGCTCGGCGGTGTCGCCGGGGGCGTTCATCACAGCTTCGTAGAGGCGAATGGCGGTGTGGCGCTCGCCCCGGGTCTCCGCGGCGCGGGCCTGGAGCATGCCGTCCTTCATGGCGGGCTTGTTGGCAACCACAACAATTTGCTCGGGGCGACGCATGGCGCAGGCATTGGCCTGGTGAGCGGCAAAGGGCGAGGCGAGGACGGCGGCGGCCAGGAAGAAGTGCTTCATCGGGTCTCTCCAGGAAGGGTTGCGGGGCCTTCGAACGCCCACGATAGGAGAAAGTTCTCCCGGGATCTGAAAAAGTTCTGTCAAAGAACCCGCCGCGCGCGCAAGGCATCTGCCACGACGGATCCAGGAGGGGGTGGCGTGCGGGACCTCGACGTGCTGGTTGCAGGGGGTGGGCCCGCGGGCCGTGCGCTGGCGGCCGCCTGTGCTGCCCAGGGGCTGCGCGCCGCGGCGCTTGATCCCCACCCCGCGCGCGCCTGGCCCAACCACTATGGCATCTGGCTCGACGAGGCCGCTGGCCTCACGCAGTGCCTGGCGCACCGCTGGGCCGGCGCAGCCGTGGCGCTGGGTGGGCCGCCGCGGCTGCTCGATCGGGCCTACGCCAGCGTGGCCAATGACCGCCTCCGCGACCACTTCGACGCTCAGGCACCGTGTTGGGCGGGCGAGGTGACCCACCTCGATGCGCAACCCACCCACACCGAGGTGGGGGTGGCCGACGGCCAAGTGCTGCGGGCCACGGTGGTGGTGGATGCCACGGGGCGTGGGCTGCTGTTGGGCAACAAATCGAGCTCAAGCATCGGATTTCAAAGTGCTTTTGGTCGGATGGTGCGGGCCCCCAACCACGGCCTGCCCCTCGATCGCGTGGGGCTGATGGACTTCTCCGCGGTGCCCGGCGCACCCGCATCGCCCCCCACCTTCCTCTATCTGCTGCCCTTCGGACCCGACCGCCTCTTTGTGGAGGAGACCGTCTTGGCCGGGCGGCCGGCCACCGATTTCGACGTCCTCGCGGCGCGCCTGGACGCGCGGCTGGCCTACCTGGGCCTGACGGTGGAGGCCGTGGAGAGCGAGGAGCGGTGCCTGATCCCGCTGGGGGGGCCGCTGCCGCCGCGGGCCCCGCGGGTGCTGGCTTTTGGCGCCGCCGCCGGCATGATCCACCCCGCCACCGGCTATTCGCTGGGCCACACGCTGCGGGCGGCCCCGCAGGTAGCGGCGGCCCTCGCGACGGCGCTGGCAGTGCCCAACGCGAGCCCTGAGTCGGCGGTGGCGGCAGGCTGGGCGGCGCTGTGGCCACGGGAGAAGTGGCGGCTCTGGGGCCTCTACCGCTTTGGGCTCGAGGTGTTGCTGGGCCTGGATCTCCCTGAAACCCAAGCCTTTTTCTCGGCCTTCTTTGACCTGCCCGCCCCGCTTCAAGCGGGTTGGTTGGCCGGCACCCTGACCATGAAAGAGGCGACCCGCGCCATGCGGGGCGTGTTTGCGGGCCTGCCCGCGGGCCTGCGGTTGACCCTCATCGGCCACGGGATGCGCCCCCACGGCTGGCGCTTGTTGGGCACGCTGCTGGGCTGAGCTCCGCGGGCGCCTGACCCCCTCACCCACATATCCAGGCACAGCAGTGGGTCACTTTGATCTCTGGCACCCCGGGCACGAGGCGATTGCCCTCGGAGCGCCGGGGTGCGAGATTGTGGGCCATCTTCTCGTCCTCATGGAGCGCTGACATGGAGTTCAACTGCCCGGCCTGCGCCGCCCCCCACGCCTTTCCCGACGATCAAGTGCCCTCGGCGGGCATCGTGGTGGCCTGCACGCGCTGCGGCGCGCACATCACCCTGGGCCGCAGCGGCGTGGTGGGTGCCCAGACGCTCGCCAGTGCCGAGGTGGAGGAGGAGGACCACGAGCCGCCCGCCCCCGAAGCCACCGTGGGCATGATGTCGCCGCTGGCGGAGAGCCCGCTGCCGTCGGTGCCGGCCAAACCCGCCGCGCCGCCCCCGGGCCCCGCCGTGGCGCCCCCTGGCCCGTCGGCGGCGCCGCCTGGTCCGTCCGCCCCAGCGGCGGGTCCGTCCGCCCCGCCGGAGCAACCTGCCGAGCCTGCACCCTCCAAGGCCGCCACCAAGGCCGCCGCCAAGGCTGCCAAGGCCGCCGCCAAGGCCTCCAAGTCGGCCACGCCTGAGGCGGCCGCCGAGGACGATGGCGCGCTGGGCCGCACCGCGGCGGAAGGCAGTGGCCTGTTCAAGGCCGCCCGCAAGGCCATGGCGGCCGCCCGCGAGGGCTTCGACTCCGCCGCCAACGAGTCCATCGGCCCCGAGGTGGAGGTGGCGGGCTTCCCGAGCTTCGGCGCGCCCACCGGCCCCTGGACCTGGCGCGACCTGCCCCAGGCCTTCACCAGCGTGCTCAACCTGCGCCGCGTCATCCTGGCCACCGTCGCCTTCTGGGCGGCCCTCATCGCCTACGGCCTGCTGGGCTGGGTGGGCGGGATCCTCGGTGGCCTGTGGGGCCCCCTGGGCTCGCTGTTTTCGTTGGTGGCCCTGGCGGGCTTTGTGGGTGCGGCCGCCCTCGTGTCCGCCACCCTGGGCTACGTGGTCTACCAGACCGTCATCGAGCGGAAGCCCGCCAACATGAAGGCGGGCCTGGCCTGGGCCAAGGGGTCCATCAAGAGCGTGGTGGGCACCCCCCTGGCCTTTGTAGCGGCCATGGTGGCCGTGGCGGTGGTGCAGTTCGCGGTGGGCATGGTGGGCCGCATTCCCTTTGCCGGGCCCATCGTGTGGGGCGCGGTCAGCCCGATCACCGTCGCATTGAGCCTCGCGGCCGGGGCCGTGGGTGTGGCGCTGCTCTACGCGCTGCCCATCTATATCCCCGTGATCTACAACGAAAAAACCGGCCCCAAGGAAACCGTGCTGCGGCTGCGGGACCTCTTCTTGACCCACCGCTTCCAGCTTGTCGGCCTGCTGATGGGCACCTTGGCGGTCATCGGCGTGGCCTTCTTGGTGGTGGTGTGGCCCCTGGTGACCATCGCGGCCCGCGTGGGCTTTGCGGGCGTCGAGGCGGGCTTCGGCATGGAGAACCTGGGCAAGGTGCTGATGGGCATGCCCGCGGGCATGGGCATGGGCCTGCCGGGGCCGGGTGGTGGGGGCATCGACGTGCCCTTCCAGTTTGATATCGCGGGCTTGCTCTTCGGGATCGGCTCGGCGCTGGGGCCGGCCTTTGTGCTTGCGCTCCTGGCCCTCGTCTACTACACGGCCGGCGCGATCATCTACTGCATCGTCACTGGCCGCTCCAAGGAGACCGTGTGAAGTTCTTCATCGACACCGCTGACATCGCCGAGATCCGGGAAGCCGCCGCGCTGGGCCTGGTGGACGGCGTCACCACCAACCCGTCGCTGATCGCCAAGACCGGCCGCCGCTTCGAGGAGGTCATCCGCGAGATCTGCGATGTGGTGGACGGCCCCATCTCCGCCGAGGTGATCGGCACCGACTACACCACGATGGTGGCCGAGGCGAAGAAGCTCTCGAAGATCCACGAGAACATCGTGGTGAAGATCCCGCTCATCGCCGAGGGCCTCAAGGCCGTGCGCTGGTGCTCCGAGCACGGCATCGCCACGAACGTCACGCTCTGCTTCTCGCCGCTGCAGGCGCTCCTCGCGGCCAAGGCGGGGGCCGACTACATCAGCCCCTTTGTGGGCCGGCTGGACGACATCTCCCATGACGGCATGGAGGTGGTGCACCAGATCGTGGAGATCTACGAGAACTACAACTTCGATACCGAGGTGCTCGTGGCCTCGGTGCGCCACCCGGGCCACATCCTGGAGGCGGCGCGCATGGGCGCGGACGTCTGCACCGTGCCCTTCAACATCCTGCAGCAGCTCATCAAGCACCCCCTCACCGACGCCGGCCTCGCGAAGTTCCTCGCCGACTGGCAGAAGGTCCCCCAGTAGGACCCCCCAGTAGGATCCCCCAGTAGGACCCCACTCAGTCACCCAGCGTGGGGGCGGCTTCCACCGCCGTGACCGCCTCCGCCCAGGTGGGCGGGAAGTTCTCCGGCGCCACCGCCCACGACGTGACCGCTGACGCCGGCAGCCCGATGATGGCCTGGGCGTTGATGGCGGCCACGTGGGCCTCGCTGCCCACAAAGCCGTACATCGCCGCGCGATCCCGCCACACCGTGAAGGTGCGCGCCACGCCGCAGCGCTCGTCGTAGGTCAGGGCCATGCCCAGCAGGCCGTCGGCGGTGGAGAGCGTCACCGCGATGGGTCCGATCACCTCGTTGAACTTCGCCCGGGAGGCGGGCCCCGGGTTGAGGTAGAGCACCGTGGCGCTGGCGATGACCGGGCCGTCGGGCGGGGTGTCCATGCCCGGGCCGGCGAGGTCGGGGGGCACAAGCGTCTCCGCCTCGCAGGCCCGCTGGGCGGCGATCAGCTCGGCCAGGTCGGGCCCGGTGTCCACGGCCGCGTCGGCAGCGATGGGCGCGGCGTCGAGGGTGGGCGCGGCGTCGGTGGCCTCGGCGTTACCCCCATCATCGCAGGCGGCCAGGCCCAGAAAACACAAACAAATCAGCATCTTGGCATGAGCGTTCATCGAGAGACCTCCGCAGCGAGGGTGACGTGGGCAAAGCCCACACGGGGGAACGTCCGCCCCAGGCGGGGGGACTCGAAGGGTGCGCGCCACCCGAAGATCTGCGCGCTGAGGGCGACCCCGGTGGCCGGGCAGCCGCCCATGGTGGCCAGCCAGGCCTCGTCATCCACGAGGCGGACGTAGCAGTAGCTGCCGGCGGGCAGCGCCTCGGCCACCACCCCAGCGCGGGTGTCCTGGGTGGGCACCCAGCTGGGGGGGCCGGCGTGGGCCGTGGCTGCCAGGCCCAGGAGGGCGAGGTTCAGACTCAGTATTCGAGCGGCGACGCGCTGACGCATGGGACCTCCGTTCAAGGTGGCCCCAGTGTGCCGCGGCGGTGGCTCGGCTCGATTGACAGCGCGCGCCAGTTTCCTGACAGCGCGCGCCACCGGTCACCGCGGCCCGCCCGGTTGGGTATGCTGGGCCGCGGTGGTTGAGGAGGCACGCATGAGCGACTTGGGTCAGCGGGGCGAGATGGTGGAGTGCAGCCGCGTGCTCGTGGCGGCGGCCGAGCAAGCCGGCGTGGACGTGGCGCGTATCCTGGCCGAGCTGGGGCTGCTCCGCACGGTGCTGGACGACCCGGAGCAGCGGGTCCATGTGGAGGTGTGTGATCGCCTCTGGGCGCGCCTTCAAGCTGAGTGCAGCGATCCCGATTTGCCCTTAAGAGCCGTGGAGTTATCGCCCTTTGGTAACTTCCTGGTGATCGACTTCCTGGGCGCCAACGGTGGCACCCTGGGCGGCGGGATGCGGGCCCTGGCGCGCTACTTCCACGTGGTGCACCCACACATCCAGATGACCGCCGAGGCCGACGGCCCCCTCTGGAAGGTGGCCTTCAGCGGTCCCCAGGAGTCCGGTGACTTTGCCTTGGCCATGACCCTCTCGCGCTTCAGCACCCTGCTGACGGGCCTCGTGCCGCTGCGGACGTGCCTGGTGCGGGGCCCCGCCCGCGACCTGCAGCTCGCGCGGCGCCTGTTTGGCCCCCACATCGAGTGGCGGGGCGCGGAGGATGCCGCCTGGTTTGACCACGCCGCATGGCAGACCCCGCTGCCCCACTCCAACCCCGCCCTGCTGCGGGTCCTCGAGCGGCATGCCGATGCCCACGGACCGGCTGAAGTGCCGGCGTTGCCCGATCGCGTGGCCGGGGTGGTGCGCCAGCTGCTCCCCCAGGGCGACGCGGACATCCAGCGCGTGGCGCCGCGCATCGGCCTGAGCGTGCGCACGCTGCAACGCCGGCTGACCGAGGCGGGCCAACCCTTCCAGCTCATCGCCGAGGCCGAGCGACGCCGGGCGGCCGAGCGCCACCTGGCCAACCCTGCCCTGACCCTGGTGGAGGTGGCGCTCATGGTGGGCTACGCCGACGAGACGGCCTTCCACCGCGCTTTTCAGCGGTGGCATGGCACGAGCCCCAGCCGTTGGCGCCGGGGTCAGCAGGCCGCCTGATGTTGCCTATCGATTCCGTAAGTCGCTGATCTCAAGCCGAATTTTGCACCGGCTTCACTCGCGGGCGTCGCCGTCCTCGTGGGCGCACGGACCCATGACCTCCTCAAGCATGGCCATGGGCACCTCGGCCACGATCTCCAGGCCATCCTCCACGCGCTTGATTTGGATGCCCTTCACCAGCTCGGCCAGCCGCTCCTGAAAGTCCGCCTGCAGCGCCCCCTGGCGGGCGGACTCCAGGGCGGCGGTCAGCGTCGTCACCGCCTCCTCGTCACCGGAGATGCGCACGGTGACCTGCACGCCCGCGTCGCTGGCGGCGAGGGCAAACCCCAGACCCAGGTGGTGCTCGCGCAGGTAGTCGCGGATGGGCTCGCGCACCTCGTAGGCCACCGGCAGCACCTCGAAGAGATCCTCCGCCGGCAG
>Ga0075163_10014083_pt1 | contig 10333 bp, 10 predicted proteins | sample JI1023141ADNA_FD_71478 | JGI IMG/M metagenome (GOLD analysis project Ga0075163, IMG submission 71478) | Wastewater effluent complex algal communities from Wisconsin, to seasonally profile nutrient transformation and Carbon sequestration -... | ecosystem: Engineered > WWTP > Effluent > Algae... | reverse complement strand
GTCCGCGACAACGTGACCGCCCAGCACCTGGTCGACGCGGGCCGCACGCACCACGTCGAGGTGCTGCTCGGGCTGTCGCTCCTGCTCAACCGCGCCAAGCCGGTGCCCAAGCTGGACATCGACAGCGATGGCGACGGGTTCCTCGATCGCCTCGACAAGTGCGTGCATACGCCGGGCATCGAGCCCGACGGTTGCCCGCCGCCCGCGCCGATCGACAGCGACGGGGACGGGTTCTTCGATCCGGACGACAACTGCGTCGACGTGCCCGGCACCGCCCCCGACGGCTGCCCGGACAGCGACGGCGACACCTTCAAGGACAAGGACGACAAGTGCCCGCAGGTCCCGGGCATCGCGCCCGACGGCTGCCCGTCGCCCGACACCGACGGCGACGGCATCCTCGACGCCGTCGACAAGTGCATCGAGCTGCCCGAGACGAAGAACAACTACCAGGACCGGGACGGCTGCCCCGACGAGATCCCGCAGGCGGTCGCCAAGTTCGCGGGCGTCATCAAGGGCATCTACTTCGACGTCAACAAGACGACGATCAAGCCCAATTCGCGCAAGACCCTCGACGCCGCGGTCAAGGTGCTCACCGACTTCGAGGAGGTGCACGTCGAGATCAGCGGGCACACCGACAGCGACGGTGACCGGGTGCACAACCTCGATCTCTCGCGCGGCCGCGCCGAGTCCGTCCGCGCCTACCTGGTCGGCAAGGGCATCGCCGAGAATCGCCTTATGACCCGCGGCGCCGGTCCGGACGAGCCCATCGCGCCCAACGACAGCAAGAAGAACAAGGCGCTCAACCGGCGCATCGAGTTCAAGCTGCAAGAAGCCCCCGCCAAGTGAGCGGGGCCGGCCTGACCGCGGGCCTCCCGGAGTGACATCGCCCCGGGCGCCGCGGCGCCCGGCACGGGTTCGCTCGTGACGACCGGGGGCGGCGGAATTTCAGCACTTGCTCGTGCGCCGCGATCCCGCGGATCCTCGCGCGATGAAAGATCCTGATTCATCCGCCGCGCTCGATCCGACCCGGCCGATCGCCCTCACGCGCCGGCACGAGGCGGGCCAACGCTACGCGATCACGATGCTCCACACGGGGATGGTCGCGAACGCGTACGACGCGGAGGCGACCGTCACGAGCGCGACACCCGAGGAGGTCCAGCTCGCCCTGACGATCAAGTCCCTGACCGCCAACGGCGCCCCGAGGCTCACGGACGCGGCCTTCGACATCAAGGTGTACCCCGGACGGCGCTCCGTCGACGCGGAGCAGGTGTCCGGCCCCAGCGGGGCGCTGTACCTGACCGCCATCGAGGGCATGCTCGGGGCCCTGTGCTGGACGCCCTCGGAGCCGCATGTGCCGGGCGACGCGTGGGTCGACGGGCGCAACGCGAGCTGGCAGCTGGTCGGGTTCACGGCCCGCGACGGCCGCAACTACGTGCATTACAAGGGGGAGACGGGAACGGACACTTCAGGCCGCACCTACGACCTCGAGCTCGCCGCGGACGACGCATACTCCGGGACGTGCACGATCGACACGCGGGTGATGGGGCAGGCGCAGCGCTACCAGATCTCGGTCACGCGGCTGTAGCCCGCCTCGAGAACGGACCCTTGTCGGCTGTCCGCCTCGCCCAGCATGGCGGGCAGCGAATGATGGTCTCCGATCAGACAATCCCTCGCATGGCGAAATACAGCGTGTGCAGCCGGCGCAGCGACTGGACATATGAGGTGACGCGGAAGGCCGTCACAGCGCGTTTGTTGGCCTCGATCTCGGCGATCAACCGCTCAGCCTCGTCGAATAGGCCGCGCCTGTGTTCATCGAGCGTCCGTTGCGTCGCGCCGACGATCAACTCGTTGGTCCGGTCCCCCTCGGCCAGTTCTCTCTCATAAGTGGCGAGGACGTTGCTGATGCGACCCACGCGCTGGCCGAGCAAGAACACTTCGCGACAACGCCCGAGTTGCGACATGTCCACGCCACGCGAGGCCATCAGATCGATCGTATACGCCGGAACCATGCCCATGTTGTGCGGCCCCAGGACCCGTAGCTCGTCAAGACTTGCGAGGTGAGGTGAATCAGAAATAATTTCGGCGTAGCGATTTGCTTGATAGAATTGATGGATATCAAACGCCAGCAGCGAGGCGAGCTCGTTACCGTGCGGGAAATCCCTGACGAGCAAAGTCAGCTCGTGCATCAGGGAGCAGGCCAGCTCGTACGTCCTGCGCTGCCGCTCGTTTGCCAAGTCGGGATGGGGGGCCGTCGAGTTGATGTTGAGCCGATAGAGCGCCGCGAGCAGTTGTGGGTCTCGATGGCGTGGGTGATCGGCCAAATCGTCGCACAACGTGATGATCATGCCGAGCTGGAGCTTGGCCAGCAACGCGGATTCAAAGTGCTGCGGATCGACCGAGTCGAGGGTAGTATGATAGTATCCATCAAGCATGAGCACCTCGAACAGGCGCCGATCTCGCAGCGATGACGTGGCGAGGTATCGATCGACAAGGCGGCCAATCTCGCGGCGGGCTGATGTCGACAGGGTGATGTTCTCGTCCATGTGTGCCACAGTACATGTCCTCCAAGATTCGTGAACCTATCCGAGTGAGAACTATCTCTCGGTTGTGATGTGCAGCGAATGGCGGCGTAACTGCGTCGCCATGGATGTTTCCGAGGTGGCGCTGTGAATTACGCCGATTTGGGTGCGCGATCTCGCCTCGTTCTATGTTCTATATCGTGGGGCTCCGCAGCGGTCCGCTCCAGTGCGGATTCGTCTCGAACGTCGCTCGCTGTTCGGGGATGGTGGATTGGGGACCCTCAGGTAGGCCTGCACCGTCTCCGGATCGTCTGGGGCGTACCTGAACGAGACACCGGTTGGCTCGGTGCCGAGATGCCCATCGAGGAACAGCCCCATGCGGTACCCCACGCAGACAAGGAGCGCGGCGCGCGCGGTCTCGAGAATATCGACGCCGAAGTCGAGCAGCGATGCGACGACCTCCAGGCTCCCGCGACGGTCCGCGGCGACAGCGAGCCGGTTCCCCTCGAGAAGCCGTCCAGCGGCTGCAAGCTGGCGCAGGGGTGCAGGAAGGGTGCAGTAGTTCTCGGCCTCGAGCTTGCCGTCTGATGGGCGGACGCCAGCGAGTCGCACGCACCCGACGAGCTCGTCGTCGACGAACGTGCCGATCCACGAGGCGTGGGCATCGTACGCGTCGACGAAGCCGCGCCGACCATCGTCAAGCTCCTCGATGCGCTGCTCGGAAGGGTTCCCCACGCGGGGGGACCACCCCTGCTCAACGTGGTAGACGCGGTAGAGCAGCGAGCGAGCGGCGTCGATCTCGGCGAGATTCGATAGGATCGATGTACGCATCACAGTGGACACCACACTACAGGAATCCGGTTGACGTCATGGCGCTTCGGGGTGTTCGGGTCGGCGAACAGAATCGCGTCAGGCCGTTACGCGACCCGGTGCCTCGATGCGCTCGATCATTCGCTGCATTGGCTGATCAGGGCGTTCCCGGAGTTGTGCTGCCCGCCGTTGTTGCAGGGGCTGAAGATCTGCGCGTTGATCTCCAGCGTCTCGCCGAGGTCGATCGCCAGAGAGCCCATCGGGAGGGCGAATTCGTACGCTGTCATCCCGTTGGTCGAGACGCAGCCGTAATTGACGTCGTCGCCGGTGCCCGGCGCATACATGACGAGATAGATGTCGTTGTCGAAGCTCCCGCCGCCGTTCTTGTTGAGCGTCGCCGTCAGGGACGAGTTGCCGCCCGTGGGCGACATCGTCAGGCATAGGACGGGGCCGCAGTGCGTGCCGCCGTCGCCGTAGTAGCGCTTGCCGTCGCCCTCACAGGCGCCCCAGGAGGACCATTCATTGTCGATGCATTCCCGGGTTCGACTCCCGGGCGGACAGTACTGGCCGGCGTTGCAGCCTTGCACGTCCTCGGCGCCGTTGCCGCATTCCACGCAGGAGCCGGCGTTGCACGTCCCGGAGCCGCAGTCCTCCTGCTTGACCGGGGAGTCTTGGCTGGTGCACTGGTCGCCGTCGCAGCCGATTTGGCGATAGTCCTGGTAGACGTTGGAGCCGGAGCAGTACGTCGAACCGACGTATCCTTCGTCTCCGCAGTCCTCCTTCGTTCCGCTCGGCAGCCCGCACGCGTCGTACCAGTAGACGTCCCCGCCGTTGCAGGCGTAGGAGTCGTCGCTCGGAGCGCACTCGACGCATGCCCCATTCGTGCAACCATCGGTGCAGGTCTTTTGCAGCTGCGGATCGGTCGAAGATGTGCATTGATCGACGTCGCAGCCGACGGTCTGATGGAGGATATAGAGGTCGTCGCCCATGCAGAAGCTATCGCCGGTCGGGCCGCCCGTGCCGCACTCCTTCGACTTGGTCGTCCGCTCTCCGCAGACGTACGACCAGACGTCGCCCTGGTAGCAAGCGAGGTGGTCGCTCTCCGGGCAGCTCGTCGGGTCCGAGCCGGGGTCGTCGTCCGCCTCTCCGCCGGCTCCGTCCGGTTGGTCGCTGCAGCCGGTGCGATCGAGCGTGCAGGACGCGGAGCAGGTCAGCTCGCCGCTCTGATATCCGAGCCGGACGCAGTCCATCAGGGGGGGGAGCTCGACGTCGCACTCCTCGCCGGGGTCGAGGATGTTGTCGCCGCAGGCCGGCTCCTTGTCGGACACGGACACGCAAGAGTCGGTCGTCCGGCGCAGGCAGTCGAGGCTGCAGCCGAGGTCGCCGCGGATGAACCCGTAGTCGTGGCAGGTGAGGGTGTCGATCGCGGACTGTCCATCACAGACCTCGTCGGGGTCGAGGACGCCGTCGCCGCAGAACGACGCGACGACGGTGTCCGAGCCGCATGACAGACAGAGCGCGACCATTGCGAGTATGAGCTTGTTCATGAGGCCTCTTTGATGACTTCGAGCGCGTCGGCGCCCTCCGCGTCGGTCAAGCGCCGGACCACACCGACGTACTCGTGAAACATGATGTGCCCCGGGGTCTCGTAGTGCCCCAGGCCGATGAGGTGGCCGGTCTCGTGAAGGATGGCCGAGCGGACGTCGTAGGTCCCGAAGCGGTTGGAGCCGTCGGCGTGCCACTCGAGGCCCGCGTTGAGATGCACGACCCCGGCCAGACACTTCGAGTCGCTGGTGAACGCGTGGGCGATGGTGTTACTCTCGTTGGTGAACCCTTTGTCGCAATTTTCGCGGTGGTCCCGGGTCCGGAACGCGAACAAAAATTGTGCGGTGAACGGGTCCTCCACTTCATAAAATTGGCGCTTCTGCTCCGTCACCCGCGTCCATTCGTCGAGCGCCGCGCGCACCTCGGCGCGGAAGGTGTCGCGGTCGATCGGCGCGCCGTCGGAGTCGACGGCGTAGGAGATGATCGTCGAGTCCCAGGGGACGATGTCGACTGGGCCCCCGCTCTGGGCCAGGTTCCCGTGCGACAGGTCGTGCGCGTAGCTGGCTGGCGGCCACCGTGTCATGAACCCCTCGGACTCCGCGGGGTCGTCGCCACACGCGACGAGCGTCGCCAGAGCGAGCGAGGCTGTTCGAAGAAGTGCGCGCATGGGCGTGTCAGTGCGTCCGGATGAAGTCCTGCGGCTCCGCGTACGCGGCCGTGATCACGTGGTCCGCGTCGCCGCAGATATAGTCGGTCGCGGTGATGGTCATGTCCGTACGGATCTCGAAGTGGAGGTGCGACAGGCCGCCCGGTGGTTTGCCGACCGTCCCGATCTGTGTCCCCCTCGTCACCTCGGTGCCGGTGCTGACGAGGACCGTGTCGAGGTGGCCGTACTGCGAGTTGAAGCGCAGGCCGCTGCGGAGGTCGTGGCGGAGCATCACGACCTTGCCCCACCCGTCAGCGTATTCGGTCGTGAACGCCACCTCGCCGTCGGCGACGGCGTACACCGGCATCCCGAAGTCGCCGTCCGTGTTGAGGTCGAGGCCCGGATGGCGGCATCGGCTGCCGTTGCACGAATACGCCGAGCAATCGTCCAGCCAGTGGAACCCGCCCCCGACGAGCTCGTCGACGGTCGCGTCGTCGTTGCCCCAGTCCATCGGCCAGCCGACCTCATCGTCGTCACTCGTGTCGTCGATGGGCATCCAGCGGTACATCTGGAGGAGCGCCTGGCCGCCGGTCTCGTAGCCGTGGACCCCGACGTAGTAGGTGCCGTCCTCCGTGACGGTGATCTCGATCTGCTCGTCGGTCGTGCCGAAGGCCCAGGACACCTTCTGATAGTTGTCGCGGCTCACGTCCGGGAGGTAGTGGGTGAAGAGGTCGAGATCGGCGGACATCTGAGTCAACCCGATGAGATAGCGGTAGCCGCTCTCCTTCGGAAAGTTGAAGCGGGCCATCTCGCCGGGCCCGACGCTGATCCACTGATCGCCGATGAGGAGCGCCTCGGCCGGCACGCTGAGATCGACGGGGCCATCGTCGGGGAGTGCCGGGTACTTTTCCGGGATCGAGCCGTTGAGGCCCGGATCGGCGTCATCATCGTTATCGTCGCAGGCGACCGTGATCGAAGCGCCGAGCAGTAGAATGGGGATAGAGTTGTACAGTCGCATCGTACTTCCTTGGTTTTCACGTCGATATGCGCGGCGTGGGGCCGCGTGGGTCAATTGCAGACTTCAGTGCGGTTCAGGACGATCTTGTCGGAGAACCACCAGCTCGCCATGCCGGGATCGCTGGGGTCGTACGCATCTTCGCCGGGCTGCAACGAGGCGGTGACGCAGTACGCCTTCTGCGTCTGGTCCGGGAGCCAGATCGACGCGAAGTTGAACGCGAGCTCGTTTGTCCCGACGCCGACTGGCGCGTTGTCGGAGGGGTCGAAGTAGTGGGTGTCCGGCCCGCAATCGCCATCGTTTAGCTGCGAGACGCGGACCTGGTAAGGCCGCTCGTCGAATAGAGGCTGCGGGTCGCCGGGGCGGCGGTGGACGATGACCTGCATGTGGCCGGTGTCCGCGTCGGCGTTCGCGCAGACGATCATCGACTCGCCGCCGCCGGGTCCGCTGCCGTCGGACATCGAGTACACCGGGCACTTGAAGGTCGTGAGCACGTACTTGGTCGTGCACACCGGGACGCACGCCGCGTCGGCGCATCCGCCCGGGCAGTCCTCTAGGAGCGCACCGGGAGCATCGCAGCTGTCGAACCAGTGGAGATCGTCGGCGAAACACGCGCTATAGCTCTCGGGGGTGCATGAGCCCGTGGACGGATCGCCGGTCGTGGTGGAGGTGGGCGTGGTCGATGTGTGCCCCCCGCTCGACGTGTCCTCGGCGCCCTCGTCCGCGTCGTGGGTGCTGGATAGAACGATGTTCTGACAGCTCATCAGCGATATCATCATCCCGATGCCAATCGCGGTTGGTCGGACGGATTTGACGGGCAATAGTGAGGTCATTACATGGTTTCTCTGGAGGGTAGGTCTCTGTGTTGCCGCGAGTCGCCACCGCCGTCACGTCGTGGGTCGTTTCTTCGATCTTTTTCTCGCGGAAGCCGGACGATGTGATCGACTTCATCGGACGAGAGCCCGGTGCGACGCGGAGCCGTTTACAGGAGGAAGTATGCGGAGCATTCTGAGCCGCGGTGCGGCTACTCCTCGGCGGACTCCTCGGTCTCGTCGGCTTGACGCCGACGGCTCCGACGGGACTTGGATACGAGTTCGACTGGCAGCCGGTCCCCGGATGTCCGGACGAGGCCACGGTCGCCGCGTATGTCGAGGGGTACCTGGGCCACATCGACGGCGCAGCGCGTGGGCGTCAGCCGGTGAAATTGCTGGCCCGCGTGAGCCATGAATCTGGGGAGTTCATCGCGCGCTTGGCGAGTGATCTGCCCGAGCGTGTCTTCAACAACAAGGACTGCGATGCGCTCGCGCAATACACGGCCTTTGCTGCGGCCATGCAGATTGAGGCGCTTATCGCGGCTGGACCGGTCAATGTCGTCGCTGCCGGACCCGAGGAGGTCGGTGTGGCGACCATGCCACCGCCGCCGCCGCCGCCGGTCCGTGCTCCGCAGCGGCGTCGGAGCCGGCTCCGCGGCGCGCTGAGATTCGGCGCCGGGCTCGCCGTGAACGACCTTCCGGGCGCAACAACGGCGCTGCGCATGACCGGCGCGCTGCTGTGGCAGAGGGTGCGCCTCGAGATCGAGGCGAGCTATCTGCCGAAGCGTCCGGCTCGCTTCGAGGACGAGCCGTCCTACGGACTCGATCTGCAGATCGCCGCGGGCGGGCTCCGGAGCTGTCCAACGGTCCGCCGCCGGATCGAGATCCTCGTGTGTGCCGGGGCGGAGGCGGGGGCGATCCACGGACAGACGGTCGATACCCGTGAAGCGGGCGTCGCGGGGTTCATCGCCGTTAACTTCGGGCTGGCCATCCTCTATAACCTGCATCGACGCGTCGCCGTGGGTGCACTCGTCGAGGGCGCCTATCGGGTCGCGCGGCCCAGCTTCATCATCCTTCAGAGCGGCACGAGCAACACCTATCCCCTGACGCAGAAGCCTGAGAGTGTGCGGATCCTCGCGGGTGTCGAGATGCGATTGCCGTGACGATGGGCGGCCGAGCCGGCAACGAAGTTAAAGAATCCAGGTGACCGAGTCATTCGAGAGCATCTTCCGCCAGCACTACGCCGTCGTGTGGCGGCGCGCGCAGTGGTTCGGCGCTCCGCGGGACGCCGTGGATGATGTCGTCCAGGACGTGTTCCTCACGGTCGCCGAACGGCTGCGAGACTTCCGCGGCGACGCGAAGGTCAGCACGTGGCTGTATGAGATCACCCGCTTCAAGGTGAACGACTACCTCCGCCGCGAATCTCGGCATCAGCGTCGGGTCAACGCGTACGCCGACGTGCGGGGCGGCGAGCGCGGCGCGGACCTGCATGCCCAACAAGAAGCCATGGATCTGGTCTGTAAGGCGCTTGACCAGCTCGACGAGACGCGCCGCGAGGTGTTCGTACTCGCCGAGCTCGAGGGCATGATGCACAAGGAGATCGCCGCGTTGGTGGGTGTCTGCGAGAACACGGTGAGCTCTCGCCTGCAGGCCGCGCGCCAGCGGTTCGCGGCCTATGTTGAGCAAGCGACGGCCCCGGCAGCCATGCAGACGCCGACCCCCTGTGCGGGAAGGAGGCCAGGCGATGTCATCCCGACTTGACGAACTCATCGTGTGTGTCCGCCGAATCGAGCCGCCGACTGGTGCCGAGGACCGCATGTGGACGGCCCTCCAGCAACGCCTCGCGCCTCCGCCCGAGCCGCAGACCGGCACCGGCGGACCGCTACGGCTCGTCAGGGCGGGCCCATTCAAGCTCCTCGCTGGCGTCGCGCTCGCGCTCGGGGTCGGCGGCCTGCTCCTCGGCGGCGCGGGCGTAGAGCCGACGCTGCTTCGCAGCGAGCGTCTCGCGGCGTCGGACGAGCCGCGGACTCCGGAGATCCATCTACAGGTGACGGCGCAGCTCGAGGCTCCTGCGATCGTCGAGGTTCTCGCGGAGTCGCCGCCCACCGGGTCGTCGCGTGCGTTCAGGAAGAAGCGTATCGACGCGAGCACCGAGCCGGTAGCGACGCTGTTGACCGCGCCAGCCAGGGATGACTTCGCCGAGGTTCGCCTGCTCGAACAGATCCGGGCGGCGAAGGGAGAGCCGCGACGACAGCTGCAACTGATCGAGGTCCACGAGGGGCGCTTCCGCGGCGGGCAGCTCGTACAGGAGCGCATGGCCTTTCAGGTCGACGCGCTCTGCGGCCTCGGCCGCGTCGTCGAGGCGCGCCAGGTCGCCGCGGAGTTGCTCAGGCTCGGGGCACGAGCGCAGTATGCTGCGCGGATCAACGCGAGCTGCGCGGGCTCCTAGCATTACGACCGGAGCTCCGCGGAAGCGTTCAAGCGAACACGTTTCGGAGGATGCTCAGTGGCCCGTCGGCCACGGCGGTCTCTGCCCGCTGCTCCTTCCTGCTCGAGCCTTGATGACGTCAGGCGAACATCGCGGTGACCTTCGCCTGCACGTCGAGCCGTTGCGGCTCGTCGCCGCGGACGTAGACCCAGACCTCCTGGATCGAGGTGTTGCCGCGGACGATGCAGCGAAAGCCGCCGGTGATCGGATGGAACTTGACGGCGGGCTTGCCCAGCCCGATCTGTTTAATTATGCCGAGCGAGATCTTCGTGACCTCCGGCAGGCGCTCCAGCATCGTCACCACCTCCTTCGCCTTCTCGGTGATGGTCGTGTGACTTCGGGTGAGCTTTCGCCCTGTCTTGTGTGCGGGCATGACGGGCGAGCGGCCGCTCTTATACACGCGGGCCGCCTGTGCGGTCGAAGGCGCTGCCGGCGCGGCCTCGGGGTGTTCGTCGGAGCCTCCGCCGCGTGGCGCCCGGCCAGCGGCGCGTTGCGGGC
>Ga0075163_10014080_pt1 | contig 10334 bp, 10 predicted proteins | sample JI1023141ADNA_FD_71478 | JGI IMG/M metagenome (GOLD analysis project Ga0075163, IMG submission 71478) | Wastewater effluent complex algal communities from Wisconsin, to seasonally profile nutrient transformation and Carbon sequestration -... | ecosystem: Engineered > WWTP > Effluent > Algae... | reverse complement strand
TTAGACGTTCCTGTGAGTAAGCAAACAACCGAAACCGAATTTTTTACGATGTATTTTGAAAAAGATAACAAAGAAATAAAATTGCAAATTTTATGGGACGATATTAAAGTTACCGTTCCTGTTTCGCTGCCATAATCATGAATAAATTTATCCCTGTTTACACCAAAGCCATTTTGCTGGCATTCCTGTGCAATGTTTTTATCTCCTGTAAACAGGAAAGCAAAAACGAAAAAGCTGTACTGATAAAGAAAGATACATTACAAAGAAAAGACGCACCCAATCCTTATGCAACTTATGACCAGTCGCCGATGGACATGAGTTATTATCCCCCGGAGTACCCCATTTTAAAGATGAATGGAACCGATACAGCTGCTTTACTGGCAAGGGTGATTTACAGTCGCCCGCAAAAAAAAGGAAGAGTAATTTTTGGTTACGACCCTCGTAAATGTCTTCGTGAATATGGCAAGGAATGGAGATTGGGTGCTAACGAAGCAACGGAAATCGAATTTTTCAGGGATGTTTACATCAGCGAAAAAAAAGTGAACAAGGGCCGTTACATCATTTATTGCATTCCGAATCCTGAAAAGTGGACGATATTCCTCAACAGCAATTTATATACCTGGGGATTGCACATGGATCCTTCCAAAGATATTTTTAAAACGGAAGTTCCTGTAGCAGAACAATCACCCGTACTCGAAGATTTTACCATGGTTTTTCAGCAAGCCGCTTCAGGAGCCGATTTGCTCATGGCCTGGGGCAATATAAAAGTAGTATTGCCGATCAAAACAACTCCCTGATCTGTTCATTTTTTTTGCATTCGGTTTCATAAATCGGATATTTACAACATTATGTGTGGAATTGCCGGCATTATATCTTCCCGACCAGCGGATGTAAACATTCATTTACTGAAAAGTATGTCTGATGCACTCAGCCATCGCGGTCCCGATGGTGAAGGGGCATGGATCGGAAGTAAAAAAAATATCGGGCTGGCACACCGACGACTGGCCATAATCGATTTGAGTGAAGCCGCTGCTCAACCCATGCATTACCTCGACCGCTACAGCATTGTTTATAATGGTGAGATTTATAATTATCTGGAGTTGCGGAAAGAGCTGAAAAAAGCCGGTTATCATTTTACCACCAACAGCGATACCGAAGTCATATTGGCTGCCTACGACTGCTATAAGGAAAAATGTGTGCAATATTTTGATGGCATGTTTGCCCTCGCCATCTGGGATGAAAAAGAACAAACCTTGTTTGCAGCCCGCGACCGTTTCGGAGAAAAGCCTTTTTATTATTATACCAACAGGAATGTATTTGTATTTGCCAGTGAAATGAAAGCACTCTGGGCAGCAGGTGTAAAACGCCAGGTAGAACACAAAATGCTGCTCAATTATATTACACTCGGTTATGTACAGAACCCGGCCGATAAAGCACAAACTTTTTTTAAGGATATTTATTCATTGCTTCCTTCTCATTTTCTTCTGTTAAGAAACGGTCACCTTAAAATAGAATCTTACTGGAACATCGATAAGCAGGCCTTGATAAAAATTTCAGAAGAAGATGCAATGGTGAAGTTTGAACAGCTGCTATCGGTATCGGTTCAACGAAGATTGAGAAGCGATGTGCCTGTTGGAACAAGCCTCAGTGGCGGGATAGACAGTTCCACCATCCTGTATTTTATCCAGCAGCAACTGCGCAATGTTGCCAATGGAAACAAAACATTTTCTGCTGTTTTCCCTGGTTTCGAAAAAGATGAGAGCGCCTACATAAAAAAAGTTACTGAACAGTTTCATATAGAAAATTATACCGTTACACCAACAGCACAGGAAATGGTGGACGATTTTGAACGCATGTTGTATTTCCAGGAGGAACCATTTCCTTCTTCCAGCATTTATGCCCAGTACCGTGTTTTTAAACTGGCAAAAGAACATGGGATTAAAGTATTGCTCGATGGGCAGGGTGCCGATGAAATCCTCGCAGGCTACCATCGTTATGTACACTGGTATTTGCAGGAAATGGTTAGCAGGTATAAATTTTCGGGGTCGAAACATGAAATGAAACGTCTGCAGCAGAACAATGTTCGGTTTGGCTGGGGCGTAAAAAACCTGGTTGCTGCATTTCTGCCTTCTCATGCATCTATCGCTCTGGAAAAAAAAGAATTCATGCGCATCATCCATCATGGTGAAGTAAGCAAATACCTGTTGGGTTATGTAAGGGGAAGGGAGTGGGAAGGTATTCACAAACCGGTAGTTACAAAACTGAATGATATTCTTTATTTCAATGCCATGCAGAACGGACTGGAAGAATTGCTTCGCTTCAGCGATCGCAACGCTATGGCACATGGCAGAGAAGCCCGGTTGCCTTTTCTGAATGCAGAGCTCGTGCAGTTTATTTTTTCATTGCCTTCTCAGTATAAAATTTCCAACGGCTTTACCAAGTCTATCCTTCGGAAAATGATGAACAACCGACTTCCTTCAGATATTGTATGGCGTACCGATAAAGTGGGGTATGAACCACCTCAGAAACAATGGATGGAAGATCCCCTGATGAAAGATTATATTTTCGAAGCCCGCCGAACACTTGTTGAAGAAGACATCCTTCGTCCACAGGCGCTCCAGAAGAAAAACAAAGCCCTGCATGCCCATGATGCCGATAATTTCGACTGGCGCTATGTATGTGTAGCCGCATTGCTGAAGCAAAAAACGGGCATTTAAACAATTAACCTTCCCTTTGTCAAATATTATGATGCGCTAAATCAATATTGAGTATTTTTGCGGCCGTTAATTTAAAATATTATGAGCAGCAACGAATCACTCAGGAACAAGAAAGCAGCAACAAAGTTCATTCATGCAGGTGCAGAGCCCGATCCTTCTACCGGCGCTATCATGACACCCATTTATCAGACTTCTACCTATGTTCAGGCAGCGCCTGGTCAGCACAAAGGATACGAGTATGCCCGTTCACAGAATCCTACAAGAGCAGCACTGGAAACAGCGCTCGCTGTAATCGAAAACGGACAGTACGGTCTCGCTTTCAGCAGTGGTGTAGCCGCTACTGATGCCGTGATCAAGTTGCTGGCGCCAGGCAATGAAGTGATTGCTGCCAATGATATGTATGGTGGAACCTATCGCCTTTTTACCAAAGTGTTCGAAAAATTCGGAATTGTTTTCAAATATGTTGATACAACCGATACTGCCAATATAACGGCAGCGCTTACCAGCAAAACAAAACTGATCTGGATTGAAACACCAACCAATCCACTCATGAACATTACAGATATCGCAGCAGTTGCCGCCATTTCAAAGAAGGCGGGCGTTCTGCTTTGTGTAGACAATACATTTGCTTCTCCCTATTTACAAAATCCACTCGACCTGGGTGCAGATATTGTAATGCACTCCTCAACAAAATACCTCGGTGGTCACAGTGATGTTATTCAGGGTGCACTCATTATGAACGATACTGCTCTGCGTGATCAGCTTTATTTTATTCAGAAAAGCTGTGGCGCTGTACCCGGCCCGTTCGATTGCTTCCTTGTTTTGAGAGGAATCAAAACATTGCATATACGCATGAAACAGCATTGCGAAAACGGTGCTGTGATTGCACATTTCCTCAGAAATCACCCGAAAGTAGACAGGGTCTTCTGGTGTGGCTTTGAAGATCATCACAATCACGCTATTGCCAAAGCACAGATGAAAGATTTCGGCGGTATGATGAGTTTTACTTTAAAAGATGATAGTGTTGCTGCAGCCAATAAAGTACTTTCTTCTACCAGACTTTTCTCACTGGCAGAAAGCCTGGGTGGAGTTGAATCACTCATCAATCATCCGGCTGTAATGACACATGCCAGTATTCCAAGGGAAGAAAGAATAAAAAATGGCCTTACCGATGGTTTGATCAGGCTCAGCGTGGGAATTGAAGATGCAGAAGACCTGGTGGAAGACCTTAAACAGGCATTGGCATAATCGGCCAGCGTTGCAGTAAAGAACATTTACACAATCTTCATACAAACCGAAACTTCCTTAATTTGCAATCATGCAAAAGAAGTTTCGGTTTTTTTTATACTTTTTTATGGCAGGGATGATAACTGCCAATGCTCAATCTGTTAGCAAAGATTCTCTTGGTAATTTTATTCAGCAAAAAGCGGATAGCCTTTACCGTAAGTCAAAAGTTCCGGGGATTTTTATTGCTGTACTGAATGGCAATCAAAAACAATATTTTGATGTTGGATTTGCGGTACCCGATCAGCAAAGACGTTTCGATTCTGCCACTCTCTTTGAAGCAGGAAGCATCACCAAAACCTTTACGGCATATATACTGAATGCTGTACTGGAAGAAAATCATATTGCGGATACCGTTTCCATCCTCGGTTTTTTACCTGATTCTGTACAAACCAATAAGGCGCTGGCCAGTATCAGTTTTTTACAATTGCTCAATCATACTTCCGGGTTTCCAAGATTGCCAACGAATATGCTGATGGATGGGAGTGCTGAAATGGCGCCATATGACAACTATACAGCCGATAAGTTATATGCCTATTTGAAAACTGCCAGCCCGGTTCAATCAGCGAATCCTTCCTATTCAAACCTTGGCATGGGGCTGGCAGGTGTACTGGCCGAAAGAATCAGTAAAAAATCATTTGCAACTTTGCTGGACGAATACGTGTTGATTCCATTTCGTGTGATCACTCCGGGAAAGCAGGCTGAAAATGCCGATAATAAAAGTCAGGGTTATTTTGATACATCCAAAGTTACTTACTGGAATATGGATGTGATGGCGCCGGCGGGTGGATTAAAATGTACGGCAGCTGAAATGCTCCAGTATTTGCAAAGCATGAGTGTCCCGGTTGATCAACTATCAAAAAATCGTATTGAGAAATTATTGCAGCCCACTGCAGCGATGAGCCCGCAGGTGAAAGTATGCAGAGGATGGTTTACCCTCGATGTAAAAGATAAAGGAACCATTTACTGGCACAATGGCGGAACATTTGGTTTTTCTACTTTCGCTGCTTTCCTGAAAGACAAATCAAAAGCAGTGATAGTGGTAGTGAACAAAACAAACAGCAACAACATAAGTGATAAACTCGGAATGGAGATCATCAAAAAATTATTCTGATGAATGAGGACTCCCTGAAATCTTTTTTAGACCAGAAAGTAATTGAATACAACAGGCCTTCATTCATCAGCGCAGACCCGATCTGCATTCCACATAAATTTTCAAAGAAACAGGATATAGAGATCAGCGGTTTTTTCGCAGCGATCTTTGCCTGGGGCAACCGTACAACCATCATCAATAAATCAGCAGAACTGATGCAATTGATGCACAATGCTCCCCATGATTTTTGTTTGCATCATTCAGCAAATGATTTACGCAAATTGCTGGCCTTTAAACACCGCACATTTAATACAACCGACCTGCTGTATTTTATCGAATTCTTTAAAGCACATTACAGCAAAAATGATTCGCTCGAATCAGCATTTACCCAAACATTTTCAAAGCGGGATGCTGATTTAACTTCAGCGTTGAATGGTTTTTATGATTACTTTTTTTCTCTACCGGATGTGCCACGCAGAACTTTGAAACACATTGCAGCCCCGGCAAAAAAAGCCAGTTGCAAAAGACTGAATATGTACCTGCGCTGGATGGTGCGCAACGACAAACAGGGCGTCGACTTTGGCATCTGGAAGAAAATCAGTCCGGCTCAATTGGTGATTCCGCTCGATCTTCACGTGGCAAGAGTGGCCCGTCATTTTCAAATGATAGAAAGAAAACAAACCGACTGGTTAACCGCCCAGGAATTAACCGGCATGCTCAAACGTTTTGATCCTGTAGACCCTGTTAAATATGATTTTGCGTTATTTGCACTGGGGGTACTCGAAAAATTCTGATATGGAAACAATACAAGTCAGCAATGAACTGAATAAGGAATGGGGATTGACCCTGGCACCGGATACTTCCAGGGAATTTATGTTGCAGGCACTCACCAACCGGATCAACGAACTCATCTTGCATGATTTTGCTTACCTGGTTCAGGTACTCTACCGGTTAGATGTAAACGAAAATTTACTGAAGCAGTGGTTGCGTGAGAACAGTGATACAGATGCGGGAAAAATCATTGCTGCATTGGTTGTGGAAAGAGTAATCCAAAAAATAAAATCCCGGCAGGAGAACAGCCGGGATGATGTAAATATCAGTGAAGAAGAACGATGGTAGTAATTATTTATACATCAGTTCTTTTACTTTCTCTTTGTCTTCTTTTTCATTTTTGAGATCGAACATTGTTCCGAAAATATGATCCCAAAGCGTACTGCTTACACCAAAACCCATGTCCATATGTTTGTAATGATGCAGGTGATGATTTCTCCAGAGGCCTTTCATCCACTTAAATGGAGGATTCCAGGCATGAATGGCATAGTGCATAGATCCATAAATTAGATAACCTAACATAAAGCCAGGGAAAAAGGCAAAAGCGTTTTTTCCTAATACAAGATGAAACATAAATAAGAATCCTGAAGCGATGATCAGGCTCGGAACTGCCGGCATAAACAACCTTTCCTTATCTCTCGGATACTCGTGATGGTTACCATGTAAAACATACACGATTCTCCTTCCTTTCTCTGTTTCAGGATGGTGGTGAAATACAAACCTGTGCAGAATATATTCTGTAAACGTCCAGAAAAAAATACCTGCTAAAAAAAACAGTGTAATTTTCAATCCGGTAAATTCAAGTGTGGTTGAACAGTAATATGGAAAAAGAATCAGAACCGGCATGTACATCCCCCAGATAACAAGCGGATGTGTTTTGGTAAGGTATTCAAGGTATTGATTTTGAAATAACCTTGCCTGACCTTTATTGTAAATTTTTTCGAATTGCATGAGTATGAATTTAGGGCTATGCAAATATACTAATTCCTTTTTTTTAGCTGTTAGCGGAATGCTAAATTTGTCATTCAAACATTAACATGAAACTAGTTACTTACCTGAAAGATGGCCATGATCAACTGGCATTAGTTATAAATGGACAACTATATGATACCGATACGCTGCATCCTGACCTTCCGATCAGTATGGCGATGTTTCTGAATTACTGGGATGATGTACTTCCTGTTGCATTGGCAGCGGAGGCGAAAATTAAAGAAGGCATTGCCAGGAGTATCCTTACAACTTCTTTTGCTGATGCAGATCTGCTGGCTCCGGTGCCGCATCCCACCAGTTGTCGGGATGGTTATGCCTTTCGTCAGCATGTAGCAGCAGCCAGACGCAACCGTAAAGTTGATATGATCCCCGAATTCGACCAGTATCCCATCTTCTATTTCACCAACCACAATAGCATTCAGGGTCCCGGCGATATCGTTTGTATGCCCGATCATTTTGAAAAGCTTGATTTTGAACTCGAAGCCGCCATTGTTATCAATCGTGCCGGCCGGAACATAAAAGCCGCCGAAGCAGATGATTATATTGCTGGTCTGATGATCATGAACGACATGAGTGCCAGGCGTTTACAGATGGAAGAGATGTTGTTGAACCTGGGCCCGGCAAAAGGGAAGGACTTTTCAACCGTGATCGGCCCGATGCTGGTTACTCTCGATGAGCTGCAACCTTTTGAGGTTCCTTGCAAGGAAAATCATACCGGTAAAAGCTGGAACCTGCCCATGAAGTGCTGGGTAAATGGCATCCAGGTTAGCGAAGGAAACCTGGCCGATATGGACTGGACATTTGCTGAAATCATCGAAAGGTGCAGCTATGGCGTGAACCTTTATCCGGGTGATGTGATCGGCAGTGGCACCGTGGGAACCGGATGTTTCCTCGAACTCAACGGTACCGGCAAACTCAATAATCCCGATTACCAGGAACAATGGCTGAAAGAAGGAGATGTTGTGGAAATGGAGATTGAAGCACTTGGTCATCTTAGTAACCGGATCGTTAAAGATGAATCTGATTTTTCTATTCTCGCTTTGAAAAAATAATTACTTAATCATCAGCACGGACAAATAATATACAGAACTTATGTTAACCCTTGATTTAAAAAACCTGAAACCGGCAGATGTTCAGAACTATCTGCAACATGCCATTGCACCCAGGCCTATTTGTTTTGCGTCTACGGTTGACAGTGAGGGTAATGTGAATTTAAGTCCGTTTAGTTTTTTCAACCTTTTTTCTTCCAATCCACCGATTGTTGTTTTTTCCCCGGCAAGAAGAGTGAGAGACAATACAACCAAGCATACACTCGAAAACGTATTGGCTGTACCCGAAGTAGTTATCAATATTGTAGATTATGAAATGCTTCAGCAGGTATCTCTTTCCAGTTGCGAATATCCCAAAGGCATCAACGAATTTGTGAAAGCAGGTTTTACCGAGCAGAAAGCAACAGTGATAAAGCCACCCATGGTGAAGGAAGCCAAGATCAAACTCGAATGTAAAGTGAACCAGGTAATTCCTCTCGGAACGGGCGGTGGAGCCGGCAATATGGTAGTGGCAGAAGTGTTGGTAATGCACATCGATGAATCGGTACTGAACAGTGAAGGAAAAATAGATCAGCGGAAATTAGACCTGGTGGCACGTCTTGGTGGAAACTGGTATACAAGGGCAAATGCAGATACCATTTTTGAAGTGGAAAAACCCAATACACAACTGGGTATTGGTGTAGATGCGCTTCCGGAATCAATAAAAAACAGTAAAATTCTTACCCGTAATCATCTCGGTCAACTGGCTAACGTTCATGAATACCCGTTTGTGGATGCAACTTTTAACGACGAACGATTGAAAAATATCATTCAGTATTATTCCATTAATCCCGATGAGATGGAAGCAGAACTTCACCGGTATGCTGCAGAATTGCTCAATACCGGTAAAGTTTCAGAAGCCTGGCAGATTTTGCTGGCCGTCGCTTAATCATTTCTATTTATTTAATACAGATCCGAATACTTTCTTCAGAATATCAGAAGTTCTGGCTGCAAAATTCGTACGGATATTCACTTCTTCTTTTGCAATCAGGTTGAACAAAGCCTCCGTGGCTTTTCCCGTAACATAACTGGTAAGATCCGGATTTATCTTTTTAATGGTAGTTGGCAGATTGTTGTATTTCGTAACCAGGTCGCCATAATATTTAGTTGCATCTACTTTGTCGAGCGATGATTGAATCACCGGTGTAAATGCAGCGATCAGTTTCGTAGTTGTTTTCTCCCTGAAAAAATGAGTTGCACTGGTATCGCCATTTCTAACCAGCCCGATAGCATCCTGTAAGCTCATGCTTTTAATAGCATCCACAAAAATCGGTTTGGCAAATCCTGCTGCATCTTCAGCGCCACGGTTGATCTGGAGTATAGCTTTATCTACCATGCTGTTCAAACCTAAACTGCGCAAAGTATTCTCAATTTTCTTTGCATCCGGTGGCAGTAATATTTTATAAAAAGCATCTTTAAAAAATCCATCAGTATTATTCAATTGTACTACTGCCTTTCCGATTCCCTGGGAGAGCGCTTCCTTGATTCCTTGTCCTGCCTCTGCTTCTGTTACACCGGTTCCGGGAGTTCCTGTTGGCAGGTTTTGTATAACGTCACAGGATGAAAGCATTGCCGCAGTTGCCAGCAATAGGATGTATATTTTTTTCATACAATTGTTTTGGGCAAAGTTGCAATTATATTGCCAGAATCCATCAACTACTTGTTAAACAAGGATACGCTCTGACTGTTTTTGCAGGCTGCGCTACATCTGTTACCTTTGCTCACCAAAAACAAGAATAAACTTGTATGAATACAAACCATTTATCTGAACAGGAAATTATCAGGAGAGAGAAAAGAGCGGAGCTGGAAAAACTGGGCATTGATCCATATCCTGCTGCACTTTATCCGGTGAATACCACAGCTGCTTATATCAGGGAACATTATAAGGGGGAAGAAAATAAAGCGGACTTCGCTGATGTATGCATTGCCGGCAGAATCATGAGTGTAAGGGATATGGGTAAAGCAAATTTTGCCGTGTTGCAGGATGGAACAGGTAAGATGCAGTTTTACATCAAGCAGGATGATATCTGTTCAGGAGAAGACAAATCTCTGTATCAGCAGGTATGGAAAAAGCTGGTCGATATTGGAGATTTTGTTGGCGTAAAAGGTTATGTGTTCACTACCAAAACCGGTGAAGTTTCTGTGCACATAAAAGAATTTACCATCCTGAGTAAATCACTCAGGCCTTTACCAATCGTGAAAGAAAAAGACGGAGAAGCGTTTGATGAAGTAACTGATCCCGAATTCAGGTATCGCCAGCGTTATGCCGATCTCATTGTAAATCCGGGCGTAAAGGAAGTCTTTGTAAAAAGAACAAAGTTTATCAACGCT
>Ga0075163_10014079_pt1 | contig 10334 bp, 15 predicted proteins | sample JI1023141ADNA_FD_71478 | JGI IMG/M metagenome (GOLD analysis project Ga0075163, IMG submission 71478) | Wastewater effluent complex algal communities from Wisconsin, to seasonally profile nutrient transformation and Carbon sequestration -... | ecosystem: Engineered > WWTP > Effluent > Algae... | reverse complement strand
TCCTCCTTGGTGAAAGCGTAGGGGATGTTCCAGCCAATGGGTCCAAACTTCCTCCTGTCTTGGACGATGGCATGGAAGAAGGCAAAGCCGAAAAGAATCTTTTTGAACAAATCAGGCTTCTCGCAGTCGTTCAGAGTCCTGTTGTCTAGCAGCGTGTAGGTTCTGCTTAGATTGGCTTTCAGACCGTTCGGAGGCTCTAGGGTCATCTTGATGGAATTCTAAAGCACAGAGACAGGGAACCTCCTGCTAGGCATAGAGGTCATCCACATTCTGAAGTCTGGGTGGATCTCGTTGTTCAGCTGTTCCACGATGCGCTCTAGACTTCCCATCCACGACTCGGCAAGATGGCAGTTTTGAAGTAGGACCCATCCTCCTGAGCTTTGCATGCTGGCGATCATTTTCTCCGCTTTCTCGGCTTAACCCTGACCCAGAGAGATCATGTCCAGTCTCTGACTCATCTAAGCTTCTTCCGCGAACTTTTTGAAGTCAGCTACGGGGTCCGAACCTGCTGAGAGAACGAAGATGAGGGGAGACAGGTGCGAGGAGTCTCTGAAGCACGCTCCAAGGTCGAACGTGGGCGGCTCCACGAAGTCTTAGCCCAACTTTTCAATGATGAAGTTTTGAATCGCTTGCGATATCTTGTCACTTCGCACTGCTTTCAGAAGGATCATCTTCTGGAAAGAGTTGAGCTTCGTGTCCCACTCTCCAGGCATGGGTTCCAAGTGAGCTTCCGTTGCGTCAAAGATCTTCTTGAATTTCTTGTGGTACTCGATGAAGTAGGTGTCGACTCCCGCAAAGGCAGGCAGCTGAGCCATGACGTAGAGTTGGCGATAGACTTAGCTCCACTCCAGATCGTCGAGCCAGTCGGTTGGGTTCGGTGCGATGTCGATGGAGCCTGAAGGTCCCGCGAGGAAGAATCTCCATTCAGCAGGATCGATCGCCTTGTCTCCGAACAATATCTTCACAGTGAGTAGGAAGGAGAAGAGTAGTTTGTCTTTCTCAAAGAGAGACCGGCAAACGTTCTGGTAGAGGGCAAGAGTCTGGTAGCTGTTCAAGATCCTGATTCTGTCCTTTACTTCAGGCGCGGGTTGCGAGTTCTTGACTGATCTGCCGAACAGCATCTAGAACCACTGCAGAGAGTACTGGTACATAGGATCGATGTTGGCCAGGTCGACGATACAGAAGAACAAGAGAGAGGCTCGGTAAGCTACACTTCTGAAACTCTCGCGAGTCTGGTCGATCTCCTTTTCTGTGACTTCGGACTCCTTCTGACGTTCCGCTATCTCTTGAGAAGTCTTCTTCGACTCGGAGAGAACCTCGATAAGTTCGTCCGTTTCAAGGATTGCCGCAATGTTGTCGTGCTTTGTCAGGCCCTCCAGAATCTTGTCTTCAATGTCTCTGAGGATGACCGCGCTCTTAGCGTTTTGCTGTACAATCTCATCTTTCTTCTCTTGCAGCTCTGGCATCTCTAATCCAACGAACTAGTTGAGCATCTAGTCCTCGAGGCCCTGGGGTGTGATGGCGAAGTTTAGGATGGTGACCTTGACGGAAGTCTCAGGCGAGTAGTGTGGATTAGGAAGCGTTGTCGTCATGAAGAACCTGAAGGAGTCGTTGTAGGAAATGTTTTTCTCTCCGATCTTGATGATGTAGCTGGAGCCTTGCTTTATTTTCTGCTGCAGAAGGATGGGCTCGAGGACCGGGTCCAACTCTTCACCGATGTTCTCTAAGAGCACCCACTTTCCAAACTGGATGGCCAGCTCGAGGTTCCTCATGAGAGTTGATTCAGACATCTTGAAGACGTCGCAGCCTGTTTCAATGCTTTCGCCTAGTCTCTTTATGAACTTATTCGCCTAGGTCTGGGGATCGATCATCAGCGGCCATCTGCGCGCCTTGAACAAAATGATACCATTCTCGACGGAGAGGGAGTCGTTGGGTAATCCAGCGACGTTCCAGGTTCGTATGGTAACTGGGTCTCCAATGACGTCCTTCATGGAGATGTTTGGTGAGAAGGCAATGTTGAGCTCCTTCAACTTCTTACGCCACTTCTCTTCGAGCTCGAGTCGGTACTCGGCAGTGAAAGGTCCTGCGTAGGAAACCATGCCTGTGGCAACCATGCAGTCACCGATGACCAGCAGCTGCTTCTGGCCCAGCTGCTTCACAGTCTCGGTCCACCTGTCCTTTTCGCCCTAAAGACCGCCAATCAGCTTTTCAGCCCTCACCAGTTTCAGGCCGCAGTCGATGATTTCCTGGTTCAGCTGGTTCTGCAGGCTTATCTGCTCCTGCATGTTCGCGTTCAGCATCGCCAGCTTCTCGTTTATCTCACGCACCTTCTCGCGCTTTTCATTCAACTGGGCTTGCACGATCTCCAGCTTGGCAGTCATCTCCGCTGCCACTGCACGTTTGGGATTGACCACCTTCAGCACCTCGTGGTACTTGATCATGGCTCCGATCCAGATTCGCACGGGTAGCAGGGCTTGTGAAGCAACCTGCACCTTCTTCTCTGAAACCTCTTCTCGCTGCATCATTGGCTCAACGCGCACTACCAGCGAGTCAGGGATCGAGTCCCTCTCGTACTCAACCATGGAGTTCAAGAAGTCCTTAGGGTTGTTCAGGATTTCTCTCTTGGCTAGATCGAAGAAGCCATCAGGGTCGTACTCCCTCTTCTTCGGATCGTTCGGTTTCTTTGGCTTCGAAAGATTCTTAGCGTCTTTCAGCATGTAGTACACCATTTCGAAGATCCTCACAATAGTGGGCGAAGGTGTGTTCACAGCCTTTAGCTCCACCAAATCTGCGACGCTCATGTTTCGAACCTTCTTCACAGCTTCCTCAAGCATGGGCAAAGCCACAGCTAGGTCGGCGTCTGCGTCGTTCTTGACCAAAGTAACCTCGGCCTCTTTCTCCGCAGCTTCTGCCTCCTCTGCCGCCACGATGGTCTTGGTGGCATCAGCTTCTTTGGTGTCTCTCTCAATGATGACCTTGGTTTTCTCCACCTGAATTTGCGTCTCCTTAAGTTTCGGCTTTTTCTTTTCCAGAGAGTCTTGCAGATTGGCCACCTCGACAGATGCCTCCAGGAGCACCTTGAGCCCTCTTTCAAGCCTGGTCTTGGCGTTGTGGAAGTAAGTCTGTCTCTCCTTCAGAATGCTCTTGTAGGCGCTCAGCAGCTCGAGGTAGGACGTGGGAGTGACATAGTTATAACGTCTCAGCTCAGCCAAGAACCTTTCCGAGATTGCTTCAACGCTTTGATGGATGCACTTGAACATTTCCACGCAACTATCGAAATCTTTGCCAAGGCTTTCTTGCTCGTCGATCAGCGAACCGTGAGCTACGTTCTTGAGAGCTTCTTCGGGCCATTCAGTGAACCAGTCCAGCGTGCAGCAGTTGACGAGTGAGGGGAACTTCCTGAGTCTGCCTCGGAAAACCTCTCCCAACGGCGACATGGCAAGCACCACGTGGATGTTCGCCTTCACCTTGCCTAGATAACACGAGAACATGTTCATCTTGTTGACAGGCAGTCCTTTCTTAGAGCACTCGGACTTTCCGACCCTGTAGATCTCTTCGAAGTCCTCATTCTTGTAGAGGCCGGGAACGTCTCCAGAGTTGAGCACGTTGTTGATGTCTTCGAGCATCTACTCGTTAATGATCTAGGTGTCACAGAAGAGGAACATGGTCGGTTTCGATTCGCAGCCAGCAACGATAAGGCAGGACTTCAAGTTGTCTCGCCACATTGTCATGCTGTAGCCCTTCACGACCTCGATCTGGTAGGTTTTCTGGTTGGAGATGTACGCCCCCAGTCTGGCCAGAGATTGCCTTCCAGAGCCGCCTACTCCAAGCAGAAGAGCGTTACCCTGCGGCTGTCTCAGAACTCTGCAGATGCGGTTGACGTGGTCGCATGCATCAAGGAACATTACTAGCCTCATGGGGTGCTTCGAGCCGGCATTGTAGTCGTCCAAATACTCCTCCATTTTCTTTTGCATCTGCTTCAAGTCCTTTATCAGGTTGTAAGGCCTGCCCTCCATGTCGATTCCAAACATGTAGTCTCCAAAGATGATACGCTCCGCCTCGTAAATCTGTTCCTTTTCAAGGTTATACACCTTCAATGCTTCCTCGTTCAAATAATTGTCAAGAGTTTCTTTATCATCAGTTGAGACCATTCTGTCACCGAACACACGCTTGTTCTCATGGATCCAGAGTCTGACAATGTCAACTACTTCAGAGGTGTTCTTCCTATCTGCCGAGCAGACTCCTTGGAATATCTTAGACATGTCTCTGAGGTTGAATGTGTAATGGGATTTGTTTGGTGTGGGCTTGAGAGTGGTTGCGATGAAGTTGTAGACCTTCTGCGTGCTCTCAACTATCTTGGGGACAGCGCTCATAATCTCTTGGGAGAAGGGGCCCACGAACGACTTCAGGATAGTCTCGAAAATGTTGGCGATGGAGATTCGATCGAGGTTGGTGTAGGTGATAATGTTGAAGTGACGTTCGAGTCGCTTAGTCAGAGCGGACCTTCCTCCTCCCGGTGGTCCCATGGCACAAACGAAGATGATGTCCTCGATCTTCATAAAGGGCTTTTCCTTCTGCTTGAGGTCGTACCAGCCCTGGTGGTCCATCCACTGCCTCAGAAGTTCAATGGGAGGTTAGGCGCCATACTCTTCTTTCTTTGGCATGTTCAAATCATCTACGAAAATTATGAAGCGCTTTCCAGTTGGCGGCCCGTAGATGCCCTTTCTCCTCTTGTCCATCTTCTCATCCAAGGCGTTCTGGGTTTGTCCAGCCGAAGTTTGGGCTGAGAAGGTGACGGGAATCGTCTGGTAGTCCTCGCTCATCTCCTGTGTCACCAACTGCGTGATGTTGATTGTCTTACCTGTGCCGGTAGGACCGGGGCACAGCACGTGCTTCTTCTGCGAAAGCAAAAGCTTCTTAAGGAATTTCATCCTAATCGAATCGAAGGTGGGTACCACGATATCTCCGTATGCAAGCTTGGAATCTACTGAGTAGGCGGGCTGCGTGGCGTTCCAGTCGACCCAGTCGCCTTTTTCCTTGTGCCAGGTGTAATTGTAGAAAGAGCCTTCTGGGATTGGGATCTTGCACTCCTTCGTCAGTTCTCGAAGCTTGCGGTCGAACCTCTCTCTGCCCTCAATGGTCGTGGTGCAGCCAATCGACCAAACCAGCGCAAAGATGACGTGAGGCTCCAGCATCTGCTCCATTTGCTCGGCTTCCTCCGGGGTCGTTTTCTTTATCTCGGTGTCCTCGTAAGGGGCGAAGAAGCAGTCCAAGATTCTCAGCATAGAAGAGGCGATGTTGTTTTCCATCGTTGGCACAGGCTCAGGACAGTTCTTCTTCATGAACTTTACTGAAGGCAGCATGTACTTTGTTACAATTCTATCGAGCTCCTTGGAGAGTCCCTTTCTCTCCTTGAAGGCGCGTGGGATCGTGTTAAGCCAGGACCGGATCAAGGGCTCAAGTCCCAAAGCACCTGGCTCCATGTAGACCATGCCGCACCGGGACACAGTTGCAGGCGAAGCGACAGCCAGGTCTTCCACCTCGAACATCATGGTCATCCTGTCCGTCAGAGTGATGATCTGTCCGGAGTTGAGGCAGAGTTTCTTGTTGTCATCCAATACGGTATTCATGTTTTCAATCCAAATGGCGTCGACTGGCCCATCGAACATGACCCAGTGCTTTTCGGGAGACTGGTCTCTAGTGCAGAGCAGGATTTGGATGGCGAGAACTCCGTCTATCCACTCGGATGTCTGCGGGTCAATGTCACCGTACAATTGTCCCATCGTGATACTCTTAGGATTCAAGATATGGTAGTGTACTTTCTCGAAACCCTCGGCTTTAGCTTTCCTGAGATTGGAGCAGGCTTGTGCGAGGGACTTGTAGTTCGACGTCTTTCCACCTCCTGTGGGCCCTACAAGCATCAGTCCATGTCTAACCTGGATTGTGTCGTACAGCTGAATGATCTTGTCGATGAACGGCTGGTGAGGCTGCAGATTGCGCGAAGCAAGGGTCGCGTTGATTTCGTTCAGGAGCAGCGATTGGTCAGTTTGCGGCTTCTCTACGCCAGGGAACAAGTCGGACATGATGCCCTCGAAAAGAGGCAGGTCGTCTTTCAAGAACTTTGGCACGTTGACGTCCCTGAGTGCCCTCAGCAAAAGCTGGTCCTCGTTCATGTCGGGAGTTGCTCGCTTCAGCAGGCCAGCAGCGTTGATCACAGAACGCACAGCTCTCATTCCGTAGTCATAGTGGTCCTGCGAAGAAAGCTGTTCCGAGCAGAGCTTGAAGGTGGTGACCATCTTAGTGGCAAGGATCTTTGCTTAGTTGAAACCAAACGAGTAGAGCATGATCTGGCCGATGAGAGCGTAGTCAGGAACCATCATAGCGACGGGTCTGAAGAGGGCCTTGAGGTTGTCAGGCAACTCAGTTCTTCCAGCGTAACCGGGGTTCATTGTGATGAACACAGAGAAGGTTTCCTGAATTCTGATCTGACTCTCTTCAAAGATGGTCTCCTTCTCGCCCTTTGCTTTGCAGCCGAAGAGGTGGAGCAATTGTTGCGCGATAACTGAAAGCACCTCAATGTTTATTCGGTTGAATTCGTCGAAGCAGGCCCAGGCACCAGCAGAGGCCAGTCCCTTGAAGAAACGGCCCACCATGAGGTAGTCCATGCCGTCTGAGCAGTTGAAGACGACGCACTGTTTAGCCAGAGCCTTAGCCAGGTCCTTTGTACTCTCGGTCTTCCCTGTTCCAGCGGGTCCTGCCGGAGCGCCTCCCAAATTCAGTCTCAGTGCGCCCATAAGCGTCATGTAGCACTTATCGGTCAGAGGCGTGATGACGAGCCTTTGAGAGTTTCCCAAGTACTCGTAGCCGTAGGGGAAATTAGTCTGAATGCACTTGACTCTACAATTATCGTCCTCCCAGTAGTAGCGCAACTGCGAAATCCACTCGAAGGAGTTGACGTCATCGCACTTAGAGTTGGAGAGTTCAATAATGACGTCCATGGCGTGCACATCAATGACAATCAAGGCACCTAGGGTGATCGACTGGAGCTTCGTGAGTTTCTGCCGCACAAGGCCCACAGTGTCCAACAGCTAGGCTTGCAGGAAATCCACGAATTTCTGGATACCAGCAGGCCCTGCTCTGATGCTTTCCTCAGCATCCGTGGTCCAGTGCACCTGGGAGCCGTTCAACACGCACTGTCCAGGGTGTCTGAGAATCCACTAGGTCCTTTCTCTTTCCTTATAGTCTTTAACAGATCTGAGGAGGGAAAGACGCACGTTAGAAGTCATTGCATCCTCCACCTCGCCCATCCACCACTCTACTCCCTTGTTGTTGGGGTCCACTTGGCTGTCGAAGTTTATCTTTTCTCCCTCTCCTGAGAACATGGCGTGGATGGTCTTGTCGGGCCTGAACTCTAGGTCGTCCATACTCTCGAAGACCTTTCGCAAGTGGGGTCGCACATTCTCAACCTCCTTGGTCTGGGAAAGTATTTCGAGTAAGTCGGAGTTAGAAAGGAAGTAGAAGCGGGCAAAGATGGAGCGTTTCTGCTCCAAGTACTCATTAAGACCTCTCTAGACGCGCTCCAGGTTCTCGTTGGCGTCTTTAAAGTCAGAGAAGAGGCCTTCTCTGTTACAAGCAATGAGCACATTGGGGTTCTCCTCAACCTTCGTGATGATCTTCCTCCACATCTTGTCCACCGACTTGAACTTCTTGTTCTCGTAGTGGAGCTGCTTCATAATGTCAGGAGAATCGAAGATGGGCTGCAAGTACATCCAGGATCCCTAGCATTTGAGCCATTCCTCGATGACGTTGCCCACATTGAGGAGTGCAACGCTCCACTGCTCAATCTCTTCCTCGAATGGTTTCTTGAACGGGGAAAACTGCATCGTTTAAGTGATCACCAAGTGCTCATCCAGCAGTGCCATCGCGTCGTCAAATCCTAGCACTGAAGAGGTGCCGGTGTTCTTGAAGGGCTTCAGTCTGAAGTCCACTGATTTCCAGTCCGACTGCATTTTCTCCAGGGAAGTTTCGATTTGGAACTCTTTTCCGGCTTTCTCGCCGATGTCCACACAGGCTTCGGTGCATTTTTCTAGGTCTTTGTCGAACATCTCCATGAAGTTTTGGAAGGTTATGCCCTCGTAGGGTTCCACCTTGAATCCGCATTTCTCAGAAATCGCCTCCCAGTGCCGTTCTTTCATGCCTTATTCGCGAATTCCAAGCGCGATTGGCACGTAAGGCCTGAAGGCTTCGACTTCATCTTTAATCAAAAGTGCAATTTTCTGGATATTTGGCTCCTTATCTTTGAAAACCCTGGAGGTTGCGTTCAAGGTCTTGAAAGAATTCTCAACAATCTCTTCCAGCTTGGCTGCATCAAGTTCATTGAAGTCGTCTTCAAGCCAGCTCTTGTGGCTCTTACGGAAAATGTCAATAGTGGTCCACAGGTTGTAGAAGGGCGTGAATTCCTTGTTCATCTGATTGATGTCTGCATAGTCAGAATCAGGAAGCTCAACCAGCGACTCTCTAAGGTTGAACCTCTTGGCCTTTGCGAGGCACTCTTGGAGGCGCGCGTGCATAGTCCTGGTCATAGCAGCAATGTCTTCATATTCATTGATATTCTAGTGCTGATTGAAGCTGAGAACGAGCTTCTCAATTTCTTGAACCTGGCCCTTAAAAGCTTGTTGCTCCGATACCATCTCCTTGATGAATTGATCCTTCTTCTGGTTCAGAGAAACAGACTATTTTTCAATCTTGCTGAGCGTCTCCTTGGGAGAGCCGTACAGAATCCACTTCTTTTCGTAGTCTTCCTGGTCGTTGAACTTGTACTGGAACTCCTCGAGAATGGAGTAAACCTCAAGTGTCTGGGTTATTTCTACCTAGATCTTCTCCAACTCGTTCGGGACAGTGGCCATGAACTCCTTTATAGCTGTAAGGTCCTCGATGTCCGTTGGTTTCTTCTCGATTTTGGCGTTCATCTCTGCAAATAGCTTGAGGATCTCATCAGCCTGCCCCTTTGCTCTGGATGCTATGATCTCAATCTCCTAATTCGCAATGCGGACGTGTTTGTCGGCCAAGTTCTGTCTGATCTCACTTGTCTGGACCTGGAACATGCTGACCACCACATGGTCCAAGATCTCGCTCTTTATTCGTTCAACCTCGCCTCTGTGGAAGTACACGTCCTTTTTGAGCTCTTCTGTCTCCACGTAGTTGTCATCGCTAGCCTGCTTCTTTACGTAAGCGTCGACGTCCAACCTGTACTCCTCATCGTAGTTGTCGAAGGTATGGAGGAACTCTTCCAAGGGAAGGATAGACCTTTCCAAAGCCGTTTGAAGTCGGTTGTACTCGTCCCACAGCCACTGGTTTTCATCTGGCAACTGTCGAGGGTCTTCGGGATCCGCTTGAGGAGGTGCGACGTCCGGTCTTTGCGCCGCTTTAAGGAAGATCTTAGTCGAGTTCTTGTACAAATGGCCTAGCAGTTTCTGCTCTACCTGCGTCACCTCCTGCAAAGACTTGATTCCCATGTCGAAGATCTGAAGAATCGCTTTGACGATGTCTCTTGGCGACGTGGAGTAGCCTGGGCGCGACACTTTTGCACCGCCCGCTAGCTCTTCATCGTACAGCATCAGGTCGATGTTGAAAAGCGGTGGTGGAGGCTTGCCCCCTTCTCTCTGCTCTAGGAAAGCCGCATTGAAGGTGTTGTAGACGGTGTAAGAGTCCTTAACGGTCACGCCTTCAGGAACGAAGTCCAGGATGATGCTCGTGAACTTGCGTACGGAATCTTGGGTCATGTACAGCAGAGTGTTCTCCATCATGAAGCGCACCACCTGCATGAACTTCTTCAGCTTGCCCATTTGGTAGATCTCGCGGGAGCTTTCGTTCAAGTTGAACCACGCGTTGTCACAGTTCTGGAAGTTGTTCTTTATGATGTCCCGGATCTTGCTCACCCACGTCTCCTTCAGGTAGAATGAGGTTTGGGTGATAGTCGAGGCCTGAGTGGTCTGGAACTCGTCCATGCGCATCGTGTTTGTTATGTTAGGATTGTAGATGTCCTTGCCCCGCACGTCGTCGCACTCCTTCTTGATTTCCTGTTTTGCCATGACTGCTTAGTCGCGGTTATCTAGGCTGGTGTGGCAGAACTCCGAGAATTTGGCTGGGAAGTTGTGGGGCGGGATGTTGATCATACCCATGAAGGGAGGGAGTTTTTTGGGAGGGTTTGGCGGCAATTTCAAATTGCCTGTTATTAGTTCGTTTCCCTTTTCGTTGAGATGCTTGTCGAAGATGATCTTGTTCATGGTCTTCGCAAAGTCGAAGTTGGTCTCACTCAGTAGCGTCGTTGTGTC
>Ga0075163_10014078_pt1 | contig 10335 bp, 7 predicted proteins | sample JI1023141ADNA_FD_71478 | JGI IMG/M metagenome (GOLD analysis project Ga0075163, IMG submission 71478) | Wastewater effluent complex algal communities from Wisconsin, to seasonally profile nutrient transformation and Carbon sequestration -... | ecosystem: Engineered > WWTP > Effluent > Algae... | reverse complement strand
CGAAGCTGCGTGCCATGCGCGCCCAGCAGCGGAGCGTCGAGCGAGGGGTCCTTCTGAGTGGCCGGCGCTGCAGGCCTGATGGTCTCGAGCAACGAAGGGTCGTGCTCGTCGACCGCCTTGCGCGTCACCGAGTGCCTGGACGGGCTGGTGGGCAGCTTCGACGGGTCGTTGTCCCACGGCAGCTCGAGCGACTTCTGCGCGTCCATCGGCTGTGAGGGCTCGGTGGGCACGCGCACTGCCTGATCAGGCCGGTTCGCGCGTGCGCTCGCTTCGTCGACGAACAGCGTGGCGTCTCGCTGGGCCTGGTTGGGCGAGGTGAGCTCGTTCGGCCGTTTGCCAGCCGCCGGGTTCTGGCTGGCGTCGGCGGTGGGCACCAGCTGCGGCCGGTGTGGCGCGGTGGGCGCGTCCTGGCCAGGTGTGAGCTTGCGCCGCGGCGAGGGCCACGCACTGACGGCGAGGCCTTTGAGGGCGGCGACGAACTCCTCCATGTTCTGGAAGCGCTCGATGGTCTGCTTCGCGCACGACTTCTTGATGAACGCGTCGACGCCTTCATGGCCGAGCGACACGTCGATGCTGCGCAGCGTGGGCACCGGGTCGTTCATCTGCCGCAGCAGCACCTGCGACAGGTTCTTCCCGTCGAACGCAGGCAGGCCCGTGAGCATCTCGAAGAGCAAAAGCCCCAGCGCATAGATGTCGGTGCGTGCGTCGAGCGGCAGGTCTCGAATCTGCTCGGGCGCCATGTAGCGCGGCGTGCCTGCGAGCATGCCCTCGGCGGTGAGCCGCACGGCGCCCTGGTTCACCAGCCGCGCGATGCCGAAGTCGAGCACCTTCACGCGCGCGCCGCCGAGGTCGCGCCGCATACGAATGTTCTCGGGCTTCACGTCGCGGTGCACGATGCCGCGCGCGTGGGCGAAGGCGAGCACCTCGGCCACCTGGATGCAGATGTCCCGGGCCTCGTCGAAGGTGAGCCGCCCCTCGTCGTTGATGACCTCGCGAACGTCCTTCCCCTCGACGTACTCGAAGACGAGGAACAGCGAGCCCGTCACCTCGTCGTGACCGGCGTCGAGCAGCTGAGACGCGCCCGGGTGGTTCACCTCGACCGCCACGCGCGCCTCCTGCAGGAAGCGCTTGAGTCGGGTGGCGTCGGCGTTGGGCTCGGGGTCGAGGAACTTCACCGCGACCTTCGTGCCCAGGTGCAGCTTCTCGGCGAGAAAGACGTAGCCCATGCCTCCCTGACCGAGGCGGTGGAGCAGGCGGTACTTTTCACCGATGACCTGCTCTGGCAGCGGCAGCTTGACGGTGGAGTTGGGAGGAGGCCCCACGCACCTCATCTAGCCCGGAAATGGGCCGTACGGCAGTCGACGACACGTCTGATCCGTCAGCCCCCTGACGCCAGGGGTCTCTCGAGCCCCAGCACACCCACCGCCCACCCACTGCTGACATGTGATTCCCGGCACCTTTGGGCCTGCCGAGGTGGCACCCCGCGTGAAGAGCTGGGCCCCATGACCTCGGCATCCCACGTACGGGAGGTGGTGGCGTCGGCCCTGCGCGGCACAGCGGACGACATTCGACGTGCGGACGCCCTGGTCAAGGACGGCATGGAGGCCCTCGGCAGCGCCTTCGAGGTCTTCCGCTCCCAGCTCGCCTTGCAGCAGCGTGAACTCTCGGCTGTCGTCGAGCTCTTGAGGGGCGAAGACCGCGACACGGGCTTCGTCGAGCACATGAACCGCATCGTGACCCGCTTCGTCGAAGACCTCGTCGTCGTCAGCGCCGCCAGCATGCGCATGATGGGGCGCGTCGAAGAGATGGGCCCCGACATCGAGGCCATCGTCCTCAACATCCGCCGGGTGGAGTCGATGGCGCGAAAGACGCGCTTCGTGGCGCTCAACGCCACCATTCACTCCGCGCGCACCGGGCCTGCGGGCCGCACCTTTCGCGTCGTGGCCGACCAGGTGAAGGCGCTGGCCGAAGACGCCGCGGTCGTCTCGGCGCACGTGCGCGACCTGGTGACGGCGGTGAACACGCGCCTGGGGCAGCTGCGCACGGGCATGTCGTCGCTGGCGTCACACGACATGAACGGCGCCGTGCAGGGCCAGCAGAAGGTGGTCGAGCTGCTGGCGAGCCTCGACGCCACCAACAAGCGGGTGAGCGCGGTGCTCGCCGAGGTCGAACGCGCGGCCACCGAGACCGTCGCCGCCTTCGAGCTGCAGACGCTGGTGGCGAAGGCCCTCGACGACGCCACCGCCCGGCTCGGGCCACTGCTCTCGTTGTGGGACGAGTGGGCGAAGGGGCAACCCGACGAGCTGCCGCCGCGCGTGCAGGCGCTCTTCGGTCAGCTCGAGCCCGCGCTGACGAAGGCCTCGGCCGTGAAGCAGAACTCGCTCGACGCCGGCACCATCGAGCTGTTCTGACGCCAGCGGGGAAACCTGCGGTAGACCAGCCGCATGTTCGCGCTCCTGACGCTGGCCGTGCTCGCTGCGCCGTGTGACCCGCTCGTCGCCGCTCCGTTGACCGACCCGGTGGAGACCGACCGCGTCTTCAAGGAGCAGTACACGAAGTACGAGTACCGCGTGCCGATGCGCGACGGCGCAAAGCTGTACACCGTGGCCTACGTGCCGCGCGACCGCTCGCGCACGTGGCCGGTGCTGTTGCTGCGCACGCCCTACGGCGTCACGCCCGGTGTCGACGTCTTCCCCGACTTCAAGACGCCCCGCATGCTCGCGCGTTACGCGATGTCGATGGCCGCCATTCGTGACGGCTTCATCTTCGTGAACCAGGACGTGCGCGGAAAGATGCTGTCGGAGGGCACCTTCGTCGACGTTCGCCCGAAGGCCGCGGTCGACGAGGCCACCGACGCGTTCGACACCATCGAGTTCCTCGTGAAGCACCTGCCCGCGAACAACGGCAAGGTCGGCACCTGGGGAGTCTCGTATCCCGGCTTCTATGCGGCGCAGTCGGCCATCGACGCGCACCCGGCGCTCAAGGCCGTCTCACCGCAGGCTCCGGTGACGGACTGGTACCTGGGTGACGACTTCCACCACAACGGCGCCCTGTTCCTGATGGACACGTTCAACTTCTTCTCGAGCTTCGGCAAGGCGCGGCCGGCGCCGACGCGCAAGTGGAGCTGGGGCTTCGACCACGACACGGGCGACGCGTACGAGTTCTTCCTGAACCTGGGGCCGCTGAAGAACGCGAACGAGAAGTACTTCAAGGGCGAGATTGCGTTCTGGAACGAGGCGCTCGCGCACCCGAACCGCGACGAGTACTGGAAGGCGAGGGACCCGCGGCCCCGCTACAAACAGGCGAAGCCTTCGGTGCTGGTGGTGGGCGGGCTCTTCGACGCGGAGGACCTGTGGGGCACCGTGCAGACGTACAAGGCGTTCGATGCGCAGAGCCCCGGCGCCGACGTGCGGCTCGTGCTCGGACCGTGGAGACACGGCGGCTGGGCGCGCACCGACGGCGATGCGCTGGGTGACATGAGCTTCGGGTGGAAGACGTCGCGTCACTACCAGGAGACCATCGAGCTGCCGTTCTTCAAGAAGGCGCTCAAGGGCTGCGGCGACGAGCAGCGCAGCGAGGCCATCGTCTTCGAGACCGGCACCAACGTCTTCAACCGTCACGACACGTGGCCGCCGAAGAGCACCGCGACGACGCTCCACTTCGCGACCGAGGGGCAGCTCTCGAAGACGCCGCCAACGGTGAAGGACGCGTTCGACGAGTGGCTGTCGGACCCGAAGAAGCCCGTGCCGCACCGGCCCGGCTACTCACTCGAGAACGAGGGTGAGTACATGACCGATGATCAGCGCTTCGCGTCGCGCCGGCCCGACGTGCTCGTGTACCAGACAGCGCCGCTCTCACAGGACGTGACGGTGATGGGCCCGGTGTCGGTCGACGTGTGGCTCTCGACGACGGGCACCGATGCCGACGTGGTGGTGAAGCTCGTCGACGTCTCGCCGTTCGACCGGCCGAACGCTCCGAGCGGTGCGCGGCTCGCAGGTGCTCAGACGCTGATCCGCGGCGAGGTGATGCGTGGCCGCTTCCGCGACGGCTTCGAGGCGCCGACGCCCTTCACGCCAGGCACGCCCGCGCGAGTCCGGTTCACGCTGCCTGATGTGAGCCACACCTTCCGCTCCGGGCATCGGCTCATGCTGCAGGTGCAGAGCTCGTGGTTTCCGCTCGTCGACTTGAACCCGCAGACCTTCGTCGACCCCGCGAAGGCGACCGAGACCGACTTCAAGGCTGCGACGCATCGCCTGTGGAGAGATCAGGCCCACCCCTCGGCCGTGACGCTCGGCGTGACGACCGGCGCGTTGCCCTGAGACGCGTAACCAAACTGGTGTAGACGCCACCTCCTTCGATGGTCCTCTGCCTGCTGCTCCACATCGCGACGACAGCGACGCCAGAGCCCGTGGGCATCGCCGTCACGCCGCTGCAGCTCATCGGAATGCCGGCCGAGATGGGCGGGTATGCCGAAGACCGCCTCGCCAATCGCCTCGGTGAGCGCGGCTACAAGGTGACGACACCAGCCGACATCATCGCGATGCTGGGCCTCGAGCGGCAGCGGCAGTTGCTCGGCGGTTGCTCGGACGACTCGGGCTGCACCGCCGAGATTGGCGCCGCGTTGGGCGTGCCGCTCATGGTGACGGGCCGGGTCACGAAGATCGACGAGCGCTTCGACCTCGTCCTCCGCGTCATTCGGCAACGCGATGGCCTGGTGGTGGCGAGCGAGACCCGCAGCCTCGAAGGCATCAAGCGCCTCGGCGAGCTGATGGAGGCGGCAGGCGATTCGTTGGCGAAGCAGCTCGAGCCGAAGACCCCGTTCGCCTGGCGGTTGTGGGTGCCCCTGCTCGCGGGCGCTGCAGTGGCGGGCGTCGGCGGCACGTTCTGGGGCCTGGCCGAGACCCGTCACTCGGCGCTCACGCGGTCGAAGCTCGACGAGAACGTCGTGCAGGGCCTCAGCGACATCGATGCCCTCTTCAACAGGCTCCAATTGCAGCGCGTGCTCGGCATGGTGGGCGCGGGCGTGGGTGTGGCGCTCATCGCTGGCGGCATCGTGTGGAACGCGCTGGTGCCCTCGGTGCCAGTCTCCGTCGTCGTGGCGCCTGGACCGCATGGAGCGACCTTCGCCCTCGGAGGCACGTTCTGATGCGCGCCGTCTTCGCTGCCGCACTGTTGCTCGTGGCCGGCTGCTGGAGCCGCGATGACTTCCGCTCGAAGTGCATTCTCGCGGGGAATTGTCAGCTCGACGACGTCGACGCTGGCTTCGACGCAGGGCTCGACCCGAGGCGGTGGAAAGAGGTCGCGGCGCTGCTCTTCGAAGGGCTCGACGGTGGCGATTCGTCGTTCGACGTGAGCTTCGTGACGAACCTCACCGCGCAGACGTCGACTGGCTGCGGCTTTCAGGGCGGCGTGCTGACGAGCTTCGGCTCGGTGATGTGCATTCCCACCGAGTCCGAGCGGGCGCTCGAGTTCTTCCCTGACGGCGGCGTTGCGCCGGTGAGCATTCAACCTCCCTCTGGCTGGGCGGGCGGGGTCTTGCTCGCCGACGACACCGTGCTTGGAGTGCCAGCCGGTGCGCCCTCGGCGTTGTTGCTCCCCCGACCCAAGGCCCCATTCCCCAATCGCAACCCCGACTACCTGGTGCTCGGCGCGAGCGGGCCTGGGCCGTTCTCGGGCGCGGCGGTGACCGCCGATGGAACCATCGTCTGTGCGACGACGTCGGCCGCTGCCTTCCTGCGCGCTGACGGCGGCACACGGCAGGCGGCGGGAACGGGTGAGTACGCGGGTGCGGTGCTGACGGAGTCGGGACGCTCGGTGTTGCTCGTGCCCCGCTCGGCGCTGCACGTCTTCGAAGCAACTCCCCGCACGCTGACGACGACCGACCGGGTCACGCAGCGTGGCACTGGAGACTTCACGAGGCTCGCCGGCGGGCTCTTGCTGGAGTCTGGCGATGCGTTGCTGACGCCCGCGGTGGCAGGCGACGTGTTCGTGCGGGTTCCCTCCGATGGCGGAGCCCCAACCAACGTGACGAGCGCCGTCAGCCGCGTCTCGCTCTTCTCGGCTGCCTGGTCGACGAACGGCTACGCCTACGGCCTCGACGTCGACGGAGGCTCTGCTCAGGTGGCCGTCATCGACCGCCGTGGCAACGTCACCTGGCAGCAGCTGCCTGCGAGCGCGCTCGACGCAGGGCTCTTCGGGCCGCTCTCACACCTCGGGCTCACCGCGATGGCCGACGGCCGGCTCATCTCGTGCGGCTGTCGCAGCTCGAGCGCGATGATTCTGACGCCCCGCAATCGCCGCACGCTGCCCATCGAGGTGATGACGTCGCCGTGGCTCAACAAGTGGTGAGACGGTCATCGACCTGAAGTGAGATTCGGTCAGCGCGGGAGGGCAGCGAGCCGGTCCAGCTCCTCCTTCAGCTGCCTGGCCCTCGAGGTCGTGAGCGACAGTGCGGCCTTTCGAACGAGCGCGTCAGCGAAGCGGTAGTAGGCATCGCCGCCGCACTGCGCTTCGGCCTTGTTCTGGATGTGGCCGGACAGACTCTCGATGCGCTGCAGCTTTCCACCTTTCCACGTCGCGAGGTCGTAGCGACCGGCCGTACCGTTCGGGTCGAGCTTGTCCCAGACGCGCTGAATGCAGGCTTCGTACGCATCGGTCTTCGACGTGAGCGCCCTGGCGTCGGCGGGCGCGAGCAGCCGTTGGGCCTCCTTCACCGAGAGCTCGAACTCACTGGCGACCTCGGGCGGTGGAGCGACCCACGTGGCGGGCCACGTCGTCGTGAGATCGTCCTCGCTGACCTCGGCAGTCGCGCCGCCCGGAGCCAGGATGACGACCTTGCGCGCGCGAGCCTTCTTGCGAGGCACCAACTCGTCCCCGCGCGCGGGCCGACCGACGTCGTCTTCATCAGGGGCAGGGTGCACGTACAGGATGAGCGCCGGCGTGCCTGCCTTCAGGGCCGCGACGTCGTTGCGGGTCGCGACGACGAGCTGAGGAGCGACCTGCATCCACAGTTCATGCGCGTCGATGTCTTTCAGCCCCGAGCTCACCTGAGGGTAGTAGCGAGCCACTTCGCGGGCGCGCAGCGGACGATCAGCCTGCGGCGCTCGAACGGGTTCATAGGGGTTGCCCGAGCGCGACCGTGGCGTGCTGATTCGCACCACACCCTCGAGCACAGCGGGCGCGGTCTGGCCCGCGGGCACGAGCCACAACGCGACGTGCTCCGACCGCTCCGCCGCTGAGCCCGCGCCGCAGACCCACCGCGAGCCCTTCATCCGCCGGCCGTCCCGCGTCACCGGAGCCAGCTCAGTCAGGGTGACATCGTCGTCGGAGACGAGGGTGATGGAAACGTCAGCGAGCGGCTCCTTGAACGCGAGGACGACGTCTGGCGGTCGTGTCGGTTCACAGCGCGAAGAAGAGGGCGACACCGAGTTCACCCGAAGCGGCACGGAGATCACCTCGGTGAGCTGCTCAGGCACCTCGATGATCCGCGCGCTGCCGAGGTCGATCGACTCGGTGCGCTTCGCATCCCTGAACGTGAGCGTCGCCGCGCCCGGAGCCACCGTCGCGAGCGCGTGAATCAGGAAACGGCCCGGCTTCAGGGTCGGTGCGACCGCTCCTTCCTTGCCGAGTGAGCAGGTCCAGGAGCCACGACCGTCACCCCAGGCCACCGGGACCGACGCGGCCATCGACACCTCGGTCTCCACGTCGGCCACCGCGATGGGCGTCGCAGACAGCTGGCCGCAGTCTTTGGCGCCGGGCGAGGGGAACAGGTCGAAGACCTTCACGCTCGCGGTCACCGTCGGAACCTGAACACCCACGCGCTGTGGGTTGGGACTGAAGTCGCGCGCCAGCCGAATCACCTGCGCGGCAGCCGAAGCGCCGACACTTTGCGGACGCTCACCGTCGAAGAAGGAGAGCCTCCACTCGCCGCCAATCGCCCGGGGCGCGACCCACACCGTCCACGTGCCGGTGTCCAGCTTCACCTCGTGTTGGAGGCTCGAGAAGCGCGTGACGCACGCCACCCGCGGCTTTCCCTGGCGCACGAAGTACACGAGCGGGTCGCCCATGGGCTCGACGTTGGCGACGACGACCTGGCCCGGGCGGTCGACGACCACCTCTGCGATGGGCTCTGCACTGAACTGCTCCGCATCGATGTTCGGCCCGCAGAGGTCGCTCACCGGGAGTGGCAGCTTCAGGGCCTTCGGCAGGACCCGGCGTGAGGCGGTACCCCCGAGTACGACGAAGTTCGGGTCCATGCGCTGGATCGCAATCGGGTTGGCGGCGAGCGCGACGAGGAGAAGTGGCGTCATGAAGAGACCAGACCCCGCGCCTCGCGCCGTGCGCACGCATCATTTCGGACATCAGGGCCGTCGGTCGTCCGAAGAGCGCGTTCCTGTCTGGTTTGACAGCCGCGCCTCGTCTCTGCGAGGTGCACTCCGTCGTGAATCGCAACCTGCCAGGCCTGACGTTGTCCGAGCTCACCACCGAGCTGAACAGCCGCCAGCGCGCCCTCGAGCTGCTCAAGTGGTTCGGCTCGTTGTCGGCGCTGCCGGCTGAGCTGCCCGAGACGGTTCCCGGCGTGAGTCACCGCGTGTGGAAGACGTTTCGTGAGCAGCACGGCGTCACGCAGCTCAAGGTGAAGGAGCGCTCGCTCTCGGCCGACGGCACCACCAAGTACGCCATCGAGGTCGACGGCGCGAACGTCGAGACGGTGCGCATTCCCGCGAAGGGGCGCAGCACCATCTGCATCTCGAGCCAGGCCGGCTGCACCCGCAAGTGCATCTTCTGTGCGACGAAAGAGCTCGGCTTCATTCGCCAGCTGAAAGCCGAAGAGATGGTGGCGCAGTACCTGCTCGCGCGCTTCGAGGCGCCGGCCGACGTGCCCGCACGCAACGTCGTCTTCATGGGCATGGGCGAGCCGATGGACAACCTCGACGAGGTGCTCCGCGCGGTCGAGCTGCTCACGCAGAGCCCGTTTCCCCAGCTGCGCCACCAGAGTGTGACGGTGAGCACCTCGGGTGTGCTGCCCGGCATGGTTCGGTTCCTCAAGGACTCGAAGGCCTCGCTCGCGCTCTCGCTCAACGCGACGACGGACGAAGTGCGCACGCGCGTGATGCCGCAGAACAAGACGTGGCCCATCGAGGCGCTGCTCGGAGCATTGCGCGAGGCCGCGAAGGTCGACCCCGACCGCGACACGTTCGTCGAGTACGTCTTGTTCAAGGACGTGAACGACACCGACGCCGACGCGGACCGCCTGGTGGAGCTGCTTCGTGGGCTGCCAGCGCGGGTCAACCTGATTCCGTACAACCCGTACCCGGGCACCGGCCTCGAGACGCCGTCGCTCGAGCGCGTGCAGCAGTTTCATCAGCGCGTCGTGAAGCAGGGGCAGCTGTGTCTGGTGCGGTTGCCGCGTGGGCGTGAAATCGCCGCGGCGTGTGGCCAGCTCGTGCTCGCGCAGGAAGGCCAGCACGGCTTCGTTCCCCGAACGGCGTAGGTGCTCCGATGATCAGCTTCCTCGTCGCGCTGTCGCTGTCGGCTGCTGACGAAGCGCCGGCCGACCCGAAGCGATTCAAGAGCGACCTCAAGCTTCTCTGCGGCATCGAAGCTCGCGCCACTTCGAAGGATCCGTCCAAACGCGCCGAGCAGATCGCGAACGCGCTGGCGGCCATCGAGTTTGGCGACGACTACACGGCCTTCTTCTCGCGGCTGTCCGGCGAGTACCCCGATGAGAAGCCGGCCGTGTTGTTGAGCGCCGCCCGTCGTGCAGGGCTTTCGTCGTGCGCCTTCGCCGAGAGCTCGCAGCGGGAGTCGGTGGTCGCGCTCAAGAGGGCGTGCGCGAAGAGGGAACCCGACAGTTGCGAGCGGCTGAAGACGGTCACCGAGCTCTGGAAGGCGGCTGGGAAGGTCGCCGTTGGTCGCTGAAGCATGACGCCGAGTCACGTCTGTCGCGACAGCTCGCGGGCGTGGCTGACGTTCCTCCCACAGGATGACGCCGTCGTTGACGTACGCCCTGCGATCGATCGGAGTGCGCGCCTTCGGCCGTGGGCGTGAGGGAGTGCAACGTGAGACCTCTGGTGATGGTGCTGTCTCTGCTGGCTGCTCAGGTCCGCGCTGAGCCAACGCCGGTCCCGATTCCGCTGACGCTCCTCGACGTGCCCGAGCTCTTCGTCGGTCCGCAGCACGTGCCGACGTGGGAGCAATCACTCGACCTCACCGGTGGCCTCTTTCGCGCGGGGCATCTCGGCATTCACGCCGGCTTCGCGAGCCTCTCCACCGCCTGGTGGAGTGTGCTGCTCGAGACGGCCTCAGCGACCCTCTTCGACCTGTTCATGATGT
>Ga0075163_10014077_pt1 | contig 10336 bp, 20 predicted proteins | sample JI1023141ADNA_FD_71478 | JGI IMG/M metagenome (GOLD analysis project Ga0075163, IMG submission 71478) | Wastewater effluent complex algal communities from Wisconsin, to seasonally profile nutrient transformation and Carbon sequestration -... | ecosystem: Engineered > WWTP > Effluent > Algae... | reverse complement strand
ATCAAAAATGAAGTTCGTAAACTGGCCCAAGGCTTTTTGAATGAAATTGGAATCACTCCAAAGCGCCATGTATTCGTTGATCGCCGTGTTAATGGCCGTTCTGCTGTTAAGTTCTCCGGTGTCACTTTGACGCCAAAGAGGCTCAAACAATTGAAAGCGTACATGGAAAAGCACTGCGATGATGTTACTGTTTCGCCTGCTCGGGAGCAATCAAAATGGGCGTGGGAAAATTACTTTGCCGGTATCCGCGTCACTGCCAAGCCACGTGCTCGAGTGTCATATGCCCATTTTCTGAAACTGAATGACATGGACCTGTATACTGTGTATTGTAACAGTGGTCGTTATGATCAAAATTACCTAGTGTACGCAAAATCAGCCGCGCAAGCAAAGAAAGCAGTCGACAAAGTATCAGACGCAAAGGTTCGCAATGCAGACCGCTACACTGAAGATGACCTTATTAATATGTTTGAATGCTATGGTGGCGAAATGCCTGATCTGAACAACTTGCGTGAAACAAACGACCCTTATCTGTATGATGAAGGCACTTAATACTTGACATCAGCGTGCGGTTAGGTTATACTAGCCGCACATAACAAACAAAGAGGATAAGAGAATGGCTATACTGTTTTTATTTATTGGACTCGCCTTGAATATTTTTCAGGCCTATGTGTTCACTGACATTTGGCAACTGTACATGGTTGACATGGTTGCTCCACTGTTCAAAGTAACTATCCCTGCCTTGCCTTTGCTGGTTGTATTGGGCGTAAGTCTATTACATACTCTTTACAGTGTAGACGTCAGAAAACTATTGTCCACGGAAGATACCGTTAGCTGAACGAGCATGGTTGCAGGCCGATTAGGTGTTATTCTATGTGGGTGGGGCCTGGCGCATCTATATATCTTTATTTTACAATAAAAGGTTGATAAATAGTGTCCACTGTGTTATAATATACACATCAATTAAGGGATACAATGGGCACTATGAATCAAATCGAAGTAAACAAACAATACACCGAAGACAAAACAGTCAACACTTCCTTAAAGGGAACAATTCACTTGACTTATGATGAACTTGTTGCTAAACTAGGCGAGCCAATGCCAGTTAATAATGACAGGGTAAGAGTTGAGTGGGTGTTGTACGACAAACATGAAGACATCGTTGCTGTTATCTATGACTGGAAGTGGACTCATATACCAGTGCAAGACGTGACAGAGTGGAACATAGGCGGTCACAGCCATCAAGCAGTTGAATTAGTAAACGGACTATTTAATCAACGTACCTAGCCGTCCACCCTTTATGTAATTTGTCGCCGTAGTCACCTCGTAATATTGCGCCCATTACTGCATAGCTAAGAGAATGTTGTTTACAAAATACCTTTTGTGTTCCATTAAGCGTAAATTCATTTCCTGCCGGGTCAACAAAAATACAAGTCCTAGACTTAGGATTCTTTGCACCGTCTCGACAACCAGGATTTGCTGCAATTAATTCTTTTAGCTTTAATGATCTTATTTCTTTTAATCTAGCAGCATCTTCCTCTCCATATCGTTCTTCATATGTTTTGCCAGATGCACGCTTAGCGGTTTCAGATATTATTTTTCTAACTTCGTCTGTATGTGTTTTACCGTACATACCATTCTTCTCGCCTTTATTTGCTTTTCTTAGGCCGAGAGTGGGATCTTCTTGGTGTAGTTGTTTTTGTGAAAGAGAAAAATGAACACGTAAATATTCATAAGTTCTAGAAGTGACGCGAACAGATTTGGTAGCATGTGACATTAGAAATACAGCAAAAATCATTTTTAATTTATATTTGCCTGTTGTCATTTTAGTTAATAATCTATGACAAATAAAGTGTTCGCGTGCTGTGAGTTTTATTAAGTTGTCCTTGGAATTGTCCCCACCCATTGATTTAGGAATAATATGATGTTTTTCTGTATAGCCAGAAATAGTTCTTGACTTTGCATTAGATATTATGTTATAATACCACTTACAATATTTATTTTCAATAAACATATAAAATCCTTTTAACGAGTAATAGTATTTATGACACTTCTTCGCTGCGTCAGTGACATTCACAACGAGTTCTTTAGCATCGCCGAAAAGATGTGGGAGCCGCCTGAGCTTGACACTGACGCCGAAACTGTGTTAATATTAGCAGGCGACATTGGGATGTGCGATAAGCTCCGCACCATTGTTCCGTTCGTAACTAAGATGGCAGCAAGATTCAAGCACGTCATCTATGTGTTAGGAAACCACGAGTATTACAAGTACACATTCGACAATGGCGTGAATCTGTTAAAGAATGAATTAGGTGGACTTTCTAATGTATCTGTGCTAGAGAAAGAATCTGTCGTTGTAGACGATGTGTTGTTCATTGGTGCCACACTGTGGACTGATTACAACAAAGGCGATCCTTTGATAAAAATGCTTGCCAAGCAGTGCATGAATGACTATAAGTTAATTCGAACTGGCAATGCAGATGATTTGTATGCTAAAAGAATCACCCCAGATGATTTGCATTTCGATCATACAAAGGCTCGCGAGTACATTGAAGCGACATTGGCGAATAAAAGAGAAGATCAGAAGGTTGTTATTATAACACATCACCTACCATCTTATCAATGTGTTCATCCAATGTTTTACGGTGACGACAATAATTACTCGTATTATTCAGATTTGGATGCTATAATGTACCAATACAAGCCAGCAGTGTGGTGTCATGGGCATACACATTGCAGCGTAGACAGAATGATAGACGAGACTCATGTAGTGTGCAACCCACGTGGATACACACCGCGCGATCTTAACCCTGAATTTGATCCACTGTTGATCATAGAAGTATAGGCAGTCCAAGCCTTAGTTAGCCTAGTGAATAGCTAGGCTTTTTTTTGACTAAAGGGTTGACCCCCTTGTTATTGTTTGTTACAATAGCCGCATACAAAGGGGAACTGATATGCGCAACCAGAAAGCAATAGAAATACTTTATCAAGAAGTGAGGATATTGGAAGAATACATAGACAACTCATACGAAAGGGATAAAGAGCATCAGGCGATAATACGCGAATACAATACTCTTAACGTCAAAGATGCGCATCGTAATCAAATGAACACCAACGCAGCATTGCGAATGAAGTGGCATGATACGATACAAGATTTATTGTACACGATTGATTATTTAACCGGCGACAACTTCCACGGCACACAAGGGTGAAATTTCTTTATACAAAAGGGTTGACACACTCTAAAAAGTAAGTTACAATAGCCACATACAAACAAAAACACAAAGAGGGTAATAAAATGGCAACACGTGGAACAATAGCAGTTGAAAACGAAGACGGCTCAGTGTCACAGATTTACAGTCATTGGGATAATTATTTGTCATGCAACGGCAAGATTCTGTTCGAGCATTACCAAGACCTCGACAAAGTGCGCGAGCTTATTAGCATAGGCGACGTAAGCTCACTGAACGATGAAATTGGCGTGCAACACGACTTTGACTCTCGCGACTCTGCTTTCGACAATATGTGCCGCTTCTACGGCCGGGACCGCGGCGAAACTGGCGTCGATGCTCGCGTGTTTGAAAGCATTGCAGCATACGAGAAAAATCACCAGTACGAAGAGTACGAGTACATCTTTAAGAAAGTTGACGGAAAGCACGTTTGGTTTGTTTCGAGCTACGGCAGCAAATACATTCCACTCGCAGAAGCATTGCAGAACGAGGCAGAAGAAGTAGAGTAAGTGTTTGGGGTGCGCCATAGAGGTGCGCCCAATACCCGGCCCGCTAAGGTTTCCCCCCTTTACTTTAGCGGGCTTTTTTATTCCGAAAGGGTTGACCTGCCAGTTATTACTTGTTACAATAGCCACATACAAACACAAACACAAACACAAGGGGCGCGTATGAAAAAGACACTCAAGACCAAAGTAATGAATTATGTTGAAATCAAAGGTTCCGCTACACATAAAGAAATAAAGAACTTTATGATGCGGGAGCAGCACGGTCGCAACATGACTCACGCAGACAGGGGTAAGTATAGCAGTTATTTCTCAGGTGAAGCAATAGCTCGTTCACCATCTAAGCGTGAACCTCGTTACCTGGTGAAAAATGCTCGTGGAAAATATGTTGTACAGTGTAGACAGATGAGTTTGTTTCCGCTATAATAGCCACATACACAAACAACAAGGGGAATAGTATGCACAGTGAACGCCAAGAACAAGTCGCAAATGATGCCAAACTAGCAACATTAAAGTTAATCGATTGCACAAACATCATGGGGTTTGATGATGCTATTGTCGCCGGTGTAGCTGAAGCAATACGCGGAGAACATCGTACCCTCCAAGCCTCGTTCTGGCGTGTCATCTTTGCAGTAGCAGAGCAATACAAAGACGCCCCACATGATCTACGCAACAAGGCGGCAGTTGAAGCCTGTGGCATAGTATCAGAATCGTTAAAGGATAAAGCAATTCCTTTCATTTAGCAAATGTGATTTCTGTATAAGAATGTCTTGTGCAGAAATCCTATCCAGATTTTTAATTCAGATTTTTATTCCAAAATGGTATACCTGCGTAGAGATCTTAGGTATAATACGCATATACACAAACACATACACACATAGGAGCAAGTACACATGACACCATTAGATTTAGTAAGAAAGGGCGTATTAGTTGAAGATGACGAGTACGAAGCTGAAGACGGCACTGTCACTACCTTCTACAGTGTAAACTCTGATTACACTATATACGAAGACATTGACGATGAACGTGTAGTGTACGACATTGCAGAAGCAGTAGGCGAGACATTCCACTTCATTGAAAGTGAAAGTGGCACTGTACGTGACTTCAGTAATGACTCTACAGTTAATTTGAATATGACCAAATCTTCTGTATACAAAGGGTAGACAATGACCTACTCCTTTGCTATAATAGCCGCATACACAAACACAAAGGGGTAGGCAATGCAAAAAGAATTAATGCAGTTCGCAACAAAGGAAGAAGCATTCGGGTGGATGGAAGAGGAGGTGGATGATCCATGTGTGGATAACTATCGCTTCGCGTACGAAGACGACGTGAAAGCCACTGCCACGTATGACGAGATGGTAGCCTATGGCTGCTGCGGTTCGTTTGATTGTAACATAATTGTGGGTGGGCGTCGAGCCTGGATTGGCTGTAATTACGGCCATTAAAATAAATTGAATTTATTTTGATTTTCGGGTAGACAAGTGATTCGTTGATCCGTATAATAGCTGACATACACAAACACACAAGGGGCTCAAAAATGCAAAAATCAAACGTAAAAGTAATGATCAAACTCACTTCACAAGCCGGTACACAATTCGTGGGCGTGCGTAATTATACCAACGCACAAGGCGAAGTAAGCAATCAGCTCATCGTTAGCGGCTACTCGTACGAAAACGCGAAGGCAGCGGATTTGCTTGCTTTACAGCAAACCAATTCAGCTAAGCTGTCAGCCATTGTAGGCTACCCTGTAGCGTTGGTTGAAGAAGCAATGGCAAAGATTGAAAAGAGCTTGACAAACCCAGATCAAGTGCGTAGCGAAGCACAGACCAACGCCTACACTTGGCTGACAAATGGCGTGAAACTGCACGACGAAAGTGGTGATTTGCACTTGACTGGATTGCGTGTGAACAAAAAAGTGCTTCAAAAAGGCACCTATAAAGAAGTGAAGAGCAAGGATATCACTTTGTGCCAAAATGCAATCAAAAAGGCACTGGATTTCAAAACCACCAAAATTGTACAGTTCAAAATCAAAAAAGGCGATTACGCAATACGTGGGCAAGTATTGTAAAATAAATGAGGAAAGGGGTAGACAGGAGTCTGCCCTTTTGCTACAATAGCTGAAACAAAAGAGGAGAAAGAGAATCAAGCAGAGGTGTTTGGCCTCCGGAGACAAACACAGGAGGTCCCTGTTTTTAATAACTAAAAAAAGATGAATTATTTTTGTTTTAGGGGTAGACAAGTGAGATCATGATCTGTATAATAGCTGACATACACAAACACAAAGGGGAAACAAAATGAACTTACAAGCACAATGTAAAGCTCGCGTAGAAGAAGCATTCAAACAAGCAGAAGCGCACTACGGTCGCACGTTTCAACGCTGTCCAGTTGTGTTTAGCGAAAAAATGACTACCTGTGGTGGCACTGCATTGTCTAGCCGCTTCGGGGAAGCTAAAAAAATCACGCTGTCTGCGCCCTTGCTGCGTTTGAATACAGATGTGTTCATTGCTCGTACGCCAGGCCACGAAGCTGCCCACATCATAGCTAACCAATTGGTTCGCGGTGGTGCAGGACATGGCGCCGTTTGGGTGCAAGTGATGCGTGTAATTGGACAAAAGCCAGAAAGATGCCATAACATGGAAGTGGCTAGAAAAACTGGCATTGATGCATCATGTGGGTGCGCCGTGCATCAAATTACAGCACAACGAGCAGCAAAAATCAAACGTGGTGCGATTTACAAGTGCAGACAGTGCAAAGTTGAGTTGACACTGGGCGCCAAAAAGGAGCTCATTAAGCCCAAAGCGGTGCCAGTTGTGCCTGCGCCAGCTCCAGTAGCCAAAACAGTGCCAACGCCAGTAGTTAATGCACCAGTAGAAGGCATGTCAAAAGTGGAAAGAGTGCGTGAAATTATTCGCAACAATCCAACCAAAACACTTGACCAAATCGTAAAAATGGTTGCCGAAAGTGACATTGGTATGTCCCCAAGCAATATTCGCAATAATACTCGCAATCAAATGTTGAAAATGGGTAGACAAGTTTGATCTAGATCTGTATAATAGCTGACATACACAAACAACAAGGGGAAAGAAAATGACAGTAGATTATAAAGCAATAGTTGATGAAGCATTTGCCGCAGCCAAAGAAGCCACAAACGATTACCTGGCAAAACACGGCGACAGAGATGCCTGCGGGTTCGCGTGGGTTACCATACGCCCTGCACGTGGTAAGCTGGTAAGCTATTTGAAAAGCATAGGCGCTGGTGACAAGGCTTATGGCGGTGGATTTCAGATTTGGAACCCAAGCAAGAGCTACACTCAGGCCATTACTGCAAAAGAAGTTGGTGCTGATGCGTTCGCTAACGTCATCAAAAAACACTTGCCTGACATTCAAATATATTCCGGTTCACGGATGGATTAAGGGTAGACAATTGGGTGCGGCTAGGTTACAATAGCCGCATACACAAACAAAACAAAGGGCAATAAAATGAAAGCACACATCAACATCCAAGAAGACGACGAGCTGCGTAAAGAGCTCCGCGAACTGGTTATGGGCATGGCCCGTGGCATTGCCAGAGATGAACTGGCGCAAGAAATCAAGCTCGAAGTTGAGCGCAAGGTGAATCAACTGTCAGAAAAGCACATCCTGAATATTGTTGAAAAAATCATCCGCGAAGATAAAGAATTTGGCGTGAAGGTACAAGAATCAGTTAAGAAGTATTTCAACGCACTCGATGCCGAATATGAAGAACGTGCCCGCGGGTGGATGGATCGCTTGTTTAACTTGGACTTGACTGAGCGTGTTAATAAAATGTTGGAAACTGTCAAAATTCGTGTAAGTTAATGATTGACCTTTGACTGCGGCTAGGTTACAATAGCCGCATACACAAACAAAGAGGGAAACAATATGTCAGACGTAATGCGCCAAATGATCGAGCAAAGTTTAAAAAACCACGAAGCAAAGACTTCCAGTAAAAAGTATGACCCACGCGAGGTGTTTATGAACTCGCCAGGCGAACGTGCTAGACAAGCAAGACTGGCTCGTTGCGCTCCTTTTGCACGCGGCTCATATGGGGGCTGTGATGCCAACTACACCCGCTGAACCATTTGTGTTAGATGATATTGGGCCGCGGGGCATGGTAGTGGTCGGCGAAGCAGGGCACGGCCACTCCCACGCTGTCAATCACGTGTTCGGGAATAACATAATTGTATTGACTTGTCTACCTGACTTGCCTGAAATAACAGTCATTGACGACACGCCTAAAAAGCACAATAAGGGCAGAGGCCGTCATAAAGTTAAGTCGTGGGAAAGAGATCCTTTTCGTAATTATAAAGCATAAAAAGGTTGACCGCCGATCCACTTGTTGTTATAATAGCCACATACAAACAAAAACACAAAGGGGAACGACATGAGAGCATTAGTAACCAAAGACAGTTTGCAAGCAATGTTAGACAACCCTAATCAAGCGTATGTCGGCATGGTAATAGGCAGAGCGTTGGTTGCATTGCTCGAGCGTCAAACCTACGAGGAGCAAAACACCGAAGCTACCCTCGAGGATAACGGCGTAGGCTTTACTGGTGCGGACGCAAAGACTGCGACATACAATGCGAAAGGGTTTATTCGCTTCGGTAAGATGACACCAAAAGGCATTGCAGTGTGGACAAAAAAGAACGGCAAAGGGTACAGCCGCTTGACAAAATACTGGGCGCAGTTGAATGAAATTGCGAATGAAAAGGCAGCCAAAAAGGTTGCCTAATCGCGTTCATTGAGTTATAATAAGCACATACACAAACAACAAGGGGAATGAGTATGTCAACTTTCACGCCAATATCAGAAATTTACCGTGCTGAATTGAAGAAAGCCGCTCGCTGCGACTTTATGAGCATTATGAGCGAGCTCAGCCTGTGCTACCCCGAAGACAAGGACATTGAGCGGATACGCAATTTAATCATTAAATCAAAGGGCGACGAGACGAAAATGCTTGCCTTATGCAAACAAATGGCGGTCACTATTAAAGACCCAATGAAGGCAATACGCCGTGGCGAGGCTGCTTACCAGTTATTGCCCGAGAGCATTCGCGTGGCTGGCTGCGAGTTTTTTCAAGCAGGAAAATTTTAAAATAGGGGTTGACTGCCCCGTTCCAATTCCGTATAATAGCTGACATACACAAACACAAAGGGGAATAAAAAATGCAAATCACTAGAGTTTCAATGTTCAGCCGCAAAGAAAACACCATGGACATCAACGTCACTCAGGCGCAATTGGACGCCTGGATGGCAGGGGAGCTCATTCAAAACGCCATGCCGAATTTGTCGGCCGGTGAACGCGAGTTCATCAAAACCGGCGTAACCCCGCAGGAGTGGGAGGATATGTTCGGGGGCGACGAGGAGGAAGACGAAGAGGATTATGACGACGAGGACGAGGATTCCTACGACGATTATGATGGACAGCCAGATGAGGCACAAGAGTGGCATGATTTTGACCCTGATTGTTAGAAAAGGGTTGCCAAGACTTCGCGGCTAGGTTATAATAGCCGCATACACAAACAAAGAGGATTCCTCGTGGCAATAAAAGTAACAAGATCCGCACAGGCAGGCACAATCGTTATCCGCCGTGGCTTCACATTAGGCAGCATCATTGCGGTGACTGCGTCGTGGAGCATCAATCAGTCAATTCTGTGGGCAATACTGCACGGCTTTTTATCGTGGTTCTACGTGATATATTTCGCAATCGCTTATTAAAATGATTGACACTGGCGAGGGCCGGTGCTATAATAACCACATACACAAATAACAAAGGGTGAATGAAATGGGAATGTACACTGGCTTACGCGGTAAGATTGCACTGAAAGACAACGACACTGGCAATGCCGTGCGCATCTGGCTCGAGAACTATGACATTCTGATGCACTCCTTGTGGCGCTTCGTGTCAATGAACTGCGAAGACGAAGATATTAACACCCTGCAAGAGTGGTTCGAAGTTGGCCGTTGCAATTTCATTCCCTGTGGTGCCATGTGCTATATGCCTGCAGAGTGGGGCGATACATTCTACTCCGTTGAAGGCAATGTTATGTCATTCGCCTGTAGCCTAAAAAACTACCAAAACGAAATTGGCTTTTTCATTGAGAGTGTGCTACCATTGATTGGCGATGCGTGGGACCTCGAAGAACTGTACGAGGAAGATGACGTGCCAACCAAGCACGCTCATCTAACAGTATTGTCACAGTCCGCTTTAGAAGTTGATAAATAGCTGTACTTAATTAAGGAGGCATTATGTCAGTATACGGCAATGTGAAGCAAACGGAATCCATTCTTGATATGTTGAGAACGGGAGTTATTGTACAGGAAGAAGAGAGCAAAGTCAACAGTGAAGTGTATCACACTACTTGCCAGAAAATGGGGTGGTCATGCAATGTCGATGAACTACCCGACACAATCATGGGAGCCGATGACTATCCAATCATGTTAAGCGGCTTCAATCAGAAAACTGCAATCTACGACAACGACATGATAACTTTGTACATCGACCTAATATGAGAGCCTATTCTATGCACATCAGCCAATTTTTGAACACACACGGGATTGACATCAGCCAGCCAATTGGTGTATT
>Ga0075163_10014076_pt1 | contig 10336 bp, 11 predicted proteins | sample JI1023141ADNA_FD_71478 | JGI IMG/M metagenome (GOLD analysis project Ga0075163, IMG submission 71478) | Wastewater effluent complex algal communities from Wisconsin, to seasonally profile nutrient transformation and Carbon sequestration -... | ecosystem: Engineered > WWTP > Effluent > Algae... | reverse complement strand
AGTCGTCGCTTGGCAGTGCGCGCATGCCGCCGAGCAGCCCGCGCGGCGGGCGCAGCGTCACCAGCACCGCATCACCGGCGCGCAGCCAATAGATTGTGCCCTGCCGGGTCGGGCGCGCGACCTTGGCGGCCTTCACCGGGAAGCGAGTCGGGGTTTGCAGCTTCAATGCGGCGCAGCTGGTGGCGACGGGGCAGGCGGCGCAATCGGGACTGCGCGGCGTGCAGATTGTCGCGCCGAGGTCCATCATCGCCTGTGCATAGTCGCCGCACCGCTGCGTCGGTGTCAGTTCCGCTGCCAGCGCATGCAGCGTCGGTTTGGCAGCGGGCATCGGCGTTTCAACGGCGTAGAGCCGCGCCACCACGCGCTCGACATTACCGTCGACGACGGTGGCGTGCGCGCCGAACGCAATCGCGGCGACCGCCGCCGCGGTGTACGGCCCGACGCCGGGCAATTGCCGCAAGCCGGCTACGGTGTCGGGAAACCGCCCGCCATGATCGGCAACAACGCTGCGCGCGCACGCCAGCAGGTTGCGCGCGCGGGCATAATAGCCAAGCCCCGCCCAGGCCTGCATGACATCGGCATCGTCGGCGGCGGCCAGTGCCGCGACGGTCGGCCAGCGCGTGGTGAACAGTTCGAAATAGCCCTTCACGCTGGCCACAGTCGTTTGCTGCAGCATGATTTCGGACAGCCAGACGCAGTACGGATCGGGTGGCGGCGTACCCGGCGGGCTGCGCCACGGCAGCGTCCGGGCATTGACGTCATACCAGTCGAGCAGACGCCGGGCGTGGCTGGAAGGTGCAGATGAATCGACGCGCATGGCGTTGCTATGGCATGGACGGGGCGTGACTGAAATCGAATCAAAAAAGTCCGGCGCCCCGCGCTCGCGGCGCCCGCGCGCCATCAGCGAGCTGATGCCCGATGTCGGCGGCGCGGCGTTCCGGCGCTTCGGTTTCCAGCAGAGCGCCATCGTCGCGCGCTGGGCCGAAATCGTCGGCGAACACTATGCCCAGCACTGCACCCCCGAAGCGCTGAGCTTCCCGACGGGCAAGCGCAGCGGCGGCACGTTGCGCGTCGTCGTTACCGGCGCCTTTGCGCCGCTGCTCAAGGCAGTCGAGCCGCAGATCATCGAACGGGTGAACCGCTTTTTCGGCTACGGCGCCGTCGACCGCGTCGCGCTGCGCCATGGCGACATGCCACGCAAAGCCGTGCGCGCCACCAAGCGCGCCGGCGAACCCATCGCGCCCGAAACCAGCGCAACGCTGCGTGACATTGCCGACCCCGAACTGCGCGACGCGCTGCAATCGCTGGCGATCGCGCTCGGGTCCACCAAAGGCCCCCCTATTATTCGCTAAAGCAGCATCGTTGCCGTTGCACACCGGGGGCACGCGGTGGCACAAGGCGCAATCAGGTTTGTTTGTGGAGAATTGACACATGGCTACTGCTGGCGGCGCCACTTCGCGCAAGACGCTGACGCTCGTTGCGGTGCTGGCGCTTGCCGCGTGCGACAACAGTGCTTCGGATGCAGCGACCGGCACCAAGACCAAGGCCGCTGCACCCGCTGCCACGACCGCGATCGCGACCGCGACCAAGGACTGGACGACGGTCGTCTCGGCAACCCCCGAAGGTGGTTTCCGCATGGGCAACCCCAATGCGCCGGTCAAGCTGCTCGAATTCGCGTCGCTGACCTGCCCGCACTGCAAGGACTTCCACGAAGAAGCCTTGCCGACGATCAAGGCCAAATATATCGCGACCGGCAAGGTCAACTACGAGTTCCGCAATTTCGTCCTCAATGGGCCCGACTTCGCCGCATCGATGCTGGCACGCTGCCAGGGGCCGACGGTTTTCTTCAACCTGCTCAACGCCTTCTTCGTCAACCAGGCGATGTGGACCGAGCCGTTCACCAAGCTGACCGAAGCAGACACCAAGCGGCTGCAGGCACTGCCGGAGGACCAGCAGATTGCCGCCTTGGCGGTCACCGGCGGACTTGACGGTTTCATGCGGACGCGCGGCATGCCGCGTGCCAAGTTCGACCAGTGTCTCGCCGACAAGAAGGCGTTCGAACAGCTGACGCGCATGCGCACCGACGCGGTCGAAAAGTACAAGCTGACCGGCACGCCGGCGTTCATCATCAACGGCGAAACACAGGCCGAAACCTTCAACTGGGCGACGCTGCAGCCGAAGTTGCAGGCGGCGGTCAAGTAGGCCGCGCGGGAGCCGGGGGGCGGTGCACTTCAGACGACTTCGCCTCGCCGGCTTCAAGTCGTTTGTCGAACCCGTCGAACTGCGCATCGAACCGGGGCTGACCGGCGTCGTCGGCCCCAACGGCTGCGGCAAGTCGAACCTGCTTGAGGCGATTCGCTGGGTCATGGGCGAAGGCTCGGCGAAGTCGCTGCGCGGCGGCGGCATGGAAGACGTCATCTTCGCCGGCACCGCGTCGCGGCCGAGCCGCGAATTCGCCGACGTCACGCTGGTGCTCGACAATGAAGACCGCGGTGCGCCGGCCGGTTTCAACGACAGCGACACCATCGAGGTCCAGCGCCGCATCGAACGCGGGTTGGGGTCAGCCTACCGCCTCAACGGCCGCGACGTGCGCCAGCGCGATGTCCAGCTGCTGTTCGCCGATGCCGCGACCGGCGCACACTCACCCGCACTGGTCAGCCAGGGGCGGATCGGCGCAATTATCGCCGCGAAGCCCGTCGAGCGCCGCCAGTTGCTCGAAGAAGCTGCGGGGATTTCGGGGTTGCACGTCCGTCGCCGCGAGGCCGAGATCCGCTTGCGCGCCGCCGACGCCAATTTGCAGCGCCTCGATGATGTGCTGCGCGGGCTTGAGGCACAGGCCGCGACACTGCGGCGACAGGCGCGGCAGGCCGAACGCTACCGCCAGCTTTCCGACCGCATCCAGATTGTCGAGGCGCAACTGCTGTTCGCGCGCTGGCGTGCCGCTGCCGATGCAGCGGTCGCGGCGCGCCAAGCTGCGGCGACGCTCGAAGCACAAGTCATCGAGGCGACGCGCACCACCGCGCGGCTGACGACGGTGCAGGCCGAAGCCGCCGCCGCGCTGCCGCAGCTGCGCGAGGCCGAGGCCGCCGCTGCCGCCGCATGGCAGGCGCAGGTGCAGGCCGGCAACGCCGCCAACGCCGAACTGCTGCAAGTCGAACGGCGCCAGCGCGAACTCGCCGCTGCGACCGACCAGATCCGCCGCGACCTCGGCCGCGAGGCAGCGCTGGCCGCCGATGCGGGCGCAGCAAGCCAGCGCCTTGACGACGAATCGGCGACGTTGCAGCAGCGGCTTGCCGACGCGCAGGCGCTGCTCCCTGAACTCGGCGCGGCGGTTGCGGCAGCAGAGGCCGATGCGACGTTGCGTGAAACCGAACTGGCCGCCGCCATCGAGGCGCACGCGCGCGCGGCCGCCCAGTCGCGCGCGGCGCTGACGGCAGTCGAAAGCGTGCGCAATCGGCTGCTGCGCACCGAATCCGAAGCGGGCCGCGTGGCGCGCGAACTCGATGCCGCACTCGAAAAGAGTGGCGACGGCGCCGATGTCAAAGCCGCCGCCGATGCCGTCGAAGCCGCCGTCGCGCAGCTTGAGGCGGCGAACGCGGCCGTCACCGCATCGGGCGCACAGCGGCGCGAAGCCGAGGGTGGGCGCGAGGCGCTGCAATCGGCGTGGTTGACGGCGCGCGGCGCGCTCGCCGGACTGACGGCGGAACGCGCGGCGCTCGAACGCCAGCTCGCATCGCTCAAGGACAGCGCGCGCGCACCAATCGCTGATTCGATTACTGTCGGTGCCGGTTATGAAGCCGCACTCGCCGCTGCGCTGGGTGACGATTTGTCGGCGCCCGATGGCAAGCAGGACGCCGGGCGCTTCTGGGAACTCGCCGCGAGCGCAGCCGACCCGGCATTGCCGGCGGGCGCCGAACCGCTCGCCAACCACGTCAAGGCCCCGGCGGTGCTGCAGCGCCGACTGGCACAGGTCGGTGTCGTCGACGATGTCGAGGGATTGATCGGCCAACTCAAGCCGGGGCAGCGTCTGGTCACCAGGGCCGGCTGGCTGTGGCGCTGGGACGGGTTCCGGGCGTTTGGTGGGCAGGGGCAGGCGGCCGCCGAGCGCTTTGTCGCGCGCAACCGCCTCGCCGAACTGCTGCGCGAAATCGAACGCGGCATTGCCGATGAAGCCGCCGCCGCTGCGGCACGCGAGGCCGGCGCCAGAGCGCTCGCCGACAGCGTCGCCGCCGAGGAAGCCGCACGCAGCACGCGCGACCAGGCCGACCGCACGCTCGCCGCCGCCCGCACCACGCTGGCGCGCACCGAATCCGAACACCAACGCCGTGAAGCCAATGTCGGGGCGCTGCGCTCGGCGGTCGCAAGACTGAGCGCCGATGCGGAGAGCGACCGCGCCGAACTGACCGCCGCTAGCGCTGCTGCCGAACTGGCAGTCGATCTGGCGGGCCTCGCCGATACCGCGACCAAGGCACGCGCTGCCGCCGAAACCGCGCGCGCGGTACTGGCAGCCTCGCGCGCCCGGCAGGCGGTCGTCACGCGTGATGTCGAGGGCGACCGCTCGCGCCTCACCGCGGTCGATGCCGAGCGCAAGGGCTGGACCGAACGGCTGGCGGCGAGTGCGGCGCAGCGCGTCAGCCTCGAATTGCGCGCCGCAGCTATTGCCGAGGAGGCGCTGCAACTGGCAGCGCGGCCCGGCGAAATCCGGGCGCTGCAGGCCGATATCGCGACGTCCCTCCAGGCGCTCGACGCCAAACGTCAGGCGGCGTCGGCGCAGTTGCGCGACTCCGAAGCCGCGCTGCGCAAGCTCGACCAGGAACTGCAGGCGGCGGTCGGCGCACAGGCGTCGGCGCGTGAGGCACGCGCGACGGCGATTGCCAACGCCGACCATGCCGAGGCGCGGCGTGCCGAAATCGCCCAGCTCAGCATCGAAAAGTTCGGCGCCGCGCCGTTGCACCTGCCTGAAAAGCACGGGTTTGACGAAGCCGCTGTCGGTCAGGCTGCCGATCTCGGCGGCGCGCTCGATGCGCTGGTGGCCGAGCGCGAACGCATCGGGCCGGTCAATCTGCGCGCCGAAACCGAACTCGAAGAACTCGAATCGACACGCACTGGCTCGGCGGCCGAACGCGAGGAACTGGAGACCGCCATCGCCCGGCTGCGCGGCAGCATCGGCTCGATCAACCGCGAGGGCAGGGTACGTCTCCTCGAAGCCTTCAAGCAGGTCGATTCGCACTTCCGCGACCTGTTCGCGACGCTGTTCGCCGGCGGTGCCGCGCATCTCGAACTCATCGAGTCGGATGACCCGCTCGAAGCCGGCCTGGAGATCATGGCGCAGCCGCCGGGCAAGAAGCTGCAGTCGCTGACCTTGCTGTCGGGCGGTGAACAGGCACTGACCGCGGTGGCGCTGATCTTTGCGCTGTTCCTGACCAACCCGGCGCCCATCTGCGTGCTCGATGAAGTCGATGCGCCGCTTGACGATGCCAATGTCGAACGCTTCTGCGACCTGCTCGACCGCATGGCGACGACCACCGCAACGCGCTTCCTGATCGTCACGCACAACGCCGTCACCATGAGCCGCATGCACCGCCTCTACGGTGTCACCATGGCCGAACAGGGCGTCAGCCAGCTGGTATCGGTCGATCTGGCGCGCGCCGAGCTGCTATTGGCTGCTCAATGATGTGGCTGCGCATGGCGCAATGATGCTGCACCCGCTCACAAAACCCACCGCTGCGGTTGACTTGGAAAAGCCGCGCTACTAGAGGAGCGGGGCTTCGGTGGGCGACCACCGAAATCCGGTGGCTTGCGTTGGCCTTTTTGGTCGGCGCCGGCCGCATAGTTGGGGGTTTGCCTCGCGTGAACACGCCACGCTCGAACGACGAGCTCGCAGCGCTTGATGCGCAGCTTGCCGAAGCCCGGGCGCGGCTTGTACCGACGGCAGATCCGCGGGCAGTGGCGTCTTCGGCGCTCGCCCAGGGTTCCCGCTATGCGCTCGAAATTGTCGTCGGTACGGCTGTAGGTGGTTTTCTGGGGTGGCAGCTCGACCGTTGGTTGGGCACAAAGCCTTGGTTAGCCTTGTTGTTTTTGCTGCTGGGTATGGTGGCGGGGTTCATGAACCTGATGCGCGCGGTCAACCGCGAGGCAGCAATCGTGAACGCTGAACCGGTGCCGCCCGGCGTCGCGCCTGATCAAGAAGGGCAATAATACCGTGGCGAGTCCGCTCGAACAGTTCGAACTTCACAAGCTGGTGACGGCTGACGTCATGGGCTATGACGTGTCGTTCACCAACTCGGCGATGTTCATGGTCGTGACCGTCGTTCTGGTCGGCCTGTTCCTCGTGCTCGGCATGCGCAACGCCAAGCTGGTTCCCGGCCGCTGGCAGACAGCGGTGGAATCCACGCACGAATTTGTCGTCGGCATGGTCGATGAAAATATCGGCCCGAATGGCCGCAAATACGTGCCGTTCATTTTCTCGCTGTTCATGTTCGTGCTGTTTGCCAACCTGATCGGCCTCATCCCGTTCGCCTTCACCACGACCAGCCATCTGGCGGTGACCTTCGCGTTCGCCAGCTTCATTTTCCTGCTGTGCCTTGTCATCGGCTTTGCCCGTCACGGCTTCCATTTCTTCTCGCTGTTCGTGCCGCCGCAGACGCCGGTCGTGCTGCTGCCGCTGATCGTGCTGATTGAAATGATCTCGTTCCTGACGCGTCCGCTGACCTTGTCGGTTCGTCTTTTCGCCAACATGACGGCAGGCCACATCCTGCTCAAGGTGTTCGCCGGCTTCATCATCAGCCTCGGCCTCGCCGGCGGCATCTGGTCGGCGGTCGCGGTGTTGCCGATGGCGATGAACATCGCGCTCTACGCGCTCGAACTGCTGGTTTCGGTCGTCCAGGCCTATGTGTTTGCACTCTTGACCTGCGTTTATTTGAACGACTCCATCAACCTCAGCCACTAATCGGCTGTTTCTCCCAACCTCGGCCGCTCGGCCGGTCAACGTTAAATCGAAGCAAGGAAACTAAAATGGACGCTGCTGCAGCAAAGCTTATCGGCGCTGGTATCGCCACTTTCGGCATGGGTCTCGCCGCTCTGGGCGTGGGTATCATCTTCGGCATGTATCTCCAGGGTGCCCTGCGCAACCCGGCGGCTGCCAACTCGCAGCGTCCGAACCTGCTGTTCGGCTTCGCCGTGACCGAAGCTCTCGGCATCTTCTCGTTCCTCGTTGCGCTGATCCTGCTGTTCGTCGTCTGAGCCTACAGGCTCGCCGGACGCTTACGGACAAGAGGGTTAAATGCCGCAATTTGAACTCGCCAACTGGTTGCCACAGGTTGCGTGGCTGATCCTGACTTTCGGGGTCATGTACCTCGTCGTCCGGGCTGCCTTGCCCAAGGTTGAAGCCGTCAAGCTCAGCCGTGCCAAGGTGATCAGTGACGATCTGGGGCACGCCGACACGGCCAAGACCAACGCACAGTCGGTCGAGGCCGCGTTCCAGGCGGCGCTGGTTGCGGCACGCACCACCGCGACCAAGGTGACCGGTGACACCAAGACGACGGCGGCAGCCGATGCCGCCGCGCGTCTGAAGGAAATCGACGCGGCGCTCGCCGCCAAGGCCGACGCGGCGCAGGCGACACTCGCCAAGTCGCAGGCCAAGTCGCTGAAAAGCCTTGAAGCTGTTGCGACCGATGTGACGGGTGACATGGTCGAACGCCTGACCGGTCGCCGTCCGGCCGCCGACGCTGCAGCCTCGGCTGTCGCACAGGCTTCGGCATAGGATACGATCGATGACCGAAGCCACCGCCACTGCCGCGCCGCACGAAGGCCTGCCCGTCGAAGCCCAGGCGCTGCCCGCGCAGGCGACCGAAGCGACGACCTCGGCCACCGCGCATGCCGAAGAAGCGCATGAAGCAACCTGGGGCCTCAATGCCGAAGGTTGGGTCGCGGTTGCGTTCCTGATTTTCGTCGGCCTGCTGCTTTACATCAAGGTGCCCAAGCTCATCGCCGGCGCGCTCGATGGCCAGGCCGCGCGCATCAGCAACGACCTCGCCGAAGCCAAGCGCCTGCGCACCGAAGCCGAAGCGCTGCTCGCCGACTATAAGTCGCGTGCCGAACAGGCCGGCCGTGACGCCGAATCGATCGTCGCCAACGCCCACGCCGAAGCCAAGAACATCATCGAAGATGCTGCCAAGCAGGTCGAAGGTGTCATTGCACGCCGCACCGCGATGGCCGAAACCAAGATTGCTGCCGCCGAACGCGCCGCCGAAGCCGACCTGCGCAGCCGCGCCGTCGACCTCGCGTCGCAAGCCGCGCGTCGGTTGATTGCCGCCGAAACCGACGTCAAATCGCACGCCGCGCTGACCGCGGATGCCATCGCCGACCTCGGCCGCGGCCTGTCGTAAGCGCGACGGAGCCACAAACCAGTGACCAACCACACGCCGGTTACCCGACGATAGGGCACGACGCCGCCTGCGATGACGCAGCGCGGCGTTTCCCGCGTCCGGAACCGGACTTGGCTTGCGGCCCGCAACGGGGCCGAACTTCACTGGAAACTGCCATGCAATTTGCTGCTGCCGGCGTCGATGACGCGGCCTCGATCGACCATCTCCTCGACAAATGCTTCGGCACCGACCGCCACCAGCGCACCGCGTACCTGTTGCGCCGGGGTGCGCAGCCGATTGCCGGCCCGACAATGGTGGTGCGCGAGCACGGCCAAATCATCGCTTCGGTGCAATATTGGCCGGCGGCGCTGGTCGACGATGCCGGCCGCCCATATGCGCTGACCTTGCTCGGCCCCATCGGTGTCGACCCCGACCAGCGCGGCCGCGGCATCGGCGTTGAATTGATGCACAAATCGCTCGCCGTCGCCGATGCGCTGGGCTGCGGCCCCATCGTGCTGATCGGCGACGTCGAATACTACACGCGCTTCGGCTTCAGCGCCGATGCAACCGCGCTCTGGCGGCTGCCAGGGCCGGTCGAGCAGCATCGCGTGCTGCTGCGCAACCCCGGGCGCGTCAATTTGCCCAAGTCGGCGCGACTGCTCGCGTGTGCCGACGCTTACATTGCCGCGCCAAGCGTATAGACTGCGCCATGATGAACGACGCACCCACCGAGTCCCGCGCTGCTGACGGCCCCATGGGGCTTGCCGATGTTGCGCGGCTGCTCGCCGAACGTAAACTGCCGCCGGTCGACAAATGGAACCCGACGCATTGCGGGCCGAGCGACATGCGCATCGCGCGCGACGGCACCTGGTTCCACACCGGCACGCCGATCGGCCGCCCGGCGCTGGTCAAGCTGTTCTCGACGATCCTGCGCCGCGAGCCCGATGGCAGCTTCGTGCTGGTGACACCGGTCGAAAAGCTCGACATCGAGGTCGAGGACGCGCCGTTCGTCGCGGTCGAACTGACCAGCGAAGGCGAGGGCGCGTCACGCCGCCTCGGCTTCCGGCTCAACACCGACGACTATGTCATCGCCGGGCCGGACAACATCCTGCGCGTCGAAACCGCGCCCGACGGCACGCCACGCCCCTATATCCACGTCCGCGCCGGGCTCGAGGCGCTGATCAACCGCGCGGTGTTCTATGAAATGGTCGAGCTGGCGCTGAACGAAGGCGCATCGCCGCCTGGCCTGTGGAGCGAAGGCTGCTTTTTCGCGTTCGCACCGGCGCCGCTATGACGGTGGCCACCGCATGACGCTGGCACGTCGGCTGGCCGCTGCCATCAACGCGACACCGGGCCAACCGCATCGCGGCGACTGGGATCTGGCCCCGAACACCGGCTTCGAGCGGCGGCCGACGTTCAAGCCGGCGGCCGTGCTGGTGCCGTTCATCAGTCGCGCGCAGCCGACATTGCTGCTGACGCGGCGTACTGCGGCGATGCGCAACCATGCCGGGCAAGTGGCGTTCCCCGGCGGCCGGGTCGATCCCGAAGACGATGGCCCGGTCGCCGCCGCGCTGCGCGAGGCCGAAGAGGAAGTCGCGCTGGCGCCGCACCATGTGCATGTCATCGGCACCACCGACAATTACGAAACCGGCACCGGCTACAGCATCACGCCGGTGGTCGGCATCATTCCGCCCGACCTGCCGCTGGTGCCATCGGCGAGCGAAGTCGCCGCGCTGTTCGAGGTGCCCGTCGAATGGCTGCTCGATCCGGCAAACCACACGATGCGCGAAGCCGAATGGCAGGGGCGGATGCGCCGCTATTATTCGATGGACTGGCAGGGCGAACATATCTGGGGCGCGACCGCGGCGATGATCGTCAATCTGGCGCGACGCCTGACATGAAGCTGGCGGCGCAGCCGTGGATGCAATTGGCCGGCACGCGGCGCGTGCTGGCGGCGCTGCCCGGCGCGC
>Ga0075163_10014074_pt1 | contig 10337 bp, 4 predicted proteins | sample JI1023141ADNA_FD_71478 | JGI IMG/M metagenome (GOLD analysis project Ga0075163, IMG submission 71478) | Wastewater effluent complex algal communities from Wisconsin, to seasonally profile nutrient transformation and Carbon sequestration -... | ecosystem: Engineered > WWTP > Effluent > Algae... | reverse complement strand
CCGAGCACGGCGAATGGATCGTCATGCCGTCCGGCCAACAGCGACTTGACGGCGCTGTCATCCAGCACGTTAGCGACCGATACCCGTGTGTGGCGTCAAACTATCGGCAGACCAGACACTGCCAACGTAATCGCGAATGGTACGGTCGGTCGAAAAGCCGCCCATGCCGGCAATATTGCGCGCCACAGCCGCATACCATTGCATCGGTTGTGCATACAAGGCATCGACCCGATATTGCGTCGCCACGTAGTCGGCGAAATCGGCGAGCAGGAAATAGCGGTCGGCATTCAGAAGATCGCTGACCAGAGCCTGATAACGGTGCGGCTCGCCGGGACTGAACAGTCCGCCGGCAATGGCGTCCAGCACCGCGCGCAGCTCCGCATTCTGCTGCGCGATCCACCGTGGCTGATAGCCGAGTGCGCGCAGTTTGTCGATGGATTCGGCATGGTGGCCGAACACGAAAACGTCTTCCACACCGATGGCTTCCGCCATTTCGATGGTGGCCCCGTCCCAGGTGCCGATGGTCAAGGCGCCGTTCAGGGCGAATTTCATGTTGCCGGTCCCGGAGGCTTCGGTGCCGGCGGTGGAAATCTGTTCGGAAAGGTCGGCGGCCGGAATGATGGTTTCGGCCAGACTGACGCCGTAATTCGGCAGGAATACCAGCTTCAGGTGGTCATGCAGGCGCTGGTCGGCGTTGACGACCCGCCCGATGTCGTGCGCCAGGCGGATGATCTGTTTGGCGGTATGGTAGGCCGAGGCCGCCTTGCCGGCGATGATCACCGTACGCGCCTGCCAGCCGTTGCCGTCCGGGCCGTCCGGATCGGCCAGCATCGCCTGGTAACGGGCGACCACATGCAGCAGATTGAGCAATTGCCGTTTGTATTCGTGGATGCGCTTGATCTGCACGTCGAACAGGGACCGGCTGTCGACCCGGATGCCGGTATCGCGCAGGATGCGCTGCGCCAGCCGTGCCTTGTTGGCCTGTTTGATCAGTGCCAGGCTTTGTCCGAGGCCGGCGTCTTCGGCCATCGGCCGCAGTTTCCGCAGATCATCCAGATCACGGCGCCAGCCGTTGCCGATGCGGGCGTCAAGCAGGCTCGATAAACCCGGATTGGCCTGCTGCAGCCAGCGGCGCGGGGTGACGCCGTTGGTGACGTTGTGGAAACGTTCCGGAAACAGCCTGGCGTAATCGGCGAAGATGGTATCGACCATCAACGTCGAATGCAGCGCCGCCACGCCGTTGACCCGGTGCGAAGCCACCACCGCCAATGCCGCCATGCGAACGCGCCGGCCGCCGGATTCGTCGATCAGCGATACCCGTTCGGCGAAGGCTTCGTCATCGGGATATCGGGCACGCACTTCGGTCAGGAACAGATGGTTGATCGAGAAGATGATTTCCAGATGACGCGGCAGCAGGCTTTCCATCAAGGCCACCGGCCAGGTTTCCAGCGCTTCCGGCATCAGCGTGTGGTTGGTATAGGAGACGGCACGGGTGGTGATGCGCCAGGCGCTGTTCCAATCCATGCCGTGCTCGTCCAGCAGCAGGCGCATCAGTTCGGCCGGGGCCAGGGCCGGATGGGTGTCGTTCAGATGGATGGCATTGTGCTCACCGAGCGATTCCAGCGTGCCGAATTCGGCCAGATGCCGCTGCAGCAGATCCTGCAGCGAGGCGCTGACCAGAAACGCTTCCTGGCGCAGACGCAGTTCCCGGCCGGCGGCATGGCTGTCATCGGGATACAGCACCCAGTTCAGGCTGTCGGCGCTCCATTGCGGCCGTGCCGCACCGGCGTAATCGCCGCGCACCACCGCCTGGAAATCCACGGCCTGTTCGGGCAGTGCCTGCCATTGCCGCAGGGTCGAGACGCGCCGGCTGTGCTGGGCCGGCACGATGAAATCGAAGGCGCGGGCGCGTACGGTTTCCGCCGGCGTCCAGTGCCACCCCTTGGCATGGTCGGACTGCAGCCGACCGCCGAAGCCGACCCGGTATTCGATATCCGGGCGTTCGATATCCCACAGATCGCATTCGCGCAGCCAATCGTCCGGGCTTTCGACCTGTACGCCGTCGGGCGTGGCCTGCTTGAACATGCCGAATCGGTAACGCAATCCGTATCCGAACGACGGCAGTTCCAGCTCCGCGAACGAATCCAGGAAACAGGCGGCCAGCCGGCCCAGACCGCCGTTGCCGAGCGCGGCATCGGGCTCCTGTTCCAGGGCGGCACTCAAATCGATACCGTACTCGGCCAGTGCGGCGCGCAGTGACGGTTCCAGGCCGAGCGCCGCCAAGGCATTGCCCATGGCGCGGCCCATCAGGAATTCCATCGACAGATAATGCACGCGCCGGCAATCGGCTTTGCCGCCTCGGGCGGCATCGGCTTTCTGGGTTTCGGCCCAGCGTGCGGCCAGGACATCGCGGCAGGCCGCAGCGGCCAGACGCAGGGAAGTTTTGGCGGTCAGCGGTGCGGATTCGGCGGCTTGCAGCTGGCGAAAGCGCTGGAGAACCGCCTGCTGCTCGGCATTCAGGACGGGTGTAATGGCGGATGCGGTATTTGAGCTCATGGGCTGGGCGGGCTTCGATTATAGTTGTGGGTATAACGCCGCGCCGGCGTCATGGAAAACCATTGCCAGTGTAGAAGCCAACGCCCTGATTGGGCAAGGAAAATGCATTCGTATTCATGCCCGAATCCCGAGGCCCTTAGCGCAATGAAACGTAGAAATTTCCTGATGTTAGCCGCCGCTTTGCCGTTGCTTCCGGCGCGCACGCCGGCCATGTCCGGGACCGGTTTCTGGAACCGTGTGTTTTCCGGCATGCCGCCCGAGCTGGCGGCCTTGGCGCGGAACCCCGAATACCGGGTGCAGATCCTCGCGCAATACCGTAAAAAAGGGTCCCGGAGCTGGCAGACAGTCCGCTGGCAACTGACACCCGAACGCTGGTTCAGCACGGCGAGTGTCGCCAAACTGCCGATGGCCTTGCTCGCCTGCGAGCGCATCGCTTCGCTCGGGTTGGGGCTGGAAGCGCGGATCGGTTTCACGCAGCCGCCGATCGGTGGCGAATGGCCGGCCGATGAGCCGGATTTCGAGCCGCTGGAAAGGAGCCTCAACCGGATCTTCACCGTCAGTGAGAATCCGCCATTCAACCGGTTGTACGATTTCCTCGGCGTCGATGCCATGCAGGAACGGCTGACCGCATTGGGTTATGCGTCGGCACGTCTGATCAGCCGAATGAGTGCGCCGGTCATCGACAACGCCCGGACCCGGGCAGGGCAAGTAAAGGACGGCAACGGAACCGTTGTTTTTGCATTTCCCGAGCGCGTCGGCACGCTCCGGCCTTCGGTCTTGACGGAAGTCAGCGCCGGCAGGGGGTTTCTGTCGGATGCTGGCGTGCTGATCGAGGGACCACACGATTTTTCCAAGGCCAATTTCGTGGCCTTGGCCGACAGCCAGCAGATGCTGAAAGCCCTCATCGATCCGGATTCGGTGTCTGTATCGCAACGTTGGGCGATTCCCGAACCGATGCGTCAACAGCTTTTAGAAATCATGGCGCGGATGCCGCGGGAAAGCACCGATCCGGTTTACGATCCGACCGATTATTACGACGGCTATGCCCGGTTTTTCATGATCGGCGACAGCAAGGCCAACAAGCCGGAAAACTTGCATCTGATCGGCAAATCCGGAGAAGCTTACGGCTTCCTGACCGATGTATCCTTCATCACCGAAACCGGCAACGAGCTCGAGCTTCTGTTGGCGGCCAACATCTACGTCAACGCCGATGGCATCTTCAACGACGATGTCTACGAATACGAAAGTCTCGGCTATCCGTTTCTGGCGGCGCTCGGTCGATCGGTCTGGCAGGCGTTGAACGCGGAATCAGATTGAAAAGAAAACCGCCTTGCGGCGGTTTCTCAGGCTTCATACTTTTTTTGATGCTGCTTGAACTTGAAATAAGTAAAGCGATTAATCCGTAATGTCGACTCGTCCGTTCAGGGCTGGCGTATGTACACGCTGTTGCCGTCCTTGATGGTTTCCAGCACGATAATGGTGTTGATTTTCATCGGGTCGATGGTCAGCGGGTTGTCGGATAGGATCACCATGTCGGCCTGTTTGCCGGGTTCGAGCGAGCCCTTGCTGTCCTGCTCGCCGAACTGTTCGGCGCCCCAGAGGGTGATCATCTTCATCGCTTCCAGCGGCGTCACGCGCTCATCGGGGCCGATCACATCACCCGAACGCGAGGTGCGGTTGACCGTGGCCCAGGCCACCTGCATCAGGTTCGGCAACGCCACCGGGGCGTCGGTGTGGCTGGTGGCATGCAGGCCGGTGTTGAGAATCGAGCGCATCGGGGATATTTGCGCGGCCTGTTCAGGGCCGACAATCTGTTTGTACCAGTCGCCCCAATAGAACGTGTGCATCGGGAACATCGACGGAAAGATGCCGAGGCCTTTCAGCTGCTGCACCTGATCCGGACGGATGAACTGGCCGTGGATGAGGGTCGTTTGACCGGGTTTTACGCCGTGCTTGGCGACCGCCGGTTTCAATGCCTCGAACAGCTGATCGATGGCGGCATCGCCGTTGGCGTGCACCTTGACCGGCCAGCCTTTGCTGTAGGCCTCATCGAGGTAGGCTTCCACCTGTTTGGTATCAGGAATCGCAGGGTAGCCGGCATAGCCGGGCTTCTGGCCATCCGGCGGCAGCAGATAGGGCGTGGTGCGCCAGGCGGTGCGGCCTTGTGGCGAGCCATCGAGCGTGATTTTCAGTCCGGCCAGACGGTAATGGTTTTTGTAGTCCTTGGCGAAACTGCTATCGAGCGCGGAACGCGCCGAATAGTCCATCCAGCCGGTCACGTCGATATCGAGCAGGCCGCGTTCACCGGCCGCCGCAAGATCGTTGCTCTGGCCGGCGCTGAACATGCGGCCTTCATTGGCGGTGGTGTAGCCGTAGCTCTTGGCCAATTCCAGTCCGCGCTTGAGAAATTCGTCCTTGCCCTGCGGGCTGTTGGGCGCGAGCGCTTTCACCATGTGCGGCATGGCGGCCAGTTCCTCCAGCACGCCATTCGGCGTTTTACCGTCGGCTTCGCGACGGATGACGCCGCCTTCGGGATTGGGCGTGCTGGCGTCATAGCCGATCATCTTCAGGCCAAGGGTATTGACCGAGGCGAAGTGGCCGGAAATATGCGTGGCCATCACCGGCACGGTGGTCGAGACTTTGTCAAGGTCTTCGCGGGTCGGGAATCGGCCGAGCAGCGCGTCATCGAATCCGACACCGAAAATCCAGCCGGTCTGCACGACATCGGGGCCTTCACTGAAGGTCTTCAGCTTGGCCACGACATCATCGATGGTGTTGACTTCGCCGTCCGGTGGCGCCAACAGATTGGCGCCCACGGCCTGTGCGCCGAACTGCTGGAAATGGGCGTGCCCGTCGATGAAGCCGGGCATCAGGGTCTTTCCGGCCAAATCGACCGAACGTGTACTTGCACCTTTAAACTTTTCAGTCTCGGCAAGCGTACCGACGAACAGAATTTTACCGTCTTTGACCGCAATGGCTTCGGCAACCGGTTGGGCATCGTTGATGGTGACGATGTCACCGCCGGCGTAGATGCTGTCGGCGGCATTCGCGGCATCGGCAACGGCCGGCGTTTCGACCGGCGCTTTGTTGCAGGCGGATACACCTGCAAGCAAAACCGTCGATAGCATGACATTGCGTGCGAATCGGTCCATGGCTAACCCCCCCCCGATGGATAGTGAAGCAGATTCTATATCAAATATCCGTCAACCGCGTGATGAAGCGCAGGGGTTCAGTCGAGCGCATCCACCCACACCCGAACGCCATTGAGCGCGGCATTGCCGGACGGGCCATCAAGCGCCTTGATCGAGGTTAAATCGTTATAGCTCGCACCTGGTATTTTTTCCGCCTGTTTCATACTCAGGCCGACCCGTTGATGACCGAAGCCATGCGGTAGACACACCACGCCCGGCATCAGATCCTCGCTGGCTTTCACCTCGGTGGTGATTTCGCCGGTTTCGGAGCGCATACGGACCATGCCGCCATCGGCCAGGCCGCGTTGCTTCAGGTCATCGATGTGCATCAGCAGCTGGTGGCGCGGCTTGCCTTTGACCAAGCGCGGCGCGTTGTGCATCCAGGAATTATTGCTGCGGATATCACGCCGGCCGATCAGCAGCAGGGAGTCGTTGTCCGCCGTTTCCGGCAAGGCCTGCGCTTGCAGTCCGGCCAATGCCGAGAGAAACAATGCCGGTGCCGCTTCGATGCATGCGCTTGGCGTTTCCAGGCGCTGCAGCAAAGACGGCCGCAGCGGTCCCAGGTCGATGCCGTGCTCGGCGGCTTCCAGGTCTGCCATCGATAACCCGCTTTGACCGCGCGCCAAACCCATCGCGATCAGTTGCTTCGGTGCCGGCAGTTCCTGCCAGTCCTTGCCGGAGGCTTTGGCGAAGGCCGCACCGAGACCGTTGATGATTTCCCAGTCAGCGCGCTCGGCTTCCGGTTGCGGCTGCACGGGCCGGTTCAGGCGCGCCACCCGACGCACGGCAAAGGCATTGAATACCGAATCGTAGTGGTATTGGCTCAGGAACGAGGCCGGCGGCAGGATCAGATCGGCATGCCGCGTGCTTTCGTTGATGTATACATCGATGCTGACCATGAAATCCAGCTGGCGCAATGCCGCGTCCAAGGCCGCGCCATCCGGCGTCGACAGCACCGGGTTGCCGGCGCTGGTGATCAGCGCGCGGATCCGGCCTTCGCCCGCGGTGGTGATTTCTTCGCACAGTGCCGACACCGGCAATTCTCCGGCAAATTCCGGCAGGCCGCGCACGCGGCTATGCCAGCGCGCGCGTGCGCCCGGCGAAGTGCCTTTGCCGGTGATCGGCAGCGCCGCTTCGTTGACCAGCGACCCGCCGGCTTTATCCAGATTGCCGGTGTAGATATTGATGAGTTGCATCAGCCATTGGCAGAGGGTGCCATGCGCCTGCACCGAGACGCCCATGCGGCCATACACCACGGCTTTATCGGCCCGGTAAAATTCGCTCGCCAATCGTTCGATTGTTCCAGACGTAACGCCGGTGAGCGATTCAATGTCGTCCAATCGATATCCGTTGATGGCATGCATTGCCGCTTCAAAACCGGACAGTTGATCGCCATAGATTTGCAGGCGGGCAGGACCTTGATTGAAAAGCGCTTGAAGAAACGCGATCAAAAAGTACACATCGCCAGCCGGTTGGATGAAAAGGTGTTCGCTGGCCAATTCCGCGGTTTCGGTCCGGCGCGGATCGATCACCACCAGCTTGCCGCGAGCGGTCAGTGCTTTGAGGCGCGATCTGACATCAGGCACGGTCATCAGGCTGCCGTTGGAGGCGACCGGGTTGGCGCCGAGCATGAGAAAGTAATCGGTGCGGTCGATATCGGGAATCGGCAGCAGGAACTGGTGTCCGTACATCTGCGCATTGACCAACTGGTGCGGCCATTGATCGACCGAAGAGGCGCTGAACACATTCGGTGTCCGGATCAGCTTCAGCAGAAACGGCAGATAGGCGATGTGGCCGAAGTGATGCACGTTCGGATTGCCCAGATAGGCGCCGATGCTGCTGACGCCATGTTCCCGTTGGATGGCAGCCAAGCGCTCGCCGGCGAGGCTAAAGGCCTCGTCCCAGGTGATTTCAGACCACGCATCACCCATGCGACGCATGGGTTTGCGCAGACGGTCAGGGTCGGATTCCAGATCCAGAATGGCATTGCCTTTCGGGCAGATATGGCCACGACTGAACGGGTCGGCGTCATCACCGCGGATGGCGACGAGCTTCCGGTCTTCGAACTGCAATTCAAGACCACAGATGGCTTCACACAGCGGGCAGGCGCGGAATTTGGAATGGCGAGCCATGGTGTCATCTCATCACTAACAGCTTATAAGACTATCAGGGATTCCAAGGCGTGGCGGCGTTTCCGTATTTGCCACGGGTTGAAATGATTGGATTGCCTTGTTGAGATCTGTTCAGCTCATTTCAAATCAATAACAATCTCGCCGAGTTTGCCAGTGAATTCAAAAGGCACATCATAGGTCAGATCCACCGGGGTTCCGGTATCCACCCCGAAATCCAAGGTCTCCTCGGTGGAGAAGCGGAATGGCGACGTTTTCAAAACGCGTACATTAACCACTTCTTTGCCGTCAATCAAAATCCTGGCCGTACCGCTTTTGCCCATGCCGCCGCCATCGTAGGTGAAGTTCATGACGAGTTGATGCGTGCCTGCCGATAATGGGTTTGCGGCCACGCCACGGTAGCTTTCACCGCTGGCGAAGGTATAGCTGAAGACGGGTTTGCCTTTTTCAAAATAGACAGCCCAGCCACCGAATAAACCGCCTTGCGTCGCAATCACGCCGGAATCAGAACCATTGGTGGTGACGTTCGTGGTCAGGGACCAGTTCCGGTTTTTGATGTTGGGAGAAGCGCCTTCCGGAATGCGTTTCATCCCCGCCGCATAGGAAAACGATTTTCGATCGCCAGTCAGACTTGGGCGAATACCTTCACCGAAGCGTTCAGCCGCAGAGGTCTGGATGGGAAGCGCGTTGTATTTGGCCGCTTCAGAAAAGAACAATGCCTTCATCTCATTTAGTTTTTCAGGGTTCTGCAGCGCTAAATCATTAGCTTGCGAGAAATCCACATCAATGTTGTACAGTTCCCATATTGTGGTTTGTACATCAACATCGGTGCCGACGCCACTCCACGGCAAACGGAATGGCGTTGTCGATGCAAACCAGCCATCGTGATAGATGCCGGAATTGCCGAAGATCTCAAAATATTGGGTTTGCTTCCGGTCCGGCGCATCGGCGTTGTTGAATGTGTAAACCAGGCTGATGCCTTCCATGGGGCGTTGTGCTGTGCCGTTCACCATGGTGGGTTGCGGTATCTCTAAGGCTTCCAGAATGGTCGGCACGATATCAATCACGTGTGAGAACTGCGTACGGATTTCGCCTCTTGCCTTGATGCCGTCCGGCCAGGTGATGACCATCCCGTTCCGCGTGCCGCCAAAGTGGCTGGCCACTTGCTTGGTCCATTGAAAGGGGGTGTTCATCGCCCAAGCCCAGGGCACCGCATACAAGTTTGAGGACTTCCACGTGCCGAAATCGGGCAGGCGCTGCTCGAGATAATCGATGGATTCGGCGCTTTGATTGACAATGTTCAGATCGTTGAAGGTGCCCTGCAAAGTGCCTTCGCCACTGCCGCCATTATCGCCGATGATGAAAATCACCAATGTATTGTCGGTTAGGCCCATTTCGTCGATGCCTTTCATCACGCGGCCAAGGTTGTAGTCGGCCTGCGCCACATGTGCGGCGGCCAATTCCATTTCTGCCGCCAATATTTTTTTCTCTTTGGCGCTGCGCGAATCCCAGCTTGGCAATTCATTCGGACGAGGGGTTAGTTTGGCATTGGCCGGGATGATGCCCATTTTGATTTGGCGGGCAAAGGTCTGCTCGCGCATTTTGTCCCAACCCTGATCGAACTGTCCTTTAAACTTCGCTATCCATTCCGGCGTGGCTTGCTGCGGCGCATGCCCGGCGGCGGTTGCATAATAAACGAAGAATGGCTTGTCTGGCGCCATGGTTTTCTGCATTTTGATCCAGTTAATCGCCTGGTCGGCAAGATCGAAATCCAGGTTGTAGTCCGGTTTTCCTAAATAGGGCTCGATAGGCGTGGTGCCGTCATACAGCGCCGGCCGCCAATTGTTCGCCACGCCGCCGATAAAACCATAGAACTTTTCAAAGCCGAGGCCTGTCGGCCAGCGATCGAAAGGGCCAGCCTGGCTCGATTCCCAATCGGCTACGTTGTGGTTTTTGCCGAACCATGCCGTGTTGAACCCATTCATCGTCAAGATGGCGCCTATGCCAGCCATGTCCTTTCCGAGCAAGGTGTCGTAGCCAGGGTATCCGGTCGCCATCTCGGTCACCGCGCCGGTATGGGAGGAGTGGTGATTTCGACCGGTAATCAGCGCTGCCCGCGTTGGGCTGCACACTGCGGTGGTGTGGAATCGATTAAAACGGAGGCCGTTGTCGGCAAGTTTCTGGATCGTCGGGGTGGGGATCGGGCCGCCGAATGGACTAGTTGCACCGAATCCGACGTCATCCATTAACACCAGCACGACATTTGGAGCTCCCGTCGGCGCGGTCACAGGCGTGGGCCACGCCGGTTTGGAATTCTTTGAATTGATGGCCATGATGCCTTGAAACGGCTCAACGGGAATGGGCAAAACCGTTCGATCAAGTGGTGGCGATTCTACCGGGGTTTGCTGCGCGCTTGCCTGCATACCAAAGCAAAGCAATAAGCTTACAAGGCTGGTGTAGG
>Ga0075163_10014073_pt1 | contig 10337 bp, 9 predicted proteins | sample JI1023141ADNA_FD_71478 | JGI IMG/M metagenome (GOLD analysis project Ga0075163, IMG submission 71478) | Wastewater effluent complex algal communities from Wisconsin, to seasonally profile nutrient transformation and Carbon sequestration -... | ecosystem: Engineered > WWTP > Effluent > Algae... | reverse complement strand
TAGACCTTGAGCTGGGCCCAATGCAGCTCGCGGTGGTTCCAGCCAATCGCCTCCAGCGCACCCCTGAAGGTTTTGACCTCTTCCAGCTCGTTGCGACTGGCGTTGTAGCCATCCGCCCGGCCGCGCACCTGCAAGCCCTGATAAGTGCCCGAGAGGCTGACTTCCGCCTCATGGTCCGGCCCCCGGCGCTGGGCTACCAGCGTGTGCCCTTCACGGCCCTGCTGCGCAGTGGGTGCCGGTGTGAAGCGCAGGTCCAGATCACCCACCTTGGCCGCAAACTCGCACAGGTTGCGCACAGATACGGTGTAGCGCGCAGCTTCCACTAACACGTTAGCTTCGGCGGCGGTCATGGCGCCTGTGGACCGGCCTGGGCGTTGTCCGCTTCCCTGTCCTGCTCCAGAAGCCAGGACTGCGCTGGCGCGTCGTCCAGATCGGCGTTGAACGGCGTCAGCGGCGTTGATTTCGCCAGTGCCATCCACAGCGAAAACGGCAAATCCGGCACGGCCCGTTTGGGCGCCGTGCGCGCCACTTCCAGCCGACCTGATTCAGCGATCAGCACGCCGCATTCCAGCGGAACTTCGTCTGCGCTCGCAATCGGTCGCCCCTTGCCATCGCACCCCAGCACATACCAACATTGCCCGCCCACATCCAGATAGCTGTCGCGTTTGTCTTTTGATTTCAGGTCGCCCAGCAGATCGGCCCGGCTCACCTTGATTTCGTGCACCACGGGTTCGAGGTAGCCCGCCACCGACGTGTTGCGGATGGAAAATACATCGGGTTTGCAGATCTTCCAGCGGTTGGTTTCATCAGGTTCAGTCGGCAGCCGCGCCCGCACGCTCAAATCCGTCCAGACGATTCGGCCGTCCCGTAGCATCGTCTGCGCAATCAGGTCCACCAGCGCATCGTGGCTGGAGAGGGCCTGCCGGTTTTTGTGAAAAGCCTGCGCCAGAACCGTGATGCCGGTGTCGGTGACCCGCAGCTTCTCGTGCCCATCCGGCAAAACCACGCGTTCCAGCAACCCGGCTGCGAGCAGTTCAACCTCTACACTGTCCTGGCACGGCCAGCCGGCAGACCGGTACATGTCCCGCAGCCGCCGGGCGTGAATCCGGTCAAGGCGGGAGGGGCTGGATGCCTGAGGGCTGATCATCCATACAGTATATTCTCAGACGCGGATTCTCAGGCGTAGGTCACCCAGTCTGCATAGTCCGCATGGTCCAGATGCGGCAGCGTGTTGTAGGTCACCAGCATGTGACGTTTGGGTGTGAAGGCCAGCTCGGTGACCGAGCTGTTGCGGATACGCAGGTTCAGTTCAATCGTGGTCTCGGGTGTGGTGCCCAGAATGTGGCCCACCGCGGTGGAGATGGGGCCACCGCTGGAGACGATCAACACGTTGCCCATGTGCTGTTTGCGCACATGGTCCAGCGCGCTGGTCACGCCAGCCAGAAAGTCCGGGTAAGTGGGCATGCCTTTGGGGCTGACCACGCCGTTCATCCACTGCGTGAGTCCGTCGCGCAGCAGCCGGAAATGGTGACGATACATCTCGGGCGAATCGGGTTTTTCCAGCTTGTGCGGATGGATGGTCGCTATCACCGCTTCGCTGTCGTATTCGTTCAGACCGGGCCACTCCAGCGGCTGCGTGGTGCTGAGGCCAGCCCCTTGCGCAATGCCTGACCAGGTTTGTGCGTGGCGGCGAAGCGTGCCGGTCAATACCGCGTCAAACGTCAAACCCTTGTTCGCAAAATACTCGCCCAGCCGCACGCTCTGGCGCCGGCCCAGTTCGCTTAACTGGTCGTAGTCAGCCGCGCCAAACGAGGCCTGGCCATGGCGCACGAGATAAAGGGTTCCCATAGGCCGAATCTAAGCCAAATTGGCTATTCAACCCTGTAATCATTGCGACACCAGCTATCAATTAAATAGCGAATCCATTGGCCTGTCGCACACGCTTGTGGGCACTTTATCGAACTATTGCGGGTTGCTGCCGCGCTTTCTGTCACTGGGCTGGCTCGCGGCAGGCGCGGGCTGCTTGGCGCGCCGCTCAACCCGGGGGGCAGGTTGCGGTTTCGGTTGTGGCGCAGGCTCCACGCCCTTGGGCTGCGCTGGTCGCTGTTCCCTGACCGACGGCGGGCGCAGGGTTCGGGGTGCCTCTTGCAAGGGAGGAACCACTTTGATAACCGGCGCGGGCACCGGCGCAGCAGGCTTCAGTTCCCGCCGTGCGGCATCGTCCAGCGGTTTGCCGGGCTTGGCTGTCAATTGTGGCTGCTGCGCGGCAAACCCAGGGCTTGCCGCAGGTGGCGGCGTGCGGGCGATGACAGGCCGTTCGAACACGCGGGCCGGAGGCTGGTCCCGCTGCGCTGCGCTGCCGCGCACACTCTTTTCTGTCGGAGCCACGGTCGGGGCGACCGCCACCGGCGCGTTGACTGTCATCGCTGGGGACACCTGCACCACCTCTCTGGCTACCGGCCGTGATTGAACGAACGTGGTCTTGGGCACGGCGACAACGGCTCCTGGTACGCGCTGGTTGGCATGGGTGATATTGGTGATGTTCGAGTTGTTGTAATAATTGTTGATGACGGTGGTGTTGATGACCGTGTTGCTCCGATTGATATTCTCGAAATAGCCAAGGCTCACCGAATACGGCGGACGATAGACCTCGCGCGGTGCCAGAGGGAACCAGGCGACGCCACCCACGATGCCGCTCGAAATCGTGATCTGGAAGTTATCGCCGCCCACGAACACCACCAGCGCCGGTGCGTAGTAGGCCCGGGTGCGCACAGGCCCTGGCACCCAACCCCACATTCCCCGCATGTGCGCCCAGCGTCCGTAATGGGTCACTGCGAAGCCCCAGGGTGCGTCGTCCACCCAGGTCCAGCCCCAAGGGTCGATCCAGGCCCAATGTCCTTCGCGGTAAGGCGCCCAGCCGACCGCCACCCGATTCGGGAACCAGACGTTACCGAAGCTTGCGTCGATACGCCACGTGCCATACGCGTCAAGATCCTGATACCCGATCACGTCCGGTGACACATAGCGGGCGGAAACCGAGATGTCAAACGCACGGTCGCGATCGCTGGCCCAGCGGTCGAATTCATCGGTGCGTGCCACGGCGACAGCTTGCACGTAGCGCAGGCCGATCCCCGTGAAGCGATAGGGTTGCCGCGAATCGATGGCATACGACGCGCCTTCGCCGTAGACCTCAACCAGACCACTGCGCACGAAGACTGTCGTGGTATCGGTATCAGGATCCACTTCGATCCGGAAGGCGCCGGGTTGCCGCAGCGTCAAGGCGAGATTGGGTGTAGCGACCTCGACCACCTGACCGGGCTCGAGACGACGCACCCGAACGTTCAATACCCCCTGCGTCAGTTGCAGCTGGGCAATCCGGTCATCGAGATTGAGAATGGAAACGCCGGTGCCGGCGTTCATGCGAATCATCGCGCCGCCAAACTGGATCTCCGCCCGTGCTCCGGCCTCTGCCCAGAGACGATCGCCGGTGGTCAGTGGCCGATTGAGGGTGGCCTGCATCCAGTCGTTCTCGCCGCCGGGCGAGAAACTGATCGCGCCGCTCATATAGCCCAGACGCGCAACGCGCGACGGCGGGTCCGCGCTCGCCCAGCCGCTGAAGACCAGCATGGCGACACCGGCCAGCCAAGCGAAAACCCGAAGTCGGAGCGGCTGCGTTGTCATGGCTGGACAACGATCTCATTCCTGACCGACTTCACGCCGTTGACCTTGCTGGCGATGCTCTCGGCAGTCGCCTTTTCTGCGGCGCTCTTGGCGAACCCGGACAGCAACACAACGCCGTTGAGCGTTTCGACACGGATGCTGGAGGCGGCAACCACCTTGTTCTCAACGAAGCGTGCCTTGATCTGGGTGGTGATGGTCGTATCGTCGATGTAGGCGCCCACGGTTTCCTGCCCGCGGGTCACGGCGCAGCCCGACGCTGTGAGCAAAGCTACGGCTGCAATGGTGGCGGCGAGGGTGTTGCGAATGATCATGGTCAATCTCCTGTATGCGCCAATGCGCGATTGAATTCCCGCCCGCTGATGAGCAAGACGAATTCATGCTAGTGCGACTCTTTGGTTTCATATTGATATTTGTCAAGGCGCCTCCGGTATCACAGCAAGTGATCAGCGCTCAGGACAGTTCAGGTAAACCAAATGCGATGGCCAGGTGTTAAAACAATGCAGACCATCAGTTTTGGTGTCTGCAAAAAAGGATGTGCCCATGACAGGGAAGCCCTGGAGTATGTTGTTTGTGGTTGTGCTGACGCTGGTAACCTGCTTCATGTCTTGGGGGATTGGCCCGGCCAATGCTGCCGGCCTGGAGAAAGATCACGCCACACTGCTGCGCGCACGATACGCTGAACTGGTCCCTCAACTCGGCAAGAACCAGTTCAAGCGACCTATCCACCTGAACTCCATTGAATCCGCCAGTCAATTGAAGGGGGACATCTACGCTCTGGTTGGCTACCCTTTTGCAGCCGTCAACGGCGCATTCAATGACCCGTCGCACTGGTGCGACATGATGATTCTGCACATCAATACCAAGTACTGCCGTGCATCTGCAAGCCAGTCAGGCAGCCTCATTGCGGTGAGCATTGGCAGGAAAGACTATCAGCCTCTGGCGCAAGCCTCCCGTGTCGAGTTTGCCTACACGGTTGCCACAACGACGCCGGAGTATTTCGATGTGGGGCTTCAGGCAAAAACGGGGCCAATGGGCACGAGCGACTATGGCATCCGGCTGGAGGCAGTCTCAGTCGAAGACAACAAGACCTTCCTGCATTTCACTTATTCCTATTCCTACAATCTTGTTGGCGATCTGGCCATGAAAGCCTATCTCGCAACCATTGGGCATGACAAGGTGGGGTTTACCACCGCGGGCGGTCAGGCGGGCAGCCAGCCCGTTTATATCGATGGGGTGCGTGGTGTTGTGGAGCGCAACACCATGCGCTATTACCTGGCCATAGACGCCTACCTCGGTGCCTTGTCGACGGCACCCGCGAAGCAGTTCGAGAAACGACTGCAAAGCTGGTTTGCCTCCACCGAGCAATATGCCCGCCAGCTGCATGAAATGGACCTCGCTACCTACCTTGACATGAAGCGGCGTGAGTATGAGCGCCAGCAATATTCTCCTTAACGCTAGCAGCAGTTCCGCAATAAAGCGCTATTAATACAGGAGCTTCTCACGCATATTCTGCGAGGGCTGGAGGGTTATTTTGATCCTAGATAGGGGCTTTTTACGCCGACCCATAGCGCTGCCGACATGGTGGTTATGGCAAAGACGATATGGAGGTTGGATGGCCATGGCGGAGAATCTTTCTCGAAACTGGCCGCCACGGTTATGCCAGCACCCGATCAAGATGAACATGAATCCATCTCCCCAAACCACTGAAGCCGACCGCCTGAAGTCTCTCCCCAAAGCCGAGGTGCATCTCCATCTGGAGGGCTGCTTCGAGGCGGCTGTTATCGAGCAGTGGGCCAGGCTGGAAGGCGTTGCATTGCCCAGGCCACGGGAAGACCTGTTCAAATTTTCAGGGCTGGCTGATTTTCTGGGCTTTCTGGATCTGGCTTGCGGTCTGGCTTCGACTAAAGAGCGCCTGGTCGAACTCAGCTACGGCCTGAGCCAGCGGCTGGCGACAAACGGAACCGGCTACGCCGATGTCATCTTCAACCCCACGCACTGGCACGCTTGGCACGGCCGCTTGGGGGCCATGCTGGATGCGATCGACGCGGGCTTCAAGGCGGCCGAGCAGGATGGCCTTCCCCCCGTTGGGCTGTGTGTCAGCCTGCTGCGCACGCAGTCTGCCGATGCCGCCACTGAACTGGTCGATTCACTGACCTCGATGCGCCACCCTCGTGTCGTGGCTTTGTCAGTGGATGGCAACGAAGCGGCTGCGGGTCGCACGGGCCCCCGGTTTGCAGATGCTTTTCGCCGCGCCGCTGATGCGGGCTTGCGCCGAACGGTCCACGCTGGCGAATCCAGTGGGCCGGAAGGCGTTTGGGACGCCGTGGAGTTACTGGGTGCAGACCGGATCGACCACGGTGTGAGGGCCATTGAAGATGCATCGCTGGTCGCCATGTTGGTGGAGCGACAGATTCCCCTGGGAATTTGCCCCACTTCGAATCTGATGCTGGGCGTGTATCCGGCCATTGCGGAACACCCCATCGAGAGGCTGCGTGCAGCGGGCGTGCGTGTGTCGGTCAACACCGATGACCCCTCCTTGCTGGGCGCCAGCCTGGTTGGGGAATACAGCCTGTGCCGTCAGGCATTTGGCTGGACGGATGATATGACCCGGGCGATAGCGCGCACGTCCATTGAGGCCAGCTTTGCCAATGCGGATGTCAAGGCGGGGCTGCTGAAAGCGTTGGGTTCTTGGTGAGTCAGTGGATGACCTCTTTTACCGAAACGTGACAGTCGGATTTAGACGCGTTACTGATTTTTACTCCGCCTCGACCGCGGTTTAGGTCTCACTAGTAGAGCGTGATGACACGCAACTCTCTCTTCTTCGGAATGTACTGGAGCGCCGCTGTCAAGCGTGCCGGGTATCCAGCAGGGCGCGGGAGTTCTATTAGAAGATTGAACTTCATTACATCGTGCGCTTCAAGGTACGCTAAGTTGTAGATGTAGTTCGCGTTCAACTTTGCCTGGATCAGTGCCGCAATCTTATCTTTTCCAACGTCGTCCAGCCCCGCCTGACGAAGCTTTCCGTGCTTGGCATCGAGTAAGTATTGGTACTTCGCTTCCTCAAGAACGACATCAAATCCTTCGAAGAGAACTATTTCGTCCGAGATGGCATTTAGGGATAGTTCGGTGTCTGCTTCAAGGTGATTGAAGGCCGGACGCTCAATCTTGTACGCCAAGAAGATTGAGAAATACTGGTCTTGCAAGCTGACCAGCTTATGGCCGAAGTCTTCGAGGAGGTAGAAGGTGATGTTGATATTCTCTTCGTTCGAACGGTCGTCTTCGTGCCCGATGATGAGGGTCTGCCCCTTCTTGACTATGAAGCTGCTCAGTGTCGTAGATAGAAAGACCTTGGCCCGTGAGGCAAATGTAGTGTCGATGTAGCCGAGGTACGCTGGGCAGGACTGTAATCCGGTGCAAATTCTTTCGAGCTGCTGTTCGGTCAGGCTATTGACGTAAACGCAATAGATCTGGGTAGAGTGTTGGAAAGTGAATGAGCGCGACCAGGAGACCGACTCTCGAAGGATATCGAAGATCAGTTGCTGATCTCTTCCGATTAGATCTCCGTGAAGGATGCTCTGGGTTGAGCGTTGATCAAGTAACGGTAGCAGGCAGTTGAAGGTCTCGCGGCCATATAGACCGGATTCGAACGCTTGCGAGTCAAACAAGAACGCTGCCTCATGGCGATTCATGCTCGGTGTCAGCGCTGAACGAAGCGACGCGTAGTCGATGTTCTTAGAGCTAAGTATTGAGAGGAGTTCCGCATGCAATATCGCAATCTCGCGCCGCATCTGGTCGGGCCTAAGGCCGAACTCGTCTTTGATGACATCAAGCATCACATTACTTCTGGCGTTCAGAGTCAAGATCGGTGTCATGTGAGCTGTGAAATCTAACTTGATGTAGTTAGAACTATAGCCCAGTAGGTCATGTATCTGGGTGACCGATTCCGCCTTCGCCTAGCTGTCATCGCCAAACTTGCCGCAGGTACTGTTCGAAGCAAATCTGCCAAAAACAACGTGCCTTTTAGGCCTCTGGCCCTCGTCCACTATGCGTGAATAGCTACGTAATTAATAGCAAAAGAGTGAGGGGCAAATCGCTAAGTAGCAAGCACTTGCGCAAACACCGCCCCATCCACATTCCCCCCACAAAGCGTGGTCCCCACCACCAGCCCGCGCAGATTGCCCCGCTCCTGCATGGCCGCCGCAAAGCTGGCCGCGCCTGCACCCTCGGCCACGTTGTGGGTGTCGGTGTAAATGTCGCGCATGGCCTGGGCCACTTCGGCGTCGCTCACCTGCACGATGTGGTCCAGGTGTTTCTTCAGCAGGGCCAGCGCATCGGCGTCGGCCACGCGAACGGCCATGCCGTCGGCCAGCACGGTGGTCACGGGCGACGGCACCACGTGGCCGGCCTGGATGGACTGCGCATAGGTGGTGGCGCCGGTGCTGACCACCCCGACGATCCGTGCGCGGTGGCCCAGCGCCAGTTTGGCCGCAATGGCGGCACACGCGCCCGAGCCCAGGCCGACGGGCACGTAAGCCACGTCCAGCTGCGGCACGGCCTTGAACAGTTCCCACCAATACGTGGCCACGCCGTTCACCAGCGTGGGTCCGAAGCTGGGCACCATCAGCGCGCCGGTCTGCGCGGCCAGCGCCATGGCGTGTTCGCGCGCTTCCTGAAAGTCCGAGCCATGCTCGATGAGCGTGGCGCCCAGCGAGCGCATGGCCGCGTTCTTTTCAACCGAGTTGCCCAGCGGGACCACGATGGTGCAAGCCACGCCGTGAGACCGCGCGGCCCAGGCAATGCTTTGCCCGTGGTTGCCGCGGGTGGCGCTGATGACCGATGGCGGCAGCGCACCGCGCGTCTTCAGGTCGTCAAAGAAAGTCAGCCCGCCGCGAATCTTGAACGCGCCCACGGGCGTGTGGTTCTCGTGTTTTACCCAGCAGTCGGTGCCCAGCCGCTGGCTCAGCGTGGCCCAGCGGTATTGCGGCGTGGCCTGAAATTCGCGGTACACCACGCGGGCGGCGGCTTCGATGTCGGGCAGGGTGGGCAGGTTCATGATGGTGAATGGATTCCAGAGTGGATTTCGACAAGGCCCTTGGGCGTTTGCAGGGTGGCGGTGATGCGGGCGGGCGCTGGCTGCGCCGGAATAGGGGTCAAGCCGATGCTGCGGCAGGCTGCCTGCAGGGCTGGCGCTTCAGGGTGCGAGAGCTGCAGCGACTGCAGGGTCACGCCACTGTGCGGCAGGCTGTGGGTGGGATGAACACTGCCCCACTGAATCAGCGTGGGCAGGCAGTCGTCAAACAGGCGCTGGCCATCGTCACGCACGGTGATCTGCCATTGCAACAAACCATGGGGCGTCATGCGCGAGGCCTCCAGCGCCGGGCCGCGGTCGATGCCTTGCGCGGCGAGGGTTTGCACGGCCGTGGTGATGTTGGGCACGCTGGCCACCCAGTGGATCAGTTGCGGGCCCTGTTGTGCCACACGCTCTGAAATTTCCGGATTATCCATATCAAACCAGCGTCTGTCCCTTGCTGGATATGCGCTAGTAGCTACTGAATTGATAGCAATTATTTCCAGATAAGCCGTGGTGAACGCCGGGGAGGCGATGTTGATCAGCCGGTTGTGTGTGCCCATCAACGGGTGCTCGCCGCCGGGGCCGGGTGTGACGCTCAGCGTGGCTTCGCACCACGCGACGCCTTCTGCCAGCGAGGCGGCCATCACCACGAGGTGATCGACACCTGCCACGAGGTGATCGGTTGCACTCAAAGCGCTACGGTGCCGTCGATGCAGGTAACCGATTCGCCACCTACCCACACCTGGCCGCTGGCATCGCGCTCGATGTACACGCGCCCGGCGCGGTCCATGCAGGTGCCTTGCGTGGCGATGTAGCGCTCGGGCGCGTGGCCTTCGGCGATGAGCCACTGCGCCAGGCTGGCGTTCAGGCTGCCGGTGACCGGGTCTTCGTTGACGCCCAGGTGCGGGGCAAAGCCGCGCACTTCCACTTCGGGGGCTGTGCTGGCGGTGCTGGTGGTACTGGCGGTGCCGGAAAAAGCGCGGGCTTCGCGGTTGGAGCGCGCTATCAAACCCGTAGCTGCTGGCGCAGACTCCACGCCGACCACACCCACTTTATGCCCCAGGTTTTTCAGTTCCAGAAAGTTGGGCGTCAGCTCCAGCACGGTTTGCGGGCTGTCCAGCAGCAGGCCCAGCCAGACGGTGCCGTTGTCCAGCATCTGGGCGGTCTTGATCTGCGGCGCCTTGAGCCCGAGCGCTTTGGCAATCTGGGCCAGCAGCGCGGGGCTGGGGGCGGTGCGCTTCAGCGGCGGTGCGCCAAACGCCAGGCGGTTGCCTTCGCGGCGGATGTTGATCAAACCAGCCTGACATTCCTGAACAAAAAATTCAGGGTCAGAGCCCAATTCCGTATTGGCGTTACCCGCTTTGCTGAGATTGTTGTCCTGAGTTGGGCTCTGACCCCGATTTTTCTTCGCCTTGCCACCGGCCTCCAGCCAGGCGTGACAGGTGCCCAGCGTGGGGTGGCCGGCAAAGGGCAGTTCGCCGCCGGGCGTGAAGATGCGCACGCGGTAGTCGGCCTCTGGTTGCGTGGGAGGCAGCACGAACGTGGTTTCCGACAGGTTGGTCCAGCGCGCAAAACGCTGCATGTC